>Ga0315902_10002156_pt1 | contig 31122 bp, 20 predicted proteins | sample LakEriMetagenome_9_FD_203523 | JGI IMG/M metagenome (GOLD analysis project Ga0315902, IMG submission 203523) | Freshwater fungal communities from buoy surface, Lake Erie, Ohio, United States - Buoy 12 MA117 | ecosystem: Environmental > Aquatic > Freshwater > Lake > Lake biofilm | place: USA...
ACATTAACGGGGCCTGCTGTGGCGACCGAATGGGCAGTAACCGGTGCAAACGCCGGTTCGATTCAATCGGGAACAGGGGTTGTATCTTTCGGTGGTGTTGAAAACTTGGTCGGCAATACGTCGAACGACCAGTTCCGAATGGAAGTGTTAGGTAGTCTTAGTGGAAGCCTGCAGGGCGGAGTCGGTGTGAATTCGCTGTCCTTCGCCGGATGGTCGAACCCAGTGGTGGTCAATTTGGCCAGCACGCTTGCTGGCAACGCGACTGCCATCGCCGGAGTCCTCTCTGGAATTCAGATCGTCGTGGGGGGGGCCGGCAACGATGTTCTGACAGCTTCCTCGGTCGCTTCCGTGCTTGTAGGATTGGACGGGGATGATCAATTGACGGGTGGTGGGCAGCGAGATTTTCTGATCGGTGGGATTGGGGCCGATCGGTTAGTCGCAAATGCCGGTGACGATATTCTGATCAGTGGAACTGTAGTATTCGAACAGAGTATTTCGGCGCTTCGTGACATTCATCTCGAGTGGACCTCGACGCGGATATTTAATCAGAGGGTCGCGAATCTGATGGGAACTGGGGCAATTCCCAGGCTCAACGGTGAGAGTTATTTGAATAACCATGCAGCAGATGCCGTCGTTGATACCGTGTTTGCTGATTTGGATTCGGATACGTTAACCGGAGGTTCCCAGCAGGATTGGTTCTTTGCCGATCTCTCGGAAGTGGTCGATTTGGTCAGTTCCGGTGCGAGTCCGGATCGTCGAGACGGGTGATCTGTGCGACGCTAGAGAGGCATGCCGACTTGATGATGGGAAGGCGAGCAACAAGTCGCCTCTGCTACTTCGTCCTTTCGATAGCGGCGATGAAGTCGGTTCGATGGGCGATTGGAATTGTCCCGACAGGCCGATACATTGATGCATCGTATTTGCAATCGATCACGGGGCGACTCGGTCTCTGCCAAAGCGATTGAAAGCAGCTGGACTGGTGCAGATGCTGTATCGATCGATTCGATTGGGAATGTAGGTCGATTGAGCCTATTGGAGTGGTATTGGAGGGAGCTTTGTTTCCGCTGGTGGTCAGCTTGTTCCGTGCTTCGTGGCGACATCGAAGAAACCTCTTCGTGACGGCTTTGATACTTCGACTTCTTTCCTTGGTCTTTCTTTGGCCACTTTTCGGATGGTTGATGCAGCGGCTGATCCAGACGTCAGGCCAGGATGCATTGACAGACCAGGAAATCGCCACCTTCGTGATGAGTCCGATAGGGTTGGTTGGTGCTTTGGGGATCGTAACGATTGGCGTCGGGATACTGGCGCTCGAGCAATCGAGCCTGATGCTTCAGGCGTTCGGTGCATTTGAGGGATACCGTGTGTCCCCCGTCCGGGCAGTGGTCTGGGGAATGAATCGATTTGGTTCTACTTTGCTGCTTTGTCTTCAGATCGTAATCCAAAGTCTTGCGATGCTGCTGCCGTTTGTCGCTGCGATTGCTGCTTTGGCCTGGTGGCTGCTGGGGGATGCGGACATCAACTACTACCTAACGGACCGTCCTATCAAGTTCTGGCTGGCGCTCGGATGCGGCTGCTTGTTGGCACTGGCCGCCATCTGGGTGATCGCTCCAAGAATAGCCCCCTGGATCCTCGCTCTTCCGCTGCAATTGATCACTGGTCAGTCGACGCAAAAGGCGATTCAGGAAAGCGGTCAGATTGTTGGTTCGCGGCGATGGAGCTTAGCCTTGCTTTGGGTGGCATGGTTGATCCTGCAGATTCTGTTGACGTCACTTTTCACTTCACTGCTGTACGGAATCGTTCACTGGATCCTGAGTGCGATCTCACCCACATTGACGTGGTTGGTACCTGTACTGGGAGCTTTCTTCCTGCTGTGGTTGGTGGTGGGCTTGATACTCTCGCTGTTCCAATCGGTGAGTTTTGCTCTTCTGGTGGCTGGGCTCTATCGAGCATGGGGGTGGAGTGGCGTTCATGGGTCACAGATTCGCCAGGAGTATGGCGAGCTTTGGATGGACCACTTTTTCCGGCAGCAGCTGCGGGCCGAATCGATCCCGACTTCAGCAGCCGTTCGCGGAGTCGTATTGGAGAAACAGACAGATCCAATCGATCTGCTATCGCTCCGATGGCTCTGGTTCTTGGGAGCTGTTGGGATGTTGGCGGTCGCCGGAGGGCTTTGGCTTTTGGCCGCGAGTCGATCGACGGAGGACGGCATTGTCCTGGCGCATCGGGGCGCCGCTTCCGTGCGTCCGGAAAACACGCTCGCCTCTTTCGACAAGGCATGTGAGGACCTTGCAGATTATGTCGAGCTGGATGTGCAGGAGACCGCCGATGGTCAGGTGATTGTCATGCACGATAGCGACTACATGAAAATTGCCGGGAACCCGCTGAAGGTTTGGGATGCAAAACTAGAACAGCTCATCCAAATCGACATCGGAACCCGTTTTTCTCCAGCCTACAGCGACCAGAGAACCCCGTTGCTGAAAGAAGCACTGCAATTGTGCAAGGGCCGAGCGAAAGTGGATATCGAACTGAAGTACTATGGCCACAATCAGCGCCTGGTGGAACGCGTTATCGAGATCGTCGAAGCGGAGGGAATGCAGGATCAAGTGGTTTTGATGTCGCTGTACCTCCCTTTTGTAGAAGAGCTGAAGCGATTCCGTCCCAAATGGACTGTGGGGCTACTTGCTGCAGTGGCCATTGGGGATCTTTCGAAGGCGCCCGCCGATTTCCTGGCGTTGAACACACGAAGTGTTGGTAGCGGGTTGATCGATCGAGCTCAACAGCGGGGAAAAAAGGTGTATGTCTGGACGATCGATCATCCGGTACTGATGGCCTACTACCTCGGGATGGGAGTTGACGGCATCATCACCAACCGGCCTGGAACCGCGAGACAGGTGATCGAACAGCTCCGGCAGTTGAGTCCCGCCCAAAGATTTCTGTTGAGCGTTTCGGTTCGATTGGGCCTGGTGCCTGCAGAAAGTACGACTGACCTCTCCGAAGCAGGGGCGTGATCGACGGGGGCTTGCGGTGATGGATGGCCACGATGACAAGTGAGACTCGATGTCAGCTGTCCGTGAGGATCCGCCACGAACGGAGGTGGGCGATGGGAGCCAGCAAGCAGATTTTGGCTGGGGTTTCGGCTGTCTGTTCGGCATTCATCTCGATGGGTGTCGAGGGCGGGAGCAAGTCCTCAGGCCAAGTCGTCGGTCCTGCGGGGCTTTTGTGGTGATCAATCCCATCCGGCAATCATCCAGTAGTGGAAAAGTTGCCATCTTATCGATCGTCGGCTGATGCCATTGCTGACTTCTTCACGCCGGAATACCAACAGAATCTCTTGCGGCGACCATTTTTTCGCAGGTGTCCAATGCCTTGGGAAAATCGTTCCTTGCACAAGGGGCAACACGGAAGAAGTCCTGTTTTTTGCGAGCCATGAGAGGGCTGCAGGTCTCTATTTCTCGGCTGCGGATGCGGCAGTAGCGAACCATCGGTGCCGGGGAGTTGATGAGACGGGTTGGTGGATCGACGTTGACCTGCTTGCTAGTTGGAAGAATAATCGGGTTATGGGACGCATGCTTCTTCTATTGTGGTTTGCCCTCTCTACCTTGGCCGGAGAGAGTCTTTGTTGCTGTGCCCTGAGAGATTGGCTCAGCGATGGTGGATCGCTCTGCGCAGCCGACTTGCAAGAGGTCCCCCGCAGTTGTTGCAGAAAGCCAATAGATACAACTTCTACCCAGGATCAGGATAAAGAGCCTTCCAACACGACGTTGCCCGGTCCCTGTTCTTGCTCTTATTGTCCGCCGATCGCTCTTTCGACCACGGCTGAAGAGAGTCCGCAAGCGACACTTCATGAGGGCTTGCGATGGCAATGGAGCGATTTTCTTCCCCAAGTGCATAGTGGCCAGAAGCTGATCGAGGCTATTCCTTCGAAGGGAACGGTGCTGCGATCAACTACCGAGCCGATGGCTGGCCGCATTCTTTGTGTTCTCTATTGCACGCTGCGCTGTTGAGTCTCATCGGATTCTTCTGATGTCGACCAGGCTGGCTAGCTGAACGTAAAGCCAGCAGGATTGTATTTCGTGCGATCGATATTTCTTGCGCAGCAATACCGCAGGAGATGGCGCGGAATTCTTCATCCAAGGTCAACCGATCACCGTCTATTTCGTGTCTGCACACGTCGGGAGGGATACCATGAAAAGGCATTTCAATTTCCTGCCATCTTCTATCGCCCTGCTCTCTTTGCTTGGCTGGACCATCGGTTGCCAGCACCAGGAGACGGCGTCCGAACGGAATCTACCGGCGCAGTCGGTACCGTTATCCAGCGAGAAATCTGGGATTGCAGTTGTGGAGGGAGAGCACGCGCACAAGCCCTCGGCGCACGGAGGCATCATCGTGCCGATCGGAAGTGATAGCTACCATGCCGAGGCGGTTTTTGAGCAGGGAGGGGCTCTACGACTTTATACCCTGGGCCGCGATGAAGCGCAGGTGATGGAAGTTGATGAGCAAACGCTGCAGGGATTCGTCAGGCAGGAAGGAATGCCAGACGCTCAGTCGATTGAACTGGCTCCCAATCCCCAGGCCGATGATCGAAAGGGCAAGACTTCGCTTTTCATCGGAAAACTGCCTGAATCGATGGTGGGGAAGAAAGTCGAAGTCACCATTCCATCGATTCGAATCGGGGAGGAGAGGTTTCGGCTTGGGTTCCAGTCCGTACCGGATTCCAGTGAACACCAGAATTCCGATGATCACCAGATGCCAGCGAAGGTGGCAGATGACCAGGAGAGGAAGCTCTATCTGACACCTGGAGGGAAATACACGCAGGCCGACATTGAAGCCAATGGCAACCAAGTGGCTTCTGCCAAGTTCGCCGGCATCAAGGCCCAGCACGATGCCAAGCCGCAGTCGGGTGATGCGCTTTGCCCGATTTCCATGACAAAAGCCAATCCGAAGTTTTCCTGGGTGATCGACGGAAAGACTTATGAGTTCTGTTGCCCGCCCTGCGTCGATGAATTCGTCGCCATGGCTAAGGAGACCCCTGAAAAGCTGTTACCACCCGAGGCGTATCGGAAGTGATGTTCCCTTGGAACGCAGCGGTTTGGGTGAACCCTGATGGATCTTTCGGTGCATCAGGAAGGATGTCATGCCTCATGAGGAATTGGCGATGCAAGGAATGGCCAGAGGCGTTTGTTTGAGCAAGAGTGGAGTTCGACAGCCTGAGGTCTAGGAAACGGCGATGGATGACTTTGGAAGAGCCGTCGAGCGATTGATTGGCACACGAAAGGAGGTTGCAGTGAAGTGGTCTGTTGACGGGAGTTGGTTTATGGAGAGGTGTCGGATTGCGGTTTTCATTCCGGCTTTCCTTGCGTTTTCGTGGTCCGATGCAGTGGCTCACGAAGGCCATGCTCCCTTACCGTCAAAAGGGGCTGTTGTCGATTTGGATCGAGGGCTAGTCCAGCTCAGTCGCAAATCGCGAGAGGCACTCGACATTGCGACAACGCCAATCCAGCCAACGTCGTCGATCGATTCGTTGCTTGCCAGCGCGACGGTGGTATCCGCGCCGACAGGTCGAGCATTTGCTGTCAGTCGACTCCCGGGGCGTGTTGCCACGCTTCGGGTTCGTCCCGGAGATCAGGTAGAGGCAGGCGCCTTGCTGGGAGAGGTATTGAGTCCGGAGGTTGAACGGTTGCACCTGCAGGTGTGGAAATCGGTCAATGAGCTGGAGGTGGCCGACCGACTTTACCGGAGCGTAAAAGAAGCAGGGGGTGCCGTGGCGGAACGGGACGTACTTGCCGCTGAAGTCGAGGTGCAACAAGCACGTAATGCACTGGAACTGGCTAAGACAAAATGGCTTGCCTTAGGGTTACCTTCCGAGACGCTGGATCAGATTCTGGGAGGGATGCCGACGAAAACTCCGCTACTCCCTGTCACTGCCCCGATCGCCGGGACATTGTCCCATGCGGAACGATCGATTGGAGGGGTGATCGAGCCAGGGCAGCCGCTGTTTGAGCTGATCGACTTGTCGACCGTCTGGATTCGATTGGGCGTCCTGGAGAAGGACCTGATGCGGGTCCGCGAAGGGCAGCAGGTCGAAGTAAAGTTAGCGGCATTCCCCACGGAAAAAATTCCAGGAGAGATCGCCGTCGTCGGCAAGTCGCTAGCTGAGTCTGATCTGCTCAACGATGTCTGGTTGGTACATCGAAACCCTGCTGATCCTCATCGTCGTTTGCTGCCTGGGATGACGGGGGGCGCGAGGATTGCGGTCCCGCGTGCCACAGGGACATTAGCGATTCCAGCGAGCGCGCTGGTCGATCACGGTACGGACCGATTCGTTCTGGTGGAGGAGAGCCAGGCCAAGGAGGCTTCGGAGTATCGTCGGAAGAGCGTGGAGGTGGTGGCGGAGTCCGCCACAATGGTGGAGGTGCAATCGAAGGAACTCTACCCTGGAGACTTGGTTGTCTCGCGGGGAGCCCAGCAGCTCGGAGTCTTTTTTCTACCCGGTTCGGCTCGAATCTCGCCTGAATCTGCTCGTACCATGGGGCTGAAGATTGGCGTCGTCAAGCCGCAATCGATCGATTCGATTGTTTCTCTGCAGGCCACCGTCGACCTACCATCTACGCAGCGAGGGACGGCGGCAACCCGTCTCCCCGGCGTTCTTGTTTCTCTGGATGTACGAGTCGGCCAGGACGTGCAGGCAGGGGATGTCCTAGCGCACGTTTTCAGTATGGAGTTCCTGGATCTGCAACTGGACTTGCTGAAAGAGCAGTTGGCTAACGACTTGGCAGCCCGGGAATTGGCGCGGCTTCGAGAGGCGACGCAAGCGATCCCAAGAAGGCGGCTGATCGAAACAGAAGCGACGGTGGCGGCTTCTGCAATTCGTCGTGAGAGTGTGCGAAGAGAACTGGAATTAGCAGGCCTCGAAGCGTCCAGGATTGAATCGCTCCTTCAGACACGACTGATCCAGTCCACTCTGCCGATTGTCGCACCTATCTCCGGGACAGTGGTGTCGCTGGACCGAGTCATTGGGCAGGCGCTGCGAGCGGACGAGAAGCTGTGCGAGCTGCACCAAAGCGGCAGGCCGTGGATTGAAAGTTATGCTCCGGAGAGTCTGGTGCCCACCCTGGCGCCTGGCCAGCTGGCAAGGATAAGGTTTCCAGGACTAAAGGACTTTGTCCTCACCGGCCGGGTGGCGCGCCAGAGCGGCGTCATTGATCCAGATCAACGAGGGATGGATTTCTGGATTGAATTGGATGAAGATCCACCGATTCCGCTGAGATACCGACAGATGGCGCAAGTTGCACTAGCTCTCGAAAGCAGTTCACCCTTGCTGGCGGTTCCCAAATCGGCGATCGTGCGCGAAGGAAATCGCTCCTTCGTCTTCGTCAAACATGCCGCTACGTACGATCGTCGGGAAGTCCAGCTTGGGCTAGTCGACGATCGCCACGCTGAAGTGATCTCCGGTCTGCGGGAAGGCGAGTTGATTGCAATGACCGCCGCGGAGGAATTGAATGCCGCTTGGATGTCGGTGCGTTAGGAGCAGCCATGCTTGATTTTCTGATCGCCTGGTCTGTTCGGCATCGGTGGCTGGTGCTCCTTTCGGCCGTCGTCGTTACCATCGTGGGGCTTTTTCGTCTGCAGCAGATCCCCATCGATGTTTTTCCCGACCTGAACCGTCCAACTGCCACCCTATTGACCGAAGCTCCAGGCTTGGCTCCCGAAGAAGTGGAAGCCCTGGTGACTCGCCCGCTGGAGTATCAGCTGATTGGAGCCACCGGAGTCCGTCGCGTTCGATCGTCTTCAGGAATTGGTCTCTCGGTGATCTCCGTCGAGTTTGAGTGGGATACGGAGATCTATCGAGCTCGCCAGATGGTTTCCGAGAAGATTCAGCTGGCAAGGGATCGCCTTCCATCCGACGTACGGATCACATTGGCGCCGATTTCTTCCATTATGGGGGAGGTGATGATCCTTGGATTGCGCCCCGTTCGAATGGCTGGTTCGGAGTCTGAGCGGCTGGAACAGGCGATGCAATTGAGGACACTTGGCGAGTTTACGGTACGCAATCGGTTGCTGGCCGTCGATGGCGTTTCCCAAGTGACCGTTATGGGAGGTGTCCTGCGACAGTATCAGGTGATCACCTCGCCCGAACGCCTTGCGGCAGCCGGTGTGACTCTCGATCAATTGACGACAGCGGCTGAGCGATCCAATGGGATTGCTGGGGGTGGTGTCATGGAGCGGCAGCAGGAGGAGTCGCTGATCCGAATCCGTGCCCAGAGTGTCTCGTTAGAAGAGATCGCTCAGACACCGGTGGTCTGGCGTAAAGAAAGAGCATTGCGTATCCAGGACGTTGCCGATGTCCGTTTTGGAGGACCGGTTCGACGGGGCGATGGAGGGGTAAGGACACGTGGACTCGACGGTGTGGTCGGTGGCGATGCGGTGATCCTAGCAGTCCAGAAGCAACCAGGCGCCAACACGCTGCAACTGACCCCTCGCATCGATGCCGCTCTCGAATCCCTGCAGAAGGAATTGCCTCCCGATGTGATGATTGAGAAACAGCTGTTTCGCCAAGCAGATTTCATTCAATCGGCGATCGATAATGTCGTCGAAGCGATCCGAGATGGGGCGGTCTGGGTTGCACTTATCCTCCTTCTGTTTCTGGCGAATCTTCGCACCAGCTTCATCACGTTAACCGCGATTCCCCTTTCGGTACTCACCACCATTCTTGTTTTCGATTACCTGGGCCTGACGATCAACACGATGACGTTGGGTGGGATTGCAGTGGCGATTGGTGAACTGGTTGATGATGCGATTGTGGATATCGAAAACATCTTTCGCCGATTGAAGGAAAACCGCCTTAGCAGCCATCCCAAGCCATCGATGCAGGTCGTCATGGAAGCTTCCAGCGAGGTGCGAAATTCCATCGTCTACGCCACCTTGATCGTCTGTCTGGTGGTATTGCCACTGTTCGTCCTTTCCGGGTTGGAAGGTCGAATGTTTGCGCCGCTGGCGCTCGCCTATGTCGTTTCCCTGTTTGCTTCCCTCGTCGTTTCCCTGACCGTTACCCCGGCTCTTGCTTCCATACTGCTCCCTTCCGCAGGATTCCTGAATCGTCCGAAGGACTCGCGATTCGTGCAGTGGCTGAAGTGGCTCGACGAAAAGGTGGTTCGATGGTCCCTCCGGCATCCTCGCAAAATCCTGATTAGCGCTGCTCTTCTTGCCTTCGGTTCCAAATTCCTTGTTCTCGCTATGGGTTCGGAATTTCTGCCTACTTTTCAAGAAGGAACATTGACGGTCAATGTGCAGACTCGACCGGGAACCAGCTTGGAGGAAAGCAAGAGAATCGCAGAGCGAACAGAGGCGCTGCTTTGGGAAATCCCCGAGGTCGCATCGATCGCTCGAAGGACGGGACGTGCGGAACAGGATGAGCATGCCGAAGGAGTCAATGCATCGGAGTTGGAAGTGCGTCTGGTCCCTCACCAGATGCCCAAGCCCGGTTGGGGAGCAGCGGTCCTGCGAGCTATTCCAGGGCTTCATCATCTGGGCGTTCTGACAAAAGGCAGGCCACATGGCCAAGTCATGGAAGAAGTACGAGAACGCGTCGCCTATCTTCCTAATGTTGCAATGAATGTGGGGCAGCCGATCAGCCATCGCCTGGATCACGTCATGAGCGGTGTTCGGGCCCAGATCGCCATCAAGGTGTTCGGTGAGGACCTCAGGGAGATGATCGCTGCCGCACACGATATCGAACACGAGGTGGCGGAAGTACCAGGAGTGGTCGACCTTCAGGTAGAACCGCAGGAAAACGTCAAACAGGTTCGGTTGGAGGTCGATCGGCAGGTTGCAGCGGAATACGGCCTGACGCCTGGCGAGGTAGCAAGGCTCCTGGAAACCGCCTACCGTGGCAGAAAGGTGTCGACCATTCTCGACCAAGATCGCTTCTTTGATCTAGTCGTTTGGTACGACGAAGCGTCTAGGAGCGACCGGGAGGCCATTGGACAGACCTTTCTCGATACTCCCTCCGGCCGGAAAGTTGCTCTCTCGCAGGTCGCTCGCGTCCTGGATGCTCGAGGGCCAAATGTCGTCCATCATGAGAACATGGAAAGACGCGTCGTAGTCAGTTGCAACGTCCAGGGGCGTGATCTTGGAAGCACGGTCGCAGAGATTCGCCAGGCGATTGCCGAGGTGGAGAGAAATCTGAGCCGCGGCGCTGGGCCGATGCGAATCGAATTGGGTGGTCAATTCGAAGCGCAGCAGGAGGCAAACCGGATGCTCTTCTGGCTGTTCTGGGCAGTGCTGCTGGGCGTTTTCCTACTTCTCTGGAAGTGTCTCTCTTCCTGGGTCGCTTCGCTTCTAGTCCTGCTCATTCATATCCCGCTGGCAGCACTTGGTTCCATCGCTGCATTGCTCTGGATGAACCGCCCCTCCTTCGAGTCGCTTGCAGCGGCCTCCTGGTGGCAGTGGCCCGAAGTCTGGGCCTCCGCCACGACCCTCTCAGTTGCTCACTGGGTTGGCTTCATCACACTGATCGGCATCGTCAGTCGCAACGGCATCATGATGATTGCCCACTACATCCACCTTCAGCGTTATGAAGGGGAATCGTTTGGCGACGAGATGATCGTGCGTGGAACGCTGGAACGGCTGACGCCGGTACTGATGACGGCACTGACTGCTATCCTGGGGTTAATCCCTCTGGCGCTGGGAGCTGGGCAGACTGGCAAGGAGATTCTGCACCCGTTGGCGATCGTCGTCATCGGTGGCTTGATCGATGCGACTCTGATGGACCAAGTTGTCACTCCAGCCGCCTTCAAGCTTTTCGGCCGGCATGTCTACCGGAATCAGGTGGAAACTTGAGCAACCAGAAGCGGAGCAGGTTCAATCACCGCCTGAATCCTGTTTTTCAGACGGCGGTTCGATAGTACAGAGCCGACCGTGCATCAGGCCCAAATTGATGGACTGCTCACTTGAGCACCCCCTTTCAGCTTCCCTTCCGTCTATCAGTGAATTGCAGGCTTTGGAGAAGATGTGCGGACGCTTGAGCGACCAAAAAATAATTCTTCCAGGAATTCCGGCTACGTTGAACCGCTGTCTTGTCTAATGCTCTCAGGATGGATGCCAGAAAACTCTCAAATAGGCTTCGTGGGAAATTGTTGATGGAACCCAAGGCACGTGGCAAAGGCAGCTTTGCATCTCTGTTCCTGGCCTTCATATCAGGACGAACGTTTTTCAGCGTCACTCCTTTTCTGATCGCACTTGCCTGTCGGCTCGCGATACCGAAATCGTTTCGTTGGTTTGAAGTGCTCGCGATGCTGAGCTTTTTTCTCTTATGGCCCACCCTGGAGCTGGCAGTGCATCGCGTCATGCACGAATGGACTTGGACAGCTACCTACAAACGACACAAGCATCACCATGCCCACCCCAACTCGCTGGAAGTCCTTGGAACCTACCTCTTCTACAACCTTGTACCACTTCCCTGGCTCTATCTTGGTTGGGCAGTTGCGGGGTCCATCTGCATGGCATTCCTCTTCGCCATCATGGTCTATGAGTTCGTTCATTTCTCCGTTCATTATCCCTACCGACCTATCACCCGATGGGGAAGAAAAGTTCGCGAAAATCACCTTCTCCATCATCGCAACCCCGCAGAACGGCTTGGTGTGGTGTTTCCCGCATGGCGTGAGGCACCGGTGAAAGGTGAGTTGTAAGCAACGATAGATCGATGCTCCCAAGGGCGGAAGTTCATCCAGGATTCCTGCGAGCTGTCGCAGGCGTTCGATCGATGCTCCACCAATAACGCTGGCGATCGGCTCAAACTCTGGAAATGCACTGCCCAAAGGCGGTTGGCTGATGGAAGAGGAGAGTGAACCATCGTTTGGCTCTACCGCCGAGGACTGCGCGGGATCGTCGGTTCCAGGTGGAGGAGTTACGGGGCCATCGCAATCTTCCGGTAATGATCGCAACGAGTTACCCCGGGCCTCGATTCTCGACTGCGACCGGATTGATCGGCGAAGTAGTCGTCGTCGGGCCATCGCTCATGACACCCATCCATTCACTTTCACCACAAAAGCCACTTCGAATCGTCCCGTGATGATCTGCCGCACCAGCTTTGGCAACTCCTGGCTAAGGATCTCTCCAATTGGTATGTCGATGGCAATGGAGTCCACCGCGATCCTCAACGATTCACTTTCTAGTGTAGGAGGCAGGCTGTGGCCTACCAGTGAAGTTTGGCACTTCCTAGTCGCCATCCATTGAAATGCCAGGCCGTTGCCGAAGCGGGAAGCCGGCCGGCATGTTGCTATTTGCCTCAAGTTGGATGGTCCAGAAAGACCAATTCGTAAGGGACTTTGCGTTGGCAAAGGCTACGGAGAGCCTTCAGATGCAGGGTAAGCACTAGTCCACCCGCAAGGCCGGGCAGCGTCAAAGCGTCGCATGTTCAGGGCTGGCTGTTGGAGGCAGGTTCTTTAGCAGGTTCCTGCCGAGTAACGATCGGAACATACCCCACCTCAAGGCCAGCTGGTGGCGTCACGATCAGCGCTGGATCGAGTTCTGCAAGCTGCCCACTATCTGGAGGTGCCAAGTACTCGCGATCGCGTGTCCAGTGGCGATGCAACAGCTCCACACGTCGCTGCAACTCCTCCCGCTCCGGATCGGTCATGTCGGCGTGAAAGAGCGCTGGCTGGTCAGCAAATCGGTACCAGGAATAGGTTACCAAGCTGCCGTCACCCAACTGTTGGGTAAAGGGGCCAGCCACAGGGCCAGGCTTCTTCCAACTGCTGTCGGAATCCTCAGGAGTCTCATAAATCTTCGGAGTATCCCTGCTTGCGCGTTGGAATCGAAACTCGGCAAGGCCGGTCTCTGCGGGCACTTCATTGGCCGCAACGGGGATCCATAAAGGCTTCTGCTGATCGTCCATTCCCAGCCGGAAGAACTCCGGCAGGACGATCAATTCTCCTGAGTCACTTGCAACCCGCTGGGTCGCTTCAGGGCTCCATCGATATCCGAAGGTTTTTGGGCTGGCAGCGAAAGGAGTTGCGAAACGGGACCAGGCCACCGGCTGTTTTTCATCCTTTTTGGTTCCATCGGCGTAGATCTTCCAGGTCGCTCCGCCGCGGCCTGGGAAAGAATGCAATACCGCGCCCGCTTCATCCACTAGACCAGTGGCTACGTCACCGCCGGCGAACCATGCTTCCACCGAATCCCAAAGCGCCTTTTGATCGTACGAGGTGATACGGTGCACCAGAGAGGAGCTTCCGTCTTCACTGCAGGGGAACTGCGTTGGGGTGATCTTCGCGTAGGTGACCCCCTCGGAATCGGTTGCGATCACGCAGGGAATATGCTGTGTCTCCATCTGCAGGGCACGATTCGGATTGGAGGGGCGGCTGTCGAGCAGTCGACCGGCAAGTCGTGGATCCTTGACGGCATGCTGCGACCAAAAGAAAGGGGTGAAGAAGGTGACTGGACCCTTGAAGTTTCCTGTGTTGAGAAAAAGAGTCCAGCACTGGTTGCCAGTGGGGACTGATTCCCCCCCGGTTTTCTCCTTCGCATCGGTCAGTGGAAGAGGCATGTATCCATAGCCAAACCATTGGCCTCGAGTCCCTTGCTTGAGATTCAATCCGTCGGGTGGCCACAGCACCCAGGGACTTAGCTGAGCGACAGCGTACTTACCGTTGGGGTTCTTCCAGTCCCTCCCCTTCCCTGCCCCGGGACCATTTGCCCATTCGGCGAAATTGGGAGCCACACCTCCCATGATGAACTTCGGCGTTTCGGTGGCGTACTCGGTATCGCGCCACCATCCCAAACCCCCTTCGATATCCGAGTACATCTTTTCTAGCGGCTCGCCAATCGGTTGAGCGAACATCCAGGTGCCGGGCAATCCGGACTGGAATCGCTGGCCTGGATACTGCTTGAGCAGTGGCCAGGCGGCGATATACATCGAAAATCCAGCTCCATACGAATCTGGCACTTTGTCGTTGGGTACTAGCAGGTAACCGGCCATCTCCCCCTGCTGGATGTTTTGAGCGTTCAATGGCGAGAGCCGCAACAGCAGCAGCGCCGTAAAAAACCAGCGGAAGCAATCGAACATGAAATCGCTTTCGGGAAAGTTGGTGATTGGTCGACTTGGTTCCAGGATAGACGATCCTGCGAAGCCGGGTGTAGGAAGAGCATCATCAAAACCGACCGAACGGATCGGAGACCCCGGAACGTTAGTGATGCCGAATCATGACCTGCGATACACCCTAGCGGTCGCGATCTCCATCGGTCGAACGAACTACTTGGGTGCGGGATGGAGCGAGTCGGCACGCGACTTATCTGTAAAAAACTCCCAAACTCGTTCGGCTCCAGAGAACGAGCGGATGGGTTGGTTGCCGTCGCGTCGAGTTCGAGCTCCCGGCCAGCCATGCCCACCGGCCGAATCGATGACCACTTCGGTGACGGCCCCTCCATCGGTCGCTTCGTAACTTTTGGTGGTAACCGTGCCATCGACGGAAACCAACGGCTCGGATAGGGATGCGTTGGCAGACACCCAAAACTTGGCTACTTCATCTATCGATTTGAATGGGGCTTGCTGGCCGCGCCGTACTATCGGATTGCGGCTCATTCCCCCCTCGATCGGCACCTCCTCATCTTTCGCGCCGTTGATGATCAGGATCGGGAGGGGTGTGGCAGGTTTGGTATCGAAGGAAAACATCGACGCTACGACTGGGGCGATGGCGGCCAGCTTCTGAGGACGTTGGACGGCGTAGACGTAGGTCATCATGCCACCATTGGACCCACCGGTCATGTAGATGCGGTTGGGGTCCGCGCCATGCTTGTCGATCAGCCGATCGATCAGCTGATCGAAGTAGGCGATATCGTCGGCACCTTGTACCATGCGTCGCATGAGGTAACCGGTATTCCATGCGTGGCGGCCGCCTCCGAAATCAGTTCCTTCGGCATACACAACCATAAAGCCCTTCGCCTTGGCGATAGGGTCAAACCCGGAGTTGGCCTGCATGACCTCTGCACTTCCCATCCCACCGTGAAGTACCAGCACCGCTGGTCGTTTGCTGCCATCGGTTGGGGCATGGACCACGACCGCACGGCGACTTTGTCCCTTCACCTCCAGTTGGATTTCCAAGTCCGCCTTCCGGATGGGAGCCGACGGGATAGCCTGCGGAGCCTCCGGGAATGCCAAACGATAAAACTCCCAATTCGAATCCCCGAGGGCTTCGAGCGTTTTCATTGGATTGTGATCGACTCCCGGAAGGACTTGCCATTGATGCGGGATCGACAGTTTCTCAAGGTGCTGATGAAAGCTCTCATTTGCAGCGAATGTTTCATCCTGATCGCCGCAAACCAATCGGATTCGCGAACCTTCAGCCAACTGGCGGGCGTTCTCTTCAGCCAGCCGTCGGGGGCTGACGAGAGTGAAATAGTCCGGGTCGCCACCGTACACTCGCTGCAGCACTTCAGCGGCTCGGCGCTGGCCGGCTCGCGGTGCATCCAAAAGATTGGGCTGTAGTGGGCCTCCACCCATGATGGAGACAGAGGCGAATAGATCGGGATACTTGAACCCCAGTCGTGCAGCACCATAGCCCCCCATGCTGTAGCCATCCAGTAGCCTCCCGTGGCGGTCGGCAATGGTGCGATAGGTGGTATCGACGTGGGGCAGCAGCTCTTGGATGAGGATGGTCTCCAGTGGTGCCGATCCATCTTTCCAGTCGACATACATTCCGTTGGGCAATCCATTAACGAAAACGACTAGACATGGAGGGGTTTTTCCAGCCCGGATCGCCGCATCAAACGTCGCTGCGACCTTGGGTATACCGGGCAAGCCACCTCCCGACCCATGCAGCCAGTAGATCACCGGAAAACGTTGGGTTGTTTGCTGCTGATAGATTTCGGGGCGGTAAAGATGGTAACTGATCTTCGTCTTCGCGGCGGCGCTTTCCATCGTATGGAACGATACGCGAGGGGCCTCCACCGCGCTGGTGACCCAGGGGATTTCGCTGGTGTCCGACGCGGGCGGCTGGGGCGATCTGGCGGGCGCGATCGAACATTCTGGCATGAGGAGCACGATTGGGAAAAATAGAGCGGTAAGGCATCTCGTGACATCACCTCTCATAATCTCAGGCTCCTTGGAATGTTTGAATGTCGTTGGACGATAGGTTGGGTTGCAGCGACGGCAGAGAAATCCGAAAGCGATATTGCCAGCTGTCCGAAACTTCGAGCGTAGAATCCCGCGTTCATTGAGGACTCAGGCATGGTGGCAGCGCCTCTTGTAGCGACGCGGTTACTTCCGCTGAAGCTTGCCTTGGCTGCCGATCCAATCCGACGAGGCTTCACCATCGAGCCACGCTTTTGCATCGGCATCCTTTTTAAGGAATGCATCGAGGAAAGCGAGACTAAGCGTCTTGGTGAGGACGGGTGCATCAGCACCACCACGAAGACCGCGAAGTCTTCCACCGAAGGCGACATGGTTTGCTCCTTCAATGACCAGCAGGTACTTATCTCCCGGAGGACTCCGCTCGAAGGGAACCATCTTCGTCTGGAAATCCCCCATTCTCTCCCCAGGCCGTTCGGGCGCCGATCGATCGCGCGTTCCGGTGATATGCAGCGCAGGGACCTTCGCTTCGCTCCAGCTTTCCGAAGTCAAACCGAAATTCCCGCTTTCACCCTGCGCTGAAATCGGCACAACGCACTTGACCCTCCGGTCTGAAAGGTTTGTCAGTTGGTCATCGACCATCGTCTTCACGCCACCATGACACTGAGCCACATAGGCACCGAAGGAATGGCCAGCGACGGCGATGGCATCTCGATTCAGTTTGCCTTTCAGATCAGGTACTTGAGATTCCAGTTGATCGAGCGAATCGAGGATGCTGGTGATGTCTTGGACGCGACCGATTCTGCCGCCTCCGATCAGCGCACCGAGCGTTCCGCCGGCGGCGCGACGCTGCGAGGATTGCCCCCGACTGTCGCCACCACGTGCATCGGCATGATTGGGATGGATCACGATGTAGCCGTGGCTTGCCCAGTGATCGCTGGCGATTCCAAAGGCCTCCTTGTTGGCGAGGGCTCCATGGCTGAAGACGACGATCGGAAAGGGGCCCTCCCCATCGGGATAGCGCACCAGCACATCGAGTGTCTTATCTCGCGAATCATCCTTCAACTGGACACTGGATGCCAGGAGAACACTGCGGGTGCCTCGGTCCGCATATTTCGGACTTTGGGCCATGAGCTGGCTGCAAAGGATGATCCCGATCAGGCCACTGAGGAGATGGTGAGTCATGGTGAGCATGTTCCCTCCGTACGGGTACGATTCGTTTGAACTCCCAGTCCGCATTCCCGTCGTCGCGTCGGCTCTCCATTGAGACGGGGTATCGACAAAAAAAGTCCCATTCAGGAATTCCGTCGGTCAGTCAGTTCCTCGGCTCTTTGCACTATTGGGTCGCTCTTAGGCGGAATCAGGGATCCTGGGATTGCGGCGCATTCCTTCGCCGTTGGACATCGATTCGAAACTCGTCCCATGTCACCCAGCCATTTCCGTCGGTGTCGATTTCTTGAAACCTTTCTGGCTGCGGCGACTCCTCCCGAGTCAGATTTCCGTCACCATCCTTGTCGGCATTGCGGAAGGCCTGTTCGGCCCGCGGCATGCGCTGCCGCGGCCGGCGATTTGGGTTGGGCGGGTTGGGATTGCCTCCTTGGGGCGCATTCCTCTGTTCCTGTCGTCCCCATCTTGGTGGTTGAACTCCCTCGGCCCAGGACGCAAATGTACTCTGGAGTTCCTTCAGCTTTTCGGGATGTTTTGCAGCCAGATTGTTCGCTTCGCTGAGATCCTCGTGCAGGTCAAACAGCATTGTCCCACCCTGTTGCGGCAGGTGCAGAAGTTTCCAATGACCGCTGCGCACTGCGTAGCTGCCGCCAGCCCGCCAGAAAAGATTCTCATGCGGTGAGCCATCTAGTTGGCCAGTGATAAACGGTAGCAGATTCACACCATCCAGCCCCCTGCTGGAATCTTCTGCAGCGCCGGCTTTGGAGGCACGGGGTATGGGGGCACCCACTGACGATGCGGACTGTCGCGCATCCTCCGTCAGCAGTCCGGCGGCTGCAAGCGCGGTGGCATGGCAATCAAAGCCCATGACCGGATGGTGATAGATCTGCCCTGCAGGAATGCGTCCCTTCCACTGCATGACGAAGGGAACGCGGATCCCTCCCTCAAAGAGTTGCCCCTTGAAGCCGCGAAGAGGATCGTTTCGCGAGGTAATCAGCTGTGTTGGCCCGCCATTGTCGCTGTAAAAGAAGACCAGTGTGTTCTCCTCTTCTCCCAGCTCCTTCACCTTCTCCATCACGCGACCGATGGCCACGTCGAGTGCGGTTAGCATCCCCGCAAACGTCTTTCGTTTGCCCTGGAGCTCTGGGAATCGACTCTCGTAGGGATTGGCATCCATCGGGGAATGCACTGCATTGAACGCTAGATAGAGAAAGAACGGTTTGTCTTTGCTCCGCTCGATAAAACTCACTGCCTCATCGGCAAATTGATCGGTCAAATACTTTTCCGGCTGCGTTGGTTGACCATTCCGTACGATCCGATTCCCAGCTGGTCCCAATGGCCGGTAGGAATGAGCCCCTCCCAGGAATCCGTAGTGGTAGTCAAATCCGCGCTGGTCCGGTCGCATTCCATCCTGAAACCCAATATGCCATTTACCGACCATGCCGGTGGCATAGCCGGCTTGTTGGAGTTTTTCCGGGAGCGATGGGATATTGCGAGGGAGTCCGAATTCCGGGTTGGCGGATGCTTCCGGGCCAGGGTTGAATTCGAAACCAAATCGATGCTGATACATGCCGCTCATCAAGGCCGCCCTCGTGGGAGCGCAGACGCAATGGCCCGCGTAGCCATCGGTGAATCGGACTCCGTTGTGGGCAATAGCGTCGATACTTGGCGTCGGTATGTCTTTGCAACCATTGACGCCGATCTCTGCGTACCCGAGATCATCCGCCAAAAAAAGGATGATGTTAGGTCGATCCGCAGCGACCGCCGCGCTGGAAACCAACTCGATGAACCCATAGATCGAGGTGAGGAAAGCAATCAGATATCGCGCCGTCAGAACACTCGGGATCGAGAGGAAATGAAGCATTGTTCGGCGTCCTGATATTGGCTGTGGATTCGGTGAGGAACGAACTCGTTGACTAGCAATATTTCGATGGATTCGCTATTCCATCGGAATCCTGAAATCTAAGAAGTTCATCCTACCGAATCGTGGCTCACGGCTGGGGCGACCGAAGTATCTCTGGCAATTTCTGAAGCTCCTGCCGACTCAATTCCCCATCTCCGTCGGTATCTAGTCGATCGAAGAGCGTCGACGATGCGGCAGCGTTATCTGGATACTTTGCACGTACTTCGTCCCGTGTCACGGCGCCATCCCTATCGGTATCCAGTTGTCGAAAGAGGGCAGCGTTCGCTCGGTTCGATTCCGAATTCGATCCTCCTGGGAAATTTCGAAAGGCACCACGTAGTCGATTGCGTGGCGAAAGCGGGTTTGGATCGCCTGGCTTGGCACCCGGGACCACATACTCGACATACCCCAAATGCATTTCCTCGTAGGTTTGAGGTCCCCAGCGGACTTCTCTGGATGGGTCGGGATTGGCCGGATTGTCGTTGCTGTTGTCATACCATGCGGTGAACTGCAGTGTGTCACCCGCACGGGCAGAGACCGGTTCCGCAAAGCGATAAAGTAGCTGCCAGTTGAAGTCGTATCGGGGGACATCCAGGAGCGTTTGGGATTGGCCGTTGGAGATCAATTCGTAACGAGCTGCCTTGCCTCGTAGGTGCATATGGGGAAGGAAAGCGAGTATCTCGACATCGGCAGGAAGATTTCGGATCGTTCCAACCACCGGATGATTGGCGGCGCCGGGCGGAATCCGAAATCCACGATTCACTATCCCTGCGACGCGTACTTCGTGTTGTGGTTCCCTCTTGGCAAAGACCAACCCGATGCGCGTACGGTCCTCAGTGGCCGTTCCGTTGGGTGTGTAGTGCATCTGAAAACGGAGCCTTGCCCCTTTTGGAATTCGTTTGGCATATCCCTCCGGGTAGATCAGAGTGCTGTTGCCGGGGACATACACACCCCAGTAACCTCCCCTTTCATCTGCCGCATCATCGAGAGTTCCCTCCGCTTCTTTGGCACTCTGGACAAAGACCAGCACATGGTGCACGACGGACGGATTGCCAGGCTGCACTTCGATTGCCTGGACCCACCGATCCTCCTCCAGCTGGGTTTCCACGACAATATTTTGGTATGGCATGGTACCGGTTGCCTTCACCGGGAATGGCTTGGCGAATTGGAATACAGCATCCGGCTTTCCAATCAGCCAGCCATCTGTGAAGCTCTTCTGGGCAGGAGATTGACTGGGATCGCCAGCGGGCATTCCTTGGTCAACCCAATCCAGCAACTGCTTCTTTTCGGAGCTGGAAAGCGAACGGTCGTTGATCCAGGGGGAAACGCTATGGGACTTGTCGGTTGCAGCGAACCAAGGTGGCATAGCGCCACGATCAACTACTTCGCGAACCATTGCTGCATGCGCGACCGCATCGTCGTAGGAATCAAGCCGGAAGGGCCCGACGCCTCCTGCGCGATGGCATTCGATGCAGTGCCGCTGAAGGAGCCTCGCGATTTGGTTGTGGTAGGTTACCTCCGAGTTGGTTGGGGGTGCCTTTGAGTGATCCAGCCTGCAACCGGGGGCCAGGGTCGCCGAGATAAGAATCGTGCGATGATCCAGCGTGGCTTCCAACGCGTTCCGGAGATAGGTCGATCGAGGTGCATCGATGGAATAGCCTAACCCATATTGGTCGTCGATCGCCCCGTGATAGAGAATCGTGTGAGATCGATCCAGCAGAAAGACATCGGTTGTGCTGGTCGCTCCGAGATGGGTCGCCAGAGCCGAATCCCGATCGATAAGGTACTGGATCTCTGATCCGAATCGCCCCACCGCCTCTTTCATCTGCGCTGGTGAATCGGTGGCGATGCAGTTGACCAGAACAAAGCCAACGCCGTGGGATGAGAACTCCTGATGCAGTGCCACCAGTGTCGGCAGGTACTTTCTACTGATCGGGCAACTGGTGCTGGTGAAGGCGATGATCGTCCACTGGCTGTCAGAGACTTCATGAAGTTTTTTTGCTGCTCCCTGGAGGTCGACCAATTCGATGTCCTGAACAAACTTGCCGATTCCATGCTCCCCAGGACTCAAAAGTCTGGGGCCCTCGCGCACGGGGACGTCTGTCGGTTCGGAAGGCTCTGGAGCTTTCGCTTCTTCCTTCGGTGCGATTTGAGTTGTGTCACCACCCATCCGCCCTCGAAGCCGCGACCTACCAGCTGTCCGTCTTGCTTCCTCCAGAGTGATATCACCGCTGCCATCGGCATCAAAAATCCGAAAAAGAGCCGCTTGAGGCAATTCGTCCGTTGTCACCATGCCGTCGCGATTGGCATCCAGTTGCTGGAAGCGTTTTTCTATCTCCTCTTGCGCTTCGGCTTTACTAGCAAGTAGCAGGCCAAGAACCATTGCCATCCCGAAGAGATTCCCGATCGACGGAATGATTCGGATGTACACAGTCCGCCCCGAGGGCCCTGGATTGGGGTGCGGCTTGCGTCGTGAAGCAGAACTCATCTCTGAATCCTCTCAAAGCTTCGTTCATCTTACTCGAGGAGGGGCAACCTACTTCGCTGATAGGCTTTCGTTGCCAAAGACCATCGTCTTAGGGTCTTTGGGTTCGTAGTTTGGCCATGTTGGAAGTCCAGAGCCATTGGGGTCTCCATCCCGCATGAAGTGGATCCAGTACTCCATCATCGCGTGGCTGATTTTCCTCCCCTGCTCGGACTCCTCCACCGGTTGGGAATCATCTTCGCGATCACCTGCACCCGGACGGTTTCCGCCGCCTCGGCGCAACCGAGCCGCATTTCCAGCAGCCTGTTCGTTTCGAAACCCGTACTGTGCGGCGATCGATTGGCCGATGGTGCCGAAGGAGTAGGCGACACTTTCGCCATGCATTGCAGCATTGCGGCTGGAGCGGGCTTGAGGAGGGACGAAAGTCAATTGAAACATCCAGACCTGCTGTCCAGCCCGGACCATCTCATCCGCAAGCTTGCGCTGAAACCCGAAGGCGCCACCAGTCGCTACTTCATCCCCGAACTGTCTCGCTCCCGATTCTCCGTTGGCCGAGCCAATCAAGACAGGGACTCTTGCCTGTTTCCCTCGCGTGAAAGATTCCTCGGGCGAACTCGTTACCAACCGGCCATCGATAATCGGTTTGACTGGGAGATTCAATTCTCGAATCGACCCAACACCAACCGCCAACTGCTCCGCCGAGGCTCGCCGCAATTGCTCGAAATTCGACGGGTCGTCCATTCCTAAAGATTTAGCCAGTCTGATCCCCGCTGCTTCTGCTTCGGTAAGAGTCTGAATGTTGCGGATGCCACCGCTGCTATGGAGGATCGCTTTGTGAAACAATCCCTGAGCCTGTGGGATACCCATCAAGAACAGGCAACTGGTTCCGCCAGCAGACGATCCAGAGATGGTGACATTGCCCGGATCTCCACCGAATGCAGCGATATTCTCCTTGGTCCACCGGAGGGCGGCGATCATATCCAGGAGGCAGTAGTTCCCAAGCGGCTCGTCGGGTTTGCTCTCCGCCGTCAGGGCTGGATGGGCGAAGAGCCCAAGTGAGCCCAGCCGATAATTGATCGTCACGACAACCGCACCTCGCTTGGCCAGTTCGCGGCCATCGTATCGGGGCTGAGCCCCAGATCCTTGAAGAAAGGCGCCGCCGTGAATCCAGAAGAGTACCGGGAGTTTGGACTGGGCTGTCGCATCCACAGGGGTCCAGATATTGAGAAAGAGGCAGTCCTCGCTCTGCTGGCTACGGGGCGTGAACGCTTCACCTTGAAGAGCCGGCGCGCCGAAATCGATCGCTTGGCGGACGCCCTCCCAAGACGCCGGTGGTCCTGGAGCATGCCATCGTCTATCGCCGATTGGGGAGGATGCATAGGGAATCCCTCGAAAAATTCTTACTCCTTCCCGTTGCTCGCCCTGCACTTGCCCCTCTGTGATCCGGACGGGGTCTGTCCTGATGACTCCAGCATCTCCTCGGCGGCTTTGTGATTGTTGATCCGTCGGCTTTTCGGACTGACGCGGGGATCGCTTGCCACCGGGAAGCATTCGGTCTCCTGCGCGGCCAGGGCGGTTTTCATCTGGCATCGCCGCACCGGACTGTCCGCTCTTTCCCCTGCGGCCCATCTGGTTCTTTAGTTCACTGAAGCCGGCATACTCCGACTGCGTCAGTGCGCCATCCTGATCGGTATCCAGCCGATCAAATAATCGATCGGCAAGTTCCGGTCGGCTGGCAAAGGCAGAAGACTTTCCAAATTGACGAGCGAAATCGGCTCGCGTTATTTTATTCGCATCGCCCGCAAGCCAATGGAAGTCTGCACCACCCTGGCCTCGATCGGGGGACACCTTCTTGTCGGGCCGTTCTTCAGTTGGAGGCTCATCAGGTCCGGTTCGGGGCTCTCCATCCGACTGAAGATCCTCCTGGGGAGCGTTAGACGATGTCGCTTCGCTTTCCAGATCCTGGCGAGCAAACTGACTGGTGAAAAATGCGATGATCGCCTGTCGCGCTTTCTGTTCCTCTTCTGCTTCTTCTGGACTTTTTTGGCCGCGAAGATCGCGTGCGGCACTGACGGTACGAGCCCAGTAGAAACCATGGGGACTTTTGTCGGCAGTGTAGACCTGCACTTCCTTGTTCGACTTCTGCATCCGCACAATCATCGGTTCGATCAGCACGTGTGGGGCTTGATCATCCCCGCGACTGGTGACGAAAAGGGTTGGGATGACGATTTTTTCCGCATTCGCCTCGATCGAATGCTCGGTGATGAACGCCATCGCTTGCTCTCTGGTCAGCCCTCGCCCTCGCTGCATGCCGTTGAAGATTCGCTTGCCGTTGAGCAGCAGGTCTTCCCTCGCTTTTGATGGAACCAGGGAAAGCGGCGGGGAGTTGGGATCACCGGTCATGTAGACAATCGGATCGGTCATCCAAGGAGAACCGACTGCTACGCAGAGAAATTCGTCACCCATTTTTTCAGCTGCGACCAGTGCTAGATGCCCACCGTGACTTCCTCCAACCACCCCGATGCGCTGGGGATCGATTTTCGGTAACGTCTTGGCGAAGCGGATCCCTGCGACGACATCTTCCTGTTCCATCCCAAACAAAGCTCCGTTGCCAGCCCGATAGCTGATTGCCAGGATGGCCCAAGGCTGTTCATTAAAAGCTGATATCGTCGGAGAGAGATTGTTTGGCGCGGCCATGCTGCGCAGGTAGCCATAGTCGCGATTCCCCTGGCCCCCATGGATCGTGACGAGCACGGGAAAGGGGCCGTTTCCCTCTGGCATCGATAGGACGCAAGGGATCATCTTCCCATCGCTGGAAGGGTACTGCATTTGCGTGACGATGCGATCGCCTATGGTTTCAGGTTTGCCAGAAGGAGTCATCGCGCCTGGCCTGTTCTGCATCTGCCTCATCTTTTCCCGAACTGCCCGACGTTCGCCATCATCGATCTGGCCATCACCGTTTGCGTCAAAGCGTTGGAGCAAAGAGCGATTGGGGGTGCTGGAGCCTTCTCCTGCTTGTTGAGCCAAAACGACTAGTGGTGCGAGGTGGAGACTCGCGATCAGGATGATCGTTCGCATAGCGATTCGCACGGCAAACCCCTTTCCATTAAGTTTCAGCGAGACCATTGAGTGACTCGGAGTCTTCCCAGAAACCTCTTCAATAATTCAGCTCGTTCACCACGCGGGGATCGGTGGTCGACAATCGGCGCCTCAGGCCTCAGGTAAGACGAAAGCTCGTAGAGAGAATTTGGGGCAATTTTCGTTTCGATCCAATCGAAATGGACGGTGGCGGCAATGCGTCCATTTTGGATCCTTTCCATAGAAACTCGTCGCACCATCGAGGAGTCGCGGTCGATCTCGATTTCGATCTTTCCATACTTCGATCGCTTGATCTCTGGGCGCACGGTTGCCTCGATCGTCTCAACTTCATGAGCTTTTCCACGAAAGGTCAATTTGTAGTCACGCAGCAGGGTTTCAAGCAGAGTTGCAAGGTTCAGGCTTCGGAGATCACATACCTCTTCCAGCGAATCAGGAATCTCATTTGGCTGGAAGACCGCTGCTGTGGCTCCGTCGACGGTGAACCAGACCGCACCGAAGGCATCCCGCCCCCAGGCAAGTCTTTCCCCGGAATGTTGAAATTGCTGGACAAACTGGTTACCTCGGACCCAAAGGGTAGACGAGTTGCGATCGTTTCTCGATCGGAGCAACTGTCGCCGCGTGGCATTTCGGTTCTCGACGTAAACCTGATAGTGTCGGTCGGCGATCGGTTGGCAATGCTCCAGTGCCTGCTGCACGCGGAAATTAGCGGACGCCGATGCGCTCCTGGGCCATGCGATGGTCAGTAATGCAAGGCCAACGGCCGTTACGATGGCTGCCGCCAGCAGCGAGCGCACAGGCCATCGACCGGATTCATCGATCCGGGCTATTGGAGGCTTGGTGAAGTGCAGGTCGGTGGTAGTCTTGCCAAGCCATTGATGCAATAGGGCGCGGTCGGCCATCCATCCGATGGCTCCTGAAGTTTCGGCAAGACCTGAATAAAGCTCTTTCGCCTCGTCCTCTGGAAGATCTTCGTCCAGCCAGCGATCGATGAGCTTCTTGAGATGTTCTGGCAAGGGATGCGAAGTCACCGTTCTGCCTCTCCTGCCAGCCTTCGTTGAATACAGTCGGCCAGCGCTTCGCGAATGCGAAACAAGGTCACACGAACCGAAACCGGTGTGGAACGAATGGCTTCGGCGATCTTTTCGATCCCAAGTGACTGGTGGTAACGCATGTTCAGCAGTCTACGCGAGCGATCCGGCAGTTTCTCCAGGCAGTGCTCCAGGGCTTCTAGCCGACTTGCTCCATCGTTCTGCCGATCGATCAGATGGTCTGCTAACTGCCGGAGCATGGAATCGTCCAGTAGGGTCGGACGGCGCTGCTTTGTCCGATAGAAATCGATGATGCGGGATTTGGCGAGCCACAGAACCCAGGGTAGAAACGGTCGACTGGGATCGTAGTCATCGAACCGCCTAGCAACCGTCAGCGCTACCTGCTGCAGGAGATCCTCTCGGTCCACTGAGGAACGGATCGCTGCAGCGATGTAGGCGCGGACCGATGGTTCTGCCGACAACCAGCAGCGAGTCATCCGCTCGCGTATTTCCCTCTCTTCCTCGGTGCTCATACCAGGAATGCCGATCGAGGGCCCCTTTTGTTAGCAGAAAAAAAGCTACTCAGCGAATTCTGGGCCGTATTCTCGACAGGTCGGAATGGACACCGAGTATCTTTCCGTAGCGTAGAGCCTAGTTGGTTACCCTCGTTCGCGTGCTGCGATCGCTACCAACAAAGGACAGTCGGAGGCAGGAGAGTCGCCACGTCGGTAGCGAACAAGCAGTTCTTTGGATCGATCGGCCAGCATGCGACGGACCTCACGGCGTTTTCCAGCGATTCGCGGGATCACCATCGTGTCGTAGGCAGTCGTCTGGTGCCGCATCCACGCAATCACCGCCGCCTCGGCTCTTTTTTCGACAGGGATGCGTTTGGTGCGAGCGACAGTGCCGCTGCCCACCGGGGTCGCATGATCGGATACCGCTTTGGCCAGCTTGCTTGCCAGATGGGCATGCCGGGAGTGAAACGACAAGTACTGGACCACCGCCTCGGTAAAGTCCTCGACATACAGCGACTGCGCCTTCTCTCGTCGTCGGGCGTCGGCTTCCTTTCTCTTGGCAAACCCCTCCGTCGATCGCTCCGACTCCAGCTCTTTTCGGATCCTCTCAATCGACTCCGCGGGTGCCCAGACGCCGCGCGAAAAGACTTTTCTGCCGCGTTTCTCCTGCACCACCCAATGGTCGCCAGACGCCTTGACCCGGCGCGTCAGGGCCGCATCTCCTGGTGGCAGAAGCACCCAATTCTTAGGTACCGAATGCACTTTTCCATCTTCACCGCGCACCGTACCATCGGCTGGTCCCGGGGAAAAAATACCGCTCATCACTACGTCCCTGCAGTCCCTGCTGTAATCGTTCCTTGTTTTTTCCTGTGGATCGCGACTCGGGTTTCTTCCGCCCCCAGGCTCTCCTCATCCGGATGCATTGTAAAGGATGGCGGAGTCCTTGGAGTTGCCGGTAGTCCCCCAAGCGATCGCGGTGATGGGGTGATTCCTCGATACTCCGCGATCAGCTGGCTGCAAAACATGGTGTCATCGAGACGACAGAGTTCGAAAAAGAGGTGAGCAACATGCATGCGATGGCAGCAAAGATCCTGGTGTGGCAATCGATCCTGGTGCTTTCCATCTCAACTTGTGGCCTAGCGCAGGAGAAATCGATTGGCGATGCGTTGGGACACCCTTCGAAGTTCATGCGAGGCGATTTTGTCCAGGTGATCTACCAGGCCAGATACGAGGGGGAGACAGAGGTTGTCGAGCCGAAGGGGGAATTCGCCAAGATCGATGTGGCAGAGTCCAACCGAGTGATCGAGCAGCTTCTGTCCCCAGACAAGGTGAAGCGAACTCAGGCGATGGAGCGATTTTTGAAGGAAGCGAGCCGTATGACACCGCCCGTTTTCTTCGTTGCGGCTAAACAGCTCCATGAGTCGGGGGAGCCGGACGAGGCGATTCATTGGCTTATCATCGGTCGCTTGCGGGCGGCCAGCGATATTCTCAAGAGCGAAGATCCCTCGGTGCCCCAAGCGATCGCGGTGCTGAATCATCAGTTTGGAATGCAGATCGAACAAAGGTTCCTGCGATATCAAACTCTTTCAAAGATCATCGACAGGGCATTCGCGTGGGAAAAAGACCAGCCCCGCCAATACGACCCTCGCTGGATTGCACTCTATGGGGCCGACGCCTACAGTCGATCCAAGGTGCGGTTCAAGGAGCAGGCGGAATGGGCGACGATCAATGTTTCGTTACGACAGTCGACACGAAAAGCATTGATGGACTGGGTGGTCGCATGTCGCCAGGCAGATCGAAATCAAGATGGATGGCTGGATGAAGAGGAAGAGAGATCGCTGATTGAGCCACCGTTGGCAGTTCCTCCAGAGGTGCGGGTCAAATCGATGTGCGACGATGTTCTGTTCGAAGATATCAGCAATGGACCAGCTGGCATTCGCACGCTAGATCGGGTCAATTTCCCACAAGCAAAGAAACGAAGGCTAGTCGATATCGAAGTGCTGATTCCTCCGGGTGGTGAACGGAATTCGGTCGAGCGATGGACGGTTTCGCGCGAAGGTGGGGGAACCTGTTACTACATGGTGACTCTGGTTCCCGATGGGATGGGTGGCACGCACATCGTCACCTCAACTGAATGCCAGCCGATCCCCGAGAAGTAATCGAACGAGAGGCACTTGATCGGAAGGCGGACTTGGAATCAAAAGCCAAGTAGTTTCCCAACTGCGGAAAAAAAGAATCCCAAGGTGCGTTCCAGAACCGATTTGCGTCCCGTTTCCAGGGCATGCTGTCGTAGTACGGTTCCTTCCCCTTCAAAGCAATCGTCGAAGAGGGAAGAGACCCCTTGATAATAGGGCCAGAACGTTTCGGTGCGATCGACCGAATAGGCAAGCTTGGTATCAAACCCCACGACTAGCGATTGACTGATCCGCTGCCGATTGGACTGTTCCACGCGAAAGCTGTCGACGCCGCGCGGCGCGGCAACATAGAGACTGCCGGGACCGCGAAAAATCAGGTAGCGGATTTGTCCGGTAAGCCAAGCATGGAGATGGAAGAGACGCCACCTAGCCTCCGCCTGGATAGGACCACGAATGGCGACGATGTGTCGGGGATGAAGGACAATTTCCGCGCGATCGTCCAGAGAGATTTCCGCGATCTCGATCTCTGCTTGGGTGCTGGTCAGCGCGGTGCGGACCGGTTGGTCCGTTGGATTGGTGACTTTCGTACAAGGGACCATGCCCGATGCGAATGAGATACCCAGTGCATTCCATTGCCACCATGGGCTAGTCTGTTTGCTCGCTCCGCCGTGCTGGCTGAGCCACGCCATGCGGGTCCAGAGGCTTTCCCCAGGAAGCAGCTGAACGTCATACGTTTTCTGAGCTTCCAGGCATTTCAGCGAACTGGTCGGCGCTAGCGCGAACTGAAGCGGTCGCTGTTGGCTAGCGACAGGCGCTATCCCCCAGAACATGAGGGAAGAGTAGATGGCGTTACCAAAAAGGATCGGGATCAGCAGATAGAAGATCCACGGCTTGAAGCCGGTCCACGCCGTCCTAAGCTCGGCAAAAAAAGACGACTCTATTGTCTGCATCGACTCAATGGTCTCTTCCAACTGGTACCCGAGTTGCTTTAGCTGATTCTTCAGGCCGATCAACTCTTCCTGTTTGGTCAGCTTTTCTGCGATGGTGGCATCGAGTTGCTGGTAGAGTGCGTCGGAGCCGGACAGAGACGTTTTGCCGACTTGAAGAGCATCCAGTTGGGATTGAATCGCCTTGCGTCTGGCATCATGCCGGATTCGCTTCCAGATCGGTTCACTGGAAAGGATCCAACTTGGCTTCTGCTGATCCATGGTTGCCAGTTGGGATTCCAGCGCCGCCTTCTTTTTGAGGTAGACCGAATTGGCCGCTTCGACCACCGCATTGGCCTGCTGGTCGATCGCCTTTCGAAGTTCTTTCTCTTTCTCCGAAAGCGATTTCTGACTGTCTGTCAGATCGGTAATGGTCTTGTTGAGTTGACTGATTTTCTCAGTGACTGTGGTTCGACTCGTTTTCAAATCGTCCAGCCGATGCAGTTCCTTCTCCGCCGACTCCACCACACGCACCACTCGTGGGTAAAGGACTTGCCTGCCGACAAAAAGCGCAAAGAGCACCGCCAGCAGAAAGCTGCATCGGATCATCCAGGCAAGGGCCGGTTTAGAGATTTTCCATGCAACCAAAAAACCCATCAATGCAGACGTCCCGAAAGGCACGAAGGCGACAACACCGACTCTGCAGTCATCGAACTCGACAAGCCGAATCTGTCAAGGAATCCCTGGTGGTTTATCTTCAGATCACGCACATTTTACCATTCCGCAAGAGCATTTCCTGCGAGATCCTTTTTATCGGCAATGGAACTCCAATTCCCTTGTATTCCATTGCCCTTCGGGGCACCACTGGTTTTCAAGGGTCCGCCCTCCTCGACTTCCGATGCAGACCTGTCGTCGTTGGGAATCGGCAGTCTCTTCCGGCGCTATGGACAGGCGTCATCCAACGTGAAGTCGCAGCAGGCCGGCCACCCTTGCCTGAGTGGGCTTGGACGGCCGCCGCAAATCGATTCCAGGCTCCTGCTTCCGGTCATGCCGGTGGCCAACCGAAGGTGACTGAGGGCAAGAGAATTATAGCTGGATTTCCCCTTGAACAGGGGGATGGTCCGATGGGTGTAAAGACCTAGGGGATCGGAATGTTAAGGGATTGGTGATTTTCGTTGAGCCTTCGAAGCGACGGGACTATCATCGCAAAAGAGATTTCAGCCTTTCTATGCCAATGTTTGGAATCCCAGCTTTGATCGATTCAAGTGGTTCGATTTCCCGCTGGTTGGTGGATCGCACTAGTTCAACCCAGTCGGCTACTGCCACGCTGCTATGGCATCATTTCGGCCCTCGGTTGGTGCGTATCGCAAGGCAACAACTTCGTGCGATCAGGGACCCAGGCTACGGTTCAGAAGATTTGGCACTGAGCACCTTCCAGGAGTTCCATCGCCGCATTTTGGAAGGTGGTTATCCCAACCTGGCCGATCGCGATCAGGTCTGGAGGCTTTTATTCACGATATCGCTGAACAAGGCAAGGAATTTTCGGCGGGCGATGTTGCGCCGTAAGCGTTATCGGGTGGGGCTAAGCCACGTCCCTGAGCATCGGTTTTCCGGCAAGCGAAGTCGAGACGATTGGGATTCGCCTTCTGCCGTTGTCGCGGTTGTCGAAGAGTGTCAGTCCTTGCTTCAACTGCTCGATGCAAACGATTCATCTGGAAGGTTGCGAACCATAGCGATGATGCGATTCGAAGGGGCCAGCAAGTCTCAGATCGCCAAGAAGCTAGGTTCAACGCGTCGT
>Ga0315902_10002160_pt1 | contig 31056 bp, 22 predicted proteins | sample LakEriMetagenome_9_FD_203523 | JGI IMG/M metagenome (GOLD analysis project Ga0315902, IMG submission 203523) | Freshwater fungal communities from buoy surface, Lake Erie, Ohio, United States - Buoy 12 MA117 | ecosystem: Environmental > Aquatic > Freshwater > Lake > Lake biofilm | place: USA...
GTGGTGGAGTCTTTTTGTCCTAGCCAAATCCGGTAACCGCGAGGTTTTTCTTGTGGGTGAGAGAGTGGCTTCCAATCGATCCGGCCAGGAAGTGGATGACCTGGGGGAGTTGTTCGTCGCAGTTTCCAGGCAGGGTGATGAGAGGATACCGTTCGTTATCTTGGGCCGACCAAGCCAACGAGTTGGGCGCGAAGGAGGGAGGGATGGACGGGTGTTGGCATCGATCTCGGTTTTGAGGTGGAGGAACTACGTAGCGGAATTGGTGCTGCGGAGTCTCGGAAAACGATTCCTCGGTTTGGGCGGACCAGTGCAAGCGGTCCTGTGGAATCGAGCGCTGGGCCGGCAAGGTAGGCATGGTTCCATTTCCGCCTACAATGATCTTGGCTATGCCAGCGTTCCTTCTTCGTAGACGGCAAGTCCTTTGTTTCAGTCAGGCTCCTATTACCAGCCAAAGACTCCAACGGGAGCTGGCTCAAGGCGAAAGCATGCTGCTGGATGTCTAAGTCGAAGGGGAAAAAAACTGGCGCGCCCCCGGACAAAAGCGCTGCCGCCCAAGGCAACCCGGCCAACGTGAAATTGATCGCCGAGAACCGAAAGGCTCGCCAGAGGTACGAAATCCTCGAACAGGTCGAGTGTGGGATGGTTCTGGTGGGGAGCGAGGTGAAGAGCCTACGCAACGGCAAGTGCTCGCTGGACGAAGCCTATGGTCGCGTCAAAGGGGGTGTCTTGCTATTGGTTGGATGCGACATCCCCGAGTACAAGCAAGCCACCTTCTGGAATCATGAACCCAAACGCCCTCGCCAACTGTTGCTCCATAAGCGTCAATTGAACCGATTCGTCGGCAAGTCGGTAGAAAAAGGGCTGACGCTGATTCCCTTGAAGCTGTACTTCAACGAGCGGGGGATTGCCAAGTGCCTGATTGGCCTTTGTCGCGGGCTGAAATTGCACGACAAACGGGAGCAACTCAAGAAGGCTGACGCTCAACGTGACATTCAGCGTGCGATGCGCAAGAAGGGGTAGCCAGGGTGTTGCGGATCAAGAATCTTCGCAAATCGTATCCTGATCCGTCCGGAGGACTGGTCGAGATTCTTGACATTCCGCATTTTGAGGTCGCCGAAGGCGAGCAACTGGCGTTGGTTGGCCGAAGCGGAGGAGGCAAGACCACACTGCTTCACATCATTTCGGGGATTACCAAGGCTGACAGCGGGTTGGTGATGCTGGACGGTATCGACCTGACTCGGTTGAGCGAGGCGGCGAGAGATCGAGTTCGCGCCTCGAAGATCGGTTATGTCTTTCAGACCTTCAACCTGCTTCCCGGCTTCACCGCCCTGGAGAATGTCCGGCTTGGAATGACCTTCGCTCAGGGCCGTCGCGATTTGGGGCGAGCCAAGGAGCTGTTGGAAAGGGTTGGACTGGCGCAGCGAATGCACTACAAACCGAACCAACTTTCGGTCGGTCAGCAGCAGCGAGTTGCAGTGGCAAGGGCTTTGGCCAATCGCCCGAGGCTGCTTTTGGCCGATGAGCCGACGGCGAATGTCGATGCAGCGCATCAGCAGATGATTGTCGATCTGTTGCGAGAGGTCTGCCGACTGGAAAAGGTTGGGATGCTTCTGGTGACACACTCCCAGGAGGTTGCAAGGCAAATGGACCGGGTCGAGCATCTGGAGCAGATCAATCGAACCCTGGAAGGTGTCTCATGAATCTCTTCCACATCGCCTGGCGCAATCTTCAGCACCGTTGGCTGGCCAGTTGGTTGACACTACTTTCGATGGCCTTGGGCGTGGCGCTGGTGGTTTTAGTCCTGGCTATCAGCGGTCTGATTCAGGAGACGTTTCGTCGCAACAGCAACGTCGGGTACAACTTGGTGGTCGGTCCCAAGGGCAGTCCCCTTCAACTGACACTCAGCTCCGTCTTCTACCTCAGCAAGCCGGTCGGGACACTCCCTTATCGCTACTACCTGGAGTACCTGCCCAAGCCCGCGCGGGAGCAGGCGTATCGGCAGCTGGGTGGATCTCCCGAGGAGGGGGCTCGCAATGGTAGCTACGGCATGTTTGTCGGCAATGGTTTTGCGCTGCCGATCTGCCTGGGTGATTACGTCGGGCCCTTTCGAATTGTCGCCACGACAGTCGACTATCTGGGGCAGCTAAGGCACGGACCAGATAACGACCGCACCTTTGAGTTCGCCCAAGGGAGGAACTTCCAGGAAGATTCGCAGGAGCATGGTTTCTTCGAAGCGGTGGTCGGTTCGATCGTAGCCAAGGAGATGAATTTCAAGCTGGGGGATGTCATCTATCCTTCCCATGGGCCAGATGGCGAATCCCATGGCGATGGCTTCACCATCGTCGGCATTCTCGAGCCAACCGGGACACCAACCGACCGCGTCGCCCTGATCAACATCGAAGGTTTCTACCTGCTGGAAGGGCACGTGGCACCGGAGCGGGATGAGGAGACGGGACTTGAGAAAGCGACCAAGCCAGCCGGGGATCTACAGGCACGGCAGGCCGACCAGCAGGTCGATCCACCGGCCAATTCCAAAGCGGGTCGCAAACGGCTGCCTCTCGATCAGCGCGAGGTCTCGGCCATTCTTCTAAAGACGGCAGGGTTTGTTGGAATCGGGCTGCAACAGCAGATCAACAAAAGCTCGCGAGCTCAAGCGGTATCACCCATCGGCGAAATCGCAGGGCTGCTGGAGACCTTCTTTCAACCAGCTCAGTGGGCACTTCTGGCACTGACGGTGCTGGTTTGTCTGGTGAGCGCCATCAGCATTCTGGTGAGCATCTACAACTCCATGCATGAACGGACACGCGACATCGCCGTGATGCGAGCTCTGGGGGCTGGTCGAAACACCGTGCTTCTGGTGATCCTTGCCGAAGCCCTTCTGATTTCGGTGGGTGGGGGATTGCTGGGTTGGACGATCGGCCATGCCATCGCCGCAGCGGCAAGCCCAGTCGTCGAAGCGAGAACTGGAATTCGCGTGGGATTCTGGAGCATGAACTCGGTGGCCGAGCCTTTCATCATCCCGGGGTTGGTCGTCATCGGAATCCTCGCTGGCTTGCTTCCGGCATTGATGGCCTACCGCACGGATGTCTCCCGTTCCCTCGCATCCTGAGCGACTCGTTCGCTCAATCGCCAGAATCGATCTTCGGGACCAGCAATCGCATCGCAGCAGCGGCATCGACAGCGGACAAGGAGCGCGTTTGCCGCGTCTCCTTCGCGACGCACGACTCCAGCAAAAGGGCTCGCGGCAGAGATGCCAAGCCACGCACCCGTGTTCGTGGTGGAACTGGTAGACCAGCTTCACTCCTTCGCTTCACCTCATCCATGCACTGCTCGTCGGATCGGAACCATTTCCACGTCCCCTCTTCTTCCCAATAGAGCATCGGTGGGATGGCCACTTCCAGCCGGTTTCCCTCCAGCAGTTCTGGAATCATCCGATGAAAGAAGAGCAAGAGAAGCATGCCGGCGTGGACTCCGTCGGCATCGGGATCCATCAGCAGTACGATACGACGGTACTGCAGGGCGACACGAGTAGGAGGCGGGGCGGAATCCTCAGGGCCTGCAATCGCCACCAGCAACTGAGAGAGCAATGGATGATTTCGTATCTGCTGCTCGGAGCACTTGTAGGCGTTGCGAGGTTTGCCCTGCATCGCCATCACAGCTTGGTGCACCGGATCGCGCACCGCAAGTACCGCACGCGCGGCCGAGTCACCTTCTACCACCAGCAGTTCGCCCAACTCCTGCCTTCGGTCGGTACTGCATTCGACCAGATGGGTTTTCCAGCGACGTTCCATGGAGTTGGTCTTTCACTGCGGGGCAAAGAACTCTGCTGGATGTCCTCTGGAGCATCTGGGCCGCAGGGTCCTACCCCGGCCAGATCGCTAACGCTGGTATCCGGATGTATTCCCTCTCCATCTGCCGTGTTAGATTGATGCAATCGAGCGCCAAATGCAACATCGAAAAGGATCCTGCCATGATGCCATACCGCCCGTTTTCAAGCCATGGCATTGGGTTGGTTGTTCATTTCGCGATGCTCGCTGGCCTTGTCGTCGGCTTGGAGGCATATTCTATTCCTTCGCATTGCCAAGCTCAGGAATCGACGACAGTGACCCAAGAGTCTGACCAGACCAACCGTCCGCAAGCGGCATCCGTCGCTTCCTCTGACCTACGGCAGGCACCCACTGCGACTTTGGAGAGTCTGGTTTCCCAGGTGCGAGCGTCGCTGGTGGCGATCCGAGTCGACGATCGAGATGGGCGGCAGGTGGGGATAGGGACCGGATTTTTCGTCGATTCCAAGGGATTGATCGCCACCAATTTCCATGTGATCGGCGAAGGTCGGTCCATCCAAGTGGAGTGGGGTAAGGGGCGAGTGCTGAAGGTGGAGGGGATTGAGGCGTTCGATCGAAAGGCCGATCTGGCGCTGGTTCGCGTGGCCCAGGATTCGACTCCGTTCCCAGCGCTGCCGCTGAATCTGAGGAACGATCTTCAGCAGGGATCCGATGTGCTTGCATTCGGCAATCCTCTGGGTTTGGAGTACAGCGTGGTTCGAGGGATTGTTTCGGCCTTGCGCGAAGTGGAAGGCCAGTCGTTGATCCAGTTGGCGATGCCGATTGAGCCGGGCAATAGCGGTGGTCCGCTGGTGGATCTGGATGGACACGTGCACGGCATCGTGAACATGAAATCAGCCGTCGATGACAATCTGGGATTTGCGATCCCGATCGACCAGTTGCAAAAGCTGATCGATCGACCCAACCCCATCACCTGGGACCGATGGCTCCGCTGGGGTACGCTCGATGCGCAGCGATGGGAGACGCGATTTGGAGCGATATGGACGGAACAGGCGGGGAGGTTAGTCGCCAGGGGAACCGGAAATGGATTCGGGGGCCGAGCGATTTGTCTGTCGACCCAGCTGCCTCCCGAACCGCCGTACGACATTGTGGTTCGTGTCCGATTGGACGATGAACGAGGTGCTGCGGGACTGGTGTTTTCCAGCGACGGCCAGGAGCGGCACTTTGGTTTTTACCCCAGCGGCGGTCGATTGCGACTGACCGATTTTCAGGGCCCCTCAATCTATTCTTGGCAGGTCCTCTCCGATGTTGCTTCACCTCACTACCGACCCGGGCAGTGGAATCACCTCCGCGTCCATGTGGAAAAGGAGCGGTTCCTTTGTTATGTCAATGGACAGGAAGTGGCCAGTGGCGCGATGACGCCTACCGAGGGGCGGCAACAAGTCGGCTTAGCGAAGTTCCGTGACACCGTCGCTCAGTTTCAAGGATTTCAGATCGGAAAAGACCTAGCGGAAAAACCGCTTGACTCCAGACAGATGGAGGCGATCGAGCGCTGGAGGCGTGCCGATGGCGAGCCGATTCAGATGGAAGGGGATGCCTGGGACGCTTTAGCGGAGGGATCTGCTGCTTCAGTCGACGCGATTCTGAAGACGGCTGCGTCGCTAGAAGAGCGAGCAAGGCAGATGCGGCAGGCGGCTGCAGCGATCGAATCACTGCCTGCATTTCGGCGATGGGAAGCGATCGTCCAGAGACTGGATCAACCGGAACTTCTGATGGAGGCAGCTTTAGCGCTGGGTGCCATCGACGACCCGGCAGTGGAGGTGGATCGCTACGTGAACCAATTGGAGAATATGGCGAGGGAGATCCTCGCGCGATTTCCAGAGGGCTCCAGTGAGAAACAGAAAATGGATCTTCTGCTGAAGTATCTGTTCGAAGAAAACGGCTTTCACGGAAGTCGGCAGGAGTACTACCACACCGCCAACAATCAGATGCACCGGGTCATCGAAGATCGGGAAGGGATGCCAATCGCCCTCTCGGTCCTCGTGATCGATCTGGCGCGTCGCTGTGGAATCGGCGTAGAAGGGGTTGGGATGCCAGGGCACTTTCTGGTCCGAATGGCCTCGGCTGATCCTTTGCAGGGTCCATGGATCGATCCCTTCGAGGCAGGTGAATGGATCGACGACAAGCAACTGCGGAAGCGCTTTGTCGAAACGACTGGGCAGGGATTTCTGCCAGAGGATCTACCTACCTTTTCCAATCGTCAGATTCTGCAGCGAATGCTTCGCAATCTAATCGGTTCAGCAGAAAGAAAGGGTGATTCTCAGACTGCCCTGAGGTATCTGGACGCCATGGTGGCTCTCTCTTCAGATGACGTGGCCACCAGGCTACAGCGCGCCGTGCTTCGGGGGCAAAATAGCAGATACCAGGAGGCACTAGAGGATCTGCAATGGGTGATCGACCAGCAGCCCGAATCGATCGATATCCATGAACTTCTGCGACTGCGCCAGTCGATCCAGGAGCGATCAGGCGGATGAGGGGAGCGGTTTAGGAAAGCCGAAGGCGATCCCAGTCGCACGCCAGCCGCGCCTCGCAGGGCAGATGGCTTGAACGGATTTCTGTACCCTGAGGCTATGAACCCGGGGCGGTCGGTCGAGGTTCGGGGATTCGCTGCTCAGCAAGTAGCGATTCGCATCGGTTTCGATTCGCACCCGTCCTGTGGCTTGGAGTAGAATCGGAGCGTTGATCGGGCGAGGATTCCGGCCTTGGTGCCGGGAGGATGCGCCGACTCGATTCGCTGTCACTCCAATGAAGGTTGCTTATGTCGTCCCCATTTTTTCCTGTTGCAAAGCAGCATGAGAAGCGGAATCGTTTCTCCTTGTTCTTTTCTTTGTGTCTTGGCTTGCTGGCACTTTCGTTGCCTGGGATTGCGGGCTGGACTGTTGCTGCCGACGAAGAGGTACCTGGGAAACAGTTTTTGAAGCGGCCGCCCCGCGCGAAAAAGGAGGCGTTGCCCTCCCCTGCCCTCCCATGGCCGATGGTTCGGGGGGAGCGGATCGCGTTTCTTGGAGGTTCGTTAGCCGAGCGGCAGAACCTGTTTGGGCATTTGGAAGCGGGTCTGCATGCAGCAGCTCCCGACATGCAACTGGTGATTCGAAACTTCGGGCGACCAGGGGAAGAGGTAGCGATCCAGCAGCGGTCGGCCAACTACTCGCGGCTGGATGATCCGCTCGATGCTTTTGGTGCCGATACTTTTTTCTGTTTCTTCGGTTTTAATGAATCGTTCGCAGGGGCAGCAGGAGTCGATGCATTTCAGAACGCCTACGTGGCGATGATCGATCGCTACAGAAAGACTTACCCACGCGACGACGAAGGGTCGCAGCCACGATTTCTACTCTTCACTCCGATTGCGTTCGAAGAGACGGACGATCCTCTGCAGGCCGACGGGAGGGCAGCCAACGAGCGGTTGGCGCAGTACGCCCAAGCGGTGCGCGAGGTAGGCAAGCAGCTGTCGATTCCGGTGGTCGAACTATTTCAGCCGACGCTGGAAGCCTTCGCGGCGCAGCCCGGATGTCAGTTCACGATCCAGGGCTTTCAGCTCGACCAAGCAGGGGATGCGCTGTTGGCCTCGGTAGCCCTGCCGCAGATTCTGGGACGCGATCGAGCCGCAGTTGTTGGCAAAGATGCAGCGCGGCTGGAGAGGATTCGCAGTGTGGTCAACGACAAAAGCTGGATCCATCTACAGGATTACCGGATGCTCAACGGTTGGTATGTCTACGGTGGCCGTCGGACCTGGGATCACGAGACATTTCCTAGGGAGTATTTGAAAATTCGAGGGATGGCTCAGGTTCGCGATCAGTATCTTTGGGACCTCGCGGCAGGAAAGCCGGTTCCTGCACAACCGGACGACTCTCAGACGGGCGACCTAGTAGTGCCCGATACCCGTTTCGGAAATCCTCAGCAGGACTACAGCGAGCCAGAGGAACTGCGGTATTTGAGCCCTGAGGAATCGATCGCCGCGATGGAGGTGCCGGAAGACCTACAGGTTCAGCTTTTCGCCGATGAGCGTCGATTCCCGGAGCTGGCCAAGCCGGTGCAATTAAACTTTGACGACCGAGGGCGACTGTGGGTTGCCTGCATGCCGACCTACCCCCAGTGGCGACCCGGTGATGCCAGGCCAGACGATCGACTGCTGATTTTTGAAGATGAGGATGGCGACGGGCAGGCAGATCGGTGCAAAGTGTTTTATGACAAGCTGCATTGCCCAACTGGCTTTGAGTTCTACCGTGGCGGGGTGCTGGTGGTCGACCAGCCACGCTTGATCTGGCTGAAGGACACCGACGGCGACGATGTGGCCGACCAAGTGGTGCATCTTCTGGATGGATGGGGAACGGACGATACCCACCACACGATTGGCGCCTTCGAGAACAGCCATGGTGGGCTGCTGACGATGCTGGAAGGTGTGGCGATGAGCACTACGGTCGAGACGCCGTGGGGACCGAAGCGATGGCAGGGAGCGGCAGGGGCCTTTGAGCTTGACCCGGTCACGCTGGAGCTGCGACGCTTCACCACCCCCGGGTATGGCAATCCCTGGTGCATGGTCTACGACCCCTGGGGACAGGGGATCGTCGGGGACGGCACCACCGCGCAGCAGCACTGGGCAACTGCGCTCAGCGGCGCGCAGATCGGGCCTCGTAGGGGCCTCGACCCGATCTTCGACAACCAGGGAATGCGGCCGGTGATCGGCAATGAGTTCTTGATCTCGAGGCATCTGCCTGATGCCTATCAAGGGGATTTCACCTATGCCTGCGTGATCAACATGAATGGGTTTCCACGATTCCGATTTGGCGACGATGGCGCGGGCCTGGCTGGGCAGCGCTTGATGCGCGCGGACGGGAAACCAGATGATCTGATTCGCAGCAGCGACAAAAACTTCCGTCCGGCCGATCCGCAAATTGGCCCCGACGGGGCGCTCTGGTTTGGCGATTGGTGCAATGCATTGATCGGGCACATGCAATACTCGCAGCGCGATCCCAATCGGGATCACCAGCGAGGCAGAGTCTATCGACTGGTTGCCAAGGATCGACCGCTGGTCGTTCCGGCGACGCAGGCGGGCAAGAGCGAGATGGAGCTATTGGAGCAGTTGCGGGAGCCAGAGCCGAGGACAAGGTATCGCGTGCGCAATGCGCTGGCGGCGCGACCGACTGGGCAGGTGGTGGAGGCGGTGAGGCGTTGGTTGCCTACCATTCGCACTGAGGATCCTCAGGCCGATCGACTCCGCACCGAAGCGCTCTGGATCCTCCAGCGTCACCATGTTGTCGATTCCGGTTTGCTCAATGCGGTCCTTGACTCCAGTTCCAAGGAGGCGCGTTCGGCCGCTGTTCGCGTCGCTTCGGACCTGCAGCGTCTGATCCCGGAAAGGGAGCTATTCGAGATCCTTCGTTCGGCATCGAACGACGCGGACCCGAGGGTGCGTGCCGAGGCGGCGCGAGCTCTCAGCTTTTTTCCAAACGAAGAGTCGGTTCGGATGCTGCTAGAGATCGCCTCCAAGCCGATGGATAAATGGTTGGGGTATGTGGTCGAACATGCGATTGGGGCGACCGAGTCGACTTGGTCGCCTTTGCTGGAGCAGGGCAAGTTGGCGGATGCACCGGCCGACGGGATGAAGGCAGTTGACCGCTACCTCGCCTCCTCGCGTCCCGGTCTGGCTGCACAGAGGCACTTGGTCACTCTGTTGAATCCTGAAAGTGGCGAGGTGGCGAAGGTGCGAGCCTACTCGGCGCTCTCCGGGCTTGCAGGGAACAAGGACAACGGGCAGGCGGTATTTGCACGGGTATGTGCCAGCTGCCATAAGGTTGGCGACAAGGGATATGCGTTTGGACCCGAGCTCACGGATGTCGGAAGGCGACTGACCCGCTACGACCTGATCGAATCGATTGTCGATCCGAATGCCAAGATGGATAAAAAGTACCTGACCGAAATCATTCTCACCGACGATGGTAAGGTGCATACCGGCTTCATTGGAGAAGAGACCGACACGACGATTCTGCTGCTGCTGCCCGAGGGGAAGCGGGAAACGATCGCCAAGGAGGAGATCGAGGAGAGGAAGGTGGCGATGCAGAGCAGCATGCCGGAGAATCTGGGGGCAACGATTGCGCCGTCGGAGTTCCTGGATGTGATCGAGTATCTGGGATCGCTGAAGTAAGTGACTCAGGGGGACCGGAATCTGGCGATCTGCCAGACATGAATGGTTGCCGGTGGAGGAAGGGGGATCGATGTACGGCGGGCGCTTTGCCTTCGAGAGACCCGAGTACCTGCTGTTGCTACTGGTGCTGTTACCCTGGATCTATTGGGTCAGCCGCCAGTCGTTGGCGGGTCTGGGACCGGTGCGTCGGTGGCTGGCCCTTCTGCTCCGTTCGCTGGTCCTGCTTCTGATCGTCGCGGCGCTTGCGGGCGTGCAGTGGGTTTGGACCAGTCAAAAGATGACGGTTCTGTACCTACTGGATCAGTCGGACAGTATCCCTGCCCCAAAACGGCAACTGATGCTTCAGTTTGCGATCGAAAATGCCAATGCTCACCGTCGCGCGGCGAGACAGGACCGCGCTGGGTTGATCATTTTTGGTCGAGAGGCGGCAGTGGAGTTTCCTCCTCTGGACGACGATCTTCCCCCGATTCGCACGCCGGAAAGCTACTTGGGAAAGACCGATGCCACCAATCTGGAAGGGGCCTTGAAACTGGCCAAGGCCAGCTTTCCGGAGGGAGCTTCGCGTCGAATCGTCGTGCTCACCGATGGCAATGAGACGCTGGGTGCTGCAGCGCCGGTGGCTCAAAGCTTGGCGGACGAAGGGATTGGCATCGACATCGTCCCCATTCGACTGGATTCCCAGTCGGAGGTTTTGGTCGAAAAGATCGACATACCGGCTCAGGTGAAGCAGGGCCAGATGGTCGATGCCAAAGTGGTGCTCCAGCGCTACAGTCAGGAGCCCGATGCCCCAGCGACGCGCGGTGTCCTTCGGGTGACGCGCCGGATGGGCAACCAGGCCGAACTGCTGGCCGAGGAGGAAGTCTCGCTGGACAAGCCCTTGAGTGTCTTTCCGGTGCCGCATCGCGTCGAGTATGCATCGGGTTATACCTACGAAGCACAGTTCATCCCGGCGGAAGCTTCACAGGATGCGCTGGCACAGAACAATCAGGCGACCGCCTTTTCGTATGCGCGCGGCAAAGGGCGGGTGCTGTTGATCGAGGATGCGGGACGACGTGGCGAATTCCAATTGCTGGTAGATGCCCTGCGACGCAGCGAGATCGAGGTGGAGGTGCGCGACCCGGCTGCGCTCTTTTCCAGTTTGATCGAACTTCAGGCCTTCGACTCCGTGATCCTCGCTGGTGTCCCTAGGACCAGTGGCGAAGCAGCGACCGAATTGACCACGATTTCCGACGAGCAGATTGAATTGATGGTGCGCAATACCCAGCAGTTCGGAGGTGGGCTACTGATGCTGGGGGGGCCTGAAGCCTTTGGCGCCGGTGGCTGGAGCAATACCAAGCTGGAGGAGGCGATGCCAGTCGACTTCCAGATCAAGAACAGCAAGATGGAAGCGGTTGGCGCTCTGGCGATGGTGATGCATGCATCGGAGATCGCGCAGGGGAACTTCTGGCAGAAGATGATCGGGAAAGCCGCCCTCGATGTCCTCGGCCCGCTCGATTATTGCGGGGTAATCGAGTACCAGGGGTCGGAGAAGTGGATGTGGGGAAATCGCTACGGGATGCTGAAGGTGGGCCCGAATCGTTCGGTGATGCGATCGCGGATGACGCGAATGACTCCCGGAGATATGCCTGATTTTGATCCTTCGATGCGATTAGCTTTGGCAGGGCTCACCAACACCCCCGCCGCCACCAAGCACATGATCGTCATCAGCGATGGCGACCCTTCACCTGCTTCAGCCGGAGTTTTGGATGGCTTCGTCAAGCAGTCGATCAAGGTGTCGACGGTGGCCGTTGGGGCGCATGGTCCGGCAGGTCATCAGGAGCTGCAGCGGATCGCCAACACGACGGGAGGCAACTATTACGTCGTCACCAATCCCAACGCTCTGCCGCAGATCTTCGTTCGCGAAGCCCGCCGTGTTGCTCGGCCACTTGTCTACGAGCCCGAAGGGGGTGTCGTCCCTCAGATGCTGTTTCGGCACGAGATTCTGGCTGGGCTGCCACAGCAGTTGCCCCCTGTACGCGGATTCGTGTTGACGCAGCTGAAAGAAAGCCCCCTGGTGGAAGTCCCGCTTCGCTCGCCTATGCCCGCCGAGCCAGAGAATGCGACGTTGCTTGCGACCTGGACGTACGGATTGGGGCGCACTGCAGCCTTCACGACCGATGCTGGCCAACGCTGGGCAGCTCAATGGGCCACCTGGCCGCAGTTCGATCAGTTTTTCAGTCAACTGGTCCGGTGGACGATGCGTCCCACCCAGGATGATGGCAAGTTCCAAATCGCAACCCAGGTGCGCGATGGCCGGGTGCAGTTGGTCGTCAGCGCCCTGGACGAGGAAGATCGGTTCCTAAACTTTCTTGATCTGTCGGCCGCGGGCGTTGGTCCCGATCTGAAACCCTTCACCATTCGGATGGCGCAGTCGGCGCCCGGCAGATACGTCGGCGATTTCGAAGCCAGCCAGTCAGGCAGCTACCTGCTTAGTGTCATCCCGGGCCCGGGGCGTGCGCCCTTGATCACGGGGGTCAATGTTCCTTTTTCCGACGAGTACCGGGTGCGTCAGGCCAATTTGGGATTGCTGACACAGATGGCTTCCCTCAAAGCTTCCGGAGGCCAGACCGGCATGGTGACTGAGCCTCTGGAGTCGATGTCGCTGAAGGAGTTGCTGTCGTGGGACAGCTACCGCGAAGGGGTGCCACCTGCGATTTCATTGCAGGATATCTGGCCCTGGGCGGTGCTGCTGGGATCGGTGCTGTTTTTCACCGATGTGCTGGTCCGCCGCGTGGCGATCGACCCCGGCGCGTGGCTCAGGTGGCTGGCCAAGCGGAGAGCGGCCCGCACCGCTGTCGTACCCGACGAACGACTCGATCGCCTCCGAAAGCAAAAGTCAGAGGTCAGTGGAGAACTGGCTCGGCGAGCCGGGGGGATCGACGATGGCGATTCCGATCAGGGTCGCGAGTCAACGCGAACCAGTTCACCGAGTGATGCGGCCGCAGCGATTCAGTCTTTTGATTCGCTGGATTCCTCTGCCAAGCCAACCTCGCAGCCAGGGGCAGCGCCACCCGCTGCATCTCCAGGAATGGCCGATGCCAAGGAAGACACCAGCTATACTTCCCGATTGTTGCAGGCCAAACGCGACGCCCAGAAAAAGAATCCTCCTACCAATCCGTAACCCGCTTGGTGTTGACCCTCTGGGGCACCTGAGCGGTTCGAAGGAATGAAAGAACATGAGCCAAACTGATCCCCAGATGTTGCAGCAGCAAGCCGAACAGTTTCGCGATCGGTATCGCAGTTTGCGGGAGGAAATCGGGAAGGTGATTGTCGGTCATGAGGAGATCGTCCAAGGTGTGCTGACGGCGATCTTCGTCGGAGGTCACTGCCTGCTGGAAGGGGTCCCCGGCCTCGGCAAGACACTGCTGATCAAAACGCTCTCGGAAACTTTATCGCTGGATTTCAACCGCATCCAGTTCACACCCGATCTGATGCCCTCCGATATCCTCGGGACGAACATGATCGTCGAGACGCCGGAGGGACGTCGCAGCTTCCAATTCCAGAAAGGGCCGATCTTCACTCAGATCTGCTTAGCTGACGAAATCAACCGCGCGACACCCAAGACGCAGTCGGCCCTCCTGGAAACGATGCAGGAAGGTTCGGTGACAGCCGCCGGTACGCGTTATGAACTGAAGAAACCGTTTTTCGTCCTGGCGACACAGAATCCGATCGAACAGGAAGGAACCTACCCACTGCCCGAAGCTCAGTTGGATCGATTCCTTTTCAAGCTGGTGGTAGGGTATTCGACCCGCGAGGAGCTCAACACGATCATCGACCGAACTACGCGTGGCGTGAAGTTAGTGCCGGAGAAGGTGATGGATGGTGAGGAGATCCTGAAGTGGCAGCAGCTGATCCGGCAGGTGGTACTGGCCCCCAATCTGCAGGATTACATCGCCCGCCTGGTACTGGCAACCCACCCTGAGGGCCAGCACGCGGTGGCAGCAACCAATCGATCGTTGCGTTGGGGTTCCAGTCCGCGCGGAGCCCAGTCGATTGCGCTTGCAGCCAAGGTTCGGGCTCTTCTAGATGCTCGCTACAACGTCAGTTTCGAAGACATCCGACGCGTCTATCTGCCTGCGCTGCGCCACCGAGTGGTCCTGGACTACGAGGCAGTAGCGGAGGGCCGCACCACCGATCAGGTGCTGAGAGAGCTTCTGGAGCAGGTCCCCGAACGTCTGGAAGGTTGAGCAGCACGGGCGGAATTGCTGAAGGAAAAAGTGTCGCCAGCCCCAGGGAGCATTCTCGTGAAGCAAGTCTTGATCATCGTCGGCGATGCCACCGAAACGCTCGATACGATGTATCCCTTTTACCGGCTGATCGAAGCGGGTATGAAGCCGGTGGTGGCAGGTCCGCAGAAGCGACGTTTTCAGATGGTGCTTCATGAAGTCAAGCCAGGATGGACGATCACCAAGGAATGGGAGGGGTACACGATCGAGGCGGATATCGCATTCGACGAGGTCGACCCCACACGGTATGCGGGGATCTTCTTCTCTGGCGGAAGGGCGCCGGAGTACATTCGGGATGATCCCCACCTGATCGCCATGACCCGGTACTTCTTTGAAAAGGGAAGACCGATCGGCAGCGTTTGTCATGGCGTCGAGATTCCCGCTCGGGCCGACTGCGTGCGAGGCAGGCGGATGGCGACGGTGGCCAAGTGTCGGTTCGACCTGGAGGTGTGCGGAGGCATCTACGTCGATGCTCCCTGCGTGATCGACGGCAATCTGGTCAGCGGCAGAACGTTCCACGACAACGGCCATTTCGTCGGTCCCTGGATCCGATTGTTGGAACAGATGGACAACCCGTCATGACGAGCCTCAGGAGATGATTGGTCATCGGACAGCAATGGCCAATGACCAACAGAGAAACCTGTATTTCAGTGCGTGTGTTTCTCTCTTCAGCCAGGAACACAGGCGGGAGAGCCGCGCAACCCCTCGTTTTAACGGCGCCAGAGCTTCCTTTTCGAGAGGGAATCTTTGGTGACTCTGCCGTTTTTGAAATGACCAATTACAATCGAAGCAAGCCGGAAGACGGAAGGTCTCGTCGTTGAAACCACGGTGGGGATGCTGGGGATCTGAAGATGGCCAGCAGCTGTTCTCTCAACCGCTTGATAGCCAGCAACGGAAGCTGTCTGTTGGGAGCCCATGAAGCTTCTCAGACGCGTTCGTTACGTCTCATTAGGGAGTTGTTCATTCATGGGAAATCTGGTTCGTGGATTGCTTGCGAATGCGATTCAACCATTCCTGCTGGGTCGGGGGATGGCGCTGGCCTCGTTCCCGAAGGATCTTCCAATTCTGCGTGATGCGAAGCTCAGGGAAAAGATGGATCTATTCCGAGTGGGGACCCTTCAGTATCTTCGCGACGAAATCTACGAGAACAAAGTCCCCGGCGACATCGCTGAATTGGGAGTCTACCGCGGCGACTTTGCTCGTTATATCAACGTGCTTTTCCCGGATCGAAAGTTCTATCTCTTTGATACCTTTGAAGGATTTTCAGAGAAGGATCAGCAGACGGAGCGACAGAAAAGTTTCTCTGCGGGGAAACCGGGGTTTCAATCGACCAGCGTGGAGCTGGTGTTAAGCAAACTGAAACATCGGGAACAAGCGATTGTCAAACAGGGTTACTTCCCGGAGAGTGCAGCGGGTGTCGACGCAAGATTTGCGTTCGTGAGCCTAGATCCGGATCTCTACGAACCGACTCTTGCCGGCCTGAATTACTTCGTACCGCGGATCAATCCGGGTGGGTTTATCTTTATCCATGATTACACCAATCCGGAGTATAAGGGCGCACGGGTGGCAGTGCAGGAATTCTGCAAAGCCAATGGACTTCGGCATGTTCCGATCGCTGATGGCTTTGGCAGCACTATCATTGCGGTTTGATCGTGTAGGAGTGCGATCGCTCAGAGGCTGTTGCCTTGCGGGATCTGAGTGGCTGACGGGATGATTCATTTACGAATTGATGGGATCGTTCCGAGGGAGAAGACCAGCCCATGTCGCAGGATGGAAACTGGTTGCTTTGGGCTCTTATGTCGGCGATCTTTGCTTCGATGACCGCCATCTTGGCGAAGGTAGGGGTTCGCCACGTCGATGCGGATCTGGCCACTCTGATTCGGACGATTGTGGTGGCCTTGGTTTTGGCGCCCCTGGTATTCTTCACCGGCAAGTGGATTCCCCCATGGCAGTTGCCCGGTAGCTCCCTGCTCTTTTTGTTCCTTTCTGCGTTGGCGACGGGCGCGTCGTGGGTCTGTTACTTTCGCGCGCTCCAACTGGGGGACGCATCCCTGGTGGCGCCGGTGGACAAGCTGAGTCTCGTGGGCGTGGTGCTCTTTGCCTTCGCGTTGCTCGGAGAGCGACCTCAGTGGCACCAATGGCTTGGGATCGCCATGGTGGCTGGGGGAGTGCTGCTGGTGGCCATCCGTTTCAGCCCTGCCCGATGAATCGATCGGTGGCAGTCTTTTCATTCGGATGGCTGGGATGCGCTGGCCTCGACCTGCAGAATCAGCCCGCAGATGCCGCCTAGAGATGTTTGCCACAGGTAAGGGAGATAGCGAATCATCCAGTCGGCTTTTTGGAGGAGTTTTTGGGGTGGCCCATCGTCCGCAAAAGCGGCTAGCCAGTGGCTGATGCGAACTCGATCGGCGATGGGCCAGGGGTGCATGGCCGGCCCCAGTCGCTCATCGATCTGATCGATCAGAGAGCGAAGGTTCGACAGGTGGTTCTGCAAGATCAGATCGGTTGCGGGGTCGGCGGAATCGGCGATGCATCGAGCCAGTCTCTGAGCTGAATAGTCGAGGTGGTGTTGCATCGCATTGCCGGAAGCTAGGCATGTTCGAAAACGTTCCAACACCTGGGCGCAACGGAGGGCATGGAGGCGGTAAGCTTCTGGGGATGGTGTGAGGCGGCTGGCGATGCGCGGGTGAGCGGTCAATTGGAAAGCCAAGGTGGCACGCCGTCCCAGTAGTTTCCACCACCGCGCCGCTTCCGGCAGATCCTTCCAAATCGCTTCCCACTCTTTTGCCCATCCATCCAACGGCGAATCAATATTCCCATCGGGTAGTGGATGGCCTGGAAGCCAAGTCGCTTTCCTGTGCTTCCAATGGTCCATCTGACGCAGCATCGTATCCCGGTTCACCGCCATCTCTCTGGCGCAGGAAAAAAGCTCTTGACGAACTTCGGAAGGGGACTGATTGCCCAGGTACGATGGAATATCCCACTCGAAGTCGACCGGAAATGGCTCGATAGGACCGGCGAGGGCCAGAAGTGACTGAAGGGCATGTCGCTGAGCGGTGTGGCGTGCGATCCAGAGGGGCGGATCGCAGGGGATCAGAGAGTCGGGAGGGATGGAGCCAGAGTCGGTCATCCGACCCAGCATCGCGTCAGTCAATTGCAGGTCGATCATCTGGCACGATTCCATCGATCCCAGCAACTTCCATGCAGGGGCATTCGATACGATTCTGCCTGGTGCCGCCATCTGTTCCACCTTCGCGATGCGAAGGGAAAGGGGAGGGTGAGTCCCATGCGACTGATCGAGATCCTTCTGGGTCAGCGAGCGGGTCCAAGCATGCTGCGGCTGGGTTTCCTGCAGCGAGCGCAGATGGATCACAAGGTCGGCCAGTCGTTCGATGCGCAAAAGTTCGAGCGCAGCGATCTGGGCGGAGGGGAGGGTCTGAGCGGACGCGGCCGAGAGGTGCATCAGTTCCAGGAGTGTGGCTGCAAAGCAATCGCTGCCTGCCACCTCCGCCTCGGCTTCATCGGCTTCATACTCCAAGGGATGTGTCAGCCAGCCAAGCGATCGTTCGAAGCTGGGAAGGATCTGGCGCCAAAGGGCACGTGGTAGATGGCGGAGGAACTGTGCCATGCGGGCAGGCCAAGCGAGTCGAAGATCGCGATCGACGGTTGCCTCATTCAGCCATCGATCCAGAGGGCTGACCCGGATAGACCATTGGCTGGTGCGCTGGATGGTCTGGCCGACAGCGGCTGCCATCCGGGCGGCCCAGCCTTGCTGAAAATGCCTTAGTTCGTGAGCCACCACACCGGCCAACTGCCGCTCGCTGAGCGACATCAGGAGCGGGAGTCCCAACTGCACCACACGCAGAGGCCCGGAGGAATTTGAAACGGTCGAGTTGGCTAGATTCCGTTTGGCGAAGGTACGGGATTGGGCGGAGGCATTAACCTGCAGATCGAGGACGGCAGCATCGGGGGGTGGCGCCCCCAGCATGTTGGCCACCTCGTCCATCAGTCGGTAGAGCTCTGGAGCTTCGCTTCTTTCGATCCAGCGTTCGATCGGGGTAGAGCTGGGCTTGGGGACAGGCCAATAGAGTTCCAAGGGCGCTGCTGCGATCCATGCCACCGGCAGCAGGAGCAGCCACAGCAAGAGTCGAACTGCGATCGAGTCGCTGAGGGCAGGCACCAGCCAAATGGAAGCCGCCAGGATCGCCAGGAGAGTGGCCACGGGAACCATTAGCAGCACCAAATGGACCGCAAACAAGGCGGCCAGTTGCCATCCTGCCAGTCCCAAGCGACGCAAGCTACCTAGAGGCTTGTTGCTGCCGTGGTGTTGGGGTGTGTCCTGTCGGTACCTCGTCTGCATCGATGGTTCCAAGTCGAGCGAGGGGGGAAATGGATTCCCTGACGCTCCATCGTATCGGTCTGGACAGTCGCGGGGGGCGGGCAGAAGCAAAAAGGGTTGTCGCTGGTTCCCATGGGAGCCCAGGAGTTATTCGGCTCCCGCGGCCTGGATATCGCGAAGGGGGGCTGGGTATCCACTAGGGTCGAACTGGCGATCGGTTGGCAGTTGGTGATGCCAAGGTCAGAGTCTACAATGAAGGGAGGTTGGTGGAGGCGGTATGGGATCGCCCTTTTCGGACGGACGATCGATTTTAAAAAAGGGCAGATGGACGCATCCGATGGCCAACGAATCTCAGGGGGTGGATGCGAAGACCTATGAGGATCTTCAGCGGCGGTACCATGAACTGGCGGAGTTGGCCGGTTCGTTGGCTCACGAGATCAAGAATCCGCTTTCCGTCATCCACATGAACGTCGATTTGCTTAGCGAGGAGCTAGTCGAGTGCCAGGTTCCTGGATTGCGTCGATCGATGGCCAAGGTCGATATGATCCGGCACCAGTGCGAGCGGATGGAGACCTTGCTGAGGGATTTTCTGCGGTACGCTCGGATGCGCGATCTGGAGATGACGCCGGGTGACTTGAACGAGCAGATCAACACGGTGCTGAAGCTCTATCAGGCACAGGCGACCAAGTTGGGTGTCGAGATCGTCCGTTACCTCGACCCAAACCTTCCCTCCATCATGCTCCATAGCGACTCCCTCCAGGCGGCTCTGATCAATCTAGTAAAGAATGCCTTGGAAGCGATGCCTGAAGGAGGGCAACTGGTGGTGCGCAGCCACGCGACGGCCGGTGGCGTAGCGCTGGATTTGATCGACACCGGTTGCGGGATGGACGAGAACACAGCGATGAATATGTTCGAGCCCTTTTACTCGACTAAGGCAGGTGGATCTGGATTGGGGCTGCCGACCGCGCGAAAGATCATCGAGGCGCACGGTGGACGGATACGCGTCCAGAGCGAACTGGATCGCGGGACGAAATTCGTTCTGGAGTTCCCCATGCCGGTGCGGCTGCGATGAATAGCAGACGGGATGGCCAGGACGGATCGGGTGATCGATCCAGTCGGTGGATTCCCGGTGCGCGGCTGGCCGATGGGGCTATGGAGGGAAGTTGGTGGCGTCCGGCTGAAGAAGACCAGGGCGGTTTGGATGGCACGATTCTGTGCACGCTTTGCCCACGTCAGTGCATGCTGAAGCCAGGGGATCGAGGGTTCTGTTTCGTGCGAGAGAATCGCGACGGCCGAATGGTGCTGAGCACTTTCGGACGCAGCACTGGACTTTGCATCGATCCGATTGAAAAAAAGCCACTTTTCCATTTCTACCCGGGAACCAGCGTGCTTTCGCTGGGGACGGCGGGATGCAACCTGGGATGCAAGTTCTGCCAGAACTGGGATATCTCCAAAAGTCGGCAGGTGGAGCGGCTTAGTGCGAAGGCAGAGCCAGATCAGATCGTGGCTGCGGCGCTGGAGCATCGATGCCGCAGCGTCGCCTTCACCTACAACGACCCGGTGGTGTGGGCCGAATACGCGATCGCCACGGCGAGGGCGTGTCGGCAGGCCGGTGTTGCTGCCGTGGCTGTCACGGCCGGCTATATCCAGCCGGAGGCGCGGGGCCCATTTTTTGAAGCAATGGATGCGACCAACATCGATCTGAAAGGGTTCACCGAATCGTTCTACTGGAAGACCACCTCGGCTCATTTGCAGCCGGTTCTGGACACGATCCGGTATGTCCATCGCGAAACCGATTGCTGGATGGAACTGACCAACCTGATGATTCCTGGAGTCAACGACTCCCCGGACGATTTTCGAAGGATGTGTGAGTGGATTCTTGGGAACGTCGGGGATCGGGTGCCGTTGCATCTTACAGCGTTTCATCCCGATTTCCGGATGATGGATCGTCCGCCCACGCCGCTGGAAACTCTTCTGGAAGCCCACCAGATCGCCATCGGTTGCGGGCTGAAGTATATCTATATTGGCAATGTGGCCAACGACCACCAGTCGACCCGATGTCCACACTGCGGGCATCCGGTTGTACTTCGACACGGCTACACGATCGATGCGTATCACCTGACCGATGGAAACTGCAGCGCATGTGGCGGTACGATTGCAGGTCGCTGGGGTGCTGCAGTGGGTCGTTGGGGGGCACGTCGACAGCCGATTTTCATCGCAAATCAAATTTCTTCTCCTCAAGGACTTCATGGCATGCAGCCGTCGAACCCCTCGGTGACGCTTCCCGAATGGACCATCGATCAATGGAGAGTTATTCATCGACAGGCAGCACGATGGCTGGCGCTCTCCGCGATGCAGCAGACGCTGCCTAGCGAGCCGGCTTCGGAGGAGCTGACCGAGCTGGCGGGGGTGGAGTTGGAGGGATGCTTTGTCAGCGTCCGGCGCGGAAAATTGCTGCGTGGATGTTGCGGCAGTTTGGGGCGAGGTCGATTGGAAGATCAGCTGCGTACCTGCAGCTACCGCACCGCCTGCGAAGACCATCGCATGGCGTCGCTGTCTCCTATCGAGCTGCAGTATCTGGACCTCGAAGTCACCGTCCTGGGGCCCTGTGAGCCACTGCTAGGTGGGGCCGATCAGTGGCCAAGTCAGATCGTGCTGGGAACCCATGGTCTGCGACTGCGATATCGCGATCACCAGGGCGTGTTGCTGGTGTCGGTTCCGATCGAACAAGGGTGGAACGTCGAGCAGTTTCTAGGAGGGCTCTGCAGGAAAGCGGGACTGCAGGAGAGAGCATGGAAGGAATTGCCGGTGACGATAGAGCGGTTCGAGGGGCGGGTTCACGGAGCGCCGCTGATCGATGCATTGCCGGAGCTTCCCAAAACGGCTCGGCGAGGCACCATCCATCCGGATCAGGTGAAAAACCTGAGGGCCTTAGTCGGGAGCAACATGCTGGCGATCGCTCAGGGAGCCACGCCATCGTACACCGCTCCCGATCTTCCCGACGGTACGGTTCAAGGACTGGTCCTGTCGCTGTGGGAGGAGGGGGCAGCGAGTGCCATGGCGCACCTGATCCGCCTCAGTTTGCGCCCTGGAGTCCCATTGCAGTCGACCCTTTTCGAACTGGCCAAAACCGCGTCGCAAATTCTTCAGCAAGCAAGGCCCGGTCGACATCTGCAGGTACAGGTGGAACTGGCGGTGCTGACCGATCCGGTTCCGATCGGTGGGACGCTTGCTAACGAACGATGGGCAGGCAGGACTCCCTCGGTGGCCGACCTGGAGGAAAGTGGCTTGGATTGGCGAGGGCATGATCCTGGTCGTCGCGCAATCGTCGCCATGCAGGGAGGAGAGCGGGTATCGGTCACGTGGGATGCTTTCTCCACACCCGACGCCCTCATCGATCAGGGGCTCCAGCATCTGACGCGCCGCGCAGCCCCCGTGACGATCTATTCGATGGCGGTGGTCGCCACCAAGCCGCAGGGGATCGCGACCAGTGCGGCTGGAGCTCAGACCGGTCCTGGGATCCGTCCACCCGCCGTGGCGGGTAGTTTTTATCCGGCGACCGACGAGGAACGATGGCATGGGGAAGCGCCATGGATCGTCCAGGCACCTGCCGAGCGGCAGTCGGTGCTGGCAGCCCTGGTGCCTCATGCTGGCTGGGGGTACTGCGGGAAGATTGTCAGCGAGCTGTTTTCGTCGATCGAGTTTCCGAAGTCGGTTTTGCTGATTGGCCCCAAGCATACGCGAGAAGGGGTCGACTGGGCGGTCAGTCCGCACCGAGCCTGGGAGATTCCCGACAGCACTCCGATGGAAGTCGACCTGCCGCTCACCGAGCAGATTGCCACGCACGTCACCGGGATGCAATTGGATGTCGCGGCCCATCGTAGGGAACACGGAATCGAAGTGCTGCTGCCGATGCTGAAGCGGTGGAGCCCTTCCAGTCGCATCGCGGCGATGGTTTTGGCGGACGGGTCCTGGAGTGAGATCCAGAGGGCAGCCGTGGAGTTGGCCGAAGTGATTCGACGCCAGGCGACCAGACCGCTGCTGGTGGTCTCCTCCGACTTGAATCATTACGCGGCGGATGCCGAGAACCGACGGCGCGATGCGATGGCGCTGGAAGCGATTCAGACGGGGGATCCCGAGCAATTGCTGGCGGTCTGTCGCGAGCAGCGGATCAGCATGTGCGGAGTCATTCCGGCGGCGCTGGTGATGGAGACGCTGCGGCAATTGGGATGCGATGCCCGATGGCATCTGCAACGTTACGCTACCAGCGCTGATGCGGGGGGGGATCCCCGCCGGGTTGTCGGCTATGCGGGAGGCTACTGGCTGAATGCATCCAATCCACCGCAAGTCCAGGAGGCTAGATCCTCATGAGGAACGCAGCCGAAAGGTCACGATGGGAGACAACCGCTTGAAAGGAACGAAGCGCTGGGATGCCGACCACTGGAAGAGGAAGTTTCGCCAAGCTGCACGGGGAGTCCTCTGGGGGATGGAGGGGCAGTCGAGCTTTCTGGTCCACGGAGTGATGGCGGTAGCCGTATTGGTTTTCGCTGCATCGCTGCAGTGCAGTCAGTCCGAGTGGTTGCTGCTGATTCTCTGCATCGGGGGTGTGATGACGGCGGAGCTGTTCAACAGTGCGCTGGAGTGGATGGGCCGGGGGTTGTGCCGTGAAGAGAACGCGGAACTGGGGAGGGGACTGGATATCGCCAGTGGCGCTGTGCTGGTGGCTTCGATCGCGGCGGCGATCGTCGGGCTGGTGATCCTAGGTGGCCGCATCCTGTCGCTGATGGGTTTTGGGGTGGTAGAGTGAATGGGAGGGGGAGCCGGTTCCGATCCAGTTGCTTGGTCGGAAAGCTGCTATGCCTCCGATGCCGGCTCGTTGTTCCCCGTCTCGACTTCTCATAGAATCGGTGCCTTGCCCGAGATGCTTCCACCCGCGGTTGTTGCAACGACGATCGATTAGGGATGAGCGACTGGATGCAGACGGTTGTCAGGTTGGTTTCAATGGTTGCGTGGGGGACCGCCGATGCTCCGAAGAATCGTCTCGATCGCGCTGGTGGGGCTCTGGTTGGCTCCCCAGCTTTCCGCCTTACAAGCTCAAGGAGCTCCGCCGGTGAAGGACCCTCAGTCGGCTCATTGGACGATCGTACTGCATGGCGGGGCAGGCGCAGACCCGGACCGATGGTCCGATGCGATGAAGCAGGATCGTCTGGATGGGCTGCGATCGGCGCTGCGCGCCGGCGTGGATCGGATCCAAGAGGGTGCCGAGGCGATGGATGTCGTGGAGACGGTGGTGCGGGTCCTGGAAGATCACCCCGGGTTCAATGCTGGACGAGGCGCGGTGCTCAACGAATCAGGTGACGCCGTCCTGGACGCTTCGATCATGGACGGACGCGATCGCAGCAGCGGAGCGATCGCCGGTGTTCGGACGATTCGCAATCCGATCACTGCAGCGCGTAGGGTTATCAGCGACACGCGTCATGTGCTGCTGATCGGTGACGGTGCAGACCAGTTTGCTCGGTCGATTGGCCTGGAGCAGGTGGAACCAGATTACTTCAAGACTCCCGAGCAGATCGAGAAGTGGCAACAGTGGAAGGCGAGGCAGGAAGACCAGAGAAAAACTTCCCGACATCCCCTAGCGGTCGACGATCCGCTTTTCTACCTGGGAACCGTCGGCTGTGTGGTACTGGATGCGAAAGGGAATCTGGCTGCAGGCACCAGCACCGGCGGGCTGTTGGGCAAGCAGTTTGGTCGAGTCGGGGATTCGCCGATCATTGGCGCGGGGACGTTTGCCGATAACAAAACGTGCGCCATCAGTTGCACTGGAACTGGTGAGTACTACATCCGCAACGTGATCGCGGCAACGATTGCCGCCAAGATGGAGTACGCAAAAATGCCGCTCACAAAGGCCGCCGACGAAGCGATCCACCAGGTCCTTCCAGAAGACTCAGGCGGTTTGATCGCCGTCGATCGTCAGGGGAATGTGGCGATGCCCTTCAACACCCCAGGAATGGCACGCGGGGTGGCAGATAGCAGCGGTCGCATGGAGGTGGGCCTGGGGAAGACGATGAGCCAGTGAGGAGGGAGCGGGAGATTTGAGGTCGACCCGCAGGCAACCAGGAGAGGATCGGAATGCGGTTTCAGGATCGAGTCGTGATTGTCACGGGCGGCGCAATGGGGATCGGCGGCGGGTGCTGCGAGGTCTTCGCACGCGAAGGAGGCCGCGTGGCGGTAATCGATCGAGATGCCAAGGCGGCTGAATCACGCCTTGCTTCACTTCCTGGGAAGGGGCACCAGCACTGGCAGGTGGATGTGGCGGATTCGGAGCGGCTGGAGGAGGTGATCCATCAGATCGCTCAGGTGTTTGGCCGCATCGACTGCTTGATCAACAACGCTGGCGTCCATCCACCAGATTTGAAGATCGAGCAGATGACGTCGGCCGAGGCGCTGCGCGTGCAGCAGGTGAACTTTCTGAGCACTTATGCAGCTTCGCGAGCGGCGCTGGGACATCTGAAGAAGACGCGAGGGACGATTGTCAATATGAGTTCCATGACCGCTGTCCTGGGACAAAAAGGCTCGACTGCCTACGCTGCCAGCAAAGGCGCCCAGCTTAGCTTCACCAAGGCGCTAGCCCTGGAGGCAGCTCCCTATGGCGTGCGAGTCAACGCGATTCTCCCCAGCAATGTCGATACTCCGCTGATGCGTCAATGGGCAGCGACTCTTCCCGACGCCGAGGCTGCCCTCCAGCGGATCGCCGCTCTGCAACCTCTGGGTAGGATGGCGCAGCCTTCCGAAATCGGAACGATTGCCCTTTTCCTGGCGACCGAAGACAGCAGTTTTCTTACCGGCCAGGGGATCGAGGCCGACGGTGGCGCGGCGCTCGATTACTGAGCAGCTTTCCGGCACGCGGTGCAATTTCCGGAAATTCGTCGGCTGCCGCTTCTCTGGCGGCGGCACGCATCCTACGATTTTCCGCGATAGGTTGTAGATGTGGGTGCAGGCCAGCCTCCAATCCAAGGGCGGTGCTGACCCAAGCTGGCTTCTGGAGAAAGGGTGCTGTCCCATGGACCGTTGGTTTGATTGCGAAGGGTGGTGGGAACAGTCGCTGCTAGGGCGCCAGGCGATGGATCAACTCCAGATTTCCTGGAAAGAAGGACAGCTTCTTGGGAGCGGCCATGATTGCGTGGGGCTTTTTTCCCTGGATGGCGTCATGACTACCGACGGGCTGATCGACATGACCAAAAGCTATGCTGGCAAGCACCGAGTCCGTTATGTCGGAACGTACGATGGTGAGGGACTGATGCAGGGGACATGGCGTCTGACCGGACAGCATGGCCCCTGGGTGATTCGATTGCGTCGACATCGGTCCACCAAGGAATCGGAGATTGCCGAGATGCGTCCGCAGAAGCAACCAGCGGGTTCGTAGCGAGATCCGCCTCTAGTGCGTTGTTCTGTATAACGGTCTGATGAAAGCCAAGTTCGCGGCTTTGTTGGGGCAACTGACTGCGGGTTTCCGCAGCAGTCGCACAAGCCGAAAGGTGCCGCCGCGACCAGGTTGTGTTGGCCGTTTTTGGTTGCCTAACGCTTCTTCGATTCAGGGGAATCTGTCAGTCTCGCACCTTCGCAATGCTGGCCTCCCTTAGCCTTAGGAGACATCCTCGCTACACTTGGCTTTTTCGCGTTGCATTGCAGCATGCTGCAGGTTTGCTACTTCTCTTCCGATCGGAGAGCTCCTCAATGACTCGGTATCGACTTGCCTATTTGGTCTTTGTGCTTGGGATGGGATGCTTGCTTCTCTTGGGTGAGCGAGCTAGAGCGTGTACGGGCATCACCTTGCGGGCGAAAGATGGTGCAGTGGTTTTCGGGCGGACGCTGGAGTGGGGGGCGTTTGATCTGAATTCGCGCCTGGTGGTGATTCCCAGGGGCCTGGAGTTCCAAAGTCGATTGCAGGATGGGAAGGTGGGCCGAAGCTGGAAGGCGACCTACGGAGCCGTCGGACTGGATGTTCTGGAGAAGGATTATGTGGTGGATGGCATGAACGAGAAGGGGTTCGCAGTGAACGTCTTCTACCATCCTGGCTTTGCCGAGTATGGGGCTCTGGATCCATCCAACACTTCTTCGACCATCGAGGTGCTTGATCTGTGTCAGTACCTGCTGACCACCTGCGCGACAGTGGAGGAAGCCAGGAAGGCCATGGCAGGTATTGCGGTAACTGCTGTCGTCGAACCGGCCATTGGGATCGCACCTCCAGTCCATCTGATCGCGACGGAACCTAGTGGTAAGGCGATCGTCATCGAATTCACTAAAGGAGTGAATCAGGTTTATGATGCACCCCTTGGAGCGATCACCAATGCGCCCAACTACGATTGGCACATCATCAATCTGCGAAACTACCTGAACCTTTCGCCCGTGGGGATTCCCGACAGGAGCATTGAGGAGATGAACTTCCGACCGCTGGGGGGCGGTAGCGGGATGATTGGCCTGCCGGGGGACTTCACACCTCCCTCCCGTTTTGTGCGAGCAGTGGCTTTTTCGAAGACTGCGCGCCCGACGGATACGGGGTCTGAGACGATGGTGGAACTGTTCCGCATCTTGGATAACTTCAATGTTCCTTTGGGGGCTGCCGAGGGCGAGGGAGAGGTGAAGACCAAGGGGATGCGCAGTTCGACCATTTGGACAACTGCCTACGACACAAAGAATCTGGTGCTGCGGTACCACACTCAACACAACCGTCGGATCCGCCAAGTGGACCTCAAGAAGATCGACTTCACCAAGGCCAGGGGGTTGGTACGATTGCCACTGGATAAGGAAAAGAATGAAGACATGGAAGAGCTGACACCAAGCCCGTAGTTTCGCATTCGATAGGAAAAGGGGAGAATTGGGTCGTAAGGACGCGATCACCATTCCAAGACCCATGTCTTGGTTTTGCGAGGGGCTCAGACCTTCACCCCGATCTTCGCAAGGCGAGGATCGGCAGCGTATGGCCGTTGTCCACCGCTATCCAGAAGTGCGATGACCGAAGTGGATCGGTGGGCGCGAGGGTGGTCTGGAAGCATTTGGAAGACCAGCCCAGCATGTGGTTGCGATACCAGATCTGTCTGGGAAGCAATTTGGATCGCTCATGGTCAGCCATCGAAGTGAGACCCTCAGAGTGCAGATCCCCAATCTCCCCTCACTGCTCTGGATCGCCTATGCCTGCCTGTTTCTTCCTTCGGCGGCTTGGCGATCTCGCCGGGTGCTTCGCCTGTTGATGGCGGACCAGTCGACCGAAAGCCGCTGGAATTCCGCAAAGATTTGGCAGCGTAACTTGAGCCAGGCAGCGATCCTGGGGTTGCTCTCCTGGATGGTGGGAACCACATTCGGATTTTCAGTCCGCTGGCCAGTAAAGCCTTGGCAGGAATGGTTGGCCGCTGCCTCGCTGGCGCTGCTGGCCTGTTTGTCGTTGCGAGCTTTCTTGCTTCGATGGATCCGCAGCGATCCGGAGCGGCTGAAGCTGAGTCGGTGGATGGAGCCACAGGATCGCGGCCAAAGATGGCTACGTCGATTGGCGATCGTGGTCGCAAGCGTCAGTCACGAGTTAGCCTACCGGGGCATAGGAGTGGCGATTCTCAGCTACTCACTGGGGAGCATGCCACTGGCTATTCTTCTCTGTGTTCTTGTCTACGCAGCACTTCATGCAGTGCAGGGATGGCGATCGATGATCGCCGTTGCAGCATTCGCGATCGTTCAGCATGCGTTGGTTTCCTATGCTGGGTCGCTTGTCCCCGCAATTTTGGTTCACGCCATCTACAATCTCCTAGTGGTCGAATTCCGAAGCCTGCATACCAACTGATCCGGCCTTCATTGCCGAAGGGCAAGTCCGAGTCTTGAAGAAATGGTTCGATCCGATCCACCACGACACGATTTGGGAAAGCGGGTTCACCGCTTGGGGGAACTCGGCTGAAGAAGAGTTGCTGGAACGGTTATTAATCGATGGGGGAATTGGGATCGAGCGGATAGTCGGGAAGAGGGTTAGAAGAGCCTGGAGGGCTTTGGTACGGTATATCCGTCACGAGGAGTGTGTGGGTGGCAAGGATCCATTGGGTTCGCACGGTTGGGATTCGAGCATCCGCCCAAGGCTTGGGATATTGGTGCCGGTAATGCAGGGTTGATTTCAGGGCGCGGCCGGCACTGAGTCGAGTCGAACCGAAGCGATCCGCCAATGATTTGTTCACGGTCTGTCTCACCCTGTCTCACCGCAGGGACGACGGCAGGAAGTTGTCCGGGGTGAGGCAGTCAGCCTTGAGTTGGTCGCCAATCGACCAGATGCATTTCGACCTTCTGCATCCCACCGAAGTCGTTGATGACCGGCTTGAAGACGATGTCGTGCGGGCGGTTGGTATCCTGAAGTGACGGAATCCACTCTGCCTGACCGAAAGCGACTCCCCGCAGCGTGGTTCCATGCTGTTTCCATCGCATGCTGCAGTGCCGTTCACCGCTTCCCAGCGCTTTGGCAGGTTCGGCAAGGTAAACTCCGGTAGACGCTAGAAGGGGTCTTGGGTTTCCCTGTCCGAAGGGGGCGAGCTGTTCCATGGTTTTGACTGTGGCCAGATCCAGCATCCCCAAGGGGGCTTCCGCATCGATTGCGATTTCGGCTTGGGGTGTCTGGCTGCCCGACTGCATGGCAACTTGTTCGCAGAGCGCCGCGCGAAACGCTGCGACGCGCGACTCCTCAATCCGCAATCCTGCGGCGGCGGCATGGCCACCGCAACTGACCAGTAGATCGCGACATCCTTTGAGTCCTTCATGGAGATTGAAATAGCTTGGGGATCGACCCGACCCCGTTCCAGGTTTTTGTCCCAGGGGATCCAGAGCGATCAGCACGGTGGGTCGATGGTATTTCTCCGCGATCTTTCCAGCGACTACGCCGATCACCCCCAGATGCCACTGGGGGCTAGCCAGAACCAAAGCGGGCGATTGTTCCAGATCCATTTGCTCTTTGATCTGTTTGACTGCCCCCAGATAGACGCTTCGCTCCAGTGTGTTCCGGTCCTCGTTCAGCTTTCCCAGATACTCGGCCAGAGCAGTAGCTCGCTGGGGATCTTCGGTCGTCATCAATTCGATCGCCAGCTGCGCTTGTCCCAATCTGCCGGCTGCATTCAGGCGTGGGGCTAAGGTGAAAGCGATGTCTTCGCTATCGAGTCGTTCCTTGCCTCCCAGACGATTTGCCTGTTTGAGGGCGGCGATCCCGAGGCAGGGTTTTTGTGCGAGGCTGATCAGGCCGTGGTGCACCAGGGTTCGGTTTTCTTCAATCAGTGGCACGACGTCGGCTACCGTACCGATGGCCGCCAGTCCGACGGCCGACAGCAGATAGTCTCGTAGTTGCGGAGTGACGCGTTGAGCCTGACAATGCTTCTGGCAGAGTGCCCAGGCGACTTTGAAGGCAACGGCTGCACCGCACAACCAGGGGAATGGGTAGCCATCAAGTCCGGGGTGCACGATGGCTGCAGCGTCGGGGAGTTGGTCCCCCATCGTATGGTGGTCAGTGATGATCAGTCGCACACCGCGCTGGCGGCAATACTCCGCTTCCCGCAGCGAAGCGATTCCGCAATCGACGGAGATGATCGTCGACTTTCCATGATCGATCAGTCGTCCCAGAGATTCTAGGCTCAGGCCATACGGATCTTCTAAGCGATTAGGGACATAGTAGTCGACGTTACCACCGATCAACCGGATCGCTCGGACAAGGATCGCGGCTGCCGTCATGCCATCGGCGTCGTAATCGCCGTAGACGACAATCGCTTCCTGTGCCGTTACCGCTTGGTGCAGTTGGTCTACTGCTTCAGCCACCCCGGGCAGTTGGAGCGGATCGCGAAGATCATTCAGCTTGGGGGTCAAAAAAGAAGCGACGCGGATGGGATCTTCCATGCCGCGTCGCAACAAGAGTTGAGCGATGATGGGGGAGATGTTGGCAGCTTGAGCCAGGGCATCGACGCGTGCCAGATCCACTGGTTCCAGCCGCCACCGTTTGCTCATTCCAACTTCGCCGTCGCCAAGCGGCGCCCTGTTACTTTCGCTTTTCGAGGTGCAGCGTGACTCGTCGGAGACGAGGGCAGTACTTCTTCAACTGCAACTTTTCTCCCCCAGGCCGGCGGTAGAGGGTGTAGTTGATGTCGCCGGTTTCCTGGCAAACCAAAAAGACAGTTTCTTTCTTTTTCTTGCTCTTGGCCATGTTGGACCACTACCTGAAGGAGAATGCGATACCTTTCTTTCGGATCCGGTTGCCGCGGGTCGCTACACGGCTACGGGAACCCCAAAGTATAGGAAACAGTCGGCTCCATCGGCTAGATCAAACCAATCGATTCCTGCCGTTTCCCCTCGGGAGGGTGGTTTTTCTGCTTCGGTTGCCTCCGTTCGGCACAGGATCGTCCTGACCAGGAAAAGCCTCGATTCCCTGGATCAGTTGGATGCCCTCGCGATGCTAGCATT
>Ga0315902_10002161_pt1 | contig 31054 bp, 25 predicted proteins | sample LakEriMetagenome_9_FD_203523 | JGI IMG/M metagenome (GOLD analysis project Ga0315902, IMG submission 203523) | Freshwater fungal communities from buoy surface, Lake Erie, Ohio, United States - Buoy 12 MA117 | ecosystem: Environmental > Aquatic > Freshwater > Lake > Lake biofilm | place: USA...
AAAAGCAGATGCAGATTTATCGAGTCGGAGTCCTGCTTTTTGTTTGGCCTTATCCGGACCATGACAAGCAAAGCATTTGTCGGACAGGATGGGCTTGACATCCATGTTGTAATCCAGTGTTCCCGTCAGGGCCTGGTATTCTTTCCTGACATCAGCATCCATGGTCAGGGGTTTTGTTATGTTGCTGACGGGAATAATCTCTTCTGTAGGCTCTTCTTCTGCAATAGTTTTTTTCTGTTGTTGAAATGAAGTAAAAAGGGCGCCTCCATTGATCCATTCACGGATCTTGTTGATCTCGGAAGAGGACAATTGTTTTTTTCCTTTGGGTGGCATGTGGTCCTCATCTTCCAAGGGAAGCATCAGGTGCGTATAGAGTTTGGAGTGTTGCGCATCCTTGGGGGTCAGGATCTTGCCATGTTTGCCCCCTTTGCGGATAAAGGATTCGGTGTCGAGGCGCAATCCCCCTTTCATTTTCACAGCCGAATGACAGTTATAGCATTTCTGTTTGAGTATGGGTTGAATCTCTTGTTGATATACGGAGTAGATGTTGCTATCTGAAAGGATGCTGATTGTTGAAGAATCTATTTTGGCAACCGGTTCTTTTTCGCTGATCAGTGCTGATTCATTTGATCCGAAGAGATATCCTTCGCCATGCGTAAGGGTGCCACCCAAGTGGCTGGCGAAACCCATGGTCAGTGTAGTAATCCAAATAAGTTGACGTCTGTATGCAGCAAAGAAAAATGCTGCCATACAAAGTATAGCGGTTGCTATACCAGATTGCAGATGACGGTTCACCAATGTTGTTTCATATTCACCGGAAAGGGATAGCAAATAGCCGGCAATACAAGAGGCTATTGCTCCGATGGAAGCAACCATCAAGCCCAGTTTCACTGCTTCCGCCATGGATTCCCATTTTGGTTTAGGCAGTATGGATACGACAAACACCAGCAGCAGGGTGCCTATGGGTAAGTGAACCAATAAAGGATGCAGGTGGCCTAAGGTGGTTGTCATGGCAGAGGCTTGGAGATATTTTAATCCTTATTCTTAAAATTATGATTTTATCATCATGTAGATCCTCTTATTATGAGTTTACCGGGCACCAATTTGAGTGATGTTTCTCTTTCACCTGATATCAATTGATCCAGCAAAATCCTGCAGGCCTCTTCTCCTATCTCTTTTGTTTGCACATCATAGGTAGTCAATTGTGGTTCTATGATCTCACCGGTATATTCATTGCCAAAACCCGCCACTTTTATTTTACCTGGGATGCTGATTTTTTTGGTCTTGAGGTATTGGATGATCTGCACTGCACTTTTATCTGATATGGAAAAGATGGCATCCACTTTCGGATTTAACTTAAGCCAACTGTCGGTTGTACGAATCACTTGCTCAGTACTGAAATCAATATGAGCGATCAGTTTCGGATCAAGTTCTATTCTATGTTTTTTCAAAGTAAGTTTATATCCTGCCAGTCTTTTTTGTGTAATGGAAAGCTTTTTGGGTCCTAACATGAGGGCTATTCTTTTACAGCCCTTTTTGATCAGGTGTTCTGTAACGGCAGAGGCACCAGTTTCATCGTCAGCGTGGATCTTCGGCAGTGGGAGATCCTCTGATACGCGATAAAATTCAACAATGGGAATCCTCTTGCCCATATGAATGCGAAGATGATCTGATGTGCTGGTATGCAGGGTATGGCAGATCAGCAGACCATCAATCATATTGTTCATCAGTGCCTGGGTGTTCATGATCTCAGTGTAGTGGTTTTCGTCGGATTGACAAATAACAATCCGGTATCCCGAAAGCGCAGCGACTCTCTGTATCCCGCTGAGCATGGATGAGAAAAAGGTTGCGGTGAGGTTGGGAATGATGACCCCAATCGTATGGGTGGTTCGGTTAACCAAGCTTTGCGCAAGGATATTGGGTTGGTATTGCATGCTTTGCGCCAATCCCTTGATATGGTTCCGTGTGGATTCATTGATGTCGGGGTGGTCGTTGAGCGCGCGAGATACGGTGGTAATGGAAACCCCGGCCACTTCCGCAATGTCTCTTAATGATGTTTGTCCGTCTTGCTTTCTTCTCTCCTCCCTGGTTTGTTTTTTGGGGCTTCTTACAATGAAATGATAGTTGCAATCCTTGCAATAAAAACGTTGTTTGCCCCTTACAATCCCTGATTTGAGGATGCGTTCAGGTTGATTACATTTCGGGCAATTGATCCTGGGCATACAACAATTTTATCTATCTATCGCAAACGTTTGCGTAATGGTTAACGATAGATAATGATTTTGCGAGGATACAAATCTTATTGCTTAATAGCAAATTCTTATCTACTTTAAACCTTCAGAAATATGGTTCCAGCATGATGGTTGATGAGGGGGGATCACCCCGTTTATTAAAGTCTATTGCATTGCAGGTTGATATTGTAGTGACCGGTGGCGGACTGGCAGGTGTATGTGCATCCATTGCAGCTGCAAGGGCAGGATCGAAGGTTGTTCTGGTGCAGGATCGTCCCGTACTGGGAGGAAATGCATCCAGTGAAGTACGGCTCTGGATTTTGGGTGCCACTTCCCATATGGGCAACAACAATCGTTGGGCACGCGAAGGCGGTATTGTTGATGAATTGCTCGTCGAGAATCTTTATCGCAATAAGGAAGGGAATCCTCTGATTTTTGATACTATACTTCTGGAAAAAGTAATGGCGGAGAAAAATATCATGCTCTTGTTGAATACTTCTGTCTATGAAGCAGATGTCAAAGCTCAGGGTATGATCAATACCGTCAATGCATTTTGTTCCCAGAATCAGACGCGGTATATTTTGTCTGCGGAACAATTCATTGATGCATCGGGCGATGGCATTCTTTCCTTTTTGTCGGGTGCGGCATTTCGTATGGGTGCAGAATCAAAAGATGAGTTTGGAGAGTTGTTTGCACCAACATCAGCCTATGGAGAATTATTGGGTCATTCCATATATTTTTATACAAAAGATGTAGGCTTTCCGATAAAATACACAGCACCTGCATTTGCATTAAAAGATATAACCAGCATTCCACGTTATCGTTCTTTCAACAGCAAGGATCAGGGGTGCAAGCTTTGGTGGATAGAATATGGAGGACGACTCGACACAGTGCATGATACTGAAAAGATCAAATGGGAGTTGTGGAAGATTGTCTATGGTGTTTGGGATCACATCAAAAATTCAGGTGAGTTCCCCGATGCTGCCAATCTTACATTGGAGTGGGTGGGTACAATTCCTGGGAAAAGAGAGAGCAGAAGATTTGAAGGCGACTATATACTCCGTCAGCAGGACATCATTGAGCAGCGAAATTTTGAAGATCAGATCGCGTTTGGTGGCTGGAGCATTGATCTTCATCCTGCCGATGGCGTATTCAGTGAACTACCCGGTTGCAACCAATGGCACAGCAAAGGAATTTATTCCATTCCATACCGTTGTGTATACAGCCGGAACATCAACAACCTCTTTTTGGCAGGGAGAATCATCAGTGCTTCTCATGTTGCATTTGGATCTTCAAGGGTTATGGCCACAGGAGCGGCCATAGGTCAGGCTGTAGGAACGGCAGCAACCATTTGTATTGAGCAGGCTTTGCAACCAAGAGAGCTGGGTCAAAAAGGATATATTGAAAAGCTGCAGCAAAATTTATTGTCATCCGGGGTCTTTCTGCCTGGGCTTACCAATCAATCAACCAGCGATCTGGTTCAAGTTGCCGAGATCCGCTCCAGTTCATATTACCAATTCAACGGTTTCCGGCAGAATGGGGAATGGATGCAGTTGCAGTCTTCATTTGCGCAAATGATTCCCTGCCAGGCTGGTCCCGTGCCAGGCTTCTCTTTTCAGTTGAAAGTTTTGCAGCAGACAACAGTAACCATACAATTACGCGTATCTGAAAAGAAATCGAATTATACTCCTGAGAAAATCCTTGCTGAAAAAAGCCTTGCTTTGAGCGAGGGCATTCAGGATATTTATTTTGATGCGGGTCAGTTTCTCTCAGAAGATCAATACGTATACATGGTCATCCTCAAGAATGATGCTGTATCCATTCCATTGACCGATTTTCGGGTCACCGGTATCCTCTCTCTTTTTAATCACGTCAATCCTGCTGTCTCCAATTATGGCAAACAAACACCCACAGCAAACATAGGGGTTGATGCATTTGAATTTTGGTGTCCTCAGCGAAGGCCGGGAGGGAAAAACCTCGCATTCGGGATGACCCATGGCAATGAACTTTTCTCACTTTCCAATATCAGGAATGGTATCGACCGTCCTTATGTGGTTCCCAATGCATGGGTTGCTGATCCTGACGATGGAGCGCCAAGAATCTTCATGAAATGGAAAGACCAACAGTTAATCAAGTCCATTGAGATCTGCTTTGATAACGACTTCGATCATCCCATGGAGTCTGTCCTGATGGGACATCCTGAAAATGAGATGCCTTTCTGCGTAAAAGAGCTGACTATTTTTGATGACAAGAATCAGTCCATAGCCGAGCTCCGGCAAAATCATGAGAGCAGGTGTTTGATCCAATTGGAACATCCGGTAAAAACCAATGCACTCACCATCAACTTGAAACATCCCCATGCATCAGTACCGGCTGCATTGTTTGCCATTCGTTGCTTTAAATCCTGATCCATGGTCCAACTTGATTTTATCGTTCTCGTAGTATTTGCCCCCATGATCTTTTTCATCGGCTTTGCATTTACGCGTTCATTTCTGTTTCCTGTGGCAAGGGAAGAAGGGGAAAAAGAGATGAGTGGCGTATATCCTAATCTTTTTGCAGCATATCCGCCTTTTCAGCTCGACGCAAATTTCGGATTTACGGCAGGTGTTGCTGAAATGCTGCTTCACAGCCACGCCGGGGAAATTCATTTGTTACCTGGGCTTCCTGCAGTTTGGCAAAACGGACATATTCATGGACTTAAAGCAAGAGGCAATCTCACTATCGATATTGTATGGGAAAATCATGCGCTTCAACAGGTTTTGATTCAGCCCGCTAAAACAGGGTATTATAAAATCCGATATACAGATCGTGTTGCCAACCTGCTTCTTGAAAAAGGAAAGCGCTACCAAATGGACTCAAGGCTAGCCATCCTCATTTCAGGATCAAAAATTCCGCTTGAATATTGAAAAAATGACAGGTCTCTCGGGAATAAAAGAATTTCAGATTTTCACAAAGTATATTCATGCATATATGAAAAAAAGTTTGGTCATTTCATCCTTGTTCTTGATTATCATCTATGGATCAACTCAAGCGCAGTCGGTGCAGGTATCAGGTATCTACTCTCATCTTGCACAGTACAACAATGAAGGCGAATGTGGAACGGGAGCCGTTGTGGCCTGGGCAGGAAAATTATGGACAATAAGCTATGGACCACACCTACCCTATGGATCATCAGATCGTCTATATGAGATAAGTCCTGATCTTTCGCGCAGCGTTCGTCCGGAATCTGTCGGTGGTACGCATGCCAACCGGATGATCCATAAAGAAACAAAACAATTGTTCATTGGCTATCATGTTATTGATGAAAAAGGTAATGTACGGACGATCGATCCCAATAAAATGCCTGGTAGGTTGACGGGTATGGCAAGAAGTGTGAATGACCCTGCCAACAAGATAATTTACGCTACCATGGAGGAAGGGTTTTATGAAGTGGACGTGCATACCCTTGATGTCAAAATACTTTTCAAGGATGGCAACCAGATGAGAAAGGAAGGGGCAAATACCCACGAGAGCCCCTTGCTTCCCGGTGTTCATGGAAAAGGTTTCTACTCCGGACAAGGTGTTTATGTTTATTCCAACAATGGAGAAGCAGGTGCAAATGCAAGGGTTGATCCGACAATTGAGGCGGGTTCTCTCAGTGAGTGGGATGGTACAAACTGGAGGCTGATCCGTCGCAATCAGTTTGTTGAAGTAACGGGACCGGGTGGCATTTATGGTAACAGCGATCCTAAGAAAGACCCCATCTGGGCAACAGGCTGGGATCATCGTTCAGCATTGGTCGGTGTTCGATATGATGGGAAATGGAATTTCTACAGGTTGCCGAAAGCATCCAATTCTTATGATGGTGCACATGGCTGGAATACAGAATGGCCGCGGATAAGGAATATCGGCACCGCTGAGAAAAAAGATTATCTCATGACCTTGCATGGATTGTTCTGGAGGTTTCCATCCTCTTTTACCCCAGCTAGAACAGCCGGCATTCGCCCCCGTTCTTCTTATTTGAAAGTGATCGGCGATGTTGAGCGGTGGGGTGACAGGTTGGTGATGGGATGTGATGATGCCACAAAGAGTGCATTTCTAAGCAATAGACCTGACAAAGCGGGCATCCCCGGTGCAGGCCAGTCCCAGTCGAACCTGTGGTTCACTGATCTTAATTTACCAGATAAGAATGCGCCCATTGATGCATATGGCTCGATCTATCTTCATGATACCGTTCTAGCCAATAAGGTATCCGAACCTTTTTTATTCGCCGGATGGGCTCATCGAGCGGCTTGGATCAAGAACCATGGTGATCTTCCCGTTATGGTGAACATTGAAGTGGACATTTTAGGTAATGGTAAGTGGTTGCCTATGAAACAACTTCAGGTTAAGCCAGGATTTTCCTTCGTGCATCCATTTGCTTCCTTAGAGAAAGGCGAGTGGATCCGTATAAAAACGAACAATAACACTGTTCTTTCTTTTTATTTGGTGTATACAGATCCCAAAAACAAGGAGCGCGGTGAAACTGAAATTTTTAAAGGTTTTTCTTCAATAGACGAGGTCAGGGCTAAAGGAGCAATACTGTATGCATTGGGGGAAAGCCGCAAGTTGGGTATTGTGTCGGAGAGCGGGCAGTATTACGAAATGGACAGTACCCTTAAGATACAGCCTGTCAATGATCAAAAGGGAAGGGATTGGATGATCAAAAATATCAGTATCCCCGAGCCCCGCATCAGGTTCGATCAAGGATCTTTCCTTGTGGAGGATAGCAAGGGAAGACGTTGGCGCCTTCCTTATGGTAAGCATAAGTTCACTGAGCTTATGCAGCAGCAAAAAATGCGTGTCGTCCGTGAAGTGGTCACGGAGCGGGACCTGCTGCATCTCGGCGGTACTTTTTTTGAGCTTCCAGCTGAGAATGCAGATGGGTATGCCAAGATCAAGCCTATTGCTTCACATCAATTACTCATGTGTGATTTTGCGTCTTACAGGGGATTGCTTGTTGTTTCAGGGGCAAGTGATACAACAGCCGGAAATGCAGCCAGGATGCGTAAAAGCACTGATGGTAAGATTGCCGTCTGGACTGGCGCTGTAGATGATCTGTGGTCGCTTGGAAAACCCAAAGGCAAAGGAGGGCCATGGTTCCGGACCAAAGTGGCTGCAGGTGATCTGTCCGATCCTTATTTGATCGGAGGGTATGATCAGCGCAAGCTGAAGCTATTTAATCATGGAAAGGATCAAATGAACATAAAAATGGAAATAGACCCAACTGGAAGTGGAGAGTGGTTTGAGGCTAGGACCTTTGTGATTGCACCATCGTCTTCATTTGGTTTCACATTTCCTCCATCATTGCAAGGGAAATGGGTGCGTTTCCATGCGATCAGGTCTGGGGAGATCAGTACTGTTCTGGAGTATTATTGATCTCCAACGATTACACAGGTGTTTTGGTATTGTTTTGGGGTAGTGCCCGTGATGCGTTTGAAGGCACCTTGAAAAAAGACTGGATTATTGTAGCCGCATTGTCGGTAAACATTTTTAACGGTCAAATTTTTTTGGTGAAGTAGTGTACAAGCATGGCTGATTCTTATTTCATTGATTAATTGTGTCAGGGTTTTTTGTGTCTTTGATTAAAAAAAACGAAAGAAAGCATTTTCAGACATGTGGCAAATAGATGACACTTTGGCAAGTGAAATAGTTTTTTGGTAATTATTTTATATGTAATCGTAGACCTCTACGAAACGGTCCATTTCGCTCTTGGGTGGTTTTATCTTGTATATCGAGGATGCAAGATGAATGATCTCGTCAGTGTGTTGTATCTGTTTGAAGAAGTGCATAAATTTTCCTAATTGTCTAAGTCCCTCTTGCTCAACAACTGCTCTGAAACTTTCAATCATTTTTGTTTTTATACTCCCAAAGAACTTTACGCCTCTCTCTAATCTCAGTAAGATTTTATTTATATGCTTTAGATAGGCAGCGTTGTCACATAATTTCAGGAGAAAATCGTCAGTGAAATAGATTGAAATGGCTATTGTTTTTAATTTAGATTTTGGTGAATGGTATTCTTTAGCACAGCGAAAAGTGTGAGGTAATCAAGTTCCCAGAAGAAAAATATCATCCTTGTCGAATTTCCCCACATGATCACCAATGATCATGCTTCCAGTCCCTTCTACGATCCAAAGCAATTCGCAGGTCCTGTGAAAGTGAAATTCATGATCAAAGTGGGGTTTCTCTTCCGTTTTGATCCAAATCTGTTATTTATCAAGTATCGGAGCGTCTAAAAGAAGGGAGGCTTTCATGTGAGGCTGTATTTATGTATACTGATAATTTAGTTTATGTTAGAGCTCCCATTTGCATAATACATAATAGTAGTGGTCACATGCATCTCTATTTTAACGGAAAGATATTCTGTTTGTTTTCATTTGATTTTCAGTTGGATTGTTCAGTATACTGAGGATAAATAACAGTACAGTACAGTACTGCTTTTCTACATCTTTAGAATGTAAATTATGATTATGAATAGTGTTAGTTTAGTTTATATTAAATACTATCTATCAAAAACGTTTGCGTGAACGCTTTCGATAGAAAAACATATTGAATTCATTTTGCCGAATCATAAACAATATTGATAAATTTTATTTTCGTCAGTATAAAAACTGCCAAATGAGAAAAAATCAATCTGTATTTCTCCTAATCGGAGTCTTGATGCTGCAGGTAATATGTGGTGTCAATCAAGCACAGGAAAGAAAAATAAGTGGTCAGGTTTTGTCGGCTGATGGAAAAGCACTCGAAGGGGTGACAGTCACAGTTGAGGGAACAACCCTTTCAACTGTCACTGGTTCTGACGGGACATTTAGCATCAACGCGACAGGAAATGGATTCCTCAACTTTTCTGCTGTAGGCTATCGAAGTCTTCGACAGCAAGTCACGGATATGATGAAAGTTATACTTGAATTAGAGAATGCTGAACTGGAACAGGTGGTCGTGGTAGGTTACAACAAACAGAAAAAAGTGAACCTCACTGGTGCTGTATCTGTGATCAGTGGTGGCGAGCTTACCAAAAGACCTGTTTACAACACCACTGTTGCCTTGCAAGGCGCCTTGCCTGGTGTTACTGTAACACAATTCAACGGTGTTCCAGGTTCCGAAGCACAGATACGGATCCGTGGTCTGGGTACCCTTGGCAATAACGAGCCCCTGGTACTGATCGACGGTGTGGTGGCAGCCTTTGGTGATGTGGATCCAAATAATATTGAAAATATCTCAGTATTGAAGGATGCTGCCTCAGCTTCTATCTATGGTTCACGTGCAGCAGGAGGAGTGATTCTAATTACCACAAAAAGAGGCAAGTCAGGAAAAATGCGGGTGGATTATGATGCTTTCTTTGGTTACCAGCGACCTGTAGACCGTCCAAAGTACCTCAGTGCACCCGGTTTTATGCGATTTTACAATGAGGCATTGATCAATGAAGGTGCAGCAGCCAGATTTACGGATGACCAGATCAATAATTATTTGGCAAATAACGCAAAAGACCCAGATCGTTTTCCCAACACCGACTGGCAAAACGCCACATTTACAAATGGGTTACAGCAACAGCATAATGTCACCTTGAATGGAGGATCCGATAAGATAAGGTTATTGGCAGCGCTCAACTACATGAATCAGAATGGCATTGTAGAAAATTCCGGATTCAAAAGGTATAGTATGCGTTTGAATGCGGACTACAAGGCTTCAGAAAAACTTAATTTTCAATTTGATGCCAACCTGAGACAGGAACAAACAGCAGCACCAAGTGTAGGATATAGTAATCTTTTAGGTCAGGTTTACAGGGTCCCACCAATTTATGCGGCACTTTACTCCGATGGCAGCTGGGGTCCCGGTTGGGAAGGTTCCAATCCGCTGGCATGGTCAAGGGCATCTGGTGTTAACTCAACAACTGGGAACAATATTCTTTTAAATTTTCAAGCCAACTATGCTCCGGTAAAAGGACTACTGATCAATTTCAACTATGCTCCCAAATACTTTACGGATTACATTGTAAATAACCAGAAAAAAATTGACTACTACAATTTTGATACAAAAGCTTTATTCCAGAGCAGCCCCAACAGGAACTCTTTGCTAAATTCCACCAACAACAACCTGACCAATTACCTGCGTGTTCAGGCCAACTATACCAAGAATTTCAAATGGCTTGATTTCAGTACGCTTGTTGGAGCTGAACAGACCGACAGCCGCAGTCAGGGTTTTAATGCGTATCGAGAGGCGACCCTTTTCCCTGATCTAGTTCAGCTGAATGCCTATCCTTCACTTAACCAAAACCTGGGCGGATATGGTAATGCCTGGGCACTCCGCTCCTACTATGGAAGGATGAATTTTGTGGCGAAGGACAAGTACCTGCTTGAAGTCAATTCCCGTTATGATGGATCTTCCAGGTTCGCTCAAGACTTTAAGCGTTATGGATTTTTTCCTTCCTTTTCTGCAGGGTGGATCGTTTCCAAGGAAAGCTTCATGAACAATTTCAAATGGTTGAGCCTTCTTAAATTGAGGGGATCATGGGGTGAGCTGGGTAATCAGAATATTGGAAACTATCCTTATATATCTTCTCTTGTGCTCAGCCAAGGGGTGCTCAACAACAACATCGTCAGTGCTGCTGCACAGACCGTAGCAGCCAACAGACAGATCACATGGGAGTCCACCGAGGTTCTCAACCTGGGCTTTGATGCCGGAGCTTTTGGAAATAAACTCAATATTGAATTTGATTATTATATCAAAAACACAGACGATATTTTGCTTACTCTTCCTGTTCCTCAGATCACGGGTTTGACCCCTGCTGTACAAAATGCCGGCAAGGTTGAGAACAAGGGTTGGGATCTTCAGGTGCGTTATAATGACCGTATTGGGAAGAATTTCAATTTCGGCATCACTGGTGTACTCTCAGATGTGAAGAACAGGGTAGTTGATCTGAGCGGAACCGGTCCTTATATCTCAGGTTTCCAGATCACGCAATTGGGACAAGAAATGAATTCAATCTTTGGTTTCCAGGCAGCAGGTCTTTTTCAGACCCAGGCCGAAATCGATGCGCACGCAAGGCAGTTTGGTACAGTTCGCCCCGGTGACATTAAGTATATAGATCAAAATAAGGATGGTGTGATTAATGCCCTCGATCGTGTGATCATCGGCAGCAGGATACCACGGTATACCTACAGCACCAATCTTTTCTTTGAGTTCAAAGGGTTTGATATTACATTGTTCTTTCAGGGTGTAGGGAAATGGAATGGTATGCAGACACAGGATGCCGCATGGGCATTTCATAATGCAGGAAGCGTACGTGATATTCATGAAGGCAGATGGAGTACATCCAAATCGGCCGAAGAAAATGCAAAAGCCACTTATCCCCGCTTTTTTATTGCGCAACAAAATAATCAGCAAACCTCAAGCTATTGGATGGATGACGCATCTTATTTGAAGCTCAAGACTGTTTTTATTGGATATTCACTGCCAGCCGTTGTACTCAATAAAACACCATTTTCACTCTTCAAACTCTATGTGAGTGGCCAGAACGTTTTTTCATGGGATAAGATACCTGGCTATGATCCAGAAGCACCCTTGGGTGGAGCATCTAATTATCCTCAGATGGCCTCATTTGTATTCGGTGTAAAAGCAAGCCTTAAATAAAAAATTAAACATAAGGATATGAAAAATATAATCAGACTCACCATAATCTTTTCCATTTTTGTCTTGGTCAGTTCATGTGACAAGGATTACCTGAACCGATTTCCAGAGGACTCTCCCAACAGCAGTACCTATTATAAGTCAGCCGACGAACTGGTGCTGGCTGTGAATGCCGCTTACAACAACCTTTCTTTCATCCAGCAATATTGCCCTTACCAGATGTTGTTGGATGCTACAGCCGATGTGATGTGGTTTCGTCCGCAGGATGACATTCAGGTCATTGGACTTGGGCAACATACGCCCAATACAGGTATCATCAACAGGGTATGGGCAACTTCCTATACTGGCATAGGAAGGTGCAATGCCTTACTCGAGAATATGGAAAAGGCTAAAGCTGTCACAACACCAGCGCTGTATGCAAGAATTGAGGGTGAAGCCAAATTTTTACGTGCTTATTATTATGGGAACCTGATCGCCCTCTATGGCGATGTACCTCTAGTGGATAAGACATTGAAAGCTTCAGAAGCTTTCATCGCAAGGACACCTCAGGCAACGGTGCTCGATTTTGTTTTCCGCGATCTGGATGAGGCTGCAGTAAAGCTTCCAGTTTCCCATTCTGGTCTTGATGCAGGTAGGGCAACCAAAGCGGCTGCTTTGGCCTTCAAGGCCCGTATGGCTTTGTATTATGCAAAGTGGGATGTTGCTGCGGCTGCTGCAAAAGAAGTGATGGATCAAAATTTTCATTCCTTGTATCCCAACTACCGTAACCTGTTCACCTATACAGGGGAGTATTCGCGTGAGTCGATCTTTGCATTTGACTATAAACAAACCGTAAGAACAACATCTATTTCACAAGGCAACCAGTCGAGGCTTGCCGGTGGTTTTTCAACCTTGATTCCGACCCGTGCCTTGGCCGACAGTTATGAATGTACAGATGGATTGACCATTGACAGGTCTCCCTTGTATTCAACAGCAGACCCCTTCAGGAACAGGGATCCCCGTATGCGCCAAACCTTATTGGGTGATGGTGATTCCTGGTTCGGTACTGGAGGTATTACTTACAATGTTACCTTTCATCCAGACAGCGCAACTTGTGCACGGTTGGCGCCAACAACGGGAAGGATCGCAAATACAGAGGTAACCAACGCATTTTCTTCTTTTTCAGGATTTGTTCTTAAAAAATACCTCGATCTTCCAGACCTGGTGTTGAATACCCAATGCGAGCTTGCATTTATGTTGATCCGTTATGCTGAAGTTTTACTCACTTATGCGGAAGCCAGAATAGAGATGAACCAGATTGATGCTACTGTGCTTAACGCCATCAATCAGGTGAGGGCGCGGGCCTATGGTGTGGGGGTTGCTGAAACAACAAGATATCCTGCCATTACTACGACCAATCAGGCAGAATTACGGGCCATAGTGCGAAGGGAACGAAAAGTGGAGTTGGCCGGAGAGGGGTTGCGTCTCTTTGATGTTCGTAGATGGAAGATAGGGGAGAAAGTCATGAATGGCATTCTTTTTGGCAAGGCTTTGCAGAGAAACCTCTACTACTCCTTGCCTAAGCCTACGCTAGATGAAAACTCATCCCCGGATTACAGCACATTCAATTCTTTGGTCGCCGTAGCAGGTAATTTTAAGATCATGGATAATCCTCGTCTTTTTCAACAGCGCCATTACCTGTGGCCGATCCCTCAGGCGGAACTCGATGTAAATAAAAATTCAGGTTTCACCCAGAATAACGGATATTAGAGTATAACATTCCTCCATGAAAAGAAGGCAATTCGTTGGTTTCATCGGCAACACAACACTGTGCTTACTTGCAGGAAAACTGCCCGTGCATGCAAGCGGAATTTCAAAATCTGCTTCTTCAGAATTTCTGTTTGTTGAAGCAGAGCAGTTCAAAAGTCATGGTGGTTGGGAACTCGATCAACAATCCATGGAACAGATGGGGTCGCCCTATTTGCTGGCACATGGACTGGGTATTCCAGTAGAGGATGCAACAACAGAAGTTGAGTTTCCATCATCTGGCACCTATCGTGTTTGGGTCCGCACCAGAGATTGGGTTGCCCCCTGGAATGCCCCCGGCGCACCGGGTAAGTTTCAACTCAAGATCAACGGCAAAGCACTGGATGAAACCTTTGGTACCAAAAGTGCAACCTGGCACTGGCACGATGGTGGAACAGTTCAGGTTACAAGGAAAACCAAGCTGGCCTTGCATGACCTGACAGGTTTTGAAGGGCGATGCGAAGCGATACTTTTTTGTAAGGATATATCATTTGAACCAACAAATGATATAGAACAGCTGACCAAGTTCAGAAGAAAATTACTCGGATTGCCTGATAAGCCCGAAGAGGCAGGAGAATTTGATTTCATTGTTTCCGGTGGGGGACTTGCAGGCACCTGTGCTGCGATTGCAGCTGCACGCAACGGGGTGAAGGTAGCTCTGATACAAGACCGACCTGTTCTCGGTGGCAATGGCAGTTCAGAAGTGCGCGTATGGCCGGAGGGGCATACCAATAAAAGTCTTTATCCGCATGTGGGTGATATTGTGAATGAAATACTTCCTCCAATTGTAAAACAGGCAGGTCAGGTTTTCAATGGAGTTGCTGCACAATATTATGATGATGCGCTGAAGTTAAAAGTTGTTCGCGCCGAACCCAACATCACTTTAAAACTGAATCACAGAGTGATTCGAGTGGAGACCGAAGGAGAAACCATCAAGGCAATTGTTATACAAAGTACACTTACCTCTCGGCAATACAGGTTAAAAGGCAAATTATTTGCTGACTGCACCGGTGATGCAACCATAGGTTACAAGGCAGGTGCCGATCATGAATACAAGGTTGAACAGCTCATGGGCAGTTCTAATCTTTTCAATGTTCTCGATGCCACCAATAAGGAAGAGGTATTGGCCTGTGAGTGCAAGGACAAAAGCGCATTGGCCATGAAGTGTGAGGCGGGTGAATACGATCAGCCCTTCCCTCGTTGTCCCTGGGCATTGGATCTTGCAGATAAGCCTTTTCCAGGAAGAAAGGGCGTGACAACTTTTGGAAAAGAAGGATTGGATTCATTTGCCAACATGTGGTATTGGGAGAGTGGTTTCAACAAGGATCAGGTCAATGAGATTGAAATGATTCGCGATCATAATTTCCGTGCCATGTATGGAGCCTGGGATGTGCTCAAGAATGTTGATCACATGTATCCCAAGCACCGATTGGGATGGGCAGCTTTCATTGCAGGAAAACGAGAGTCGCGCAGGTTGATGGGCGATGTCGTATTGGATGCAGAGGATTTCAAGAGCCAGCGCAAGTTTGAAGATGCTGCTTTCCCCTGCTCCTGGCATGTCGACCTTCATATGCCCAAAAAAGAATTCAAGGAAGGCTTGGAAAACATGGAATTCATTTCAGATTATACCAGAGGAAAAGAATACCAGTACGGCGGAGAATACTGGGCTCCATACAGAACGCTGTACAGCCGCAACATCAAAAATCTTTTCATGGCAGGTCGTTGCATCAGTGTAACCAAAACCGGCTTGGGCCCGGTAAGGGTTATGAAGACCTGTGGAATGATGGGTGAAGTGGTGGGGAAGGCAGCTTCCATTTGTGTGAAGCATGATGCCACACCAAGAGAGGTTTACACCAAGCATTTGACAAAATTGCAGGACCTGTTAAAAAATGGCTGATCTCATCTGCAATTGGCAATTGTAATGTAATGTAACCTGAGTTTATATTGTTTTTGTTCTTCGGATCAATCTCGCTGACAATCTGCGCTTTGGCAGATGTATTGATTTTAAGTTGCATATATAACCAGTCGGCCATCTCACTGAAGCAACTGTCTAGCATAGGTTGTTTTGAATCAAGGGTATGGCCAACACCGTAAAATGGTCGCCAGGCTGTTGCAATGCCCGATGCAAGGCATCGTTGGAAGAGTATATATGGTCCGTATTTGAAATTATGATAGTCAAATGAACTGTCATATGGCACAGTCTTGTCTGTGGTTCCTGCAGAATTGTACAATGGCACATCGCCTTCGTTGATCCACCGGTAATCGATCATGGATCCCCACAGGTTCATTACGGCTTTTACTTTGGAAGAGTGGAGGCCGTTTTCATTTTTATCTTCCAATGGTCCCCATTTATTTTTGTTCACATCAACTGGAACTTCATTTTCATCCATGTAGGCCAAGCCGAGACTGGTCATGGCACCAGCAGAAGTGCCGCAAACAAAAACCTGAGAAGTATCGATATTCCATCTTGTCGCATTTGCCTTTAAAAAGCGAATGGCTGACCTTGCGTCTTGTTGAGCGCGGTACATGGCCTCAGCATAATCCTTGTTTGATTTTGGCTCTTCAATACCCAATCGATAACTGATGCTGGCGGTAACATATCCTTTCGGAACAAATATATTAATGGTTCTTTTCGCTATAGCTACTTTACGATTGCCATTCTGAAATCCACCACCGTGAATGAAAACCACCATTGGTCTTTTTTTCATGGTGTCTTCTGATGGCATGAATATATCCAACAACAGGGATTCCATTTCATTTTTGATGTTCATGGCTTCACCATAGCGAATGTTCACTGCAGAATCCATGGAAGCAAATACATCTTTTTTAAATCGTTGTGCCTTTGCTTCAATGACCAATAGAAGAGAAAGAAATGTCAAAAGAGGAAAGGTTGTTTTGTTCATTTCAAATTTTAATACGAAAGTATGGAATCTCAAATGTCATCAAACAATTGAATGATGAAAAAGATTCTCCCCTTCGCATTGCTATTTATTTATGTTGTTATCCTGATCAAGGTAATGGTGCTAAAGGATGTTCCACTCATCAGGGTAGGGTATCTGATGTTGAATTTTGGCGGCACCCGTGACGGTTCGCCCAATTTCATCCCGTTCAAAACCATCTGGCCTTACCTGACGGGTTTTAAGGGATGGCTGATAGCTGGGATCAATCTGATTGGCAATATTATTTTGCTTGTTCCTTTTGGTTTTTTGCTGCCATTTGTGATCCGAAACATAAACTGGAAGCATTCAATCATTTGGGCAATTGGCTCTGGAACAATCATTGAGGTCATGCAGGTGGTCATGCATGTTGGTATTTTTGATATTGATGACATTATCCTGAATGCATTCGGTTCGATGATCGGGTTTTGGTTTTTTCTTTTGTTTTCAATCTTGATGCAATCGCCTGTTTACAGAAAGTTCACCATTGGCTTTCTGATTATTTTTTTTGGGAGTGCAGCTCTTTACCTGTCTGTATTATCATTCAGGGGACAGTTTCCGATCAGCTTTGGTGATGAAGATCAGTTGATCCGAAAGCAAATGATAAAAAGCATGAGGGAAGAGAAGGGAGCAAAAGGTGTAGATCCTTGTCGCGGTTCCGGTGGTACAGGCGAGATCATTGGTATAGCCGAACATGCTATCACGATTAAACGCAACGATGGAAAAAAAGAATTAATAAGGATCATTGACAAGACTGCCATCCGATCATCTGAAGGCGCAGCATCAGAATCTGATCTGAAAATAGGGGATAGGGTAACTGTAGTGGTAGGCCTGCTGGAAGAAGACAGTCAGGCTGCATCGCTGATCTTGGTTTGCAAACCAAAGTTGTAATACTGTGGAATCCCTGCCTGCCGGCAGGCAGGGAACCTGTATCTGGTAGTCCCGACAGGAATCCCTGCCTGCCGGCAGGCAGGGAACCTGTATCTGGTAGTCCCGACAGGGCGATCACGGTTTTGCTAATTCAGTGAAAATGAAGGTAATAAAATTAAAATTAAAGCGATCGACCCAAATTCGAGCCAAATTCAATGATTTTCCATGTGATTCGACTAGAATCAGAACCTAAATCTTACCATACTGATATTCAATGAGTTTATTTAAAATATAGAAGGACAGATGTATAAAGCCAGCCAAACCTCTAAAATTTTCTTTTTGTTTCTTCCATTTTAATCACACCATGTTTTAACATCAAATCTGTCCATTTTGCAACCTCATCCTTTTTGAACTTGTTTACATAGCCATTATTGATCCCAAAACTTATCCAGTCCTTTATATCATCTTTTGAATATGGCATTTTTGCACTCTTTTGGGTAGATTCTTTCGGTCTATTATGGTTGCCTGGATCTAGTTTCATTTGAAATGTTTTTTTAATAAATAGGTCCCTAAATGCCTATTTCATCATGTTGTGTCAGTATATATTCAAAGCCATTGAAAAAATGGAGTGTGTATGACAAATCTGTTTTACCTGTCCATATTTTCATAAACACTCCTAGCGTTTTTAATTCACGTTGGGTATTCAATTCTTATTTTTTACTACACTTTGTCTATTATTATTAGACACTCAGATTATAAAAGATGTGATGATGTTTTTCTTTTATAAAGGATATTAATTTCACGGAACCAAATTTGTTGTATGTATATTTTATTTATTTAATTTGTTTTATTGAGCTTGATAGTTGGTAATTCAAATTAAATTCATGAGTAAAAGAGGTTATAGTAATAGAAAAGGAGTTGATTGGTATGATGAAAGTATAGGTATGCCTAAGCATAATCAAAAGCATAGGCTAACAAAGAAGTATTTTAATGAGTTTACTGGGGAATGGTGTAGCAAGAAGAGTAAGAAAAGGATATTGGATAGGAGTGTTTTGACATTATTTGATTTTAGGTATTATCCATTAAGTGAGATCGAGAAGGACTTTGGGCTATTGGAGTATGAAAAGGTCGCCATGTTCATAACTAGGCTTTATACGATGCATTATAGGGGCTATAAAGCTGAAGATTGGGATTTTGTTTATTGGAGTTATGATGACTTGGTTATTTACCTGGGAGTTAATTGGATGGATATAATAGAACAATTAAATCTTAGAGGTAGGGTTAAGTTGATGGAAAGGCCTTTAAGAAGGGACCCAAGTAAGGTCCTAAGATATTTTAAGTTGAATAACGCATTTAGAAGAGGGCAGGGATCGCTTTACGTTGAAGTTGGGATAAAGGATAGTACTTATGAAAACAGGATCCTGGGATATATGAAGCGTCACAGTAGTGACAGACTTGGAATTCATAAGGCAATAGAGATGGCATTGGATAAGACCTCATTGATTATAAAAGATATCGAAAAGGTAAATGAGGCTATCTGGCGTACTAAGCAGGTTGCTGATGATCAAGCTTTATTGAATGAATACACTAGTAAGCTGAAAATCAAAAAGATCCTGAAAAGTCGTGAAGATTTAGGAAAATCAAAAAACGAATATAAAGGGATTCTAAGGCGTTATTATGAATACCTATGTGCTATACAGAAATGCAAGAGTATCGATGAAAGAAGAGCCCTTTACGCGATAAATACCGATACATTTGGCTATCGGGTAAGCCATATGTACAGTAATGCACCTAGATTGTACAGGAAATTCTTGAAAATTGAAGATGAGGAAGTAATTGAGGTAGATATCAAATCATCCCAACCTTCTTTTCTGCATGCACTTATTGAGAGATGGTTTGATTTAGGTAGGCTCAATCGGTTTGAATTGAATCCTCCCAATGGATTTTTGAATAGCATGCAAATGCTTGCTGGAAGTAAGAAGTTGGATTTATATAAGTACATGGCTGTTAAATTGAAAGGGTTGAATAAAATTGGGGACACAGCAACTCGAGCAGAAATGAAAAATTTGTTTTATGCTATCGTTTTGGGTAACCCTACCCACAAAATAAAGGGGAAGAATAAAAAGGATATCATTGACAGCATATTTGGACATGGTTTTTACGGATTCCTAGTAGATTTAGCCAATATAGATTTGGGGTTGGGGGTAAATCGAATGGATAAAAATTTAGTAGCTCTTTTGCAAAGAGAAGAATCCTCATTTTTGAATATTGTGATGCAAAAACTGATCGATCAGGGCATCCTTTTTCTTCCTTTATATGACTCTCTTATAGTAAAGGTATCAGATGCACAAGCAGTTCGCACAGCCTTTCAATCTGCGATAATTGAAAAAGGGCTTTTCGGTATTATTCGGATCAATTAGGTCTATTTCAATTTTTTCGAGGGGAATACGGATAATCTCAAAGCATTGAATATGAGGTTATTATGGATATTTTATGAACAAAATTGAAGAAAGACGACCATTTACGATGTTTTAGTGGACCTACTGCATATTTATCTATACAACAGAACATAATAGCTAAAAGATTCACCAATATTTCATTGATAAAAATTTAAAAAAACATCCAATTAACCCCCAACATTTTATGTCCAAAATATATTACCAGTATACGCACCCGCCTTAGCGATTTCAATGCGAAATCAAAAATTAAACCCTTTATAGGGGTTACATACTAGTTCTTTGACATTTTGGATCTGAATTGATAGGCATCAAATATGATTTCGATGCTGATCAATTTTATTTTATTTAACACAAAGTCCCCAATAGGGGCATTAAAATTTTATTTTATGTACAAGTATACAAAAACAGAGTCAGGTCAATTTAACCCTCAAAATCAAGATGGCTCTGGTAATAATATCATCAGAAAGACTCCCAATAAATCGGAATTAAGGACCTATTTAAAAAACATGATATTTTTTGATAACCTTGGGAATGATTCGACTGGAAGAAATAAAGGATGTTACATATACGAGGTCTATAATTTTATTTGTAAAAATTATTTTTATGAATACTTCCAGGAAGGGCCAATCGATATCATCATGGATGGAGTAGCGCTTTATCGATTTACAATGATAATGGAACTGTTTGATACTCTGACAGATCAACAAATTGATTCAATTTTAAGAAAAAATAATGTATACCCTGAGTTCGTCTATGGGATTAAATCAAGTGATGGCATAGAGAATTATTTTTATTACGGCTATACTGATGTTTTACAAATTGACAAATTGAATGATGTAGTTATTTTTGAGTGTTACAAAAGTGAACTTCTAGACTTGGCTGATCAAAATAAATCCCTGTCAGGTATTTGCAGGGAGATAGTTTTCAAAGAATCCGATGAGTATATGATAAGAGAACTAGACCATTTCGACTACAGTATTTATAAAATTCTGAACAATAAATTTGTTTATGATATTGCATTGAACATTCCTTTTAATTAGACTATTGAACCGGATGGGTACCTAGAAAAAACGCTATCTACTTTTATGTTTGATTGTGTGACCTGTTATTAAAACACCCTTTGGGGTGTTTTTTTTGCCCCAATTTTATTTTATACTCTGTTCAAATACCTTGCTTACTTCTTCAAAGGAGTAGTAGTAAGTTCCCATAACCTTTTTGTAGGGGATTTTTCCTGCATTACGAAGGTTTTCAATAGTCGAGTATGAGCATCCAAGATACTCCATGAGATCATTGTTTTTCATGAGTTTCTTTGGTTGATTGATAGTGCTGTTTAATTGGGCAATTTCCCGAAATAAGTCCTGTTTGAATTCATCAAGCATCTGTTTTGTTACGATTTCCATTGTTGTTTTTTATATTGCTTTTAAAATTTGTTCATCTCTTCTGATTGCTAAATCGAATGCTGTAAAGTCATTCATTAGCTTTGTTTCGGTTATTTTAGCATAGATCTGAGTTGTTTTGATATTGGTATGCCCTAGCATCCTAGATACGGTTTCTATAGGGATATTGAATTCCAAAGAGTTAGTAGCAAAGGAGTGCCTTGCGACATGACAAGTAATAAGTTTATTGATTCCTGCTAATTGCATGATAATTTTAAGATATTGATTCATCTTCTGATTGCTTATAACTGGAAGTACAATGTCCTGATTTGATTTTGCTGGATGTTCTTTGTACTTGCTGATCAATTTTTCTGCTTTATCCATCAATGGGACCATGCAATGTTCATCTGTTTTATGTCTTTGTAGTTTGATTATCCTTTTTCGCCCAATGCTCTGATAGATTTGATTATAGCTAAGATTCTTTAGATCGCTATAAGAAAGTCCTGTATAACACATGAAAAGGAAGGCATCTCTAACTAGATCCACGGTTTCATTTTGTATTGATAGATCTTCAATGGAAGCAATCTCATTTATATTCAATGATGACCTGTGAGTAACCACAGTTTGAGATTTAAAATTCTTGAATGGATCATCCTTTATGATCTCTAATTTCTGGGCTAGGTGTATAACAGCTTTTAAACGCTTTATATCACGATCAATTGTATTTGGACCGTTCATACACTTTAGCTCTAGATATATCCTGTAATCGTTTAAAAAGCGGTAATTCAATTTATCTAATGGGAAGTCCGGAATAAGCAACTCTTTTTCAAAATACTTCATCAACTTGGACTGAATTGATTTGTATTGTTTGATTGTATTATGAGATAGTCTTCCTTTGTTTATATCAATATAGTTCTGAATCATGTCTATAATTCCTTTGGTCCCTATCGATCTACCACTTAAATGTGATTTTAGCAACTCTGCTGATATTATTTCATTACTTTTTGTACGTGATTCAACAAAGGTGATGATCTTAGATCTTAAGTCATCTATTTGCTTGTTTAGTATATACGCCTGTTCATTTCGAGCTTTTACTTGGACCCTTTTAGAATCCCAATCTGAGATGGGAATGCAAATGCGTGTAGAATGATTGATTTGTTTGTCCAATCCAACAATGCGTAACTTTATAATTCCATGGTCCTTAATTCTGGTTCTGTAAGAGCAACATAGAAAATACATTTTTATCATATAACTAGTATTTTATATTAATAAATAGTTGTGATTCATCATAAAACATTCAATTCTGTAAAAAAATATCATTTTTTACTTTGTAATTGATATTGGAATTTCCCAAGAAATAGATTGTTTACAACCGAATCTGCATTAATTATTTAAAGACTATTTTAGATATTCACTAAATTCAATCAAACTTGAATTTAAATGAGTAATAGTGTAACATTTGCTGACGATAAATTGAGGATCCAATTTATCAACCAAAAAAATCTATTGTCTGGGGGTACTGTTAGCATTTTATATACTGATATATCATCATTGTCAGTTGTAAAAAATGATAGTAAAATTATTTTAACGCTAATAGGAATTGCCTCAATTCTATTCAGTTTTTATCTTGGGTTTAATAATGATTCAGTATTTCTTTTAGTTGCAATTGGTGTTTTGCTTTTATTGTGGGGTCTAATCACACCAAGTAATTTCCTTGGCGTTGAGACTAGAGGAGGTAGCCAATATTGGGTAAATGTAAAAGGCAGGGATATTTTCGAAGTAATTGATGCAATCGAGAAAAAAAGAAGTGAAAGTAAGTGACATGAAAAAATATGCAGTCTTACTTTTTTATTACCTCATCATTTCTTGCAACAATCAAAAGGTTGATTACGAGATATCAAGTAATGAAATTTATACAGAATTTTCGGAAAATGAGGTAGCAGCGCTTTCTAAGTATAAAGGAAAGAAAATTAGGGTTACTGGTGAATTATTGAGTTTTTCCAACACTTTTGGATCTAACTATTGCTACATAGGAAGTCACGGTGATTTTGTTGGCGAAATAGAATGTAAAATGTCAGATGAATTTTCTAAAAATGCTGGCAATTACAAAATTGGTCAAACCATTACACTTGAGGGTGTTGTTGTTGGAAAATCGTTTACAGGTATTGTTCAAATTGAGTAATTAAAATTGTAAAGAATCTAGTAGAAGTATATTTCCCTTACTTTCTATTACAATTTTATCAAGTACAATTCAAATTGAGTTAAAGAGTCGAATATTGATAATAGTAGATTAACTCGATGCACATCTATTGATCATAAAATTGTGTCTTAGGGGGAAGTTCTGTTCTATAAATGAAGAATTTGCTTCCAAAATCTAATTATATACTAAGGTGGTTTCCCATAATTGCTACAATTAAAGTACTACTCTCTATAATTGAATTTTAGACGTTAAGTCTAATTCCTTGGAGTATGTATTATTCTAGCAATAAGTAATTTTACAAATCAAAATTTACCTCTAATCTTGAGTTTAGCAATCTAAAATTTAGATTTCTAAGTAAATTTCAATTATATTTTATTGGTCAAATATCAGTTATTGTATACTTTACAGAAAATATATAATACGATTTGGTAATCTCTAACCTATATAAAATGAAGACACTGTTGAACTTATTTTTTTTCATTATACTCTCTGTATTCTTTGTTGCATGTGGTGGAAGTAACGATATGAAAAACCTCGACGTTAATTTTCATCGAAATTATCAAGATAGTGTTATCGATAATTCCAAAACTTACAGTGACAGAATTTCTTCAACAAAACGAATTATAAGCGAGTATGTTAATTTAAATTATGTTGGAAAAGACACAAGTTCATTCTATTACTATTTGGTTGCTCGTGCTTATTCAAAAGGGATTGAGCCATTGAATTTTATTGTTTATGACACAATAAATAAAAGGGTAATCGATCCTAATTTTTACCGAATCTGTGTTGATAGCACTTTATATTACACAGAGAAGTCACTGAAATTAGATTCAAACAATATTTTTTCAATGAATTTATTAACCCTCGCCCTTCGTGAGGAAATGTATAATTATGAAGTCAAAAAAGCTGAAGGTGTTAATCTTCCATATAGCTTCAAACGCGATTCCAACACGTGGAATGATAGGATTAATTACGTTTTAAATCATGCCATCAATTTTACAGCAAATGACACGACAACTAAAAAACTCAGATCACGTTATATTATAGAAACAGCATTGGTATGGTTATCAAGCAACTTTGAAAATTATTCTTTATCTAGTCTAAATGATAATCAAAATATAAAGACTCTTCTAGTAGCCGAGAAATACATTGAATACCTTAAGAATTTTAACAATGAGGATGACTGGTCTATTTCCAAGTCTGATTTCATATCATGGCAAAATAAACTTGCACCTATACTAATGGAATACAATCGATTACAGGCAGAAATAGAGGGACAGGAATACTCTGCTCAAAAAAGAATGGAAGAAGTTTCTCCCGTGGATCTTGGTACTTTCGAAACTATGACTCAAGATCTTGGTGCGATGACTTGGGACCAAGCAAACACTCTTCTATCTCAAATGGGCAATGGTTGGAGATTACCTGACTTATTTGAGATCAATAAACTGTTTGTTTCAATGAATAGTATTGGGGGGTTTATTGACGGGGAAAGTTATTGGAGCAGCGAATTACATAAAAATAAAGATCCATACTATCAGGTCTTTAATACCGACTATGCAGACTCTCAAGTACCACACCAGTACTATGGATGGAGAGGTGAAATATACCGTGTTCGTGCTGTAAGGGATAAAAAGTAGCCTTTGATTCAAATTCATACTTAAAGTAAAAGGCATACTTACCAAATTTGAAAAAATTGTGCTTATTACTTGAATTCAGACTTGAAAAGATCATTGAGCTTTTCTAAAAAAGCTAAATTATCAGTCAATAGTAGTTGATATTGGTTTTTCAATCTTGTTAAATGTGCCAAAAATACCTGCAAAAATGACTACAAAACGAGCCTTGAAGGTTATAAAAATACCCCAATATCTAAACAAATTGGGGTATTGATGGCTATTTACTAGCCTGGTAGTAGTCCCGACAGGAATCGAACCTGTATCTAAAGTTTAGGAAACTTCTACACAAAAGTAGAATTTTAAAACGTTGACAATCAATGTATAATGTCAAAAAATGTGTTACAAGTGTGTAACAAATCGTAGTTTTGCAGCACTTTTTGCAGCACATTTCCAGCACACTTTTTCTAAAACTCTAATACATAGAATTGAGATCTAAAATTAATTAGAATCCTGCAGAGTTTGGTACTACAAATTAGATATTCAGTTATCAATTTTATTGTGATACGATCATGGTGGAGTTATTTCACTTACTACAATAGGGAATAATCCCGTTAGTCATATTGTTAAGGTCTGTTATAGAGAGGAAAAAAATATTTTCAGTCTGTTACAAAAAAAATGTTCAATATTCAAAATATTCTTCTTAGCTTTGCAGTATCAAACTAAAACATGATCAAAAAAGGTAAACATAACACGGAGGTCGAATTCGATTTTAATAAGGACTTGTTTGTTCAGTTCATAAAAGAGGATGACGACAAGGACTACACTGAAATTGCACCGGTGCCAGACAAGGTTATTCCTATTGATGAATACCTGAAGGAAACGTTTGATGTTCAACAGTGGTATTTGTCACCTGCCTCAAAATCTAGCTCTTTATATATTGGGTTCATCAAAAAACAGATAGCAGAATTAGAGAAAGTTAAGGCACAAGCATTGGATACATATCTCAATGCACTTGTGGTTCCAAATCAAACTCTAATTGAGTCAAATCGAAGAGTTACATACTGGAGGGTTCGAATTCAGAGGCTCCGAGAAATTTTAAAAGGACGATCCTCAATTTTACTTGTTAGTCATACAAAAAAGGAACAGAAGTACCATGTTGTAAAAGGATATTGGTCTGATGATTATGGTAATGTGACCCGCAGCTACAATAAATCCTTCCTAAAGTCAGGGATGGCTTTAGAAGCAAAACTGCAAGACATTTTTGAACAAATGGATTATGAGGTTCGATTGGGTGTAAATTTCAAAAAGGATAAAGTCCACTCGTCTGACATGGTAATTAAGAAAGGTGATCAGGAGTTTGTTGTTGAATATTCCAAGATGGAGTTAAAAGATCTTGCGACCTTCTACCTTAACTACTCCATGTGGCTCGATTATCAAAAAATTTACCAGCTCAGAAAGGAATAGTTTTTTTTGCCCTTTTTTGGTCTGTTACAAATATTTTGTATAAAAATTAAAAACAAAGTTTTATGTCAAAAAAAAACAAAACCGCTGCGAAAGCAGCAAGAAGAGCAGAGAGAGAAGAAAGAAAATCTGCCAATGTATTTAGTTCTAATTATTCATCCCTTAAAAATTTAAACATGGGAAAAACAAGCAAAAGTGGCAGCGCCACAAAGGATCCAAAGGATATTAAGATTGGGATATCCTACTTGATGAGTTTAGAGGGTAGTTCATCATCAATAGACTACACTACCGACTTGGATAGGTTTACGAACACCTATAATTACGTTAGAAACCATCCAGCAGGGGTACTAGAATTTCGTAGACAGATGTATGAAAAATTGAAAAACTTAATCAATTCAAACGCACCTATAAATGAGTATTTCTATACAGTTGGAATGCATTACTTGGTGTCATTTGAGACGGTAAAAGTATTGTTGCAGAAACTACCACAAGCAGCACACGGATTTATGATTGCGCCAAACGAAAATGATGCTGATCATGCCATGGTACTCGCAGTCGACTACGATAGCTGGGAAACTTTAGCATTAACCAGAATGGCTGCTTAAGAAAAAACTCACAAACTTTTTTTATGCTAAAAATAGGTTTACCAAAAAATCGTATTCAACATTTAGAACCGCCATAGCGGAGACCTTGGATGTTCAATTGATGAGAGATTATTGATTGACGAGAAATAATTTTTCTACTTAAAAACAATGTTAGTATGACTAATAAATATAACAACAAAATGGCTCCGATGGTGCCAGCCTCGCTTGAGAATTCAGAACAGGAAATGCAAATGATAAGTAACAATGTAGAGATGTCTAAAATGGTAATGGATTCTGCCGATGACATAAGTCCAATGGTACCAAGGTCAGTTGAAAATTCCCCAAAACCAATGCAGATGATCATCGATATCCCCAAATTTTCAAAGGAACAGTTAGACTCTTACCTTGACTTAGTTCATGAGCAATGTGAAGATTCAATCATGATTAATGGTTTTGACAATTGTATTATTGGTTATGATGTCGTTTCTAATGCAATTATCTATGACGGTGATTTAATGGTCATGAATCTTGTTGATGAATACACTCTTGCTAAAGACGAGGATGATTGTGAGGAAGATGAAGATTTTGAAGAAAATGATGATTATGACAATGCTTGTGATAATGCTGAGCAGTTTTTCGATTACAATATCGTTCGCGGTATTTTCTACACTGATGACAATAAGGATCGTCCAAAACCAATAATCTTGAGAAGGTTCTTCATTTGAACAATCACAAACAAAAAGGGTGCAGCAGCCGCAAACTACCAGCACCCAATTATTTAAAACTTCCTAAAAAAGAAAAGTATGGAACAAAAGTACATGAAGTCAGAGGAATTAAAAAACGTTTTCCAAGCTGACTTAGAGTCAATCTACGAGATTGAAATTGAATCGTTGGTAGCTGATGTAAAAGTAAACCAAGTTATGAACCCTGTTCTACTGTCATCAGACGGCAAGTTGCTGGATGGTTACCGAAGGGTAATGGCAGCTATTGAATGTGGGATAGCGGATATCCCTTACATGCAAACCAATATGAATGCAACTGCTGAAAACAGAGTTACCCTGAATCAACACAGAAAAAAAACATGGAGGGATGACAGAAGTGACCTGGTGATTTCCTTTGAGACTTTTGGCAATAAACAAGGTCAGAAGATGCCATCAGGGTATAATAGGTATAAGGAAATTGCAAAGAGAACAAGATGTAAATACAAGGATGCAAAGTCTTTGAAGCAAGTAGAGAGTATCCTTAAAAATGATGTAGAGGGGTATCCGTTTGCCTATTGGATGTTGGCGATGAATTCAGATCTAAAGTCTATTGAAAGGATTATGGATGTGATGGGAAAAGGTCAATATCCTGAAATCGTTGCAGAGGTAGTAAAGATGAAACTGAGTCCCAAGTCAGCAGTTAAAGAGATAGAAGAGTTGGAGAAGAATAGTATGCTTGGAATTAATTCCTTCAAATTACCAGTGACTAACAGTGAGAATGTTATTGTTCACAGTGGATATAAGGAAGATGTAATGAAGATTTTGGAATCTGACAAAGCAAAAATGTTCTATTTCGAACCCGATACCTGTACATCAACTTTTGATGTAAGCTACGACTGCAAACGGGACAAGAATCATTTGGTTTCTGTTTATGCAACGAGATACGCCCAGGAAATAAAGTCATATGTGGATGGTCGTATGGATGATGAAGGTTCATTTTTCATCGCAGTCAAAGAGTTCTACTTTAATGGTATTGCCAGACAATTACCAAGTGAAATGGTGCGCGCGGTTGAAAAAGAGACTGGCTTGATCTATAAGCAGACTTTGTTCTGTACATCTGGAGATAGTTTGGTCAAAGCTCAGAAGGGTAATCAGCTTACAGATTCCATGACACACCTTCTTTGGTTTGTGAAAAAAGATGATACGAGGGTTGTGGGAAGTGTTTTTCCAATGCAAATGGCTGATAAGGTAGGTGATGATGCTCCTGTGATTTACCGGCAGTGTTCCAACTACATCGATAGCCAGAGAATTCCTGATGTCATTATGAACTATCGTGAAAAGGGTTCATCAGTAGATGCTGCTGCAATTATTCCCATGTTCCTCTGCACTAAGGAAGAGGACTTGGTGGTTGATTTATCAATGAAAGGAGACCTTTCTGTAGCTGCCACTATTATGAATCGGAGGTTTATTGGTATTGTTCCTGACGCAAAGAAAATGAGCACAGGGTCTAATGCCTTGGCTGATGCTGTGAAATCTTTCAGTAAAGAGTATTCGAGTATCATGTCAAATCCAATGATGGATGAAGTAGCTGCATAAGAAGTAGCTGATAACCTTACGGTGTATAGGTTAACCGTATTTTTTAACCACTTTCAAGGTCTCTAATTGCGTTTAGGTAAACGACATAGAATTATTTCAAGTCTACATTTTGATGAAATCGTAGCTCCTCTTTTCGAAGACAAAATAAGGAGTGTAGATTTTGATGATCTTATTATACCCAAAAGGGCGGCCAGTTTCAAATTGGCTGATATCTTAGCCATAGAACGAGGGTTAAAAAATGGAGACATCGAACAGATAATAACGGTTAATCCTGACCTTATGGTCACTGACGGACTTAAACGTTACTATGCCATGAAGAGATTGGGTTTCAAGAAGGTTCTTATTCAGGTTGAAAAAGAATCCTCTGATGAAAACGGAAGTCCATTTACTATTTTAAACTGAGTATGTACCAATTTTTCTATTTGAGGAACTTGAAGAGTAAGCCAAAGTGGGCGACTATTTGTCGAGCCGTATACGACGACCGTACACCAGTTATTAGGGAATCGCTGAAGATGAAAATACCTATAAAGTGTTGGGACGAAGATCAACAGCGGGTTCGAAAGACAGAGGAAGTAGATTTTGAGAGGATCAATTATGTGATCAATAAGTACAAGTCAGAATTTCTAGAAAAGAATGAGCGTGCGGTTAAGAATAACAAGGAGTGTTTCCTTGAATTCTCCTATGACCATTTGGAGAAGGAGTATAGTAATGAAGAAACAAAAACCAAGTACCGAACGGTTTTTAATTCACTGCGGGAGTATTGTGAGAAGGAACTTGGCCTGCAGGGGTTACCTATACATACACTGAGTAAAGTTGATTTTATTGTTGGATATAAAAAATGGGCACAGAATACACAGTACAAAAGACAGAGGGAGGGTAAAAAGAAACGGGCGAAGACACTCTTCAATTATGTTTCAGTGATTCAGTCGTTTGTTCATAAGTACAACGCTCTACATCCTGAAAAGGAGGAAATCAAGACGGTTCACTACATGTTAGGAATCAAAGATTTTGACCAAGTTGAACCTAAGCTCCTACAGCCAAAGGAGATCAATAATTTGATAAATTTTAACCCAATTAATACCAGCAGGAGTGATAAGTCTCTTGCAGCCAAGTACCATTTCCTCTTTCAGTTTTTCACAAGTGGTCTCAGGGTCAGTGATATTCTTTTGTTGAACTTCAAAAATTTTAGAGATGGCCGTATTAAGGTCATCATGAAAAAGACTGGTAAGTTGAATAGTTTACCTCTTACTTTTAAAGGTTGCAAAGCCTTAGGGTATTTTTATCCTGCAGAGTATGAACAAGCGGTTAACAATAATCTCCTTGGGGGTATTGATTTGACTCAAAATGAACTAGAGAGTTTGGTGATGATAAAATCAGCGAGAGTTCCATTGGAGTCCATGAATATTCATGACTTGCACGAACTGCTGCAGTTTTTAAAAGAGGACAGGAAAAATGACAACCAAAGACGAATAACCCACTTGAAAGCAGTAATTGAGAAGGTCGAAAATTTGATTGCAGATTGTATGTGTGAGATTATGGGATCAAAACCTGCTGGATTGGTCTTTGATTATTTGGACAACGAGGAGTTTAAGGATTT
>Ga0315902_10002162_pt1 | contig 31050 bp, 20 predicted proteins | sample LakEriMetagenome_9_FD_203523 | JGI IMG/M metagenome (GOLD analysis project Ga0315902, IMG submission 203523) | Freshwater fungal communities from buoy surface, Lake Erie, Ohio, United States - Buoy 12 MA117 | ecosystem: Environmental > Aquatic > Freshwater > Lake > Lake biofilm | place: USA...
CTTTGTCGATAGGACGTCACGACCAGCGCATAGCCAAGGCGCACCCACAGATTCCAACGGCTGACATCCTCTGCAGGACCGCTCGAGTCGGGGGGCGTCAGATCAGGGCCACCATGCGCATGCACGACCAGCTGCGTGTTCCAGACCTGCGGCATCACGGCCCAGATGAACGCCCCATTCACATCGCGTGCGATGTGGCACTGGGCATCCGTCGGCACGTTGGCGGGACACGCCACCGTGGTGAATCGCGTAACTGTAGACTGGGCGTGGCCAGTGCGACCAACGGTCAGCGCGATCAGCAGACCGAGTCCTCGCAGGGATCGCCGATTCACCATGATCATGAGACGGAAGAGACGGACGCGGCAGCGAGAGGCGCATACGCGCCGCGACGCCGCAGCTCCTGCACGAGCAACCATCCGGTCAATGCCGCCTGCACCGTCATGGTCACGACCCCCAGCACCCAGACATCGTGCAAGGCAAACCCCGGACGCCGAGCCATCCACAAAGCTGGCAACGCGAAGATCACGAGCCGCATCGCACTACTCACCATCGCCGGGATCGTATTGCCGAGCGCCTGGAACATGCCGCTACAGGTGAAGAGCAACCCGTTCGCCACGAAGTTGAGGGAAATGACACGGAGGTACTCGGCCGCGACGGCGATGACCTCCGGCTCCTTGCTGAATCCCTGCACCAGGAGCCCCGGATTCCACTGGCAAAGAAGCGTCAGGATCGCCATGAGCACGCTGCCGATAATCGCCGTCCAATGGAACGTATCGCGGACTCGCGCCATCTGCCCCGCACCCATGTTCTGCCCCGCCAACGGCGCGGCGGAAAACGCCACCGCCATCGCCGGAAGGAAGACGGCCTGCATGACGCGGACGCCAATCCCATACCCCGCCTGCGCGGCCGCCCCGAAATCGCGAATCACGAAATAGATCGTGGCGCCCATCAGGAACATCAGCGCAAACTCGGCGCCCGACGGGACACCGATACGCAACATGCGCATCAGCACATCCCATCGCACGGTGAACAGGGCGCGGTCGAAGCGCACGTAATGCTCCATGCGCACGAAATAGCCGAGCATCAGGATGATCGCGACGACGATGGCAATGGTACTGGCCAACCCGGCACCCGCGACGCCCATCGGGCGTCCGGTGCCCCACCCGGCAATTAGCACGGGAGCCAGCACCATGTTCAACACCACGGTGACCATCTGCACCATCATGGCCGGTCGCACGATGCCGGTGCCGCGCAGCGCCGCACCCGTCGAGACCAGCATGAACTGCAGGCCGAGCCCCGGGAGATACCAGCGAAGATACGCGACGCCAGCGGCCTGCGTCGCCGCATCCGCGCTCACCGCCCCGAGATAGACAGGGCTTAGGGCATATCCCACGACAAGCACGAACGCGCCACACGCGAGAGACCAGAGGGCACTCTGGTTGAACACGACATTAGCATCCTGTTGATCCTTGCGGCCGACGGCGTGCGCGATCAGCGACATCGTCCCGACCCCCAGCACCTGCGTCAGCGCCATGATGACCATCTGCACATTACCGGCCGCGCTCACGCCAGCCACGGCGGCATCACCGAGCCGACCGACAAACCACAAGTCGATCAGGTAGTAGGAGGTCTGGAGAATCATCCCCGCGCACATCGGCAGCGCCAGACGCAGGATGTGCCGGGGAATGCTGCCCGTGGTCAGGTCATGCATGGGGCATGGACAGGGAAGAGAAGCGGGGATGGGCGCGGTGCACGTGCATCATCTGCGAACGCTGTCCCCCACTGGAGGAAGATGCAATACATCCCCGTTCCGCTGGATGGGCCGATCGCCGCTGGGGCGGCTGCTTGCCGCCGGCGGCCCCACCCTGCTGATTATCGGCCATGGTCATCCGCATGCCTTTTTCCCCCACGTTGCCCCGCATCGGTACTGGCGTGTCCATGGTTCGGTCATGCCGATTCGTACTGCCGCTGCTGTCGTTGCTGGCCTGTGCGCGCTCATCGGACCAACGACCCGTCATCGGCCTGATCACCAAGACGGAGACGAACCCGTTCTTCGTGAAGATGAAGGAGGGGGCTGAACAGGCGGCGACCGGGGAGCAGCTTCAGCTCCTCGCCGGAGCGGGTCGATCGGATGGCGATAATGCCGGCCAGATCGCAGCGATCGAGAATCAGGTGGCGGCGGGCGCGAAGGTGATCCTGATCTCGCCGAGCGATGCCAAGGCGATCGTACCGACGATCACACGCCTGCGCAGTCAGGGGGTGCTGGTGATCGCGCTCGACAGCCCGGCCGATCCGATGGACGCGACGGATGGTTTCTTCGGCACCGACAATTATCGCGCCGGGGAACTGATCGGACAGTATGCGAAGGCCCGCCTCGGGAATACGGCTCCCCGGATCGTGACGATCGATCTCGTACCCGGCCATCCGACCGGTGCGCAACGGCATAACGGATTCCTCCACGGTCTCGAACTCCCGACCAACGACCGGACGTCGAACGAACTGGCCGCACCCAGTCAGGTCGTCTGCATGGGCGACAGCATCGGCGATCAGGCCAAGGCGCAGGCGGTCATGGAGACCTGCCTGCAAAAGGCGCCGGAGCTCAACGTCGTATATGCGATCAACGAGCCGAGTGCGGCCGGGGCGTACAACGCCCTCAAGAAGGCCGGGCGCGACAAGGATGTCTTCATCGTGACCGTCGACGGTGGCTGCCGCGGCGTGGCCGACGTGGCTGCCGGACGATTCGCCGCCACTGCCCAGCAGTATCCGCTGCGCATGGCCGAGCTCGGGGTCCAGGCGGCGGCAGAGTTTCTCCGCCGCGGGACCCGCCCTTCGGGATTCATCGACACAGGGGTCGCACTCGTGGCGGGCGCACGCCTCCCCGGCGTGGAAAGCCTGTCGGTTGAAGACGGCACCGCGCGGTGTTGGGGCACGGCATGACACGCCGGCAGCTGGCCTCCTTCGGGCCGGCGCTGGCCCTGCTTGGGGCCTGCCTGCTGTTCGCCACGCAGTCTCCGCGCTTCCTGACGCTCGACAATGCGTCGCTGATCACGCAGCAGGTGATGGTGGTCGGGGTGCTCGCCATCGGGCAGACGCTCGTCATCCTCACCGCAGGGATCGATCTGTCGTGCGGGATGCTCATGGCGCTGGGGAGCGTCATCACGACCATGCTGGCCGGTCCGGCCGGTCTGTCGCCGATGCTCGCCATGCTCGTCGGCCTTGGCGTGACCACCAGCGCGGGATTGTTGAACGGGCTTCTCGTCACGCGGGTCTCGTTGCCGCCGTTCATCGTCACCTTGGGGACGATGAACATCGCGTTTGCCCTGACCCAGATCCTGTCGCGCTCGCAAAGTATTACGGAACTTCCCCCGCTGCTGACGGCGCTCGGCCGCACGATTCCGCTGTTCGGGACAGGCATCGCGTACGGCGTCGTGGTCATGCTGCTGCTGTACCTGCTCGCGTGGTGGCTGCTGCGCGAGACGGCAGGTGGGCGTCATGTGTATGCGGTCGGCAATCACCCCGAAGCCGCGCGACTGGTCGGCATCGACACGCAGCGCGTGCTGGTGGTCGTGTACACCGTGGCCGGCGCGCTGTACGGTGTCGCCGCGCTGTTGCTGATCGGCCGCACCGGCGTGGGGGATCCGCAGGCTGGCCAGACGGAAAATCTCGATGCCATCACGGCGGTGGTCCTCGGCGGCACCAGTCTCTTCGGCGGTCGCGGAATTGTGCTGGGCTCGCTTATAGGGGCGTTGATCGTCGGCGTCTTCCGCAACGGGCTGACGCTGATGGGGATCCCATCCGTGTATCAGATCCTCGTGACCGGCGTCCTGGTCATTCTGGCGGTCGCCACCGATCAATGGTCCAGGCGTCGCGCATGACCGGCACAGCAGCCGACAAGATCGTCCTCGAAGCCCGCGGACTGCGCAAGCAGTTTGGGCACGTGGTCGCGCTCGATGGCACCGACTTCGATGTGCGCGCCGGGGAAATTCTGGCCGTGATCGGCGACAACGGGGCCGGCAAGTCCTCGTTGATCAAGGCCCTCTCGGGGGCATTGATCCCCGATGCGGGAACGATCCGTCTCGACGGCCGTCCAGTGCACTTTACCTCTCCACGGGATGCGCGCGCTGCCGGTATCGAAACCGTGTTCCAGGAGCTGGCGCTGGCGCCAGCGATGAGCATCGCGGAGAATCTCTTCCTCGGCCGCGAACTCAGACGGTCCGACCTCACCGGTCGCCTGCTCCGTCGTCTCGATCATCCGCGGATGCAACGTGAGGCCGCCGAGTCGCTCGACGCGCTTGGGATCGCCGTGCGCGCCATCACGCAGCCGGTGGAGACGCTCTCCGGCGGACAGCGGCAGGGCATCGCCGTCGCCCGCAGCGCGGCGTTCGCCCGCCACGTCGTGATCCTAGATGAACCGACTGCCGCCCTCGGCGTACGGGAGAGCGGCATGGTCCTCGATCTCATCCGGCGCGTCCGCGATCGGGGGCTCTCCGTCGTGCTGATCAGTCACAACATGCCACAAGTCTTCCAGCTGGCTGATCGTATTCACATTCAGCGCCTCGGTCAGCGTATCGCGCTCGTCGACACCGCCGACATCACGATGACCGAGGCCGTCGCCATCATGACTGGCGGGACCTCGTAGTCGTTTCCATACTCTCCCTTCCCGACTCTCTCCCGAGGCTTCATGCGACAGCTGTCCGTTGTGCTCGCGATGTCAGTGGCGGTGGCTCCCCTGCTGCGTGCCCAAAACGCATCTCCCGCGATGGCGCCAGTCAACGACCGGCCCAACCCCTATCAGATGCAGGCCGACTGGGCGAAGCTCCCGGATGGCCGTACGTGGGGTTCAACCAGCGCCGTCGCTATCGACAAGGATGGCAAGCATATCTGGGTGGCCGAACGGTGTGGCGCCAATCAGTGTGCAACATCGAACCTCGCGCCGATTCTCAAGTTTGATCCGCAGGGACGCGTCGTCGCGTCATTCGGCAGCGGGATGATCCTGTCTCCGCACGGCATTCATGTGGACCGCGACGGCAATCTCTGGGTGGTGGATTGTGCGTGCACCCTTGGCGCAACGCCTGCGCCAACGGGCAAGGGCCACCAGATCCACAAGTTCAGCCCGACCGGATCACACCTCATGTCGCTTGGCGCCCCGGGAGGCGGCCGCGACAGCGCCTTCTTCTGGCAACCCAACGCCGTGATTACGGCGCCGAACGGCGACATCTATGTGGCCGAGGGGCATTCGTCGCGCGCGGGTGCAAACGCGCGCATCCTCGTGTTCGACAAGAATGGCGGTCTCAAGCGGACATGGGGCACGTGGGGGAAAGGCGAAGGACAACTCGATCAGCCCCACGCGCTGGCGCTGGACTCCAAAGGGCGCCTCTTCATCGGGGATCGTGGCAACGATCGCATCCTGATTGTCGATCAGAACTTCACGATCCTCGACACGTGGTATCAGTTCAGCCGCCCGAGTGGCATCTGGATCGACAAGAACGACCAGATGTATGTGGCCGATTCGGAATCCGGATCGGTGAATCCGCCGCACAAGGCGTGGGTACGGGGCATCCGCATCGGCAGTGCGAAGACGGGAGCGGTCACGGCGTTCATTCCCGATCCGGAACAGAACCCGCCCAGCACCAGCAGCGCGGAAGGGGTCGCGGTAGACGCCGCGGGGAACATCTACGGCGCGGAAGTCGGACAGAAGGCACTCAAGCGGTACGAGAAAAAGCGCTGACGCGAATGCGCCATCATGCAAAGGGCCGCCCTGTCATGAGACAGGGCGGCCCTTTGTCCATCAACACCGTGCGCCGTTACTTCTTGCGCGGCAGCTTGAGCGCGACGAGGCTCGTATTCTCCTCGGCGCCCGTCGCGAAGACAATGTACTGCTCACCCTTGTGCAGGAACGTCATCGGGACGGCAGTCGTCTTGGCAGGAATGGTCAGTTCCCCAACCTTTTTGCCCGTCGCCTTGTCGAGGGCATAGAGCTTCGGGTCATCACCCGGAAGCCCGCCAGAGCGCCCCGTGCCGTAGATGACCAACGACTTCGTCGTAATCGCCTGCGCCTGCCCACGTCCCGGCAGCGGCGGCAGCGTGACCCCGGCGAAGAGCGGATCGCGCGATGTCTGTTTGATGAAGCCGGCGTTCGGCGCCCACCACGACTTGTCGCCCGTCTTCATGGTGTAGGCCGTGATACCACCGAACTCCTTCGGCTTGGCGATGGAGATGCCGCCGATCATCGAGCCGGACGAGCGCCCCGTGAAGCCCACGTTTTCCGGCGGCTTGTAGCCCGCCGGCGTCGGCAGCGCGCCGATCAATCCGCAGTTGCTCGCGGGTGAGCTGTAGTCGAACTCCGAGCAGGGATCCTTCTGCAATGCCGTCGTGCTGAGCCCGGTGATCGACGCGACGTAGATCATCCCCGTCTCGGGATCGATCGTCGCACCACCATCAATGTTCACACCGCCACTTGCGCCTGGCGCATACCAGGCGCACTTGTAGCCGCTGCTGTCGCGCCCATCATTGGCTGCGGGCGGAATGTAGTACGGCCCCATGCGGCAGCGCCGCGCCAAGGCCAATGCGGAATCGCGAATGGCGGGCGTGTAGTCGATGAGATCACCCTCGACGAGCCCCTGTTGGCTGTAGGGTGCCGGCTTGGTCGGAATCGGCTGCGTCGGCGACGCCTGCTCACCGGGGACGCCGCTCGCCATCACGGGACGCTCGATGATCGGCCAGATCGGCTCACCGGTCGCGCGATCGAAGACGTACAGCCACCCCTGCTTCGTCGGCTGCGCCACAATCTTGCGCGGCTTGCCGTCGATGGCGACATCCATGAGGTTCGGCGCCATCGGCGTGTCGTAATCCCAGATGTCGTGATGCACCATCTGGAAATGCCACTTCCGCTTGCCCGTTCGCACGTCGAGTGCAACCAGGCTGTTGCCGAAGAGATTGTCGCCGGGGCGGTGGCCACCGTATTCGTCCATCAGCGGCATGCCGACGGGGATGTACACCAGCCCGAGTTGCTCATCAGCAGCGTACGGCGCCCACGCATCGGTCTTGCCCACGCCCTTCGTTCCCTGCTTCGACCCGTTCTTCCACGTGTTGGCGCCGAATTCACCCGGCTGCGGCACGAGGTTGAACTTCCAGAGGAGTCGACCCGTCGGAATGTCAAAGGCGCGAATGGTGCCGATGGGGTTCGACGCGCGAATCGGGTAGTAGCCGTGAATCGACGAGTTACCGACGATCAGTGTGTTGCCCACCACCATGACGGGCGAACTCGCGGCGATCTGTCCTACGATGCCGACGGTGCCATCTGCACCGATCTTCTTCACCGGATCCCATGTTTCGCCCGGCTTCGCCGCGCGATAGGGCGCGGCATCGGAGATGATGAGCGGCCCCGAATCATCGACGGCCAGCTTCACCATCGGATAGCCGAGCCCTTCCATGAGGTCGACGACGCCACTCTTGCCGAAGAGCGGATCGGGGCGCCCCGTCTTCGCGTCGAGCGACACGAGATGATAGCCGGGCGTCACGAGGAGGACGCGCTCCTTGCTGCCGCTCGACCAATAGGACAGGCCACGCCCCGCAAACTGGCGCGGCGCCTTTTGCCAGCGGATCCCTTCCTCGAGGCGATACATCCACAGCGTTTCGCCGGTCGAAGGGTCAATCGCCGTCGCCACTCGGCGTGTGGACGCGACCGTGAACAGCCGGCCATTCGCATAGAGCGGCGTAGTGCGGTAGTACTCATCCTTGCCGAACGCGCCCGCCTTCCACTCCCACGCGACCTTCAGGGAGTCGAAGTTGCCGGCGTGAATCTGCTCGAGCGGCGAGTAGCGCGTGCTCCACTGATCGGCCCCCCAGTGGCGCCATTCACCGAAGGCGTTGCCGCGAACGAGCGGCTTGCCGGCCTGCGCGATGGTGATGTCGGCCTGCGTGAGCAGTACTCCGCCCAGCGCACAACCAACCACCGCGAGAACCGCCAATCGAGAGGGACTGCGTCGGATCATCGGGACTCCTTCTGAGGCGATGGGAGGGAACGTCCGGGCGGCACCGCCTCGATGCGCACCGCCTTGAGCCACTTCGGATCGGGATTCAACTCCACGGATCCGGAGGGCATACCGTTGAGCCGAAGGACATAGGCCGTCACCCACACGTATTCATCTTCCGTGAGAGAGCCCGGCGCCGACTTCGGCATCATGCTGCTGAGATAATCGAAGAGATGGGCGAGTGGCTGATTGAACCACTTCTGCTCGAAGGCCGCGCCCGCATGCGACGCGGTCGTATGACAGCCGAGGCAGTTCGCCTGAAAGATATTGCGCCCCTTGTTGGCCTGCGCCGCCGTGTACACACCCGCAGCGGTAGACGTCGGTGCCGCCTGCGCCTCACCGCGTCTGGTCATGGCGGCACTCGACATGATGAGGGCCAACAACACCAGCACCGAGGTACGCGGGCGCTGCAGCTTCGCCACAAACGCCGAAAGCAACCACATCACACCGGTCAGGATGGCGCCGGCAATCGCGAGTCGAATCATGGTCAGGAGAAGGGTCTGATCGAAGGTCGGCCACATCCAGGGCAACGCCCGCCACTCGGTGAGGCGCGCTGACGTCCAATGCCACGCCTCATGGGCCACGAGCGCCGACAGGGTCACGATGAGCACACGCGGGGAAATCCGATCAGCGAGCCGCATCGATATCCACCGGAAGAGCGGAATCCAGAGGAGCAGCACCAGTAATTGGGCAAGTTCGAGCCCCACGTTGAAGGCGGCAAGCGACACCGCGAGATGCGCACCGGCAAACTGCAGCGTATCGCCAAGGGCATTCGAGAAGCCGAAGCCGTGAATGAGGCCGAAGAGGAACGCGGAGCGCCACCGTTGCTCGGGCGAGAGCCCCAGCACATTGGCCAGCGCCATCCACACAATGGAGAGCGCGATCCCCGTTTCGACCGCGGCCGCAAACCACGCACTGTCGGGCGTCACGCCAAAGACGGCAGCGGCCAAGGTGATCGAATGTGCGACGGTGAACGCCGTCACGATGCCGATCAGTGGGCGCATCGCGCCAACCGGAAGGGCCAGACACAACAGGAACGCCAGGTGATCAAGGCCACCGAGCAGATGGGTCACGCCCTCTCGCACGAACCGCCCGGCAGCATGCCACCAGCGCGGATCCAGTCGCACCGTTCCCGGATCCCCATCCCACGTATACACACGCGTAGCCCCCTGCTCCGGCGCCAGCATCATGACCGTCGTGGTGCGCACGCCAAGGTGCGCCCAGGATGGTTCCACGCGCAGATCCTGCACGGGGCTGCTCGTGGGGATCTCGAGCCAGGTTTCCAGGCGGAGTTGCATCGGGTCGATGCTGACCGAGTCGGCGAGCGGCTGCTCGCGAATGGCTCGCATGGCTGACGCCACGTCCTCGAAAGCCCGATCCGCCGGGAGTGCTGCGCGCACCGCCAGCACGCGCGGTTCCGGCAGGAGCGTCGCCCCGTCGAAGAGCCGAACGCCCGAAGCCACCCAGAGTTGCGCCGCATCCCGCAGATGCGGTGGGGCCTTCGCGACATCCAGCTGCCCATCGGGGCGCCGTGGCCACTCGATGTCGCGCATCGCGTCCATCGGGACCTGCACCAGGAGCATGACACGATCCGTGCTGGGCCGCACGATCGCGCGAACGCCGACATGCTTCGGCACCTCGTGCGCGAGCACGACGGCCGGCACAACGGCGAGCACGACAGCGAGCCCGACGAGTGCCGCGAACGCCGCACTGCACGCCCTCAGGACAAGACTATAGCGGAACGACCGCACGAAATGCTGGACAGGTAGTGGAATGCGCGTTAGAACTGGGGGCCCGCTTGGGCGCTGGAATGCCCCGAACTTACCACCCGGTTCAGGGATGGTCACGGGTCCCCACCCTCACGGAGTTTTCTCATGCGAATCCGCCTGACGAATCGGTGGACGCTCCTGGTGCTCACAATCGCCGGCCTTGGCGCGGCGCAGGCCACCCTGACCGCAGATGCCCGGCAAACGGTCCAGGCCCCGCGCTTCGAGGTCGACCCACTCTGGCCCAAGCCGCTCCCCAATCACTGGATCCTCGGCTCCGTCATCGGCGTCGGGGTGGACAGTCGTGATCACGTCTTCATCATCCACCGCGGCGACTCGACGCTGAATCAGCGGACCGAGGCGGGGATGAAGGCCAATCCCCCGATCGCCGAGTGCTGTCAGGCCGCGCCGCCGATCCTCGAGTTCGATCCGGCCGGCAATCTCGTGAAGGCGTGGGGCGGCCCGGGTAGCGGCTATGAATGGCCGGCGTCGAACCATGGGATCAGCCTCGACGACAAGGACAACGTGTGGATCGGCGGGAATGGCGCGAACGATTCCCACATCCTGAAGTTCACGCACGATGGTCGTTTCCTGCAGCAGATCGGCGTGCCCAAGCAGGCGATGAATAGCCGTGACAGCACGCACTTCGGCCGGGTGGCGAAGGTCAGCTTCGATGTGAAGGCGGGCGAGGCTTACGTGGCCGACGGCTACGGCAACAAGCGTGTCGCCGTGCTCGACATGGCCTCCGGCAAGCTCAAGCGTTTCTGGGGCGCCTACGGCAATGCTCCGGACGACGCGCGGCTTCCCCCCTACGACCCGTCGGCGCCGCTGGCCCAGCAGTTCCGGAATCCGGTGCACTGCGCGGACCCGTCCAACGACGGCCTCGTGTACGTGTGCGACCGCCCGAACGATCGCATCCAGGTCTTCCGCACCAATGGCACCTTCGTGAAGGAAGTGCGGGTGGCGCCGATGACGCGGGGCGACGGCTCGGTGTGGGATATCAGCTTCTCGAAGGATCCGGCGCAGAAGTACCTGTATCTCGCCGATGGCAAGAATGAGCGGATCTACGTGATGGATCGGCAGTCGCTCGAGATCCTGACGTGGTTCGGCGATGGCGGACGTCAGCCCGGGCAGTTCTTCGCGGTACACAGCATCGCGACCGACTCGAAGGGGAACCTCTACACGACCGAAACCTACGAAGGGAAGCGGCTGCAGAAGTTCCGCTACAAGGGGATCGGCGCGGTCCCGCGCGGCAGCCAGGGTGTCGTGTGGCCCGTGGCGGGCAGCAAGTAACGCGACGCAGCTAACGCCGGAAACGGTCACGGGGCCGCCTGAACATTCTCAGGCGGCCCCGTGTGCGTTTGTCCAGCGTTGGTCCAGCGTTGGTCCAGCGTTGGTCCAGCGCAGACGGTCAGGGAATGACGCCCATGCACTCGATCTCGACCTTCGCACCGGGGACCACCAACGCAGCCACCACCACCGTGGAGCGGGCCGGCGGGTTGGACGGGAAGAACTTCGTGTACGCGCCGTTCATGCCACCGAAGTCCTTCACGTCGGTCAGGAACACCGTGCACTTGGTGGCCTGCTGCAGCGTGGAACCCGCGGCCTTGAACACCTTCTCGGTGTTCTCGAGGGCGCGCGTCGTCTGCCCGGCGATCGTGGTATCGCGGGCGTCACCGAGCTGTCCGCTGGCGAAGAGGAGGTTGCCGACGCGGATGCCGGGGGAGAGCGTGGCCGAGACCCGCTGCCCTTCGCCGACCACGACCTGTCGGGTGGCCGCTTGCGCAGCAAGGGGGGCGGTCGCGAGGATGGTAAGGGCCAGGGCGCCGCATGCCGACGCCGCCAGGTGCATTCGCTGCATCGTGTGTCTCCGGTGGGTGGCCCGCAGGCCGTGGAACTTCAGGGAGTGTGAAAGCTATGCCGATGTTCGACTTCGTCTGTACCGCGTGTGAGGCGTCCTTCGAGACGCTGGTGCGCGGCAGCCAGATTCCGGCGTGTCCGTCGTGCGGGAGCACCGCACTGGAGAAGCAGATCGCGTTGCCGTCGATCAAGACCTCAGGGACGCACGGGAAAGCGCTGGCAGCCGCAAAACGCCGCGACCGCGCCGTTGGGCAGGAGCGGGTCGCGGCGCAGCGCGAATACGAGCGGAATCACGACGACTGAGCCGGAGTGCCGGCGCCTACGGCGTCAGCACGACTTGCACTTGTTGCTGTTGATGGAGCCGAGCTTCACGAGATGAGCCACGGCATCGAGGAACGGTGGGACGCGCTGCACCGGACCATTGGCCATGTCGGCCGTGGTCTGTCCGCGACGACTCAGCGCCTTGATGTCGCTCCCCTTGCTGACCAGATAATCGATCAGTTCGATGTCGCCGCGTGCCGCGGCATGGTGCAGCGGGTTGAAGCCGTTGTGATCGCGCGCGTTGACGTCGGCCTTGAGCTCTTCGACGAGATACTTCACCGCCGGGATCCAGGCGTCGGGCGCATGGCGATGCGAATTGGCGGCGAAGCCCTCACCGTAGCCGACGCCAGAGGCGGCGTGGATCGGGTAGACGCCCGGGCCACCATCCGGAATCGGGGCCAATCCAGACGGGTCCGCCCCACCCGTGCTCTCATCGGGGCCATCCTCACCGGGGAGCCGCCCGACCGGCTTGATGGTCGGGATGCGCGGATCGGCGCCGTACTTCATGAGCAGCTTCATCGCCGGCACATCGAGCCCGTACGCCGCGCGCCAGAACGGCGTGGCGCCGATCGTGTTCACGCCAAGCAGGTCGAAGTTGTACGACATGTACCACAGGTGCTTGCTGAGGCGCACATTCGGATCCGCCCCCGCCTTGAGCATCGACTCCATCAGCTCGAGATGGGTCGTCTGCTGCTGGAGCTGCGCCGTGGGCTGCGGATAGAGCGACTTCGGCGCCCACTGCGTGTTGATGACGGCATACAGCGGCGTTGCGCCGGCATCGCTCGCCAGCTTCACGTTCGCGCCCTTCGACATCAGGAACGCGGCCATGTCGAAGCGGCCGTTCACCACCGCCATGAGCAGCGGGCTCGTATGATCGCCCTCGCTCACATGATCGACCTTGGCACCGGCGTCGAGCAGGAGACGCACCGCCGCCATCTGCCCTTCGCGGACGGCGAAGAGGAGTGGCGTGAGCCCTCCCTTGTTGCCGATCAGCTCCCCGTAGCTCGGGCCGCGGTTCTGGAAGCCGGTGATCGGCCTCGCCGAGTCCCCTTGGGCACGCGGCGCCGCTCCCGTACGCGACGCGGACGGTGCGGCCGCCGTGGTGGGCCGGGATGGAGCCGCCGTTGCAGCCGGCGCTGCTGCTGGAGCCGCGGCCGCTGGCGCCGCCGGAGCTGCTGCTGCCGGAGCTGCTGCCGCCGGCCGAGCCGGTGCTGCCGCGGCGGCACTGGCTGCAGCATTCGCTGCGGCAGGATTCTCCGCCGCCTTGAGCGCCGCGACGCGGCGCGCGCGCTGCTGCAACAACGCGCGATCGGACTTCTCGCGAGCCGGGATGTCCTCGATCTTCGACACGGCTTCGATCTGCGCGCCACGCTTGATCAGCAGCTCCATCGCTGCAATCCGCCCGTAGGCCGACGCCCACATCAGCGGCGTCTGCCCCCAGGCCGTCTCACGCACGTCGACGGGCACCTGCTTGTCGAGCAACGCCGATACGGTGGACGCATCGCCATTCCCTGCCGCCATATGCAGGGCGCTCGCACCGCCGGACGACGTCACCGCCAACGGATTGGCGCCGAGCGCCAACAGGGCGCGCACCGCCGCAGCATGTCCCTGTCGTGCCGCGAGGTGCAACGGCGTGTAGTTGCCGTTGCGCGTGATGGCGTCCACCCGCGAGCCGGCGTACACCAGCATGCTGGTGATCCCCGAATCGCCACGCTGCGCCGCCCAATGCAGCGCCGTCATGCCATCCGTCTGCGGCGCGTTGACGTCGATCCCCTGACGGATCAGGCGACGGACCGTCGCCGTGTCCCCCCGCATCACGGCATCGGCGACGGGCGCCTCACCAGGATTCGTGCGCGCGGCGCCCAACACCGCGACGACCGCGATAGCGGCTACGCCAGCTGCTACGCCAGCTGCTACGCCAGCGAAACGCCGGCCCCGAGCCCCACGCGACGCCTCAGGCATTGGCGGAATTCAGGTTGAGCACTCCGGTGCTGTCGCCGAACGTGCGCGTCTCTTCGAGCCCGAGCGTGTGCATCATGCCGAGCATCGCATTCGCCATCGGCGTGGCATCCGGCGCCTTGATGTGCAGGTTGCCGGCGAGACGATTTTCCGCCTTGCCGAGCACGATGAGCGGGCAGCGGCGATGGTTGTGGAGATTGGAGTCACCCATCGGCGAGCCGTAGATGATCATCGTCTTGTCGAGCATGTTGCTGTCCCCTTCCTGAATGCTCTTCAGCTTGTCGAGGAAGTACGGCAGCATCGCGACGTGATACTTGTTGATCATCTGGAAGTCGCGCACGCCGCGCTCGGTCCCGCCATGGTGCGACGCCGGGTGGAACGGCTTGTCGGTGCCGCTCTCCGGATACGTACGGCTCGAGCCGTCGCGCCCCATCTTGAACGAGAAGACGCGCGTGATATCCGCCGCGAACGCGAGCGCCTGGATATCGAACATCAGCTTCACGTGCTCGGCGAACGAGTCGGGTACGCCGGCCGGCGCTTCCGGGATCTCGCGCGGCTCCCCACTCGTGTTGCGCGCTTCCACGCGCTGAATGCGGCGCTCCACCTCGCGGATGTCCGTGAGATAGCGATCGAGGCGCACACGGTCATCGGGACCGAGCATCCCCTGGAGCGAGCGCATCTCACCCGACACGAAGTCCAGAATGCTGCGGCGCGTACGACGGCGCTCAGCGCGCTCGGCGGCTGAGCCACCGACCCCGAACAGCTTCTCGAACGCCACGCGCGGGTCGCGAATGACCGGGAGTGGCTCCGTCGGCGACTTCCAGCTGATGGAGTCCGTGTACACGCACGCATAGCCGTACGCACAGCCGCCGGCCTGGTCGACGTTCTCGATGCACAGCTGCATCGACGGAATCGGCGTCTCCTGCCCGAAGCGCTGCGCATAGAGCTGATCGAGCGAGGTACCGACCCGCACATCGGAGCCTTCCGTCTGCTTCGCATGCGCCTGCGTCAGGAACGTCGCGCTGGAGCGGAAGTGGTCGCCGCCGATTTCATTCGGCGACGTCGGCTCGGCCTCGCGGACGTCCGTGTTGCTGATGATCGTGAGGTAGTCACGATACGGATCGAGCGAGCTGAGCGCCGTCGGCGCGAGATCATAGGCGCGCCCCGTCGCCGCGGGCGACCAGAGGTTCATCTTGGCGCCCCACTCATTGCAACCGGCGGCGCCGTGTACCATCTCGATGGCGACCAAACGGGGCGCCTTGCCAGCGGCCGCATAGCCGCCACGCCCCGTCGGAATCATGGCATCGAGGTACGGCAACGCGACCGTGGCACTGAGCCCCTGCAGGAACTGGCGACGCGGCATCGCCTTTCCGGTGAGGAAGTACATGCAAATGTCTCCGGAGTTGGTGAGAAGGGGTCAGTGAGTAGCGGGGGCGGTCGTCGAGGCACTGCTCGCGACGACCTTACGCATGCGGAAGGCATCGCTCTTCACGACGCCGAGGATGACATCCTGCACCCGATAGTTGCTGGTGCGGGCCGTGGCTTCGATCCGACGGACCGTCGGCGCATCGTACCACTCGACGCGGCGCCCGAGCGCATACGCCATGAGGTTCTGCGTAAAGGCGCGCATGAGCGGCACCGGGCGCTTGAGGAGCGCCTGCTGCAGCTCATTCGGATTCGTGATCTTGGTACCGTCATAGAAGTCGCCGCGGGTATCAAGCGCCGATCCGTTCTCCCGGATGCGCCAGCGTCCCATGACGTCGAAGTTGTCGAGCGCCAGACCGATCGGGTCGATGAACTGGTGGCAGGAGCGGCAGCTCGCGTTGTCGCGATGGAGCTCCATGCGTTCACGTGTCGTGAGGAGCCGCCCTTCCTTCGCCTCGCCGGTCTTCTCGAGATCGGGGACATTCGGCGGCGGCGGCGGCGGCGGCGAGCCCATCAGCACTTCCATGACCCACTTGCCGCGCAGCACCGGCGACGTGCGATTCGCGACCGAGGTCAACGTGAGCACGCTGCCGTGGCCAAGGAGTCCACGACGCGGCGAACCGGCCGGATACGCGACGCGGCGGAACTGCGTCCCGACCACGCCCGGCATGTCGTAGTGCTTGGCGAGGTCTTCGTTCACGTAGGTGTAATCGGCCGTGAACAGGTCGTTCAGGCTACGGTTTTCGCGAACGAGGTTCCAGAAGAACAACTCGGTCTCGCGGCGCATGTCCTTGGCGAGCTGCTCCCGGAAATCCGGATACTGATTCGCGTCCGGATGGACGAGCTCGATATCGGGGAGGCGCAGCCACTGCGCGGCGAACCGCGTGGCCAGCGCTTCACTGCGCGGATCGGCAAGCAGGCGCTTCGTCTGCTGCGCCAGCACCAGCGTGTCGAGGAGTCGCCCAGAACGCCCGAGGGCGACCAACTGCGAATCGGGCGGCGCGCCCCACAGGAAGAACGACAATCGCGACGCGAGGTCGACCCCATTCACCGCGACGCGCCCCTTGGCCGCCGTGGGGACTTCCTCGATGCGGAAGATGAAGTGCGGGCTGGCAAGCATCGCTTCGAGCGCGGTGCGCACCCCGACTTCGAACCCGCCGTCCTTCGCACCAGCATCGTAGAAGGTGAGCAGCGCCTTCGTGTCGTTCGCCGTCAGCGGACGGCGATAGGCGATGGTGCCAAGTCGCGCCATGATCTGCTGCGCGCACGGCCGGGTCTCGGCCGGGGCAAGCGGACGGCAGGAGAAGATCCGGCGGCGCGTCGGCGTTTCGGACACCCCCGTCGGATTGTAGGGGCCGGTGATCGCGAAGTTCTGGATGTGCGCCTGCACCGTGATGCCGGCCTGCGATCCGATCTGGGTATCCGCGATGCTGTGCCCGAGCGGCGTGATGTTGTCATTCACCGGCCCTTCCCAATTGCGGAGGAAGGTGGCCGCGATACGATGCGGACCCGCGCGCAGCACCACGGGCTTGGTCCGGATATCCATGCCGTTCGGATCGGCCTGCGACATGCCGCGATCGATATCGAGCAGCGCGACGCGCTCGCCGTCGACCGAGATTTCGATCTTCTCGTCGAACGGTGCCGTGGATCCGAACAACTGCCCCGTCGGAATGGCGTGCAATGTGATGGTGAACACGTACTCGCCGTCTGCCGGGAATGTGTGCGTCACCGCCGTGCCACCACGCGTGCCGATCGGTGCACCCGGCACCGGGTCGACCTGCGAGGCCAAACGGGCAATCTTGAAGGTGCTGGTGGAAACACTCGCCTTCGGATCGCCGACGGCCAACCGGCTGATTTCGCTGGCGGCGTCGAGATAGGAATCGAGCAGCGTGGCCGACGGCGTCTGCGCATCGGCGATGTTGTCGAAGTTCGCGCTCTTGGTATCGAGCGGGAGCCAGGCGTCGGCGCGGATATCAAGCCCGAGCAGGTCCTTGACCGCGCGCTCATACTCGGCGCGATTCAAGCGCTGGAAGGTCCGCGTGCCGGGATTCGGATCGAGCGCGTAGCGCGCATCCATCGTGCGCTCGAGCGTCTCGAGCACCCGCTGCAGCGTGTCACCTGCGGGTCTAGCACGCCCCGGCGGCGGCATCATACCGGTGCGCAGTTTGTTGATCATCTTTTCGGCGACGTCCGGCGCAGTCTGACCGACCGTCGCGAGATCGAAATTCTGGAGCGACAGATTGCCCTGCTTGCGCGAGTCACTGTGGCAACCGGCGCAGGATTTCTTCACGACCTGGCCAACGGCTTCGCCCGACATGGGTGCAAGCGCTGCGGGGCGCAGCACCGGATGTTCACGACGACGCGAAGGCGGTGGCGTTGACGGACGCGCCGGAGGCGACACTTCACGCGCCACATACTCGGCCGTCGCACGGCCGACATCGCGTGTTGCGATCTCTCGCCGCGTTCCCCGTGCATCGGACTCCATGGCGGCCACACCGACCACCAACACGCAGCCTGCACCTGCAATGACCAGCAACTTCATCCCCGGGCCTCCGGGCTCGAAGGGTCGGACACACGGTGGGGAACGGGAAACCCGCTGCCCACCGACTGGGTGGTGCGCAACTGGAGTAATGTACGCGCTGCGCGCCATTTCGCTGAGAGGGGGCCCACTTGCTGGTTGGGCGCCGGGGCCGTCATTTAGCGAGGATCGACGCTCTGCCGTTCCCTCCGTCCCCACCACCTGGAGATCCCGTCGTGCGTGCATTCCCCGTGGCCGCCACTCTGGCCGCCATCCTAAGTGTCCCCTTGTCACTTCCAGCGCAGCCGACGTCCCACCTCAATCCGGTGGTGGATCTGCTCGCCAGCGGGAAGGCCGTGTTCGGGCTCTACGCGCCGGCTAATCGACGGCCGCGCCCGGGTGGGCCCGCCCTTCCAGCCGATTCGGTCAAATCGCCGGCCCAGCTGGCCCGCGAGGCTGCGGCCTATGGCAAAGCCGACTATCTGTTTGACGGATCGATGGAGTACAACTTCGACGCGTCGTTCCCGGTGTTCGCCGAGTTCGCGACGGGGCTCGACGGCGCCGGCACGCGGAAGGCCGGGCGCCTGACCCATCCGTTGTTCGTGAAAACGACGGAGGTGGCGCCAGACCCGGCCCTTGCCGTCACCCGTATCTCAAAGCAGCTCAACGAGGGCGTGACAGGCATGGTCCTCGTCGACGTACAGAGCGCCGAAGAGACCCGGCAGGGGATCGCCGCCATGCGCTTCCGGTCACAGGGCGGGACCCGCCCCGACGACGTCGGGAAGGCGCCGGCGCGTTGGGGCGTGTCTGAAGCCGAGTACCGGGCTCGCGCCGATGTCTGGCCGCTGAATCCCAAGGGGGAGCTGATCAACTTCACGATCGTGGAGAGCAAGGCCGGGCTGGCGAAGGTGCGCGAGATCGCGGCGGTGCCGGGCGTCGGCGTGCTCTTCCCAGGAGCCGGGACGCTGCGTGGCGTGTTCACCACCACGGACGCTGCCGGCAATCGCACGTTCGATGAAGCCGCATGGGAAGCGGCGATCCAGTCCGTGCTGGCGGCGTGCAAGGAGTTCAAGGTGCGCTGCGGCTATCCGGCCGGTGCGGCGGATATCGAGATGCGGATCAAGCAGGGGTTCAGCGTCTTCATCATTGGGTGGGGCGACCAGGGCTTCAAGGCGGTCGACATCGGACGGGCGGCGACGGGGCGATAACGCCGTCATCGATCCCTACACAACGAAATCGGCCGCCGGAGCGACGTGCTCCGGCGGCCGATTGCCTTGCTACCACGAATCCGGTTACGGATTGCGATCGATGCACCCGGTGAACTTCGGGTTGTTCCGCTCTTCCGCAGGGATCATGTAGTTCACATCCGTCCCGTAGTTACCGGCGAACGGCGCGCGGAGCGTTCCGGACGGGAAGACCGAGTCGGCGGGGCGGCTGTACTGCTTGATCAGGCGCCGCATATCGCCAAGGCGATGACCCGTGAGCCAGAGCCACATGGCCCGCTCTTCGAACAAGAGATCGACCGCTTCGGTCTGTGTCGCTGGCGCCGCACCGGCCAGCGGTGCGATCGTGGTGGGGACGCCAGTGATCGCCGGCAGTCCCAGCGTCGCATACGCCGCGCGAAGCTGGTTCAATCCGTCGAATACGGCCTGACGATCCGCCTGGGTCCCGCCGCGCAGCCGAGCCTCGAGCTCGATCAGACGCGCCTCAATGCCGTCCGCCACCGTAACCGCGCCAGACCGGGAGTACTTGAGTTGGTCGGGCAGATTGCGGTGCGCGGAATTGAAGCCGGCACGGGTGGTCGCCACCCATGGAGCGCGCGGATCGACCGGCGTGCGGAGGAACTGCACCTTCGCCTCCGCCTGGATGTACATGGAGTAGCGCGGGGCTGTGACGGAGAGGGCATTCCAGATGCCATTCTCCTGACGGCCCGTCGCCTGCGAATGGAAGGTCTGGTAGCGGTAGTTCGTCGCGACCGAAGAAACGGCCGCCGCCGCATCAGCCGGCTTGTTGAGATTCAGCAAGGCGCGCCCGCGACCGATCTGCGCCAGACTGCGCACGCGAACATCGGAAGCAGAGAGCGACAGCGCCGAATCGAAACTGGCCACCGACCGCTCCAGCATCTGATTCGTCGTCAAAGGATCGCCGAAAGTGCTTTCGTTCGAGAACGGCACCCCCGAACAGAACAGCTCGGCGAAGAACATTTCCGAGAATCCACGAATCGCGTACATCTCGCCGATGTTGGCCGTGGCCGTCGGCGCATGCTGCCGCAGAATCGGAATGACCCGCGTCGCTCCCGCGCGGACGCGATGCAGGTTGCGGTACGTGCCGACCACCGCGGCCAACTGCTCGTTGGTGCGCCGATGGTTCGGGAAGAGCCGATCGTCGAACGTGTCCGTGGAGTAGATCTCATCGGACATGTTGCCGCTCATGACGACGAGGCCGTCCTGCGTCCCGGAGAAAGCCACGGCGAAGTCCTGCAGGACGCCGAGGCGCACCGGGTTGGCACCGGCGGGGCTATCGTAGTCGGAGACGTTGAGGACGTCCGGGTCGGTAATGTCCAACGCGGTACTCGGATTGCAGCTCGCGAGCGTGACCGCGGCCGCCGCTACCGGCAACCAGCCCCATCGCGTCTTCTTGAAAAAGGAGAGTGCAGGCATCGGATGGATGGTCAGTAGTTGATGTTCATGCGGAGCGTCCACGTCCGCATCGGCGGCGTCGAGAAGAACTCTTCGTTGCCGCGATTGTCGGTATTGCTCTGAGTCGTCTCCGGATCCAACCCCGTGAACGGGGTCCAGACGGCCAGGTTACGTCCCGTGAAGATCACGCTCCAGCGCTGCGCCTTGACGGCCTTGGCCCAGGACGTCGGGAGCTGATAGGAAACGGCCAGTTCGCGCAGGCGCGTGAAGGAGCCGTCCTCATACATCCCCGTGAAGATGCCGGCGTTCGCCGCGATCGCCGCGGCCTGCATCTCGAGCGGCGCCGTCGGATCGAGACGGCCACGGCACGAGTTGCCACCCTGACACATGTGACGCAGGGTGTTGTTGAACTTGAGCATCCCCCACTTCCGGTCGAGCTGTGCCGAGATCCGGAGCTTGCGATCCATCAGCTCGATCGTCGGCATCACCTGGAACTCGCGGGTGGGGAACGACGGTCCGATGTACTGGGCGCTGTCGCTATACGTCATGTCGGTCGTCGCGAGGATGCCGTCGCCGTTGGCGTCCTTGTACGTGTACGTCCGCCCCCACATGCCGTAGAGCGGATACCCCGGCTGCTGACGCATCGTGATGCGCGAGCCGGCACCGGTGAGGATGGGTTTCACCCCTTCGCCGAGTGTCAGCAACTCGTTGGTGTTCGTCGACCCGTTCACGAGCACTTCGGCGTAAATGCTCTTGCGATCGATCAGGCGCTGCGTGTACTCCAGCTCGAAGCCGGAGTTGCGCACGTTACCGATATTCTCGAACCGCGAGGCGATACCGGCCAGCGACGGCGCCAGATCGCGCGAGACCAGAGCGTCACGCGTGTTCTTGCGATAATAGGTCAGGACGAGGTTCGTCTTGCCATCGAACATCGTGGCGTCAAACCCGGACTCGATCTCGGCGCCGTACTCCGGCTTGAGATTGCTATTGCCGAGGGCCGAGAGCGTGACCGAGGGCGCGTCGACGCCACCGGTGAGCGTGGCCGGGAACGGCGTGTAGAACCGCAGGGCGTCCGTGGGGCCCGGGAGCTGGCCGGACGCGCCGTAGGTACCGCGGAGACGCAGCGACTGCAGCCAGTCCGCGCGCGGCATGAAGCCCTCTTCCGAGATCAGCCACGACGCACCGAGCTTCGGATAGTAGATGGAGCGCGCCTCGGAACCGAAGGCACTGGCCGCGTCGCGGCGCACCGCCGCCGTAATGAACATGCGGTCCCGGATCGACAGCTGCTCCTCGAGGTAGTAGCCGAGGGTCCGGGTGAAGTCGAACGACTGGAAGGCGTTGCGGATGGCGGCCGCCGTCACCGTCGTCGCACCCGGCGGCATGTTTTCGCCCGTCGTCCCCGTCTGCTCGAAGTCGTTGCGGATGAACTGCATGCCGACGGACGTCTTCGTGCCGAGCCAATCCGTAAGCTGCTTGGTGGCCGTACCACCCAGGTCGACCGTCCCCTGCGCAATCGACGTCCGGACGCTGCTGATGCTGCCGTTACGCGCGGGGAACGCGTAAATGCCCTCGTTGAACAGATTGATGCCGAGATCGTCGCGCATCGAGTAGTCATACCCGAAAGTCGCGCGCAGGTTGAGCCAATCGGTCGGATCCCAGCGCCCGGTGGCGGAATTGATGAAGCGGTTCAGCTCCTGCGTGGTCGTGCGGGAGAAGACGTCGCCGATCGGGAAACTGAACATGCCGGGGAGCGGAACGCCGCGCGCATCCTTCTTGGCCGGATCCCAATTGCCGCCCATCGCCTGCACCATCAACCCGTTCGCATTGTCGTTGTTCTGCATGCGCCGGACGTTGCTGTTGACATAGCCGCTGGACAGCTGGATCGTCGCCTTCGGTGCGATCTGCGCGTTCAGATTGAGGCGCAGGTTGTTGCGATCCAGCCCCTGGGGACGCAGCTGATTCTGGGGGAGGCTGGTGACGCCGCGCTCGGCCAGCAGGCGATTGATATCACCCTGCGGCATCCGGTAGACGCCATCCTCCCGCTCCGTTTCACCGGACACGAAGTACTGCACCTTGTCCGAACCGCCGGAGACCTGGGCGCCATACTGGGTCCGATTGCCGACATCGATCGGCGTCAGCGAATCGATGTTCAGGATGTTGCCGGACCGGACGGAGTCCTGCTTCACGCAGGTCCCGGCGGCCACGAAGACCAGGTCACACCGGATCGTCGCGCCTGCGGTGTTGCGGCCCCACGCGTTGTACAGCAGGGGATAGCTGCCCTTCCGGGGATCCTGCGTCAGCCCCTGCTCACTGTAGAAATTCCACGCGGTGCGGCCGGCCTTACCACGCTTGGTGGTGATGTTGATCACACCGGCGGCCGCTTCCGTGCCGTACAGCGTGGCGGCGGAGGGCCCCTTCACCACTTCGATGCTCTCGATTTCTTCGGGATTGATGTCATCGAGGCGGGACGGGCTCTGACCACCGACCCCGATCGCGGAATTCGCGCTGCCGGCAGCCACACGAACGCCGTCGATGATGACGACGGGCTCGTTGGACAGCGAGATGGAGGACTGTCCGCGAATACGGATACGGGCACCCACGCCAGGCTCACCCGTCGACACGACATTGACGCCGGCCGCTCGACCGGTGAGGACCTGACTGAGGTTCGCGACGGGGAGCTCCGCGATCTTCTGCGCCACGTTGACGGTCGCCGTCGCATTGGCCAATTCGACCTTCCGCTGCTGACCGGTCACCGTGGTGACGACCGCCGAAAGCGAGAAGGCCGCCTGCGACAGCGTGACATCCGCCGTGACGTTCGGCCCCGAAAGCGCGAGCGGCACCTTCTTCAATTCGAAACCGATCCGCGACACCTCGAGCGTGACACTTCCCGACTGCGTCGTGCGGAACGAATAGCGCCCATTTTCCGCGGTGACCGTCCCCACCTGCGTGCCCGCGATCAGAACGCGAGCCTGCTGGATAGGGGCGCCCGTCGCCGCATCGGTCACCCGTCCGGATACGGTGGTCCCGCCCCCTTGCGCCTCGGCGCGAGGCGCGGCGAACGCCATGAGCGCGCCGATACCCAGCCCGCTGACAAGGAGACGTCGGATACCCGACGCGGATCGGAAGGCGGGGAGGCGTGGACGGATAACCCCACGCAGGAACTCGGCTTGGGACATTTCGTGACTCCGGGGGACAGGAATACGCGCCGCTCCGTATACACACGGACGGCCGGACATCCATGACATCGTGTCGGCTCGCCACGCCGTGACGAATCGAACGCACATGGACACATCGAAGCGGCCCAACCGCAGCCGCAGGATCACGAAAGAAAGAACGATAAAAACGGCGGGTCCGCCGCCACTCCGCGCGCTAGACCAGCGCCGCTGGAACGTCCGATAAAATCGGACCGGGAACGACCCGCGAGACCTTACGGCTCATCCCGGAATCTGTCAATACGATGCGACCACGCACGGACGCGTGCCCGCCCACATGCCCCGCCCACATGCCCCGCCCAGTGCGAGGCTGCGCAATCATTCAGGAGGAAGGACGAGCTTCTTTGACGACAGGGACAGGGAGTCCGTCCCGAGGGCCGTGGGGCCGACCGGCAACTTGTTCAACTTCAGGATATAGGCGACCGCGGAGGCGTAATCCTCCTTCGGCAGGGAACCGGGGTTGCCGTCCGGCATCGTGGTCCGGATCTGTTCGAAGAGCGCGTACACCGTCTGCCCAGACCACTTGGTGCGGAAGTCGCCGCCGGCCACGTCCTTCGACTCGTGGCATTCGGAGCAGACTTTCGCGAACACGGCCTGACCGGCCACGGCCTGTTCTTCGGTGTAGAAGCCTAGTGTGTCCTGACGGATCGCGGACTGGCCAACAGCGTGCCCACTGCGGAGCGACTGGAAGCTGGACGCCGCGACGGCGGCGAAAAAGGCGCCGGGGAAGACGAGTGTACGAAGCATGGGAAGAATCGTGTTCGGGAACGGCATCCGGCGCAAGTCGGCATGTGATTGCGTCACGTGCATCCGGCCCGCATTTTCGCGCGGCTGCCCCGTGACATCCCCTTCCCTCCCATTCGTGCCCATGTCCCCGATGGATTCCGATGGCCCCCTCGGCCTGAACACCAATGGCCTTGCTCCTGCCCCGTCCGATGAGTCGGTGCCTCGGCGTGATTTTCTGAAGGCGGCCGGTAGCGCGGGGCTGCTGTTGGCCGGCGGGTGCGCCCCGCCCGTGGCCTTTGGCTCGGCGCCGGCACGTGGGATGGCACCGGCCCGAGGTGGCAACCAGCATGTGGTCGTCATCGGCGCCGGCGCGTGGGGTGGCTGGACCGCCTACCACCTCCAGTCGCGTGGCGCGCGCGTCACGCTGATCGACCAGTACGGCCCCGGCAACTCCCGCTCGACGAGCGGTGACGAGACGCGGGGGATCCGCTCATCGTACGGAGATCGCGCATCAGGCGAGCTGTGGACCCCCTGGGCGCGTACCGCGATTGCCCGCTGGCAGCTGTTCGACAAGGAATGGGGCCCCGAGTTTCGGACCCGGTTCTGGCATCAGACCGGGGACGTCATTCTGCGCGCGACTCGTGAGCCGTTCATTACCCGAACGATCGACCTGTGGCAGAAGAACGGTGTCACGCATGAGGTGATCTCCGGTGACGAAGCTCGCAAGCGGTGGCCCGTGATGAAGCTCGACGACATCACGGTCGGCATCGTCGAACCGGACGCCGGCGTCGTCCGGTGTCGTGCCGCGACGCAGGCGGTCGCATCAGCTGCGCAGAAGATGGGCGCACGGTTGGTGATTGGGCGGGTCCGTCCAGGTCCTATCGTCAATGGGCAGATGGACGGCGTCATCCTCGACGACGGCACGGTCATTCGCGGCGACGCTTATGTGTTCGCCTGCGGCCCGTGGCTGCGGAAGCTCTTTCCGTACATGGAGAATCGCACGCGGATTCCGATCGGACACGCCCTCTATTTCGGCGTACCGCAGGGCGACAGCCGGTTCCAGTTCCCCAATCTGCCGAGCTTCAATTTCCCCGGCGTCACGGGGTGGCCGATGTTGCCAACGGACAGCCGTGGCTTTCGCGTCCGCGGTGCGATCGCCGCGCCGCCCGGCTCACCCGCGGCGGCGGCCGCCGCGGCGGCCCAGCAGAGTGCGACGGCGGATCCGACGCTGCAGGATCCGGATCTGAGTTCGCGGTGGACCAATCAGGATCGCGTGGATGGGGGACGTCGCTTCCTGCAGGCGCGGTTCCCGCTGCTGGCCGATGCGCCACTGCTCGAGACCCGCGCGTGTCACTACGAAAGCAGCGTCAACCAGAACTTCATCGTCGACCATCTCCCTGAGACCCGCAACGCCTGGATCGCCGGCATGGGTCAGGCAGAGGGCTTCAAGTTCGGGCCGGTGATCGGTGAGTATGTCGCCCAACGGGTCCTGGGCGTCGCCGGCGATCCGGCCTTGGCGGCTGCCTTCAAACTCCCCACCGAACAGTACGAGCGTCCGCCCGGGGAGTAAGACCGGTCCCAATGCCACAACGGCGCGCCCTCTGTCAGGAGGACGCGCCGTTGTGCGTTGCAAGAGGCGCCTTATCCCAGCTGCTTGCGCCGTTTCTCCGCACGAGTGCGTATCGGGAGCAACCAGAGATACACGCCAGTGGCCCACAGCCCGAACACGACCAGCCCGCTCGGCAGGAAGATCCACAGCTTCACGGCGTCGGAAAAGAACGACCCGTCGTGCAGGCTCTCGATCAGATCCGAGCGACGGTAGGTGGACTGCAGCACGCGCCCATCGGCGAGGTCGAGCTGCAATTCCCAGCGGTTCTTCGCGATGACCTTCACGATGCCCTTGCCAGGGCGTACATCGAGCCGATCGATGTCGTCCCACGAGGTGACCTGCGCGTCCGGTACCGAACGCGCCGATGCCATGATCTGCTCCATGGTCAACGTCGGCGCGTGCGATTCCGTGCGCTGTTCCTTCGGCTGCACCCAGGGCACCTGCTTCTTCACCTGCAGCAGGATCCCCGTGGCAATCACCACGATGAAGGGGAGCGCCGTCGCGACGGCGCCCCACCGATGCAGCTTGCGATTCCAGATGCGCAGGTTCACGCCGTTTGCTCCCCGATCACTTCCCGCCACGCTTACCCCAGGTCGGCGGCGCGGGCTCCTTGGTCTGGCGATCGTTCTTCCATGTGGATAGAAGCTTCATCGCCTCCTGTACCGCGCGCTCCAACTGCGGATCGCGTCCGGCCACGACATCCTTCGGGAAATTCTCGACGTCGATGTCTGGGGCGACCCCTTCGTTCTCCACCGCGAACGCGGGCTCCCGCGAGAAGAATCCGAAGCGCGGTGCGATCATCGAGCCGCCGTCCACAAAGGGTGGCGTGTCCGTGGTGGCCACGAGACCACCCCATGTGCGGGAACCTACCAGCGGCCCGAGCTTCCGCCGCTTGAACATGTACGGCATGAGATCGCCGCCAGAGCCGGCCATCTCGTTTATGATCATGACCTTCGGTCCCCAGATCCCGTTGGCCGGACTGGTGAACGGATAGCGATCACCGACGGGGTTGTTGAAGTAGCCGTCGTAATCGCGACCGAGCAGATCGACGATGTAGTCAGCCGCCGAACCGCCGCCGTTGAAACGCTCGTCGACGACCACGCCCTGCCGATCCTGCTGCGCGAAGTAGTAGCGGTTGAAGCTGGTGTAGCCCGGCTGACCGGTGTTGGGGAGATACACGTAGGCAAGCTTCCCGTTCGACACCGAGTCGACGTAGCGCCGATTGGTTTCAACCCAGGCGCGCGTACGCAACCCCTGTTCATTGCCAACCGGTACGACGGTCACCTGACGCGCTCCGGCCGCATCGGGACGCGAGTTCACGGTGAGCACGACCTGCCGATTCGCCGTCCCATCCAGCAGCCGGTAGATATTGTCCGGCGCCTTCAGCTCCTCGCCATTGATCGCCAGGATGTAGTCACCCGGGCGGACATTCACACCAGGCGCGGCAAGCGGCGCCCGCAACTCGGGGTTCCAGCTTTCGGCGTCGTAGATCCGCGCAAGGCGATAGCGCCCATTCTCGATGCGGAAGTCCGCGCCGAGCAAACCGCCGTTGGCATCGGGGACCTCCGGCATGTCCCCGCCCCGTACGTACGAATGCCCGATGGCCAGCTCGGCCCCCATGTTGTCGAGCAGATAGTTGAGGTCGGCCCGATGGTTGACGTGCGCGAGCAACGGCTCGTACATGCGCTTCATGGCGGCCCAGTCGGTGCCATGCAGATTCGTCACGTACAGGTTGTTGCGCTGATTCCGCCAGCCTTCCTCGAAGATCTGCTTGAACTCGGCGCGAGGGTCGAAGTAGGCCCGCAATGAGGCCGTGAGACGCCCCGTACCGACTGCGGGTGGGGCCTTGTCCGCGTCGACCACATGCAGGGCGCCCCCCATCCCCGCCGTGCGATACAGGAGCTTTTTGCCATCGGCACTGACGGCATACTGTGCCACCCCTTGGGCGAACACGGCGGCGCGGCGGGCCGAGAGCTGGAAGCGATGGAGCGTGTTCCCCGGCATCCCCGAAGCGCTGGTCCCCGTCGCCGGATTCGGCTCGAGGAAAAACACCGTCCCCGACGGGCCCGCGCGCAAGGCGGCGTAGTCACGCTCGGTCACGCCACTCACCACGAGAATGCGGCGCTGCATGTTCGGAAAGTCGATCCGTACCGTGGGCACGGCCGAGCGCGGCGCCGCCGGACGCACCGCCGCTGAATCGGGGCGCGCGCGGGGCGCAGTCGAGGTATCGGCGCTCGCGCGTCCGGCCTCTTCGTCACTTTCCGGCAGCAGCGGCGACGCCTCGCCATCGGCAAGGATTGCGAGGTAGAGCGCCCGTGTTTCCGGGCGATCGTATTTCGTCATGTCGAGCAGCGACGAGTTCAGCGCGAAGTTGGTCGACGCAAAGAACCAGAGATACTTGCCGCTGGCATCCCACGCCGGACTGGTGGCATCGGCCATGCCATCGGTCAGCTGCCGCGCGGCGCCAGTCTCGACGTCATACACGAAGATCGCACGGAACAGCGACTTGAGCCGCTTCGGATAGGCGATCCATCGGGAGTCCGGACTCCACACCGGCACGATCGAACGGTCCGCCATGAAGTACGGGTCCGTGTCGACGAGCTTGGAGCGCCCGCTGGCCACATCGATCATCCAGATGCGGAAATGCGTGTCCTGATAGGCAATGGCCTTGCCGTTCGGTGACCAACTTGGAGAGTACGGGCGGCTCGGCTCCGGCAGCGCAATCGTCCGCTTTGTGCCCATGCCATCCTGCGGCGCGATGACGAGCTGATACTCCCCGCTGGCATCGCTGAAATACGCGACGGAGCGGCCATCCGGTGACCAGATCGGGGCAATCTCCGCCGATCCACTCGAGGCTGACAGGTTGCGTGCGTCCCCCTTCTCGGTGGGGATCGTGAAGACATCGCCGCGCGCTTCCACGACCACACGCTTCCCCGTCGGAGAGAGCGACAGGTTCGTAATGCGGTTCGACACATCCTTCCACTGCGGCATCATCCACGGGAAATCTCCCGCGGCCGTGATCGGCACGATACGCGAGGTGCCGGTCGCGGCGTCCAACTCATGGACGTACCCGGCCTGCTCGAAGACCACCGTACGGCCGGCGGCATCAAGAGCCTTCACGTCGAAATCGGTGAACTTGGTGACCTGCGTCAGGCGCCGACTCTTCGTGTCAAAGGCCCACACGTTCGACACGCCATCCCGATCCGAGAGGAAGTACACCGACTCGCCCACCCACACCGGATCCATTTCCTTGCTGCCGGTGAATGGAGTGGTGTCGAGCGCGAACGTCTGCAGATCAAGAATCCAGATCGGCTTGTTCTGTCCGCCGCGATAGTTGCGACGCTCCTCATCCCAGGACGACGGCATCCGATAGGCGAGGCGACGCCCGTCCGGCGAGAGTTTCCCCTGATAAGCGCGCGGCATCGGCATGGCGGTCTCCACGCCGCCTTCAACCGGCACCGTGTAGAACCGTGGAGCCCCCGAGGGGGCCCATGTCGCTCGAGGCGAGGCGAACATCACCTGCGCGCCGTCGGGGGTCCATCCCTGCACCACATCGGCCCCGGGATGCCACGTGAGACGGCGAGGCTGACCCCCCTCGACGGGCACGACATACACATCCGTATTGCCGGCGTACTCGGCGCTGAACGCCACCAGCTTTCCATCCGGCGACAGGCGGGGATTTTGCGATTGCCCCTGAAAGCTGGTCAGCCGACGGGCGGTGCCCCCTGCGCGCTCCACCACCCACACGTTGTTCGCATAGGCGAAGGCGATGTGGCGCGCGCTCACCGACGGGGTGCGCAGCAGGCGCGTAGCGGACTGGGCCGCCAGCGGCTGTTGAGCCGGCATCAATGGGACCGCCAGCAAGGGGACGAACGCAGCGAAACGGAACATGGCAGCGTGGGGTAAGCGTGAGAGGGATCTGGGCAACGATACGGCGTGGTGCACGGGCACGACAGGGCAGCGCTTGCTGGGCAGAGAATGGAGGGTACATGATTCCCGGGGTGAAGGCGCTCTTGTTCTCTGCCCTGCTGATCGGGCTTCCGATGGGCTTCTCGGTGCAGCCGATCGTCCGCGGCACCGTGATCAGTGCTGATGGCCTGCCACTGTCGGGTGTGCGCCTGCAGCTGACGGCCCCGGGCGGTGCCCCGCAGGTCACGGAAACGGATGAGGCGGGGCGATTCCAGTTCTCCTCGCCGGCCGTCGACAATGGATTGCTGGTGGCCCGGCGTATCGGTTATCGCCCGGACTCGATCCGCGTGCGCGGCGAAACCACGGCGCTGACGTTGCAGTTGGAGCGGTTGCCGGCGACGCTCGAAACCGTCCGTACCATTGGTCGACGCGACCTCACGGGACCGATGGCCGGTTTCTACCGGCGCATGCAGACCGGCGGCGGTGGCCGCTTCATCACGCTCGCTGAAATTGAGAAGCGCAATCACGTCCAGATGACGGACGTGCTGCGCATGATTCCCGGCCTCCGCATCGAAACCCGCGGATTCATCAACCATGTACGGATGCGTGGCAGCCGATGTGCGCCCCTCGTCTGGTTGGATGGTAATCCGATGTTTGCCGGCGAAGTGGATCTCGATGCGTTTGATCCGCGAACCTTTGACGGCATCGAGATCTACAGCGGCCCGGCGACAGTCCCGGTGGAATTTCATGGCAATCAGCGCATGAACAGCTCCTGCGGCGTGATTGTCCTGTGGTCCCGCCGTGGTGAACCGCGGGCGCGGCGTGCCAAGAAGGGAGAGCCAACTGCATCGGAACGCATTGCTCGGCTGCTCGAGGAACGCACCGTCTTTCTGGCTGATGGGGTCGATCGCGCGGCGCGACTGGATTCGTCAGCGCTTGTACGGCCGGTCTATCCCGATTCGTTGCACGATGCCCGTACGTCAGGTCGTGTGCTGGCGGAATTCGTGGTCGGGGATAACGGGCGGGCGATGATGGAGACCTTCAGCGCCGTCACGACCTCGCACCGCGACTTC
>Ga0315902_10002163_pt1 | contig 31047 bp, 52 predicted proteins | sample LakEriMetagenome_9_FD_203523 | JGI IMG/M metagenome (GOLD analysis project Ga0315902, IMG submission 203523) | Freshwater fungal communities from buoy surface, Lake Erie, Ohio, United States - Buoy 12 MA117 | ecosystem: Environmental > Aquatic > Freshwater > Lake > Lake biofilm | place: USA...
CCCCACGCACTTTGACGGCAACACGCATTGCCCCATTCCCGATATTTGGTTTGTATGTGCCGTTAATTAAATAATCCTCGGTCAACATTTGTTCCACCAATTTGTGAATGTCAATCCATCCACGCCCACTTCCATATTGGTCGGGTTTGCGGTTAATTGTCCAATTGGGTGAACCTGGGATTGTGGTTGTGCCACTCCACACATATACATCGCATTGATAATAGAATGAATCTGCGGTGTATAACGCATCGTAAAATTGGTAAATCAATGGGGATTTTGCCCCGCATATTGCACTGGGTTGTTCGTTGAATGTCATCGTTTGAATCTTGCTTTTATGTCTTGGGCCATCGCCTTGGTTAATGCCTTATTGAATGATGGTAATATCTCCTTTCGTGCCATTGTTACAAATGGGAATGGTTCAATACCAAAGTGTTTAATCTTTCTGTTCATCATGAATCGCATTGCGTTTTCATCGGCCTTGCCTTTGAATCGCCCCGTTCCCATATCCCGTGGTTGAATGCGTTTCATCTTTGTCCAATTCCGCATTGATGCCAACGGAATGCCCTTGCCTGGCTTTCTTCCGTTCTGTACATAATCGGCGGTTTTGTTCATGGTAATTCCCATGTCCAACCCTTTGGGTGCGGGTTGAATAGAATTCACCAATTGCCCAGATGCCACATAATTACCACGGAATGTTTTTTTGGATACCGAAATGGGTGTCCACCCTTCACCAACCTTTTTCCACTTGGCACGGATTGATGTTCGTGGGCGTTTTACCTCCAATAAGGTACGACACGCAATCGCCCATTTGTTGGAATACTCCGCAACAACTTGTTCGCTATTTTTATACGCAATCGCCATCAGTAACCCATGGGTTAATTAACTCAATTCCAACTGTGATTTGGTAACCCGCCAATACTGAATCCAATGTTTCCATAAATGGTTGAAAAGTAATGGGGCGTATGTATTGGATTTGGTTAAAATAATCTTGTTCCGTACGCCATAACCCCTTTGAAAACCTCACATACAAATCTTGCAAAATGTTTGCATAGTTTTGATTCTCGGTGTATCCATATTGGGAATACTCGGTGATTAAATTTTCTTGTTCGTTTTCCGTTTTCAAGAAGTTCACCCTATCCGCCACCATGATATTCATTTGGATGGTTGCCACCTGGTCTGTCAATGCCACCGATTGAATTGAACAATGCATCAACGGGAATACCAAAAACGCCTTAAAATCAAATTCGGTTAATGTGCCGTGTGAATAGTTCCACCCCTCCAAATCGGCAATGTCTTTCATCACCTCAAATGCCGTTCCTATGTGATTATTGTTCATCGTTGTTTAATTGCTTTTTGTTCCATCTTCGCAATGTCGCTTTCGTAAGCGATCCACATACAAGCGGAGTGAATGGGTTTTGTATATACTTCTTCAAGGTTGAGGAAACTTCGGTTAGCAAGTCGGTAGACCATTCCAAACCATCCCCATTTTTCGGTAAGTCGTACTTCATCGACACTTCCCCCCTCCTCACCATCGCCAAATACTTCTGGGTAGAATTCAACAAGTCGATTCCTAAACTCCAAAAAAAAAGCAACGCACCAAACGCCGTGTTGCAATCCATGTCCTTGAAATCGTTGTTTAACTCCGCATTGTACGGGGCAATTTCATACCTTCCGTTTTGCCCTTCTTTGGTAATGGGGCGATACAAAACAGATAGCACCTTCCAAATATCATTGGGGGTTTTTTGGTATGTTTCAATGTCGATAAATTCACCCGTTGACAATTCATCCATGTTTGGGATGAAGCCGTATTTGATGCCGTTCATTTTGAACCTGGGTGTGAACACGGGTTTTGATTCCAACATCTTGGAAATCTTAATCACACAATCTTTGAGAATGTCAAATGGGATGGCCTTCACCTCGCTCATGGTCAATTCACAAAAAATGGCAACCGATTCCAACTGCCTTTGTGTTTCATCCATATCGGCCTTCAATTCATTGTACGCCAACATTTGATGCAACTTGACATCCTTCAACTCCGTGGGTACAATGATGGTTTTTGTTTCAATCATATACCCATAAAACGCCAATAATGGCGATTGTTTATACTAACCTTTCATGTAGTATGGTGTGTACCTGGGCGTGATACCTTTGCATCTCCTTATCGGTTACCAAAATATCTGTAAATTCCCGAACTGATGAAATGATGGTGGAATGGTCAAGGTGTGAAATGTTGCCAATCTCCATGAATGTCATGTTCAATCTTTTTCTGCAAATGTGGTTGAACATATGACGGGCATACATTGGTTTTCGCTTCCTTGACTTGGTGATGATTTGGTCGGGTGTCATGTCCATTACCTCACAAATAACCCGTAACACTTCACCCCATGTGGTGGGGTTATCGTTTATGTCCGTTTTGGGTTTGACAATTTCTTGTTTGAGCAATCGCACTTCGCGGTCATGGGCCATCTTGTTTTCAACTACTAACAATCGCAGTCGCTTAATTTCTTGTTTTAAGTTGTGTATTTCTTGGTATTGGCTTGTCATAATAGTTTTGTTTGAATTAATTGTGGCCCACTCCATTGTTCTGCCATGGCCTTGGCTATCCCTGGAAATGTTTGACTGCGTATCTTCCAACGCAAATCACCTTTCCCCCATGTTTCCGCATACCATGTGGCTTGGCGTTTCTTTTTGCCGTTCTTATCAATCCATTCTTTGAACTCGCCTTTGTCTACAACATCGGTTGCAATCAATGGTTGTAATCCTTTCAACCATAAACAAGTTGATTTTTGAAATGGATCACCAAACATATATGGTTGGATAATTTGGTCGTATTTTTTTATTCGTGAACTTATGATTCCGATTGGGTTTTCAATAGCAATTTTGGGAATGTCTGCGTTCATCAAATCCCGTACAAATTGCAACGCTTCATCTTGCCTTCCATCTTTTTGTTTTTCTGCAAACCATTGTGAACCACTCAACGCCAAATGTGTGCATGGTGGAAATGCAATCATCATATCCCATCCATCGTTGATTATGTCAAAAACATCGCCTTCGTAATGTGGCCCAGGTTTGTCGGTGGGTAGTAAATCACACGACATGGCATCATGGCCCATACGGATAAATTCATCCCGTACTGCACCACTATACTCACACGCTATTAATACTTTCATTGCTATTTGTCGTTGCAAATATACAAAATCCACACGAAATTAACAATTAGCGAATATCGTATTGACCAAAGTTTGAACGAATACCTAACGCCATCATTTCGTGATAACGCCATGAATCAATCCCGTGATCCGTTCCAATTGGTGTGTTGTTGGTTCGCCCCTGGGCATCACTATCCCAACAATAATTCCGTAATTCTTTAATTAGGTTTGTTGATGTGGATGTAACCAAATAAGATTGGGATTGCATGATTTGAATTCCGTAGTTAATTGAATCCTTTCCCTTGGTTACGCCCTTGATTCTGATGCCGTATCTTTTTATCTCATCAATTGACTTTGGTTCTGCGCTATCCGCATACACTGGCACAAAGTTGGGTAATGCCTTTGCAATATCCGAATTAAGCATCCCCGTGCGATATGCGACCTCATCAACGATGCGTTGGCCATTGTACTCATATACGGCCACAATTGCCGTAGGGTCGTTTGTATAACCGAAATCGACACCACAACCAAGTAACCTTGCATCTTCGGGAATCTTGTCTATGGTTTGCCAATTGCTGAATATAACCCCTTGGAGGTTTCCAATCTCACCAAGCCCGTATACTCTATGCCAATTTTCCCAATACTTACTCGTCTTTGCTTTTTCCTTGGCTTTCAAAATGAAATCAACCGCACTTTGTGGGGCTGCTTCATTGTCCATGTAAGTTAGGATGATAAAGTTTACATTGTCATCGTTTTTGATTTCGCTATGAAACCAAAATTCGTTGGCGGGATTCCAATCCAAGAATATGGATTGTTTGGTACGCATGGCAAGTTCTGTGTATGAATTGAAATCAATGTTATTACACTCATTGATGTATAACCTATCCCGTCTCGCCCCCCTCAACTTGGCACTATTATCCGCACTAAAAAATTCAATAAAACTTTCGTTTGTAAAGGTGTATTTGAAATCACTGGCGTTCCAATTCCTATCGTTCCATCGGTTCGTTTCCTTCATGATTTTTTTGAAATCACGGATCGCCCCCCTTTTTAAGTGTGGGATACTTTCTGCAACAATGGATGTTTCTGTCTTTGGGTTTTTGATTGCATAGTCAATTTCAATTGGAATGATACCAAAAGTTTTTCCCGCAGACGAACCGCCCTGAACACCTTTGACAAACTTGTCAAGTTTCAGTAATTTGTTTATTGCCGTGGTCCGTACAAACATATTGCAATTGCTTTGGCTTCTTCAAATGTCTTTACCCTTGGTCCATGTTTGTAAACTCGGTATTGATTCCTTGATTTGTCATAATACACATACGGGTGTTCGCTTTTAAACTGCGTGTTTGTGTTTCTGAATGTCAAGTTTTCCGAATTGGTTACATACCTCAAATTGTCCAAATGATTATTTGTTTTGTCACCATTGATGTGATCCACATACAAATCACTCTTATGTAAAAATGTTGCCATCACCAATCTATGCACATAAAAACTTTTTGAATTTCCGTTAACATCGCATAACGCAACACGCTTGTAACCCTTGTTGTGCATCCCTATTTTTATTTTTTCGGGAATTGTTTTTGGTCTGTTATCGCTTCGCATAATTACACGCTTCAACGATTTTACATTCCCATAGTTTGAAACTTGGTAAATGCCTTCATAACCTTGGATGTCCTTGTAAATTTCCATAAATCAAATATACAATAAACATTCCACTTGCCCAACTACTTATCAGGGAATAAAGGTTGTTCAATAATGGTTTGTTCAATTTGTTGGGTGGGCATACCAAAACCCGAATCCATCAATTGTTTGTATGCACCCACATCCCCTTTCCTTGCCTTGTGTATCATTGCAAGTGTTATCAAATCTTCTTGGGATAGTTTTTCCAATTCACCCGTGATGGGGTTTTTGCTTTCTTGCATTACCTCCAACCATTTCCGTGCGATGGTGCTTCGGTTTTTGCTTCCCTTTGGTCTGCCATTGGGGTTGCGGGTTTCCCCAGGTTGCATTGGTTTCAAATTGTCTTCCCTTGCCATTGTTTTTTCATTGTTATTCGTTGGGTAAAATTGGAATTGGCATCCACATATATGGTGCATTGATTGGTGAATCATCTGTTGACAAATACCATTGCCCGTCTAAAATGTAGGCAACCTCTTTGGTGTCGATTAATACCCACACTTGGTCATGTGGTATGGTGTCGCGGGTTTCTCTCCATGCTTTCATAATTTTTATTTATCTTTGTTGTAAATATAAGCGGGGTTAGTGTAGTGGTAACACATCAAGCATCCAGTTTGAAATCGGCGTTCGATTCGACCACCCTGCTCAAAGTTCGTTCTTTCAATGTGATTTTTTCACCCTTATACATACCCGCGCCCATTTCGTCTATTTTGCTAAATGGTAAAACGGGTACTGTGATTTGACAAGTTTTGTCAATTAGGTAAATGTAACGCAATTGGTAACCAACCAAAATTTTTCCATTAACATGTTCAACATATTGATTAAAATTATATTTGCCATTAGTCAATTGGTAATATGACATACCATTTAATTCGGGTCGTTTTTGTAATGGGCTACTTTCCAAGGTCATTTTGTGTATTACTTCGCCATTTGGCAATTGCACAGTATTATGATTTTTTTTAATTGCTGTCAACACAAATCCAGTCGCCCGATATATTGTACCATCCCCACATTGTGTGCCATCGCTAAATGATAAAATCCATTTAATGTGTGAAGCATTTTTCTTAATTAATTTAATACTAATTGCGATGCACCGAGATTCGGAATACTTCGGCAAATACTCATCAAAAGCCATTCGATTCAATTCCAACATTTCATTCCATTTGCATGGTTGTACCATTGGCAATACTTTTGATTTGTCTAATGGATTGCCGTAACTCATGACACCATGTAAATTACCATCCAAAAAACATCCAAAATGCAATGTGCTATTTGATACAACCTTGCCACTATAATGATGTTTTTTTACAAAGGCATTTGCAATGGCTGATGGTATCACCTTGACGATTATTTCTTTTGCTCTGCCCATTGCATAATAATTAAATACAACGCATTCCCATTTGAATTTTCGTTACCCATCGCTTCCATGTATTTGTATTCTTCGGTTAACTTAATATCCGCAATCGCGTTTTTAATTTGTGTCGCTTGTTCATCTGCAAGTGTAAATGCCATTTGTTGGAACGGGCTTTTGTCACCATCGGCCAAACTAAAATCTTCGCCAAATTGTTCGGGATCTAACATCTTTGGCAAATCCAACGCCCAATCATTTAACTCCTTGTAATCCCAATCATTCGCCAACGCATCCCAATCCCATTCACCAAATCCAACATTGTCTTTGATTAAAAATTCCCGTTCTTGTTCCTCGGTTAGGTTTTCCGCTTTGATGATGGGGATTTCTTTTAATCCGATTTCTTGAATGGCTTTCAATCTCATGTTGCCACCCAATATCATCATTTCGTTGTTGACAACAATTGGGCGAATCTCCAACATTTCGGGGAAATCCTTAATTGATTGTACTAATTTCTTGAATTTGTCATCTTTCAAAATTCTGGGATTGTTTTCATTCGCATGAATGTCCGTTGTTTTTACCCATTCTATATTCATTTGTTTAATTTTATTTGGTGTACTGTGATTAGATATTCGTTTTTTAATTTTGTTCCAAAGTGAACTTCGTGGTGGCAATCCCGACACAATCCCATAAGGTTTTCGATATTGTCTTTGCCCCCGCGTGACCTGGGGATAAGGTGATGAACATCAATACATTGTTTCCCGCAGTTTGGCACTTCACATGGAATCCAGTCATGTTGGTCATACCCAAAATAATTCAAATATGTTTTTGTATGTTTTTGCATTGTTTATTCCCTTTTCGTATAACCTAAACGCCACCGATTCCGATACCCCCATCCGTTCTCCAATTGCTCGGAATGTGTAATGGTAATCATCGCGTAAAATCATTACGGCGTATTGCTTTGCAGTTGTTTTACTGCGGTCAACCATGGCCCCCATTTTGCTCGGTCTTGAAATTGTATTCTGCATTTTGTACACATATAAATTTGGTTGGGTTCAATCATTGGCCCCGTTTCGTTTATCAATTCTTTGGTTGATTCTTTATTGTTATCGCAACAATCACAAAGGTTTCTCGTAAGTTTCATAAACCTGGGTTAACTCGTTTATCATGGTTTGCCATGCCTTGGGGTTGCAACTGCATGGTTTTTGGATTCGTTTGCTTTGGAATATCCTTGACCACATCACCGCGATTTTATCCGCTTCCATTGGTGATAATGTCGTGTTGTTCACACTCTTAAAATGTGTAAACCATTCGTATTCGTGTTCCGTCATGCACAATGGTTTGCGATAAGGAAATATCTTGTTCAATTTTTCCTTTCGTTCCGTACATCCGCAATCTTCCCCACCAATGAATTTTACAAGGGCTTCAATCCCCGTGGCTTTCGTTACCTTCTGGATCGTATCCCCCAACCCGATGGATGGTCGTGATTCGGTAAATTGTTTCCGTGTGTCGCTTTTCTTCTGCATATATTTTGTATTTGGTTTGTGTTCGTTGTTTGATGTGTTGTTTGGCGTTTTTGATTGAGTTAAAAACCGAATGTGTTGGTATCCCCGTGCGTTTTTCGATATCCCTCATGCTATGGCCGTACACAAAATGTAGTTCCAATAACATTTGGTCGTAATCCCTTAATTCATCAATTGCCTTTTTCACTTCCCCCATCAAGTCCAAATGTGCCATTTCAGCCATTTCGGGGCTTTCTACGGGGTTAAATTGGTCTTGGTGTGGTATTGTCTTGTTTGATGCCCGTTTGATGTCCATAAACGCATTGTGTAACATCTTGAATAAATAGATGGTATTGATGGTTCCGTTGTAATTGGTCAACCTTACAAAATTTCCCTCCGCCAATTGGATTTCCGCCAACTTCAAATACATCGATTGTACCATGTCATCCGCTTCATCGTTTGATGCACCAATGTATTTGGCAATCTTGATCCATTCAATGTGGCGTTTGGCTATGGCTTCAAGTGTTACCAATGTATGCTTCGATTTGTAATTTGAAATCCTCAAACGAATATACCACCACATAGTGATAATTCATCGCGGTAACCAATTTTTCCCATTCTTTTTGATGTACTGATTGTTTGTTTGGTTTGACTTTGAGTTCGATGAATAACCCGTGGTGTGTTTGTGTGGGGATGAATAACACAAGGTCGGCCACCCCTGGCAATACTCCCTCGGCTTTTAACCTTTGGGCCGTTCGCAAATCTCTCGATCCTCCGTTGGGAACATGAATCAAATGGTTTGCATATTGGCGATGGGCCAACCGAAACCACTTAACACACGAAATTTGTAAACGGCTTTCCAGGTGCTTCATTCTCCATCCAAATAAATTGTTTTGGCTTTGGTGAATCCCGCGTTGTACGCCATTTGTTGGTCAATCTTTTCCTTCATGAAAAAATGTTCTTTGGTTTCGGGTGGTGGCACGGCCGTTGGGTGGTTTTGTTCCAACCATTCGATGAATTGTTCTAATGCGGTTTTCATAGTGTCGTATTTGTTCATTTTGTTTTCGCTTGTTGTATTTGCCATTCAATCAATTCCAATGCTCGTTTGTAACCTTCTTTGTACCCTTCGTCATAACTCATTTGCCTTCCCATAACTTCCATTTCTTTGGCTTTGTTCCAATCGGAAAGGGTTAAATCCCTTTCTAATCCTATGTCTTCTAACCACTCTTTGCTAGTTTGTTTCATTGCTTACCTCCTGCGTAGGTTAAAATTTCCTCGTTATTTGCTATTCTTTTAGTTCCAATACTTTGCTCCCATCTACATTTATGTTTTCTAAAATCTTCTGCTTCTTCTTCTGTGCCGTATAATAAATGTGTACCCCAACTATTTATAGTAATTAACCAATAATTTTTATCAGGTGTTTGTTGTTTATTGTTTGTCATAGTTTGTTGTTTATTGTCCATATCCCAAATCTTTTTTAACTTTTTCTTGATTGGATTGACGCTTGGAATATTTTTCACCACGCAGTTCAACAAATTCTTCCTGAACCCTTCTCCGCATCCGTGTAATGGTGTCCGAGGATGTTAGTTTCCCAAATGCCATCAGTTTGAAGAATGTTTGTGTTGGGGTACTTGATGCGGGATAGCCGTGGGCTTCCATTTCAAGTTTCCAGAACCACGCCACCAATTGTTGGTCGTTGTCTTTGAAGTCGGAGTATTGGGTTAACAACTCAATCACCGTTTTTTTAATGTCCATTTTCATTTGTCTTTGATTTTAAGATTAACGCCATTTTTGTGGCTTTGTCCAAGGTTTCAATTGCCGTTGGGGATGACATCAAATGATCCACGATGCTTCCCACCTGGCGGTGTTTGTTTTCGTTTTCAATGTTTCGTTTTATGTGTGCGTTTTTGCGTTGTTCAAAATCGTACAACCATTGTTTCATGGTATCGTATTCCACCAAATCCGCTTCGTACATTTTATGTTTGGTTACAAAGTCATAACCGATTTTCAGCAATACCAATGACAATCGCGAATCGGCATCGTGTTCCCAATATGCCTTGATAAAATCGTTTTTCAAATGCTTCAATGTGGTGATGCCTTGTTGGTAAACTTCTTCATCCGTGTACACCACCTCGGCGGGGGCTTTTTCAAACGGATTGTACCTGGGTACTTTCACATCCTTGATAAACCGATTGATGATGTTTGTGAGAAATACTGCGTTGATTTTTTTAACGCGGTGAATGTCCGACATCGAACCAATCAAATACGCATCAAATGCCTTTTCAAATAAAAGGAAGTGATAACGGGAATAAGTTTGTTTGAGCAAATCCACGATTTCTTTCATGGCTTCGTTTGGTTCAATATCGCCCACCCGAACCAATTTGTCAATGGCGGTGGCAATTTCAATGTCCGTTAGGTCGTAAACCCATTGTTTATTTGTCATGGTGTAAATATATTATCTAAATTGATCCAACCAACTTCCCTTATTTTCCACACTCTGTTGATAAGGTAGTTCATCGTTCCATCGTTCTTGTGAAATGTAAGTTGCGAAATGCGGGATAAAATCCATTTTTTCGGCCTTGCGGTGGCTTTGTATGTAATTTGGTACATGGTTAATAATATGCAACCGATTGGTTTCAGTTAATCGCTTAAATCGCTCGTATGCAACTTTCTTTGGGCCAACCTTTGTGTATGCAATCCAAACTTGTTCAAATTGTTCTTTGATTAAGTTATTATCTACTTTCTCATTTACAATTTCAATTTCATTTTCATTTTCATTTTCCATATGTAGAACATATGTTTTTGATGTGATTAACATATCTTCTTTCTTTTTCCTATTATTCCTTCTTGATTCGGAATACGCTTTACGCTTATCAACTTCTTGTTCCAACCTGGGATTAAAATAGTTCCCCGCCTCATCGCGTTCAAACTTTTCAAAGATATCTGCATCATGTGTGCCACATATCTTTAACATATCTTTTTCGCTCAATCTACCTTTTTGGTGTTGGGCGCACATTAATCGTATGAATTTGCCAACTTGCTCATTGTCCATGAACATCGTGCCAGTTAGGAAGTCACTTGAATAGAATAAAAATGCTGGATCTTTTGACATAAATTAAAACCCCAAACAATTGATGGCGGTCGCAGTGCCAAAAACTGAATGGGGTTGTAAAGATTTTTCAAAGTTATCTGCGACATAACTGTAATACACCACGAATATACAAAAATGAACTATATTTGCAAAGTCCTTTTTGTTATTTGTCATATCAATTGGATTGGGGGGCGTCATTGCCCCCTTCCTTTTTAAGTTGGTACAACGCTATCATCGCCACGAATAAAAATCCTAACCCCATTCCACCCGCGATGATTTGGGCCATGATTGGATAATGCACAATGCAATACCCATAAGCCAATCCCAGAACGATTGTAGTAAATACGATTAGGATGTTTTTCATTTTACGGCTTTGATTAAAATTGAATCTTCGTTGGAAACATACTGTGCGGGTTCGTACACCTCGCCCGTTTGCTCGTTTAGGAACAAACCTTTGTTCATGTTCTTGTAGGCCATTTGGTGCAGTTTCTCGCGTTCCTTTAATGCGTTTTTGAGTTCCACAACCTGGGGGATGTGGTCGTATGAATAACGCCCCGCACCCGCTTTTCGTGTTATCTCATAACCACAATACACTTGCCCGTTCCATTTGGATGCTTCGTTCAATGCCAATGGTTTGATTTGGTCTTGGAAATTCTTGATGGTATCGGCAAGTTCTTTCAACTCGATGTGGAATTGAAGGGGGCAATAATTACCGCCCCCAACTTCCAACATTGTATCGCTCAATGTTTCAATCATGTGTTTCATACGAATCTAAATTTAACGATGTTTCGGTTTGTGTTTTGAACGCGAACCACATCAATGAAACCACCCTTTTCGTACATCTTCAACCAATTTGATAACTCGCTGACTTGATGCCTTGCCTGGATCTTGATGAATTCTTCATCGTAACGATACACCCATTCTTTTCCATAAAATCTTTGTACATCTTCCATGAAATCACGGGTTGATTGGCGTACCCTCCAACCACGGGTTTGTTTGGGTTTGTGTCCTTGAAACAATCGGTTCAAAATCTCCGATGCTTGTTTCAATGTGGCCAACTCCTCCTCTGTGAATTGGCCAAATAATTGTTGTTGTGTCATATCTTGTTATTAAAATGGTAAATCATCGCTTCCTTTTGCGATTGGTTTGTATTGTGATAAGGTGTCGGTTCCAGTCAAAACATACTGTTCAAAGATTTGGGCGTATGCCAATACTTCGTGCAACTTGATGTCGCCATTGATGGCTAAATCCCCCGCAACTTTTAACACGCTCATTCTCATGATGTGTTTGCCCGTGTCGGGATCCTTGGGTTTCGGGGCTTGGAATCCACCACCCGAAAATCCACCTTGTTGAACCTCGGCGGGTTTACACTTGTAATAAATTGTGCCTTGGTATTCCCGATCCGTTAACACATAGTCCACCTCCTGGCCCACCACAAACTTGGTTTGGTTTTGGGTTTTGGCGTTGTACTCGGCCACATCTCCGTTGGCGAATGAAATTTGAAATTTGTACAACATACCATACTGGCCGTTGTAAGTTCCGTTGGCGGTTACATTGGTTACCGCACTTCTTTTGTTTTGTTCCATGATATTTGATTTGTTAGGTTGTAATTTAGTTTTTGTAGAATCTCAAATTGCTTTTCCATTGATAACCCGTTACGCTTGAATTGAAATTTCCATGTGGTAACTGTGTAATAATTGGTTTGTAGTAATTCGGATAACTCTTTGTTTGATTTGCTGAATACTTCGTTTAATGCTTCGTATGTTGTCATAAAATTAAAATGGTAACTTTTGTCGTATGCCTATCGATTGCCCGATGTTATACAACCAGGTCGGATTTTCCATTTCCATCGTTACATAACCACTAAATGGGGTTGCAGTGGATAATGCTTCATTGGCTTGTACATATTTCCGTTCAATGATGGTTATTTTGGTTTTGTAAATTTCATCGTTTTGAACTAACTCAACGAATTGTTCCATCTCCGTACCGAAGATAAAATGCATTGTGAATGTGAATTTCATTTGTCGGCCCTCCCTTTGTACATTCTGCGTTGAACTAACATTTGGGTGAACTCATCAAATTCGGGGATAATTTCATCGCGTTCAAATTGGTAGGGCTTGGCTTCCTCCATGTTTTGGAAACGCTTGGAATTGCGTTTGATACAATGCCACGCATACATCACCGCAATGGTGATGGGCGTTAAAATGATTAGGTAGATTAAATCCATGTCGTTTGTCATATTGTTCCACAAATATACATTTGAAATTTCAAATTCCAAAACATTTGATGAAAAAAGAAAGGGAAATAAATCCCTTTTCTTTGTGAATGGCCTTAATCCTTTGTGAGTGACTGCAACATGGCAATCAATTTTGGGCATGGGTACACATCCGCTTTGTCTGGGCGAACTGAATTGTGTGTGTAAACGCCAGGTTCATTCTTCAATGCCCGTTTAGTTACCGCCCAAATATCTTCGTTGTATTCCAATGGGATGCCGTATTTGGTTGACCATAACACCAACAAATCCTTGATGGATGCGATTTGTTCATCCGTATATGAATGCCACAATTTGTATCCTTTGTACGCAGTTGGAAGTTCAGTCACTTGATCACTTGGTATTTCACCACCCACATAGTTATAATACTTTGTGCCTTTCTTGGTCAACGGACCCCAGTTGCAAACCTCAATACCAATGGATGTTCTATCCAAAGGAAGGTAAGGGCAACCATGCCCCATGAAATGCTTTGTTCCTAACCCTAAATGATAAGCCCAATACTCGCTTCCAAATCCTTGCACAATTGTTCCATCCGTACTGATGGCAACACAAGTGGCAACCTTGTTGGCAACCTTTTCCCAATAGGCAAAGGTTTGTTCACCGCTTCCGTTTCCCGCCGTGTGGTGTAAATACACCTGGGTTTTCTTCACCGCTTCACGGTTGTACGCTCTAAATGGTACTTGTTTAATTTTCATCTTGTTTTTTACTTGCCCCAAAATAGAATGATACAACCATAGTCACAATGGATGTTACCCCACCCGCAATGGTAAAATAAATGTCTTTTTGATCCGTTGGGAAATCCCAAAAGATAATTGAAAATAGAATGGCATAACTCAATGCCAAAATTAGGATGGCAACAATGCCCGTTACATTTGCTTTAAATCTGTCCATTATCCTTGACCCACACTGGGCTTTTTTGATTTGTGTTTATTGATGTGCTTGGTGTGTCTGCCCAACTTCTTCTTGGGTTTTACACGAAATGTCGTTGTGTTGGTTGCCTTTGCCATTACAGTCCGTTTAGTTTTAGCATATTGTTCAAACTCACAGTGTCCATGTCCGCAATGGCCGTATCAACACCCATGAACATCATGGTCTTTGCATACTTTTCCGCCTTGGCTTCCGCCTGGGCCACTTCCTTTTTTAACGCTTCCTTTTCTGCAACCTTTGATTCAACCATCTTTGCATTCATCGTTTGAGCCATTTTCGTGCATTCTCCCGCACTTTCAATGTTTTTTGATACCTTGGTTAGCAACGCATCAATTTCGTCAATTGTAGGGCTTTGTTTAGCGTCGGCGATTGTGAACACATAACCAGTGATAAACAATGCACTAAATACGATTAAAAGATTTTTCATAGTTTTTTCATTGTTTGCATGATACGAATTTCGGTCATGGCACTTGCCAAACACGAATCCGACTTTTTAAGGGCATAACTCAATTTGTCAATCTTGACATCCAACGCCTCAATCTTTGCATTGGCTTTTTCAATTTGTTCTTTGTACCCCGAACGCAAATCAATATAAAGATACCCCACAGCCAACAGCATACAAAAAGCAACGGCAGCAACTGGGTTCTTACGAAATTGGTCAAAATTGACGGGCAAAGCATTTTTCGGGGCGGTCATTAGATTACGGGATCGGGAATTACACAATATGGTGAATCGGGAAACTTGGCACAATACCCAACCAGGTACAAATTGTCATCACCGCTGAATGTGTGTATACCCATCGGGTCGGGCCATACCTCAAACGGGGCAAAACTTGCGGGGGGTTCTGAATAGAAAAGAATGTCTACCGCCCATTTGTCGGACTGCTTAGTGCAAACGGGTTTGTCATCCACTTGCCCCCACTCTAAACAAATAAAACCAATTTCAACAACTGCGCAATCTTTCCAAGTTGTCACGGTTTCACCGCTTGGGGTGGTTGTGGTTTGTTGTATGTCTTTTTGGAGTGTTGCCCATTTGGTAGGGGTGAACTCGAATTTCAAAAAGGTTTTCATAATCTGCCTAAAAATTGTACATTGGTTGGTAGTGTATTGAGTTGGCGCATATATCGTAATTTCTTAATTGTAACGCCCATAATTTCTTTGGCTTGTTCTTGACAATAATTAACGCCATCAATTAAATAGAATACATTGCGTGATGTGTTACGGCTTTGCTCGGTGTTGGTTGCCCATCTGCAATTTGCTTTGCAATAATTCGCATTATTATTGATGCGGTCTAATGACATATTTTCGGGGCGGTGTCCCATATCCTCTAAAAATAATTCAAAAGATTCCCAACGCTTATCGTATGTGATGCCTTTGTTGAAATAACTATTTGCCCTATTTGTTGTAGGCGTGTTGCATCTCTCCTTCATTTTGCACCAACTTTTGTATGTTGGGGTTTTTGCGAATCCGTGTGATTTCATATTATAACGAAGTTAGCGAAGCCAATTCAGAATTTGACAACCTTGTAGGAAATAAAACGGCTTGGTTAATTCCGCCATCATTTGTGTAATCATTGGGCAAAGGTGGGTATGCGCCTAATTGAAATACTGCACAAGTTGGGATGTCTGTTGATGTGTCAACACCTATTTGCGTACCGTTCAAATACAACACCAAATCATTTTGTTTATACCCAACTGCAACTTTGATGCGTTGACCTTTTGCAATCGTTCCGCCCGTTATTAGGCCTTGTACACTTGAACCAACATAAACTTGACATTGCATATTGCTTCCCGCTCTATTCACTTGTATTGAATCATTTGGGTTGCCACTCAATGACGCTTGCAACCATCCGTAAACTTCGTCTGTTTCATTGCCTACATAGGTGTCAATAAACATAGTACCTTGCGTCTGCCCAATCAACGAACTAATCCCCGTCTTAAAACAAGCATCCGCAACCCTTGTGGCACTTGATGATGTGGTACTTATATAACTTGTCGCGTAACTTCCCATTGTCTTAGTTGTTTAAATATGACCATTTTTTATTTGCTGACTTGTTGCCGTACTTAATAGCAAGACGGACGGCGTGTTGACTCAAACCGTGTTCAAACGCGGCTTGTTTTGCTGTTGGGTATATGTTGCCCAATTCATCAATTACGGGTTTCATTTTGTGTGCTTTTGCCTCTCGGTCTTTGGTTAGTGTTTCAATCGTGCGTTTCTTTATTTGCTTTGGGTAGCGGTTCAATGCTCTGGAATGTTGCATGTTTTCGCTATGTGTACACCATTCTAAATTCTCAACACAATTATTCAATCGGTTGCAATCTTTGTGGTTTACCTCGGCTTTCTTCTCTGGGTTCTCAATAAACGCCTTTGCAACTAATCTATGCGCCATTTCATATTTGCGCTGATAATTGCCCATACTCATTGAATAGCACACATAACCATTTGCGCCTACATTGCCCTTCAATATGTATTCCCCGTTTCTCAATTTACCCGTGTTACTTATTTCGTATTTTTCGTTTACAAATTTCCATTTTTCCATAGTACAAATATACTACATTTCGTTGGTATATTTATACAACATTACTCAAATTGTGCGCCCCAAACATATATTGAATTACTGCCCGTACCCGCGTAAGAACTATTTCCAAAATCTCCGATGGTTGGGGTTGCTGATGGAACTAAATTGACAATCAAATAATAATCAGTTGTATTCATTGTAGCGGTTGCGGTTATTCTATACCATCCGTTACCCATATTTGTAATGGATGAACTTGTAGAACTTGTAGAACTTCCCGCTTGGGTTTTTGTAATTACTCCAGTGCTTAAATTTACAACTACACAATAATATTTTTGAATGTCATTTCCGTAAAAACGCAACATTGCAAAATTGCTCGCGTTTGCTTTTACAAAAATACTCGTTGTTTGTGGAGTGTTTGCCGTTGCCGTAATTAATTGCCCCGCGCCAAATTCTGCGGTAGTTATTGAATCCGCAATCGTGTCTGCATTTTGCGTTCCGTCGGGTGAAATTGCCGTGTTCGCCGTTGCATTTCTAACTAAAAAAACCAAAGACCAAACCGACTGCGTAAAATCCTCACTCCATAAAGCCAAATTCGTACTCTGTTTCTCCAACAACAAACTCGGACACCCCCCGCCCCCGTTTTGATAAGTTAATCGTGGAACATTTAATCTGTCGGTAGTGGGGAAATAGGGGTTGGCGGTGCTTCCGATGTTTAGTTGTGCGCCCCAAATGTAAACATTTATTGCCGTTCCACTTCCACTAACTGAATTTCTATTTTTGAATCCCGTGTCATCTGATGCGGTTGTTGGCGTCAATGTCTTTGTGAATCTCTGCCATTCTGTTGTGATTGTTTCACCTAAAACGGCTTCCGCCCCATTAATACGAACAACTAAATTTGTAATTGTTCCGCTTACTGCTTTTGCCCAAAAACTAAAAGTATAGGGTACTCCGACTTCGACATTTACAATTTGCCCCAAAACATATTGTGCGCTTCCCGTTGATGTCGGAAATTCTAATTTATCCGCAGTGCTTGTTCCATTGGGTGCGGTTGTTGCGTTTGCGGTTACTGTTACACCCGTTCCAAAATCACTCCAAGTTGTATTTAACGCTTCACTTTGTTGCAACAAATTCCACGGAACTACCTCAACCAACCCCGCACTATTTATGCGCGTTCCGTTGGATGCACGGGTGAATGACAAATCGCCATTGCCGTTTGTGGGTATTTGAGAATAAACAACATCCTCTTTGTATCCGCTTGGTATTAAAACCAAACTCGCTTGTTCTAAAAGTGTACTCATTCTTGTGAATCTAAATTATCCAATTTGTAAATCATACAATCAACGCCTTCATAGTAACCACCATCCGCAGTTACTCGGTTGGTGTATTCCAACGCCAATACCGCCCCACCCGCTTGGGTGAATGGTGTTACCCCAATCGCTAATCCAACAAACATTTATTCGTTGTAAAGAACGATTGAACCCGATGTCAAGGTGATTGATGAAATGTAATTACCATCGGCCACACAATGGAATGGGCCTGGCAATAATGTTACACCCGTCAATCCCATAATGGTCATCAATGAATTGCCATCCTTGTCCAAACAAGCCGATACAACGGCATTTGAATTGACAAAGAATCCACGGAATCTTCCCGTGTTGGCTGATGTATTGGCAACGGCTTTTGAACCCGTGTAACCCGCGGTGAATGCTGATCCTGAAATGCTCATATTGATAAAACGATTTTAAGGTTAATTGTTAGGGGTTATGCTAATTGTAGGGGGATGTAATAATCTACACCATTGATTTTCACCTTCCAACGCTTTTCCTGGGTAAATGCCGAACTATCAACCGCACCCGCGTTTACTGATGAACTACCAACCACAAATTGATTGTTTGCCGTTGCCGTTGCACCTTGCCCAATCATTGTCGATCCGTTAAAATTACCCGATTCCGTATCTTTACCCAATGCGGTGTTTTGTGTTCCTGTCGTGTTGTTAGACATTGATTGGTGTCCAATGGCGGTATTGTTGGAAGCCTTATTTGCGAAAAGTGTAAACTGGCCAATAGATGTATTGTTACTGCCCGTTTGATTTGCCCGTAATGCTTCCGCACCAATAGCCGTATTTTGTAAACCGCTTGTATTGTTTAATCCCGCTTGTTTACCTACGGCCGTTAATCCATAGCCAGATGTATTGTTTTTACCCGCTTCATGTCCAATGCCGATATTGCCATTTTCCAAATTGTTATACAATGCATTTACTCCAACCGCTACATTGTTACTTCCACTGATATTGTTATTCAATGACCCCACTCCAACGGATGTATTTGAAGAACCATTGTCGATATTCATTCCACTACGCCATCCAATTGCGGTATTTTCATACCCATTGCAAGTTTGTAATGATGCTTTACCAACGGCCGTATTTAATCCACCATCCGTGCAAGTAATCAACGCTTCCGAACCTATCGCGACATTTTCATAACCTTCGGTATTGTTTTCCATGCTTCGGTTTCCAATTGCCGTGTTATCCGTACCCGTGGTATTTGCTACCAATGACGCGGAACCAAACGCGGTGTTGGTGCTATTATTGCCACCTCCATAGTTACTCACCGCACTTGTTGACATTCTCAATGGGGCATTGTTACCATTCCCATCGGATAATTGTTTCATTGATGTGGTTAATTGGTTGTTATCTCCAACCTTAATCAACGCATCAAATGTATTTGCTGGGGTTTCCCCGTTTAATGTATTTCCCATATTACCAAGTTTCGTTTATATTTTGCCATTCGTTATTGATATTCTGCCATTCCTTACCATCAAATGTTGGTGAACGACTTACATTTCCAACCCCTTGCGCCCACAAAGTGCCATCACAACACTTTTTGGAATATGTGTTTTTGTCCTTGCACAAACACGCCCGTGTTCCACCACCTTGTGGGGATGACCTTGATGGTGTTTTCCACCCGTTTTGGGTGTTGTTGGGGTTGTTGGGGTTGTTCCAATTGCTCATTTTCTTGTAATTAAAAGTATCAAAAATAAAAATGCCAATAACAAACCAAGTGCAGTTCCCACCATTTGGGGCAAACTGATTTTTTCTTTGTATTGGATTTGTGGTGGTAGTGTAATTGTCTTGGTGTATCGGATGGTATCGGCCTTTACAACTGTCTTAATTCTTATCACATCGTGATTGCGGTATACAATCGTTTTAACGCCATCTTTTTCAATTGTGAGGGTATCAATCGTTTTTGTGGTGAAAGTGTCTGTAATGGTCACGGAATCGCGTACAAACACCGTATCAATGCCATACACACTTATTTGTGCCATTGCGGGGTTCTTTTTGATGGCTTGTTTCAAATGATACTCCGCCGAACATCCCGTCAAAATGAATAAAAGTGTTAATAATTTACCACCTTTGGAAAACAAATCACAATTGGCGGGTTTCACGATTTTCAATTCCGTGAAGTATTTGGTCAATTTCTTGACCTTTTCATCCTTTGGCTTGTATGTCTTTTTTACAAATTCCATGAAACATAGTTTGATGGGTTTGTGTTTGGGTATTCTCCCGCCTCTTGGTTTTCGGTATACTGTGAAAACAATTGTGGGTAGTAACTCAAATAATCCACAACCCTACGGCGATAAGTTTCCGCGATGTTTCTTTGGCGTTGAACCAATGAATCCAATTCGCTTTTATCTGGTAAGGTGGTGTTTTCGGGTGAGTTACGCAATATACCCGCATTGGTTACCTCATAACCATGGAACAACAACAAATCGGCCATGGCATAATGAATCAACATCGGTTGTACATAATGCGAAACCAAGGTTTGATAATTGCCCGTCAATGTACCCGCTTCCACCTGGGTTAAAATGTAGCGATACAATTTTGTTCCCAACAATTCTTGAACTTGAATATCTTGGGCGATTTTCACGAATGGATAGATTTTGTCTACATCCACATTACCACCCAATTGGGTATACTTAAAAATCAACTCTTTGTCGATTAATAGAATATCATCGTTTGCGTACATCTTATTTGTTCTTTAATGATCCTTTGTTTGGCATATCAATGGGCCTTGTTTTGGCAGTATCCCACCCGCTTGGTGAAAATGGCACCCCCGCCTTATCCGCTGATTTGTTTGAAACCTCGTTGTAGTTTTCCAAATTTCTATTATCCCCCGTTTCACCAGGTTGTTTTGGCAAAAACTTTCCTTTGACTTGTTTGCGTCTAAATGTCAATCGTTCCCATCGGTGGTGGCAATTAACCCCGCCTTTGTATTTCCAAATTGAATAGGTCGATTCACCTTGTGGTGCAAATTGTCCGTTGACACCCGCATCGCCCATGGCAATAATATCTTCACGGCGATAAATTACTCCCCCTTTGGATTCTTGAACCATTGCAGTACAAAACTGCCTTGAATTGTTGGATACGAAATTAGGGCCGTACCGATAACGGATTTTGTACACCCCTTTATCGTCATCACTTTTTTTATTGGGGTTTTCATACGCCAAGTTAAATTTTAATTCTTCATCGGCATCGGTAACTTCCGTAACATCAATAAGTTCCCACTCATCCGTGTTAATTGTTTCGCCCTTGCCTTTCAAATGTTCCAACCAAGAATTTTCATCCTCGATGGTCATATCATTCAATTCAATCTTTTTTTTTTCGGCTGACAATGATACGCCCGTTTCTTCTTCACGGGTTTCATCGTCAATGATGTTACCACTCAAATCGGTGAATTCAAGGGGTTGCAAGGTCTTGAAATAAAGATTCAAATTGTACCCATTGAAGTTCAACACCTGGGTAACGGCATCAATAATCAATCGTTGGAATGGTCGTACCACAACATTGTCAAACAAGATGGATGCGGTTTTCATTTCATCGGCATTGTTACCAAATCCAGTGTTATCCTTAATACCCAACAACATTGGTGAAACCACGCGGTGCGATACCATAATTTTTTGCATCGCCTCACCACTCAAAAATTGGTATTGGTTGTGGGCATCACTTAATTGAACGGGTGTGATATCCGCTTTGGAATCTTGACCATCGTTCCATGAAATAATAAACCGACCTGCATTGGATGAACCACCAAACTTTTGTTTGATTTGGGCTTCCACAGTATCTTTCACTTCGGCGGGTGGTTGCCCGTTATTGAAGTTAATCAACATTGATGGTGCCAAACCATTCATGATGTTATTGATGTGGAAATTGGAAATCTCCGCTTCCAAGTTGGCATATTGCGTACCTCCTTGGTAATCCACGGGTGCGAAGTAAAAAGAACCCGTTGAATATGGTTTGATTGTAAGGATACATTCGTTTGCGTTTTGGTCGTAACCAAATGCCCTAAACTCAATTGGCGTATGGCCACGCTTCAAATTCGCCCAATCGGGGCAATAATAATACTTTTCAATTTCACCCTTTTCGTTGCACTTTGCGGGGCGAAGGGTTTGTTGTGGAAAGTGTTTGGCTTGTACATACTTTTTGCGATCCTTTGACTTCACCAATTGGAACGATGCTTGGCCCAACATTTTCAAATCCATGGCAATGGCACGGATGCAATCGTTGGAAAACATCTTTTTGAATTCAATGTATCCCGCCAAATCCCGTGATGCCTTGGTTACTTCCAACCCCTTACCAAAAATTTGGTCAACTGTGCCTTTGATACACGCATTGTTGGTTGGTGATGAATGGTACAAATCAATCAAATACTGATAATAGTTGTTATCATCGCCGTATTGCACCCAATCTTTGTTCTTTTGCTCAATAATGGATGGTGCGGTGTATGATTGAAGTTGTATAAATTCTAAACTCATAATGTTTTCCAATTAGGTGTACCTGGGGCCGTTGTTGTAAATTGCTTCCAAGTGTTGTAAATGTTTGTTGTTCCCGTAATCCAATATCCCAATACCTCCCACATCAATACATTGCCATTGTAAACCCGAAACAACAATTCATCGGTATTCTTTGCCACCGCATTGATTGATGTCAATGTAGGCAATGCCATGGTGATGAATGAATAGGACTTTACACACGCCGTGGTCACTTGTACCATTGTTTTGGTGGGTTTGTGCCACACCTCAATTTTTGCAGTCGCTACACCCTCAAAATCCACAAATGGTGTGAATGTGATGTTGGTGGATGTTCCGTTGATGTGCATACCTACAAAACGCCATTAATCGTTTTTGTTACAAATGAAAAACCCCCACCGATTGGTGAGGGCTTACATAACTATAAATCCAATCTAAATTAAGCCGCGGTTTGAATGGTAATAACGCTACCCAATTCAGCATAAGTATCGGCATCAACTGCCATTGGGGGGTTTGGTTCGCTTGACATAAAAGTCAAAGTATTCAAACGAGCATCGCCCATTTGTACGCCCCATGCACTTGAACCACCATTGGCATCACAACCAAGGGTTGCACCAATCAACCAAAATTGGTCGTTTCTATCCCAAACGATGATTTGCCATCTTCCCTGGGTTAAAACTTTCAATTGATCCATGTCCGAATCACCCGTTACGGGGGTTTTCCCGCTTGGTTTGAATGACAAAGTAAAGGTTGTTTCATACGCTGATGTTCCGTTATCACGCGAAGCAATCACGGCGGTTTCCAATGTAGACAAACCTTTCAACTCCCAAAAGTAACCCGTTGATTTTACGGGTGGGGTTGCACCATTGTTGATTTGGGTAACCAAACCAGAACCATCGGTTGTAATGGCGTTTGCAAATTCAAATGGTACGAAAAACGCACCTTTCAAACCACCAACGAATTGTTTACATGGTTCGTATCTTCCTAATAATGTTCCACAACTTGGCATTTTTTTATATATTATTTGGTTAAAAAAAAGGGGTGGGTGTTAGGCCCACCCCGTTATTTTATGTTTTACCTCAAATTAGGTTACATTAATTACAACTTGTTGAGTTGGGTTGGTAGCAATGATACCACCAGTGAAACGCATGATTACACGAACATTCTGTGAACCATCGATATCGCTCATGTCGATAACCTTCACTTCGTTGTAGTCGCTCAACAAACCAGTTCCAAAGTGCAAATCGCTCTTCATACCCAATACACAATCGTAGTCGTTAAGACCAGGACACATGGTTACGGGGATACCTTGGAAGTTCATTGGCTTTTCACCAACATAGAATTGGAAGTTGTAGTTACCAGCAGATAATGCGGCTTGGTATGCTTTCATTGTGGCGGGGCCAACATAGTATTGGTAACCTTCTTTGCCGTACAATGCAGCGGGTGAGTAATCCAATGCTTCTTGCAAACGAGCAACAACATTCGATCCACTTGTTGCACCACTGAATGGGCGTACAATTGCAGAGTTATCAATCAAGTAACCTACCATACCATCTTGACCAGCAACGATGGCGGAATCATACCAAAGGTTAGATTTCCAAATACCCAATTCGTTTGCTTGTGCTACCTCGGCAGCGGTTTGAGCCAACATGAATTCTTCAAAAGTTGCGGGAAGTTTCTCAAATGCGCTGAAACCCGCTTGTGCTGATTCCCATGTAGTACGCAATTGGTTTTTGCACAACTGCAAGTTCACTTGCTTTTCGATGGTGGTCAACACATATTCGCCCAATGTTACTGAACTTGAATCTGTGAAATCACAAGTTGCATCGGCGATGCTGATTGAATCTTGGTAGTTACGGATAACTTCTTTGAAAGCCACATTGGGGTGCAATGTGATAAGTTCCTTTGCCAAGGTTTCGCCTGACAACAGAGCAGCCGCAATGTATTTGTTACCAAATAAACCCGCGTAGGTGTTTGGCGATACTGTTGGGCCACTCAAATGGGTTTTGATAAGATTATTTTTCATTTTTTGTGGTTAGTTGAATAGTTGATTAAATACTCTGTCCTTCAAAGTTTCTTCACGCTTTGCACCCAATTTGAAAATCAAATTAGATTCTTTGGTGTTGGCTTCGGGATTGAATGGTGTGTGTGGGGCGGGTTCGGTGGCCAATTTTTCCAATAGTTCCTCGTTCTGTGCAGACAATGCAACCTTTTCGGCTTCCAATGCACTCAAACGGGCTTCAAATTTGGCTTCCAATTCGCTGATTTGCTTACTGAAATAAGATTCTTCCATTTCGGTTTTGCTTTTTACTGTGCGTTTTGGCTTCATCATTTCTTCCTTGATTTCGTCTTTCATGATATCGTTTTGGGCTTCAACTTCCTCAACGATTTCTTCTTCTTCAATCTCGGCTTCTTTTTTGCTGATTTCAACAATTGTTCCGTTTTCATCAACTTCGATGATGTTACCATCTTCCAATGCGAATTCACCTGCGGGTGCGGCGATTTTTCCATCCTCGGTTACAATAAAAACCGCCTCACCAACTGCGAAGGTATCGGCTTCAAAAATGGCTTGGCCATCTTCGGTTTTTACTTGTGCCAATTCAACCGCCTTTGGTTCTTCGGCCATGCCGAGTTTTACCATAATGCGATCCAAAATTGTTTCTGCGTTCATACTCATAAAACTTTATTATTTGTTAGTGTTAGATTTTTTGTACTCATTGAGCAATTCCTTTACTTCTTCCAATACGCTTGGGGTTTTGCTCATTTTCATTTTGTCGGCAAAATAACCTTCAATGCTGAACCCTTTGAATTTGCCATCCTTGGCATCGTTCCACACTTCATCGTTGGTAACTTTCAAACAACCCATCCAAGTTCCGATGGGATCGGTCATTCCATAGATTGCGGATTTGTCCTTTTCCATGTCCTCTTTTAACCAAGATTCAACCATGCAAACGCCCTTAACTGCCAATTGGTGTTCAATGGTTGCGTTGTTTTGGTTGCCCTTCATTAAGAACATTTGTGATGCCTTGGCAACTGTTTGTTTGGAAAAGTAAATGTAGAATTCATCCATTTCACCATCCACCATTTGTTTGCGGTAAATGGGTTTATCGGGAATCAATATAGGCCCCATCAAAATTCGCTTTTCGGTGTCAACCTTGGCAAACTTTACTTCATGGGATTTTAATGCCACAAAATTGGATTCAATGGCGGGGGCTTCCACAATGCTTATCGCATCAATGCCACTTGCCATTTGTTGTTCATCCAATATGAGTTCAACGATACGCATTACTTAAATTTTTCAAGATAACCAGCGTTGAAATCCAAATCCCTTTGTAGTGGATAGAAATCAACTTCGTTCAATGATTTCATTGCAGTTTCCAAATCACTAACGGCATCTTTTGGAACTCCCAACGCTTTTAATTGTGCTTGGAATTTTTCGTATCCAGTTTTGATTTGAGTATCTAAGGTTGCCATTTGTTGAGCCATGGCTTTAGTTTGAGTAATCAAATCAGGAACTTGCTTTTTCAATGCCCCAATTTGTTCAGTCAATTTACTTGCTTTTTCTTCCAATTTACGAGCAGGACCAACCGATTTGGTTGCTTGTGAAATTAATTTTATCAAATCTTCTTTTGCACCAAGTTGAACACTTATCATTTCACTTGACATTTCTACCTTGTTCAATTCAACTGACTTAACGGCACTTGATGCCATGAATTTTTCAAACGATGTTTTCATATTACTAATAAAACTTGTTACCCTGGGAATGTTGCATTTTGTTGGATACGGCGGTCAAGGGCTTGTTGGGTACTCATGTCCGTTGCCACGGTGTACGCCTTGATTGGTTTTTGTTGTTGCGATGCCAAACTCTTTGCAAGTTGTGCCGATGGATCGGCCGAACCACCCACAATTGACACGCTTGGCCCCATGCTTGGTGCGGATGATGTATCGTTTGCACCTGGGATTGGTGTTGCAGTCATTTTACGCACATTCGCAAAACCCGTGGCAATGATGGCCGCTGCGTTAATGTATCCCAATGGTGTTCCCGCACCCGCTGACAATGCCTTGGTTGCACCCGCATAAGTATCAATGATTGCACCCGCAATCGCCAATCCTTTGGCCGCTGCGGTTTCTTCACCGATGGCATTACCAATTGCCCCCAACGCATTTGATGTGGCTTCATACAACGCCATTTTGGTGTCAAATTCTTTTTGTGCTAAATCCTTCTTTTGGGCTTCCTCGTTTTTGGCAATGTCGATTCGCTTATTGGCCAATGTTAATTCCAAATCGGTGGTACTTTGCCCGTAATCTTTGCGGGATTGAATTTGGTTGTTCAGTCGGTCAATTTCCAATTGTTGCAACGCCGCTTGTAAATCTTTTTCGTTTTGAATGGTCTGGGTGGCTTTCAATTGTTCCAATGCAAACGCATCATCAATGAACTTTTGTTCATCTTGGGCCGCTTTGTCTTGAAACGCTTTCAATTCATCTTGCCGTTTTTTTTCGGCATCCATTTCAATCTTCGCCAAATCCAATTGGTATTTCTTTTCCGCCGCTTCCTTCAAACGATTCTTTTCCTTTGTGGTATACTCACCCGCTTTGATTTCACGAATGGTGTTTTCCTTTTCCAATCGGGCTTGTTCCTCCGACCTTTTTTTATCGTCTTGGATACCCGCCAAGTAATTGGCTTGTTCCGCTGAACGAATGTCTTTGGCTGCGCTTGTTCTTTGGTCGGTGTATTCCTTCGCTTTTGCTGCCCGTTCCTTCGCCGCTTGTTCCGCTTCCGCGTTCAATTTCTTTTCTTCACGATTAAACAATCTGCGTTTCGCTGCCAATTCGGTTTCAGCATTTGCCACGCCAATTGTTGCTTCACTTATTGCCTTTTTACTCGCCTCCGTTGCCCCATTCAATTGTTGGTCAAGTTTCGCCGCCTTCAATCTATCTTGGGCAAATTTCAACTCCTTTGATGCCAAATCGGTTTCACTTTTCCGTACTTGGTCGAGGGCTTTTTTTCTATCACCCAACGCTGCGTTTGAATCCGATAACAATTCACGGGCTTGTGCCAATTGCTTATTTTGGTTTGCACGAAGTTCGGCCAATGCAATTTCTTGATCCTCCAATTGGTCGTTCAAATCGGCAAGTTTACGACCTTCATCCGCTGCGCCACCAAACAAACTTGATACCATTTCCAACGCTGCACCCAATCCATCAACCAACACAACGGCCAATGAAGATACAGTTTCCACCAATGGTTTCACCAACGCCGAAAATGCACCCGTAACACGGGCAACGGCATCCATGCCATCTTCGGTTTTGGATAACGATTCTTTGAGTGCAACAAATATCCCCACCAATGCAGCGATGACCGCACCAATCGGGTTTGCTACCAATGCCAACATTGAACGGCCTAATCCCATCAATGATGTGGATGCGTTACCAACCACACCTGGCAATTCCCCGAACTTATCCCCAACATCTTTGAGTTTCCCACCCAACCCGCTGAACGCTTGGGATGCTTTGTTGGTAAATCGTGTAAATGCGTTTTCCGCTTGTTTTACCTCCGATGTATCAACTTTTACTTCGTATTCGATTTCATCTGCCATGACTTGATTTTTCTTTTAATGTGTTTTGTGGTTTGTTTCCAAGTTTGTTTGTATTGGTTTTTGCCCTTGGCGATTTCCACCGCATCGGAAACCCCGTACCATTCTTGGGATTGTGCTAATTTTATTATCAATGATATCATTTTTTGAGTATTAAAAAGTTGGATTTCAAAATGGTGATGGTGTGCGCCCCACCCGTGTAAAGTTTCCAAACAAATGTTACTTCATCCGTGGGGGCCAAATCCAAAATAGTGTCAATTTGAATACTATGGAAATTTGAATCCGTGGCAGCATATGCCGTGGTGTTGATGCCGTTGATTTGGATTGCATATTCAATTGACTTGTTTCCACTTTGCCCAAACGAAGCCATCGCCGTGAACTTGTATTGGCCACCATCGGTGCATACATATTTTGATGGGTTCAATGTGGCCGTGATGTTCTGCACATACCCGATTGATTCTTCTTCTTCCATTGGGATGGTATCCCAAATTGTAGAATCCGTTGTGCGAGTTGCGGGGTTGTTGTTGTACATCGTGATTTGGTTAAACTGCACGATGGATTGCAAGTTCTCAACTTGATGAACCAATGTCGACACGCTATTTTGGTTGTAGTCCTCATCTTGGTTGGTGTCCAAATAATCTTGGCCGTTGAACTTGTACGAATTCATGATACCTTTTGCAACCGAATAATCCTTCAAATATGTTTCTCCACTTGGTGTTGGCAATGGGTTTGTAAAATCGGGCCGTTGCCCCGTGGTTGTAAACCTCATAATTTCCACATCTGGGTATGTTACCAATTCCAGGTTGGCAATCTCCGTCAACATATCGTATTGGATGGATTGGATTTTGTAGTAATTCGATGAAATGGCGATGGTGTCGTTCAATTCAAGATTCAACCACTCGCCCACGGGTAACACCGCAGTCATTTTAACCACCCTTGATTGCGTTGAATACATACGGGTGAGGTATTCTGTCCAATACAAATCATACATCGTTTTTGTGGGTGCATCGCCACGCAAAGAAAGTTCCAATCCGAACGCATTTGAATAACTATTTGATATTGTTGGATAGTCCGAATAAGGTGTCATCAACGGCATCACGATTTGAATGTTGTTGTTGAAATACCACACATCGGAAACCGATTGTTTACCTCCATAGTAAAACAAGGTGTAATCTTGTTGCACGGGTTTGAAGTCGGTATCCAAAAACACGGGGATGTTCAATTCCGTTTTACGAACTATTTGCCCATTCAAATTGACTTGGTTCATCGCCTGGGGTGCAATCACATGGAATGGTGTTTCAATGTTAAATTCCTCCGTTGGGTAATCAATTAACGGCATGAACTTAATTGATCCGTATTCCCGTTTGTTAATTTGTTTGTAGTACGCATTGGCCAAGCATGTTGATTCTTGGTGGCTCATACTCACATGGCGTGGTATTGGTAATTTGTCGTGCTGAATGTCCTTAATATCCACATACGATGTCCAATTCTTTGTTGTTCCCAACGCCAACCAATCCGCCAAATTGTGGATTTCAATTGTCTTTTCACCCGTTGGAACTAATATGCAGTTGAAACCTTGCAACACCCCATTGATGAAATCTTTGATGGGTTTTTGTGGCATGGCATCTTCCATGCGGATGCTCGTTCCGTTAATACCTTGTGGGGCTTTGTAACACTTAAAAGTGATGGCAATTGTTGACCAACCACCCGTTGCACGATAACGCACCGAAACCACATCCCCCGAATTTAATCTTTGGTTGAAACTTGCCCCCACCGCTGCCGATGTTGTTGTAAATATCAATTGACTTGGTGCAAATTCTTTACGCCCGTTTAGGAAAAAGGCGATTTCCAAACTTTGCAACGCAACACCTGGGGCAATAATACTCAACACATCCAATGAAAACTGATAATAACCCCCTCGGTTACAAGTGTAATCCCCCGTTGTATTGTTGTAGTTCCCCGATGGGTTTGAAACGATGGTTGGGAATATCAATTGGGCGTATGTCAATACTCCCGATGTTGCCGTAAATGTTTGTGGTGAATTGGAAGCATGGCAAGTTCCTGGCAATGTGTATTCGGGATCGTACAATGGCCCCGCCGTTTGCATTGGCAACACATACAAATCATCCATTTCGGGCCTTGTAAGGAATGAACCCGTCAATGTGTATCCAATATCATTGCTATTGAATGCAGTAACCAACATTTCACGAAGGCGAATCGCGGGGCGTAAATCATCCACCTCAACACCCCTTGGTTTTAAGATGTTTCCGTTTACTCCCGTCAATGTGGAATATCTCCATTGTTGGTTGTAATCTGCAATCGGCCATAAAATATCACCACCCAATAAATTTTGATCCCATGAACTCAATATGTTTGTGTAATTGGCCGTGTGTTCGTATTCACTCCAATCAACTTCGTTCATCAATGTTTCGCCCCACGCATCCAACAATTTTTTGGTCGTGCCGTAAAAAATGATGTTGTACAATTGTGGCAACCCATCCTTGAATTTACAACCAATCAATTCAACACGACCTTCAAATACGGGTAATCCGTTGATGAATATGGTTGCGTTTTTACCAATGTTGGGATTCCAACCCACGATGACCATGTTTTCATCAAACCAATTGGCAAAGATTTGGTTGTTAGTGTCCGATGCGGGTATTTGGAAATCTTGGGTGTAATCTGTCCAAATGGTGGCAAGGTTCATCAAGTCCTTTAATTGCCTTGTAAGGGGTACGGATTCATCTTGGAATAAATCCACGGGTACTTGGTAACTGAATGTACCGCCCAACGCTTCCAACTTTTCAATGCAACATTCTTGGCCTTCAATAAATCCCGATGCCGTGCGTTGGTTGTACGCCAACATTATTGGCCCGATGGTATCGGTGTTACTATCTTGGATGGATAATGAAAATCTAATTGCCATTATCGTACTATCTTATTAATTTTTGGTTGGTTGTATTCCATTTGAATGGTGTACAAAATCAACTTTTCGTTTATGCGGGTTTTCTTTTCAAATGTGGTATCAATAATCCTTGCCGACAAAACTTGTGGGCCGTTCACCAATACATTCACCGAATAAAAAATTTGCTCAACCACATCAACATCGTTTTGCGTGATCCAATCCGTGTTTACTGTCATCACCTGGGTACTATTAACCAAATAAGG
>Ga0315902_10002165_pt1 | contig 31038 bp, 28 predicted proteins | sample LakEriMetagenome_9_FD_203523 | JGI IMG/M metagenome (GOLD analysis project Ga0315902, IMG submission 203523) | Freshwater fungal communities from buoy surface, Lake Erie, Ohio, United States - Buoy 12 MA117 | ecosystem: Environmental > Aquatic > Freshwater > Lake > Lake biofilm | place: USA...
AAGAGCCTGCCCCCGAGGTGGTCTGGCACCCCTTCCAGCTCAATCCCGGGTTGCCCGAGGATGGCGCCGAGCGCGCGGCCTATCTGCGCGCGAAGTTCGGCAGCGCCGATACCGGCCGGCTCTATGCGAACGTGCGCGCCGCAGCCAGCGAGGTCGCCCTCGACCTCGCGCTCGATCGCATCGCGCGTCAGCCCAACACGCTGCGGCCGCATGCGCTGCTCGCGGCGGCGCTGCAGGCGGGAGGGCCGGCCCTGCAGTCGGCGCTCGCCGAGGCGCTGTTCGCCGCCTACTTCCAGCAGGGGCGCGATCTTTCCGATGCGGCCGTGCTCGCCGAGATCGCCGGCGCTGCGGGGCTCGCGCCCGAGGTCGTGGCTTCGGCATTGTCCGACCCGGCGCTTGCCGAGGAGGTCGCGCGTACCGATCAGAGCCTGCGCGACGCCGGCATCGGCGGCGTACCCTTCTTCGTGGTCAACGGCCGCGTGGGCGTGAACGGCGCGCAGGGCGAACTGGCGCTGCGCCGCGCCTTCGAGCGCGCCGCCGGCATGGAGCCCGCTGCCTTCGCGCTGGGCGCCTGATCGTCGTCATCCGTGCCGGCCATCAGGTGCCGCGCGCTCCTTCCTCCCGCCAGGAGACTCGCATGACTGCTCCCATGACCGCTCCGTATCCCGGCCCCGGCGAGCATCGTCTCGACGCTCACGCCGGCCTGCCGCTTTCCGGCGTGCGCCGGCGCCGGCAGCTGCTGATGGCCGGCGCCGCGTTCGTCGGCACCGCCGTGGCCGGCCGCGCCCGCGCGCAGGCCTGGCCGAACAAGCCGTTGCGCATCGTCGTGCCCTTCGTCGCGGGCGGTTCCTCCGACATCGTCGCGCGCAGCGTGGCCGCGAAGATGCAGGGTCCGCTGGGCCAGAACGTGGTGGTCGAGAACCGTCCGGGGGCCAATGGCGCGATCGCCGCCGAGTACGTGATGCGCGCGCCGCCCGACGGCTACACCATCATGGTCGGCTCTATCGGCACCTTCGCGATCAACGCGGCCCTCCAGCCCAAGCTGCCCTACGATCCGCTGCGCGATCTCGAGCCGCTCACGCTCGCGGTCACCACACCCAACGTGCTGGTGGCCTCGCCCTCGCTGCCGGTGACCGACGTGCGCGGCCTGATCGAGTACGCGCGCCGCAACCCCGGCAGGCTCTCGTACGCCTCCTCGGGCACGGGTTCGTCGGACCACCTCTCGGCCGAGCTCTTCAAGCTCCAGACCAGCACCTTCGGCGTGCACATTCCCTACCGCGGCGGCGCGGCCGCCATGGCCGACCTGATGGGTGGCAATGTCGACGCATCGTTCCAGAACATGGGCGCGGCGGTGCCGCACATCCGCTCGGGCCGGCTCAAGGCGCTGGGGGTCACGAGCGAGGCGCGCCGGCCGCAGTTGCCCGACACGCCCACCCTCATCGAGCAGGGCGTGCCGGGTTTCGTCGTCACCTCGTGGCAGGCCTTCATGGGCCCGCGCGGCATGCCGCGCGACGTGATCGCGCGCCTGCATGCCGAACTGGTCGCGGCGCTGCAAAGCGACGAGGTGCGTAGCCGCTTCGCGCAGCAGGGCTTCGACGTCGTCGGCAACCGCCCGTCCGAGTTCGCCGACTTCCAGCGCCGCGAGATCGAGCGCTGGCGCGACGTGGTCCGGCGCAAGGGCCTCACGCCCGAGTGAGCGAAGCCCGGAACCTTCAGCCGGGGCCGCCGGCGGCCGAACCGGGCCCGCACGACCGGCCCAGCGGCCCGGCCGGTGCCAGCGCTGCAGCGGGCGAGCCGTACGATGCCGTCGTCGTCGGCGGTGGTGTCAACGGCGCGGGCATCGCGCGCGATCTCGCCGGGCGTGGCGCGCGCGTGCTGCTGGTGGAGCGCGACGATCTCGCTTCGCACACCTCGTCGGCCTCCACCAAGCTGATCCACGGCGGCCTGCGCTACCTCGAGCACCGCGAGTTCGGGCTGGTGCGCAAGGCGCTGGCCGAGCGCGAGGGGCTGCTGCGCGGCGCGCCACACATCATGTGGCCGCTGCGCTTCGTGATGCCGCACGATCCGTCGATGCGTCCGGCCTGGATGGTCCGCGCGGGCCTGTTCCTCTATGACCACCTCGCGCGGCGCGAACTGCTGCCGGCCTCGCGCGCGCTGCGGTTGCGCGAGGACGAAGCCGGCGCGCCGCTGCTGCCGCGCTTCACACGCGGCTTCGAGTACGCCGACGGCTGGGTCGACGACGCGCGCCTGGTGGTGCTGTGCGCGGTCGATGCCGCGACCCGCGGGGCGCAGGTGCGGGTGCGTACCGCCTGCGTGCAGGCGCGGCGCGATGCCGGTCGGTGGCGGGTGCTGCTGGAAGGCCCGGGAGGCGTGCGCGAGGAGGTGCGCGCCCGCGCGCTGGTCAATGCCGCCGGCCCCTGGGCGGCGCGCTTCCTGGGCGAGGCGCTGGGCCAGCCGCGGTCGCGCGCCCTGCGGCTGGTGCGCGGCAGTCACGTGGTCGTGCGCCGGCTCTTCGACCATGACCGTGCCTATCTTTTCCAGAACGCCGACGGGCGCGTGCTGTTCGCGATTCCCTACGAGGGCGAGTTCACGCTGCTGGGCACCACCGACGTCGAGCACCGCGAGTCGCTCGACGCGATCGCCACCGCTCCCGCCGAGATCGACTACCTGTGCACGCAGGCCGCGCGCTTCCTGCGCCGACCCCCAACGCCGGCCGATGTCGTGTGGCACTACTCGGGCGTGCGCCCGCTGCTCGACGACGACTCGGGCGATCCGGCCGCGATCACCCGCGACTACGCGCTGGAGCTCGACGGCGACGCGGCGGGCGACCCGCCGCTGCTGTCGGTGTGGGGCGGCAAGATCACCACCTTCCGGCGCCTGGCCGAGGAGGCGGCCGACCGGCTCGCGCCGCTGCTGGGTCTGTCGCGCGGGCCCTGGACCCGCGGCGCGGTGCTGCCCGGTGGCGACCTGTCCGCGGCGATCCGGCCCACCGGACGGCCCGACACCGATTTCGCGGCCTTCGTCGCCGAACTCGGCAGGCGCCATCCGGCGGTGCCGCCGGCGCGCCGTCTGCGGCTGGCCCGGGCCTATGGCGCGCGCGCACTTGCGCTGCTGGCCGAGCCGCAGGGCGAGGAAGTGGCGCCCGGCCTGTTCGAGGCCGAGCTCGCGTACCTGCATCGGGAGGAGTGGGCGGGCTGCGCCGACGACGTGCTGTGGCGGCGCGGCAAGCTCGGGCTGCACCTGAGCGAGCCGCAGCGCGCCGCCGTGGCGCGCTGGTGCGAGCGCCACTGGGGCGTGGTGCCCCGCGTCGGGCCCGCGCCTACAGCGTGCGTGCGATCACTTCCTTCATGATCTCGCTCGTGCCGCCATAGATGCGCTGCACCCGCGCATCGGCGTAGGCACGCGTGATCGGATACTCGAGCATGTAGCCGCTGCCGCCGTGCAGCTGCACGCACTCGTCGACCACCTTGCACTGCATCTCGGTGCACCAGTACTTGGCCATGGCCGCGGTGGCCACGTCGAGCTCACCCTTGAGGACCGCCTCCAGGCACTGGTCGGCGAAGGCCCGGCCCACCTGCACCTGCGTGCGGCATTCGGCCAGCTTGTGGCGGGTGGTCTGGAAGTCGAAGACCGGCTTGCCGAAGGCCTTGCGGTTGCGCACGTAGTCGACCGTCCAGTCGACGGCCGCCTCGGCCGCCGCGACCGCGCGCAGCGCGATCATCAGCCGCTCCCAGGGCAGCTCCTGCATCAGGTAGATGAAGCCCTCGCCCTCGCGGCCGAGCAGGTTGGACGCCGGCACCCGCACGTTGTCGAAGAAGAGCTCCGAGGTGTCCTGCGCTTTCAGGCCCAGCTTCTTCAGGCGCCGGCCCTTCGAGAAGCCCGGGGCGTCGGCCGGCACCAGCACGAGGCTGGTGCCCTTGGCGCCCAGGCTGGGGTCGGTCTTGGCCACCAGGATGACCAGATCGCTGTTGTAGCCGTTGGTGATGTAGGTCTTGGACCCGTTGATCAGGTAGTGGTCGCCGTCGCGGATCGCGGTCGTGCGCACCGACTGCAGGTCGGAGCCGGCGCCGGGCTCGGTCATGGCGATGGCGCCGATGATCTCGCCGCGCGCCATCCGCGGCAGCCAGGCCTGCTTCTGCGCCTCGGTGCCGTAGCGGTTCAGATAGGGCGAGACGATCTCGGAGTGCAGCGAGAAGCCCGGCCCGGAGGCGCCCACGCGGGCCGCCTCCTCGATGAGCACCGTGCTGTAGATGCGGTCGGCACCCGAGCCGCCGTAGGCCTCGGGCATGCTCATGCACAGCAGGCCGGCCTCGCCAGCCTTCAGCCACGCGTCCCGGTCGACATAGCCCTGCTCCTCCCAGCGCTCGTGGTGCGGGACGATCTCGCGCTCGAAGAAACGGCGCGCAGTCTCGCGGAACTGCTCGTGCTCGGCGCTGAAGAGCTTGCGCCTGAGGGGTTGATAGGGAGCCGCCATCACGCCACCTCCGCCAGACCGTTGTTGAGCACCACCACATCGCGCTCGACCACGCGCACCCGGAAGTGCACATGGTGGCCGCATACCCACATCTCGACGCGCAGCGTCTCGCCCGGGTAGACCGGGCTGGAGAAGCGCAGCCCGAAGCGCTTCAGGCGGGCGGGGTCGTAGTCGCAGCAGGCGGCGAGCACCGCGTGGCCGGCCGCGCCATAGCTGGCCAGGCCGTGCAGGATCGGCGCCTTGAAGCCGGCCGCGGTGGCCACCGCCGGGTCGGCGTGCAGCGGGTTGAGGTCGGCGCACAGCCGGTAGATGAGCGCGGCCTGCGGCATGGTCGGCATGTCGCGTACCTGATCGGGCGGACCCTCGGGCACCGCGGGCTTGGCCGCGGGCGCGGGGTCGCCGCCCGCCGGGCCGTTACCCGGGGTCTCGGAGAAGCCGCCGTCGCCGCGGCAGAAGGTCAGGCCCTCGAGCGTGGCGAGCAGATCGCCGGTCGCCTTGTCGTAGAGCCTGCGCTCCTGCACCAGGATCGCGCCCTTGTCGCGACCCTTGTCGACGATGCCGGTGACCTTCAGCGTGCCGACCACCGTGCCGGCCACCGGCAGCGGCTTGTGCACCGTGAGGCTCTGCTCGCCGTGCAGCACCTTGACCCAGTCGACCCCGGAGTCGGGTTCCTTGACCCAGAAGCCGGGCGTGGCGAGCACCACCGGCATCGTGGGCACCGCGAGCATGTCCTCCTCGTAGACGAAGCGCAGCTGTCGGGTGTCGAGCGGGTCGTGGCCGAAGCCGATGCCCAGCGCGTAGAGCGCCGAGTCCTTCCAGCCGTAGGTCTGCTCGACGTCGCGAAAGACGCGGTTCTTCAGCTTGTGATAGTCGATGGCCATCGGGTCATTGTCCTCCGTGACAGTTCTTGTACTTGCGCCCGCTGCCGCAGGGGCAGGGGTCGTTGCGGCCCACCTTCGGCGCATCGCGCCGCAGCGTGGGTGGGGCGAGCGCCCGTTCGCGCGCGTCCTGGAAGAAGGCGAAGGCGTCCATCGCGTTGCCGATCATCTCCTCGACCAGCGCATCGCGCTCCTCGACCGGGATCGCCTCGCGCAGCTCGCCGGTCTCGGGGTCGAACTCGTCGGCCAGCCGTACCATCGGGTCGAGCAGGTCGGCGAAATCATCGTCGTCGTCGAGCGGCGACCAGTCATCGGCACGCAGCCCCACGCCGCGCAGAAAGCCGATCGCCCAGCCACGCCCGTCGACCCGGCCGGCCTCGTCATAGGCGAGCACCGGCGAGAAGCCCTCGCCCTCGTGGAGCTGCTGCGAGACGTTGTCGCGGTGCCGGCGCAGCAGCCGCAACAGCGCCTCGCGATCGTCGTCGGGCAGGTGGGTGGCGAGGGCCTCGGGCTCGGTGCCCACGATCTCGGCGAGCAGTTCGTCGGCCGGGATCGGCGCGGGGCTCGCGAGCGTGGCCGCGGTGAAGCCGTCGAATTCCTCGAGCGTCATCGCGTCGTCGTCGCTGGCGCGCGACAGCAGGTCATCGAGGCGGGCGAGCTCCTCGTCGTTCAGGGGAAGCGCCCTGGCGCCGCTCGAGGGGATCATGGCCGCCTCCTTTCTGTGGTCGAATCGTAGCGTCGTCCGCGCCGCGGTCGACCCGGCTGCGTGTCGCAGCCCGGGCTGCGGCCGGTACCTGAGGGGTACGAGGATGCCACAGACGCCGATGCCGGCCGCTTCGCCCGCCGCAAGCGCGGCGATCCAGCCCCTGCGCGGGCTCGCCTGTCTGCTGCTGCTGCAGGCCGCCGGCGAGCTGATCGGCCGCGCGGCGGCGCTGCCGGTGCCCGGACCGGTCATCGGCCTGCTGATGCTGCTGGTGGCGCTGCGTCTGCCCGCGCTGCGCGCACCGGTGGCCGCGGCGGCACAGGCGCTGCTTGCCCATCTGTCGCTGCTCTTCGTGCCGGTCGGGGTGGGCGTGGTGGCGCACCTGTCGCTGGTGGGCGAGCACGGGCTGCAGCTGCTGGTCGTCATCGTGCTGTCGACCTGGATCGGCATGGTCGTCACCGCCCTGCTCGCGCGGGCCTGGCTCGGGCCGCGCGAGCCGCCGCAGGAGGTGCGATGAGCGAGTTCGTCCAGCTCTGGGTCTACCTTGCCTCCACGCCGCTCTTCGGGCTGACCGCAACCCTCGCGGTCTATGTCGCGGCTCATGCCCTGCATCTGCGCACCGGGGCCGCGCCCTGGGCCAATCCGGTGCTCTGGTCGGTGGTCGCGATTGCCGCCTTTCTGCTGCTTACCGGCACGCCCTATCCCGCCTATTTCGCGGGCGCGCAGTTCGTCCATGTGCTGCTCGGCCCGGCGGTGGTGGCGCTCGGCTGGCCGCTCTGGGAGCGACGTGCCGAGTTGCGCGCCCGCGGGCTGCCGCTGCTCGCTGCCGGGGTGGCCGGCGGGGTCGCGGCGGCGCTCTCGGCGGTGGCGCTCGGCTGGGCGCTCGGCCTGCCCGCCGAGGTGCTGCGCTCGCTCGCGCCCAAGTCGGTGACCGCGCCCGTGGCCATGGGCATCGCCGAGCGCATCGGTGGCATCCCGGCCCTGGCGGCGGTGTTCGCGGTGCTCACCGGGATGGTGGGCGCGCTCTCGGCGCGCTGGCTCTTCGATGGATTGGGCCTGCGCGACTGGGCGGTGCGCGGCTTTGCGCTCGGCACCGCGGCGCACGGCATCGGCGCGGCGCGGGCCCTGCAGGTGCATGCCGATGCCGGCGCCTATGCCGGGCTCGCCCTGGGCATCCAGGTCCTGACGGCCTCGTTGTGGCTGCCGCTGGTGGCACGCTGGCTGGGCTGAGATCCCGGACCGGTATCGCGCGGCCGATGGTCTACCATCGTCCCACACCTTTCCGGGAGACCTCCGCATGAGCACCGCCGCCGCCAGCGCCGATACCGCCGCCCCCGCCCTCGACCTGCCGCGCCTGGGCGCCGAGCTCGAGCGCCTGCTGCGGCTGCGCAGCCATCCCTTCGGCATGAAGCTCTTCGAAACCGAGGATGCCATGGCGGCGATTCCGCGCATCCGGCGGCCGAAGTCGGTGCACACCACCGACCAGATCGTCGCGCAGGCCGCCCGCCTGGGCTGGACGGTGGGCATCACCGCCGCCGATCTGGTCGGCGCGCAGTGCAAGGCCGTGATCGGCCTGGGTGGCCAGGACGAGGAATGGCGCTCGGGCAAGTCGATGACCGGCGTCTGGTACATGACGCCGGCCGATGCCGCAGCGCACCAGGCCGCCATGACCATCGTGCCGCTGGGCCGCTACCAGGCGATGGCGGTCTCGCCGCTGTCCTCGGGCCGGCTCGACCCGCCCGACATCGCGCTCTTCTATGCCACGCCGGGCGCGATGATGTACTTCATCAACGGCCTGCAGTGGAGCGGCTACAAGCGCTTCGACTGGAGCGTGGTCGGCGAGTCGGCCTGCGCCGACTCGTGGGGCCGAGCCCTGTCCACGCGCCAGCCCAGCCTGTCGATTCCCTGCTTCGCCGAGCGGCGCTACGGCGGGGTGCTCGACGACGAGATGCTGATGGCGCTGCCCCCCGAACTGCTGTCCAAGGCGATCGCCGGCATGAACGCGCTGGCCGGCAACGGCTTTCGCTATCCCTTCCCCCAGTACGGCATCCAGCAGGATGTCCGCGACGGGATGGCGGTCAGCTACCCCGATCGGGCGAAGAAGTGAGCGCCTTTGCCGAGGCGATCGCCTGGGCGCAGGCCCACGAGAGCGCCTGGCCGCGCGACCCCGGCGATCCGCGTGGCGGCTGGGGTGTGCACGGCGGCGATACCCCGCCGCACAACCGGCTGCTCGGGCCGGTGCATCCGCGCGGGCCGGCGAGCGGCCTGGTCTGGCGCGACGGCGAGGTGCTCGCGCAGTGGGGTGAGCCGCGGCGCGTCGATCTCACCTTCAGCGTTGCCAAGACCTACCTCGCGCTGCTCGCCGGCGTCGCCCACGACCGCGGTCTGCTGCCCGATGTCCATGAGCCGGTGGGTGCGCGCGTGCACGGCATCGGTTTCGAGGGGCCGCGCAACGGCGCGGTCACCTGGCACCAGCTGCTGCAGCAGACCAGCGAGTGGGAGGGTTCGGTCTTCGGCGTGCCCGAGCAGGTCGACCGCTGGCGCGCGGTCCAGTATCAGCCGGTGCCGCCGGCCGGGCCCAAGGGCGGCCCGCGGCCGCTGCAGGCGCCGGGGACCTGCTGGGAGTACAACGACGTGCGCATCAACCAGCTCTCGCTGGCGCTGCTGCACCTGTTCGGCCGGCCGCTGCCCGAGGTCTTCGCCGAGGCCATCGCGCGGCCGGTCGGCGCGAGCGAGAACTGGCGCTGGGTCGGCTACGACAACGCCTGGGTGATGGTCGCGGGCCGGCGCGTGCAGTCGGTGCCGGGCGGCACGCACTGGGGCGGCGGCGTCTCCATCGACTGCTTCGATCAGGCGTGCATCGGCGCCATGCTGCTCGACGAGGGTCGCGCCGGCGGCCGGCAGGTGCTGTCGCCCGGCTGGCTCGCCCGCATGCGTGAGCCCTGCCCGATCGCGCCCTTCTACGGCTACCTGATCTGGCTCAATGGCGAGGGCAGCATCTTCCCGTCGGCGCCACGCTCGAGCTTCTTCGCGGTCGGCGCCGGCAGCTCGATCACCTGGGTCGACCCGCAGCGTCGCGCGGTCACCATCACCCGCTGGATCGACGGAGCCGCCGCCGACGGCCTGTTCGCCCGCGTGGGCGCCGCGCTCGACCGGGGATGAGACGCACCCTCGCGTTCGCGCTGGCCTGCGCCCTGACGGTTGGCGGGCTGGCTGCCGCACGCGCGCAGCCCGCTGTGGCGACCCCGCGCACGATCGCGCTGCAGGTCGACAACGACGAGTTCGCCTCGCCCAACCGCTACGACCGCTGGTACTCGCAGTCGATCCGGCTGCACGCCTTCGACGAGGCGCCCGCGGGCGGGCTGACGCGGCGGCTGGCGGACGACTGGTGCGCGTGGCAGGGCTGCGCGGCCGATGCGGCGGTGAACCGGCGCCTCTCGCTCGGACAGAGCCTGTACATGCAGCATGACCGCCGCCTGCCCGTGCCCGACCCGCACGATCGGCCGATGGCAGGCTGGTTGTGGCTGTCGGGCGCGCTGCTGGTGGAATCGCGCGACGAGACCCGAATGGCGGAATGGCAGCTCGGCCTGACCGGCCCTGGCGCGCTCGCCGAGCCGGTGCAGCGCGTCTGGCACCGGCAGGTGCTCGGCGTCGATCCCGCGCTGGGCTGGGACCAGCAGCTGCGGCCCCGGCTGGGTGCGCAGCTGCAGCTCCTGCAGGCGCGGCGCTGGCCGCTCGCCGGCGAACACCTCGATCTGGTGGGTCGGGCGGAGGCCGGCGTGGGCAATCTCACCGGGCACGCCGGTCTCGGCCTGAGCCTGCGCCTGGGCGATCGGCTGGCCGGCACCGCGATGCCGGCCGAGACCCGTCTGGCCACCGGGCGCGTGGGCGGCGGCGGGCGCTGGATGCTGCAGGCCGGACTGTCGGTGCGTGGTGTCGCCTGGGATCGGCTGATCGACGGGCCCGCCTATGGCTATGCCTCGCAGGTGCGGCATGCGCCGTGGGTGGTCGAGGGGCATGTGGGCGCGGCGCTGGAGCCCGTTGCCGGCTGGCGGATCGGTGTCGCGCTGCTGCGGCGCAGCCTGGACTTCAGGTCGACGGCCACGCCTGCCGGCCGTTTCGGACCGCAGTCCTACGGCGCGATCACGGTGGCGGTCGTGCTTCGCTGAGCGATCAGACCGTGGCGATCGGCGTGGCCGGCGACCCTACCGCGCCTGGCAGGCGCAGCGGCGGCGCGGTCAGCAGGAAGCGGTTGCGACCCGTGGCGCGCAGCCAGCCGGCGAGCTCGCTCAGATACCAGATCTCGCCCAGGTGGATGCCCAGCTTGAACAGGCAGTGCTCGTGCAGCGGCAGCGTGGCGCAGCAGCCCAGCATGTGGCCCTTGCGCGAGGGCGTCATCTCGACCGCGTAGTTGTCGGCGATCAGCACCGCCAGGCCGCTGTCGGTGATCCACTGCAGCAGTTTCGGGTCGCGGCCGTCGAGCGCGGTGCAACTGTTCTCGACGGTGTGGGCGTCGGGCTGCCGGTTCATCTCGAGCAGCATCTGCGAGAAACCGGTGTGCAGGCAGACCATGTCGCCGGTCTCGACCACCACCCGGTCGGCCTCCATCACCCGCATCAGGTCGTCGTAGCCCACCGCGTGGTGGCGCCGGCCGAAGTGCGCATGCAGGTCGATCATCACCGCGCGGCCCTGCACGCCGTGCTCGGCCATGGTCTCGATGCCCAGCGCGCGCGCCTGCGAGCTGCCGGTGGGCAGCAGGCCCTGCGGCACGCCGGCATCGGCGACATCGGTGGGGCCCACCACATGCTCGCCCGGCCGGAAGCCGTTGTAGTAGACCGGCTCGGGAAAACCGTCGCCATCGGCATCGAAGAGCTGGCCGACGTGGGCGAAGCTGTCCCACTGCGTGGAGTACTGCAGGTGCATCACGACGAGGTCGTCGCTGATGACGTCGCTGGCTTCGGGGTCGTCCTGGAACAGCCGGTAGTTCATGTTCGGCCGGCCGTTGCGCACCGTGGGCCGGATCACCGGCGGGTGGCGGCGCGGGTTGAGCACGTTGCCGCCGGGAAAGTCGAGCGGCAGGCTCAGGCAGAAGGTGCGGCCCTCGCGCACCTCGGCCACCCCTTGCAGCACCTTCTCGCGGGTGATCAGGTTCATGCGCCCCTGCTGGTCGTCGGGGCCGAAGTCGCCCCAGTTGGATCCGGGCGGGCGCTGCTTCCAGCGCGGGCTGGCGCTCATCGGGCGGTCTCCGGGGTGAGGCGGGTCGTGGGCGGGCGCGGACCGAGGGTGCGCCGGAACAGCCAGGCCATGATGATCACGTTGAGCAGGTTCCAGGCAGCGCCGTGGGCGAAGGCGGCGTGGTAGGAGCCGGTGAGGTCGAAGATCGCGCCCGACAGCCAGCCGCCCAGCGCCATGCCGACCATGGTGGCGGTGAGCGTGAGCCCGACGCGCGTGCCGGCCTCCTGGGGCGGGAACTGCTCCCGGATCACGATCGCATAGGCCGGGATGATGCCGCCCTGGAACAGCCCGAACAGCGCTGAGGCCACATAGAGCGACGCGAGCGAATCGAAGGGCAGATAGATGAGCAGCGCCACCATCTGCAGCGTGGAGCTGATGAGCACCGTGCGCATGCCGCCGATGCGGTCGCTGATCAGGCCGAAGACCAGGCGGCTGACCACGCCGAAGGCGAGCATCACCGACAGCATCTGCGCGCCCTGCGCCACGCCGTAGCCGAGGTCGCCGCAGTAGGCCACGATGTGGACCTGCGGCATCGACATCGCCACGCAGCAGGCCACCCCGGCCACGCACATCAGGAACTGGGCGGTGCTCGCCTTCAGCCCGAAGGGCAGGGCCACGCCGCCGACGGTGGCGGCGCCTGCGGGCGGCACCGGCATCGCCTGCGGCGGCGGCCGGCGGCGCAGCACCAGCGCGAGCGGCAGCATCGTCAGCAGGCAGAACAGACCCATCCCCTGGAAGGTGGGCCGCCAGCCCGCGGTCTGGACGAAATGCTCGATCAGCGATGGCCAGATCGCGCCGCCGACGTAGTTGCCGCTGGCGCAGATCGCCACCGCGATGCCGCGACGCTTCGTGAACCACATCGAGGTGTCGGTCATCAGGGGCGCGAACTGCGCCGAGATGCCCATCAGGCCGATCAGCAGGCCGAAGATCGCGGCGTAGACGGCGAGCGAGGTGGCGAGGCTGGCGAGCCCGAAGCCCGCGGCGAGCGACACCGCGCCGATCAGGCTGGGCACCATGACGCCATAGCGGTCGGCGAGCCGGCCGGCCAGCACGCTGCCGATGCCGAAGCCGATCATCAGCAGCGTGAAGGGCAGCGAGGCGTCGGCGCGCGAGACGCCGAAGTCGGCCTGCACCGCGGGCAGCACGACCGACGCCGTCCACATGCCGCAGGCGCCGATGGTGGTCAGCAGCAGGTTCGCGGCCAGCCGCAGCAGCGGGTAAAGTTCGTCCTTCGTGCCCATCGAGGCCGCACTATATACCCCGGCAGCGGCGTGGCTTTGGCGCACGCAGGCTGCATGTTCCGCATAAGCAACCCACCGAGCCCGAGAGCGCGCATGGCCGACGATGTCGACTGGTCTTTTCCCGAGGCATTGCAGCCGGTCCGCGAAGGTCTGGGCTTCGATCTCGAGCGTGCGATGGACGCGGTGGTCGCGATCCGTGCCGAAGTCCCCGACGACGCCTTCACCGCCGGCACGCTTGGCACCGACCGGGGTGGCAACGGCGTGGTGATCGACGCCGCCGGCGTCGTGCTGACCATCGGCTATCTGGTCACCGAAGCCAGCCGGGTCTGGATCACCACCCGGGCCGGTGCGGTCGTGCCCGGCTATGTGCTCGGCTACGACCAGCCCACCGGCTTCGGGCTGGTGCGGGCGCTCGGTCCGCTGGGCGTGCCGGCGCTCGAGCGCGGCCGGGCTGCCGGGCGGGCCGTGGGCGATCGGGTCTACCTGCTCGGACACGGCGGCCGGCGCCATGCGCTGAAGGCGCGCATCCGTGCCCGCCGCGAGTTCGCCGGCTACTGGGAATACCTGATCGACGAGGCGATCTTCACCGCACCCGCGCATCCCGAATGGAGTGGTGCGGCGCTGCTCGACGACGCCGGCCGTCTGATCGGCATCGGTTCACTGCTCACCGAGGAGCAGGCCGAGGGCGCGTCGCAGACAAGGCAGACCAACATGTCGGTGCCGATCGACCTGCTCGAGCCGATCCTGGAATCGCTGCAGCACACCGGCGCGAGCGGCCTGCCGCCGCGCCCCTGGCTGGGGCTGTATGCCGGTCAGTCGGATGGCCAGCTGGTGGTCGGCGGAGTGGTCACCGGTGGACCAGCCGACCGTGCCGGGGTCCGGCCGGGCGACCTGGTGATCGAGGTGGCCGGGCGCCGGGTCGATGCGCTGGCGCCCTTCCTGCGCACGCTGTGGTCGCTCGGGCCGGCGGGCGTGGCGGTACCCCTGATGCTGGCGCGCGAGGGCGATCTGCTGCCGGTCACGGTCGCCTCGGTCGACCGCGGCCAGCTGCTGCATCGGCCGGCGCTGCACTGAGCGCCGGCGCGGGTGCGCGCGCTCAGGCCCAGTCGATCGCGTGGCGCATCGGCAGCGGCCCGAGGCGCTCGGTCACGGCGCCGGTCAGCGCCTCGCGCTCGCCGGGCGGCACCCCGGCGAAGGTCACGCTGATCAGGCTGCCATGCACCGGGTGGGCGCCTGCGCTCACGTCGGCTGCGGGGGTCGGGAGGTCGGCGAGCAGCCCGCGCGCCACTCGGGCGGCGGCATCCCAGCGCAGCGCCGGCTTGAAGACCTTGCCCACGCCGGTCAGCGGCATCGGATCCGCGACATGCACAGCCACCGGCACCGCGGCGCGCTCGGGCGTGCGTTCGCGCACCCAGTCGATGAGTTCGCCGGGATCGGCGCTCGCCCCTGGCTTGAACTGCACATAGGCCACCGGCAGTTCGCCGGCGTAGGCATCGGGTCGTCCGACCATCGCCGCAAGCCCGACCGCCGGATGGGTGTAGAGGATTTCCTCGATCGGCTGCGGGTCGATGTTGTGACCGCCCCGGATCACCAGATCCTTGGCGCGGCCGGTGATCCAGAGCCGGCCGTCGGTGTCGAGGCGGCCGAGGTCGCCCGAGTTCACCCAACCCGGCTCGACGAAGGCGCCGCGGTTGTGCACCGGATTGAGGTAGCCCCCGAAGACGCCCGGGCCGGCCATGGTTACCACGCCGATCTCGTCGGGGGCGCAGTCGGCAAGCCAGCGGCCCTCGGCATCGACCCGCACCACGCGGACCCGGGCATAGGGCAGCGGGAAGCCGACCGAGCCGATGCGGATCGGCCGATCGGGGTAGCTCATCGTGTGCACGCTGCTGGTTTCGGTCATGCCGTAGACCTCGAGCACCGGCAGGCCGAAACGCTCGCCATAGGCGTTGGCCACCGCCACCGGAATCGCCGAGCCGCCGCCGGTCACCTGGCGCAGGCTGGAGAGATCGGCGCCGGCCACCGGCACGCTGAGCGCGGCGGTGAGCACCGTGGGCACGCCGGTGAAGGTGCGCGGGCGGAAGCGCTCGACCAGCCGCCAGACGTTGCGCACCGCCGCCGGGTTGCGCCAGCCGGCCGGTGAGAGCACCACCAGCGTGCCGCCGTTGGCCAGCGTGGTGAGGCTCTGCGACAGCGAGCCCCCGACGTGGAACAGCGGCAGGCCGAAGAGCACCTGCTCGCCGGGCTCGGGGCGCAGGATCAGCCCGAGCACCCAGGCCTGGCTTACCTGATTGGCGTGGGTATGGCGCACGAGCTTGGGCGTACCCGTGGTGCCGCCTGTGTGGAAGTAGCCGGCGATCTCGTCGGGGCCGATGTCGCGCCCGCTCACCAGCCGATCGGCCGGCTGCGCGGCCACCAGGCTGTCGAAGTCGAAGATCGGGACCGGCGCGTCGCCCTGCCGGGCGCGCCCGGTGTCGCCCGGGCCGGCGGTGGCCACGCCCGCCCCGCCGACCACCACCAGCGCGGCGAGCTCGGGCAACTCGGGCAGGATGCGCTGCACTTTCTCCCAGATGTCGGACCCGGGCGCCGGGCCGAGCGCGACCAGCACCCGGGTACGCGCCGCCCGCAGGATCTCGACCAGCTGGTGAGGCTCGAGCAGCGGATTGACCGGGTTGGCGATGCCGGCCGCCTCGGCACCGAAGAGCGTGTAGAAGGCCTGTGGCAGCAGCGGCAGCAGGAAGCTGGTGGCATTGCCCGGTCGCACGCCGAGCGCATGCAGCGCGTTGGCGGTCTGGGTGGTGCGGGCGAGGAAGGCGCCGTGCGAGATGTCGACCGGCGTCTCGTCGGGGTCGGCGTTGGCGAGCAGGCGCAGCGCCGGCCGCTCGGGATCGTCGGCGGCCCCCAGCCGCAGCGCTTCCCAGGTGCTGCGCGCCGCCATGCGGCTGGCGTAGGGCGGGCTCTCGAAGGCGGCTACCGCCTCCGCGGAGCTCAGGTCAGGCCACTGGGGGCCGATCAGGCGGTCGAGCAGGTGCAGCCGGCGCATCGGGTGTCTCCCGCGGCCGGCGGCGTACCACCGGCCGTCAGTTGGATTCCTTGATCAGGCGACCGCCCAGCGCCTGCAGCGGCCGGGCGTTCATCGGGTAGAGCCGCGAGAATATCGCGATCTGGGCCGCCGAGATCGTCACCGGCTCCTTCATCACCATCCACAGCACGCCTTCGTCGCACGGCGGCGTGGTGCGCGATCCCATGTACGTGAAGTAGCCGCGGTTGGCCGGCAGCAGCATGCCGGGATCGAGCGGTGCCGGCGCGGCCAGCGGCTCGCCGCGCTCCAGCGGCAGGCTGTTCCACACCGCCTGGATTGTCGGGTGCGGCTCGCCGCGCTCGAGCAGCACCGTCACCACCGCCTGGCGACCCTCGGCGTCCTGATGGACCAGGTGGGCCGACATGTCGAAGACCCGGCCGTCGATGCGCTCCTCGGCAGGACGGTGGAAATGGAATTCCACGAGCTCGTAGCGCCGGCCCATCACGGTCAGCGCATTGCCCGGCCCGAGCCGGGCGCTGACCGTGTGGCCGGTGTCGAGCACGCTGAAGGCCACCGGCCGGTAGTCGAAGGCGATCGGCTCGAGGTCGACCCGTACGCTGCCGCGGATGTTGATCGGCGATTGCCGGCTGCCGCTCGCGCAGCGCGCGAAGGACGGGTGCAGGCTCGCCCACTGCTCGGGACCGCTGTCGCCGTCGTAGCGCCAGCCGGCCTGGCCGTCGGCGCTCGCCGGGCCGGGTGGTGGTTGCGTGCTCAACCGTGCGGCGGCCACCGTCATCGCCGCGGGGTCGATGCCCGATGCGCGCGCAACCGGGCGCGCCGCCACCGGATCGGCGAGCGCTTTCGCCGCGCCCGACCGGCCCGTGGGCGCCGCCACGCCAGCGGGTGGCCGCACGGCCGGTGGCGCCGCGGCGGTGGTCGCGCTCGTGCGCTCCATCGGTCGCACGCGGATCACCAGATCGCCGCGGGGTGTGACCCGCGACTCGCGCTGCTGACGTGACAGCAGATCCGCGATGCGGATGTTCAGCGCGTCGAGACGGGCAGAGTCGATTTCCTGGTGGGCGCGGGCGACCGTCTCGCCGGCACGGTCCCGCGATCGCGGCGCCGGCGCGTCGGTGGCCTGTGCCGATGGTGGCGCCGCCCCGAAACCGATCGCCGTCGCCAGCAGCAGCGCCGGTGCGATGTCGCGGGTACGGGGGGAACGCAGGCGACGGTCGGGAGCTCGACGCGCGGTCATGGTGAGCGGCTTTCCGGACGGAGGGTGTCCGGGTTGTCGGCCGCGAGCCCCGGTCGCTTGAGGGCCGGGTGGTCGCTGGTCGCTGGCGGCCTACCGGCGGTCGGTGCCGCCAGCCTCGTGCGCGGGTCCGGGCTTGAGCACCGTGATCGCGATCTCGGCGCTGCCCGCACCATCGCTGACCAGCGCCTGGCCTTCCTGGATCGTGATCGACAGCCGCATCGTTCGCCCGGCCAGCGCGGCCAGCGCGCGGGTGCCCGCCTCGTCGCAGGCGAGCACGCGCAGCCCCTCGTGGCGCGCGAGCGCGGCGGCGTTGCCGCGCCACCAGAGGTCGGCCCGGGCGCCGCCGTAGGCGATCAGCACCACCCGGTCGGCCTGGGAGGCGGCCTTGCGCACCCATTTCTCGTCGGGCAGCCCCACCTCGATCCACAGCCGCAGGCGTCCGGTATCGTCGCGCAGCGCGAGGTCGGGTTCGCCCTCACTCGACAGGCCCCGCCCGAAGGCGAGCGCCTCGTCGGCATGCAGCCCGAAGGCGAGCAGGCGCACCATCATCCGCTCCTCGGTTTCGGAAGGGTGCCGGGCGAGGGTCAGCGCGTGGTCGGCATAGTGCCCGCGGTCGAGGTCGGCCACCGACAGCTGCGCCTTGTGGATCGTGGATCGAAGCGCCATGGGCCGGCAGGGTAGCAGAGCCCGCCCCGGGCTAGGATATGCGCCTCGATGCGCGGCCGGGAGACGCGATGTTCGACTACGTGATCGTGGGTGGCGGATCGGCGGGCTGCGTGCTCGCGGGCCGGCTGAGCGAGGACCCGGCGGTGCGGGTATGCCTGCTCGAGGCCGGGCCGGCCAGCGAGCCGCTGACCGTGCGCATGCCGCTGGGCTTCGCCCTGCTGGCGCGCACCGGTGGCCTGAACTGGGGCCATCAGACCGAGCCGCAGGCGGGGCTTGATGGGCGGCGGGGCTACCAGCCACGCGGCAAGGTGCTTGGCGGCTCCAGTGCGATCAACGCGATGATCTACCTGCGCGGCCATCGCGCCGACTATGACGGCTGGGCGGCGCAGGGCAATCCCGGCTGGTCCTGGGACGAGGTGCTGCCGCGCTTCCTGCGGGCCGAGCACAACGAGCGCGGTGCCGGGCCCTTTCACGGCACCGGCGGCCCGCTGAACGTCGCCGACCTGCGCTCGCCCAACCCCTTCGTCGCGCGGTTCCTCGAGGCGGCGCAGCAGTGCGGCCATCGCCTGAATCCCGACTTCAACGGGGCCGACCCGGAAGGCGTGGGCGTCTTCCAGGTGACGCAGCGCGAGGGCGAGCGCTGGAGCGCGGCGCGTGCCTACCTCGGCCCGGCGCGCGGCCGTGCCAACCTGCGGGTGATCGCGGGGGCGCACGCCACCCGCATCCTGTTCGATGAGGCCGGCCGCGGCTGCGGGGTCGAGTATCGCGACGCCGGCGGCCTGCAGCAGGTTCAGGCCGGCCGCGAGGTGCTGCTGGCGGGTGGGGCCTTCGGGTCGCCGCAGCTGCTGATGCTCTCGGGCATCGGACCGGGCGAGCACCTGCAGGCGATGGGCATCCCGGTGCGCGCCGACCTGCCCGGCGTGGGCGAGGGACTGCAGGATCACGTCGACGTGACGATGGTGATCGACTCGCCCGGTGCCCACGACCTGCTGGGTGTGTCGCTGCCGGGCATGGGCCGGCTGCTTCGGGCGATCGGGCAGTGGCGGCGGGATCGTCGGGGCCTGCTCACCAGCAACGCCGGCGAGGCCGGCGGCTTCATCCGCAGCGATCCTGCCGAGCCCATTCCCGATCTGCAGCTGCATTTCGTGATCGGCAAGCTGGTCGACCACGGCCGGCGCACGCTGCTCGGCCACGGATTCTCGTGCCATGTGTGTCTGCTGCGCCCGCGCAGCCGCGGCACGGTGCGGCTGGCGAGCCCCGACCCGATGGCCGCACCGCGCATCGACCCACGCTTCCTGAGCGATGCCGACGACGTGCGCCGACTGGTGCGCGGCTTCCGGCTGATGCGCGACATCCTGCACGCGCCGGCGCTCGCGCCTTGGCGCGGCCGCGAGCTGTTCTCGGCCGACGCCCGCGACGACGCGCAGATCGAGGCCTTCGTGCGCAGCCGCGCCGACACCATCTACCACCCCGCGGGCAGCTGCCGCATGGGGCCGGGCGCGGGCGATGTCGTCGACGCGCGCCTGAGGGTGAAGGGGGTGGCCGGTTTGCGGGTGATCGACGCGTCGGTGATGCCCACCATCGTGGGCGGCAACACCAACGCGCCCACCCTCATGATCGCCGAGCGCGCGGTGGATTGGCTGCGCGAGGACGCGCGGGCCTGAGCGCGTCCCCGGGGTGGCTCGGGCGGCTCAGCTCGCCAGCGCCCGCCGCAGCGCGGTCGCGCACAGCGCCACCGCGGTGTTGGCCTCGTCGAGCACCTTGCCCATCGTGATGAAGCCGTGGATCTGGCGCTCGAAGCACACATACTGCGCGCGGTTGCCGGCGGCCGACAGCGCATCGGCGTATTGCCGGCCCTCGTCGCGCAGCGGGTCGAAGCCGGCGGTCAGCACCAGCGCCGGCGGCAGGCCACCGAGGTCGGGGTGCAGCAGCACCGAGGCCAGCGGGTGGAGCTTGTCGGCCGGGTCCTTCAGGTAGTGGCCGTAGAAGTAATTCATGCTGTCGCGGGTCAGCAGGTAGCCGTCGCCGTTGAGGCGGTGCGATTCCGTGCCCATGCGGATGTCGGTGCAGGGGTAGATCAGCAGCTGCCAGGCGATCGGTGTGTCGCCGGCATCACGCGCGCCGATGGCCACGACCGCCGCCAGGTTGCCGCCGGCGCTGTCGCCGCCCACTGCCAGGCGGTTGCGATCGATACCCAGGCTCGCGGCGTTGGCCGACACCCAGCGCGTCACCGCCAGGCAGTCGTCGACCGGGCCCGGGAAACGTGTCTCGGGGCTCAGCCGATAGTCGACCGAGATCACCGCGCAGCCGCTGCCGTTGCTCAGTTCACGGCACAGCACATCATGGGTGTCGAGATCGCCGATCACGAAGCCGCCGCCGTGGAAGTACACCAGCGCCGGCAGCAGCTGCCCGGGCTGGCTGCCGACCGGCCGGTAGCTGCGGCAGGGCACGTCGCCCGCCGGACCGGGGATGCCGAGGTCGCGCACCTCGGCCATCTCGGGGGTGGCAGGCTGCGTGAAAAAACGGCGCTCGCGGTAGGCCGCGCGCGCCTCGACCGGCGTCTGCTGGTAGACGGCGGGCAGACCGCGCGATTCGATCAGATCGAGCAGGGCCCTGGCTTGCGGATCGAGCATCGGACAACTCCCGGAGGCTTGAGGTGGGTGGCGGAAAGCCTGGAGGCGCGAGGATAGCGCCGACTGCTACCATCGCCCGAAAGCCCCGTTCCACCGGCTCCGGCCGCAGCCTGCCTGCCGGGTCGGCGGGCGGGTGTCGCACCGCCGTCCTCACCGGAGAAACGCATGTCCGTCGTCGCCTTCCTCGGCCTGGGGGCCATGGGCGGGCCCATGGCCCTGAACCTGATCGCCGCCGGTCATGCGCTGCGTGTGTTCAACCGCAACCCGGCGCGCTGCGCGCAGGCGGTGGCAGCCGGCGCCACGGCGTGCGCGAGTGTGGCCGAAGCGGTTCGCGGCGCGCAGTGCGTGGTCTCGATGGTGGCCGACGATGACGCCACCCGCGAGGTGATGCTCGGGCCGGCCGGCGTCGTGGCGAGTGCGGCGCCCGGAACGCTGATCGTCGACTGCAGCACCAACACGCCGGCGATGGTCCGCGAGGTCGCCGCCGCCGCCGCCGCGCGCGGCATCGCCCATCTCGATGCTCCGGTGTCGGGCAGCATCGCGCAGGCGCGCGGCCGTGAGCTGGTCTTCATGGTCGGCGGCGCTGCGGCCGACCTCGCGCACGCCGAGCCGCTGCTCGCCGCGATGGGCCGAAGCCACCGGCACATGGGCCCGACGGGTGCGGGCGCAACCATCAAGCTGATCAACAACATGCTCTCGGGCACCGTCAACGCGGCCATCGCCGAGGCGCTGCTGATCGCGCAGGCCGCAGGCCTCGATCCCGAGGCCACGCAGTACGTGCTCGGCGAGGGCGCCGCGGGTTCGCGGCTGTTCAGGACCAAGATGCCGAAGATCTATGCGCGCGATTTCTCGCCGCAGTTCCAGCTCGGGCTGATGGACAAGGACCTGCGCTACTTCCTGTCGCTCGCGCAGGAACTCGACCGGCCGGCGCCGATCGCGGCGCTGGTGCGCAGCCAGATGCAGGCGGCGCGCCGTGCCGACCTCGCCGGGCTCGACGTGTCGGCCATCTTTCTGCACGTCGCCGGCGAGAAGCCGCCGGCAGGCTGATCGGCGCGGCCCGCTCAGCCGCGGCGGGCCTTCGCCGCGGTCCGCGCCGCGATGAAGTCGGCCATCATCCGCGTGGGCTCGCCGCTCCGGTAGCTGCTCGCGAAGGCGTCGATGCCGGCCGTGATCGCCTCGTCGCGCGGCAGATTCTCCCAGGCCAGCATCAGCCGCTTCTGGGTGCGCAGCGCCTGAGTGCCGCCGCGCGCAAGACTCGCCAGCCAGCCCTGCACCGCCGCATCCAGTTCGGCCGCCGGCACCACCTTCTCGACCAGACCCCACTGCAGCGCCTGCGCGGCGCCGAAGGTCTCGCCCAGCAGCAGAAGTTCGCGTGCGCGCCCCCAGCCCACCAGATGCGGCATCAGCGCCGCCTCGACCACCGACGGGATGCCGAGATGCACCTCCGGCATGCCGAAGCGCGCATGATCACTCGCTACCCGCAGATCGCAGGCGGCGGCGAGTTCGAGCCCCGCGCCCAGCACGACGCCGTCGATGCGCGCGATCACCGGCGTCGGGAAGCATCGCACCGCTTCGCAGCAGCGATGCACCTGGGTGATGAAGCCGCGCGCGCCTTCGACGTCGAGCCCGGCCATCTCGTCGATGTCGGCGCCGCCCACGAAGGCGCGGCCACCGGCGCCGGTGAGCACCAGCGCATGCAGCGAGCGGTCGTCGGCGAGTTCGGCCAGCCGAGCCTGGAAGCGGCCCATCAGCGCGCTGCCCAGGCAGTTGGCGCGCCGCGCGTTGTCGATCGTGACATGGGCGATCCGCTGGCCGCCGGCAAGGGTGTCGAGGCGGACGGCGATGTCGGCGTCGGGGAGGACGGCTTCGGTCATCAGGGCTCCTGGCGGCGTCGCATGAACGCGGCGCAGGATACGCCAGATGGCGCCTGCTACCAGCGCAACAGGCGTGCGCCGAACGCGGCGCCCGCCAGCGCGGGCAGGGCGATCCCGGCGAGGTACCAGGTGGCGACGAAGGGTGCCGCGCTTTCGCCGCAGTGAAGGCTGTAGGCGGCGGCGCCGATCGCCCCGGCGAGCAGCCCCGCGCAGGCGCCCGCCAGGCGCGGGCGTACCGGTGCCATCGCACGCGCGGCCCACAGCAGCAGCGCGAAGGCCGGCAGCGAAAGCGCGGCGATCAGCCACGGGCAGCTCGTCCAGCTCTGGCCGAGCAGCAGCCCGAGGCGCTCGCCGGCCGGCACCCGCAGCAGCGCGATCGCGGCCAGCGCCCAGAGGCCCAGCGCCGGCACGACGATCCCCCAGACCGCGGCCCCGGCAAGGCTGCCCGGACGGCCCAGCCGCAGTGCCAGCGGCGTGGCGAAGGCCGCCAGCGTGATGCAGCTGCCGAGCTTGACCCAGGACATCGGGTCGACGAGCGCGGCGTCGACATCGGTGCGCGCGCCGAGCAGTCCGAGGGTCAGCAGCAGCGCCACCAGCGCGCCGCCGGCGAGCGCCAGGCTGAGCCGCCGACGCGCCGGGGCGGGGTCGATCGCCACCGGTCCGCGGGCGAGCATGTCGATCAGCGCATCGGTCTTCATCGCGGTTCTCCCGGGTGTTGTCGTGCCGCGCGGCTCATCGAGTCGAGGGTCATCGATGCTGGCCCCGCAGCCGGGCGGCCAGCGCCTTCAGCCCGCGGTGCACGCCGACCTTGACCGCCGATGCCGACATGCCGGTCAGCCGCGCGGTCTCCTCCACCGACAGGCCCTCGATCTTCACGTGCACGATCGGCAGCCGGTGGCGGTCGGGCAGCGTGTCGAGCAGCACCGCGAGATCGCGGCGGGCAAGCGCCGCCTCGCCGTCGTCGGTGGTGGCGAGGCTTTCGTCGAGATCGTCGAGCGGGTCGGCGAGCAGCGCGTGGCGGCCGTGCCGGCGCAGCATGTCGACCAGCTTGTAGCGCGCGATCGCATGCACCCAGGCGGTGAAGGGCTGGTCAGGGTCATAGGTGTGGCGCTGGTTGTGGATCGCGAGCAGGGTCTCCTGGACGAGGTCCTCGACCTCGTCGGGCATCCGGGTGAGCCGTCGGCGCAGGAAGGCGCGCAGATGCCGCGCGAGCGCATCGAGCAGCGCCCGGTAGGCTGCGCCGTCGCCGCCGCTGGCGGCGAGCATCAGCGCTCTGAGTCGGTCTTCCGCGGTGCCCTCGGGCAAGCCGGTCTCCGTGAGTTCGTGGTCACGACGCCCACGGTTACAGCCGTGGCCTGCTCGCCCCGCAACGCGGTCCGGGCGCGAGGTCCGAACGCCTCGTCCTCGATCATGGCATGGCGGCGCATCGCTCCCGTGGGCGCCGCTTTCGCGCTATCGTCGCGGCTGCCTCACAACCCTGTCGCCGCCCTGTCGGCGTGCCGCCCGAGTCCATGCAGTCCACCGCCTCCGCAGCTCCGCCGCGCGCCGACTTCGGCCGCGTTTCCGTCTTCTTCGGCGAGAAGAACGGCAAGTACCCCGATGGCAACCAGGTGATCGTCACCGGCACCGATACCCGCGTGGTGTTCGATTCGCCGCCGGTGGCCAACCGGATCGGCCCGGACTATGACAGCGCCGATCTGTCGGTGCTCGGGCATGTCCACGAGGATCACATGGCCGGGTTGCACCGGTTGCCCGGGGTGCCGGTGCATGCCCACGAGGCGGACGTCGGCGCGCTGCGCAGCTGGCCGGCGCTGGCGGCGCACTACGGTATCGCGCCGGCCCGACATGCGTCGATGCTCGCGAAGATCCGCCGCGACTACCACTACGTCGAGCGGCCCGATGCGCTCGCCTACGCCGACGGCGCCACCTGGCAGCTCGGGGGCAGCGTGGTGCGCGCGATCCACATGCCCGGCCATACCGCCGGCCACTGCGTGCTGCTGGTCGAACCCGAGGGCGTGGCCTTCATCGGCGACATCGACCTCACCGGCTTCGGCCCGTACTACGGCGACGCCGCCTCGAGCCTCGCCGATTTTCGCCGCACGCTGGCCCGTCTGCCCGAGATTCCGGCGCGGGTCTGGGTTACCTCGCACCATCGCGGCGTCTACACCGACCGGCGCGCGATGCTCGAGGCGCTCGCCGCCTTCACCGCGAAGATCGACGAACGCGAGCAGCGTCTGATGGCGCTGCTGGCCGAGCGGCCGCGCACGCTGGCCGAGCTGGTCGCGGCGCGTCTGCTCTATCCGCCCGACTACGAGGAGATCTGGATCGACGACGCCGAGCGCCGCAGCATCGGCCAGCACCTCGAGGAGCTGGCGGCCAGCGGTCGCGTGCGCGCGCGCGACGACGGCGTGTTCGAACTCACCGGCCGCTGAGCCGCAGCCCGTCCTCACGCCTTTTCCCCAGGGAGTCCGCCATGGACATGAGCCAGGGCCCCGACATCGTGCCCGCGGCCGCGACGCCGACCGGTGTGGGCGCGCAGCCTGCCTCGCCGGTGCCCGACGCCCGCGGCACCAACCTCTATCTCGCCGACACGATGGCCGCGCCGCTGTTCGCGACCTACCTGCCGGCGCCGCTGATGGCCCATCTCGCGCCACACTTCGAGCGACTCGGCGCGCTCGCCGGCGGCCGGCTCGACGAACTCGCCGGGATCGCCGACCGCCATCCGCCTACGCTGTCGGTGCGCAACCGCCGCGGCATCGACGAGTCGCGCATCGACAAGCACCCGTCCTACGTCGAGATGGAGCGGCTGGGCTTCGCCGAGTTCGGGCTGGCGGCGCTGTCGCACCGGGGCGGCGTGCTGGGCTGGCCCGAGCCGATGCCGCCGGCGGCCAAGTACGCGCTCACCTACCTCTTCGTGCAGGCCGAGTTCGGGCTGTGCTGCCCGATCAGCATGACCGATTCGCTCGCGCGCACGCTGCGCCGCTTCGGCGAGCCGGCGCTCGTCGAGCGCTACCTGCCGATGCTCACGTCGCTCGACTTCGACGAGTTGCGCCAGGGCGCGATGTTCATGACCGAGCAGGGTGCGGGCTCCGACGTGGCCGCCACCGCCACGCTGGCGCGGTCGCAGCCCGACGGCAGCTGGGCCCTCACCGGCGACAAATGGTTCTGCTCGAATCCCGATGCGGGCTTCGCGATGGTGCTCGCGCGCAGCGAGGATGTGCCCGGCCACGCCGGCATCTCGCTGTTCCTGCTGCCGCGCGAGCTGCCCGACGGCTCGCGCAATGCCTACCGCATCCTGCGCCTGAAGGACAAGCTCGGCACGCGCTCGATGGCCAGCGGCGAGATCCGCCTGGAAGGCGCGCGCGCCTGGCTGATCGGCGAGCGCGGCCGTGGCTTCAAGCACATGGCCGACATGATCAACAACTCGCGCCTGTCCAATGGCGTGCGCGCGGCCGGCCTGATGCGCCGCGCGCTGACCGAGGCGCTGCATGTCGCGCATCACCGCGAGGCCTTCGGCCGGCCGCTGGTGGCGCTGCCGCTGATGCGTCGGCAGCTGCTCAAGATGGCGGTGCGCGCCGAGCAGGCCCGCACGATGGTCTTCCAGACCGCGGCGGCGCTGCAGCGCGCCGATGCCGGCGAGGCGGGCGCCGCGCCGCTCGCGCGCATCCTCACGCCGCTGATCAAGTTCCGTGCCTGCCGTGACGCCCGCGGCGTCACGGGCGACGCGATGGAGGTGCGCGGCGGCTGCGGCTACATCGAGGAGTGGAGCGACCCGCGGCTGCTGCGCGATGCGCACCTGGGCTCGATCTGGGAGGGCACGAGCAACATCGTCGCCCTCGACGTGCTGCGCGCGATCCGCCGCGAGGGCTCGCTGCCGGCGTTGCGCGCGCATCTCGACGGTCTGCTCGCGCAGGGCGCGCCCGCGCCTGGCGCGCTGCGCGATGCGCAGGCCCGCGCCCTCGAGCGCTGCTTCGCGTTTGCCGAACGCGCCGCCGCGGCCGATCAGGCCCATCTCGCGCGCCAGGCGGCCTCGGCCCTGTACCACGCCGCCACGCTGGCCGGCCTGCGCTGGGAGGCCGCGCGCCCGGGACTGGCAGTGCGCGGCTGGCTCGCCGATCTGGTGCTCGCCCACCGCCTCGGTCCGCGCGATCCGCTCGCCGACGACGACGGCGCCCACGACGATCCCCGCGCCCGCGAGCTGCTGGCGCTTTTCGGGAGTACCGCATGAAGGCTGGAACCCTGCCCCTGCCGCTCGCCGGCATCCGCGTGCTCGACCTGTCGGCGGTGTACTCCGGGCCGATGGCCGCGGCGGTGCTCGCCGACCAGGGCGCCGAGGTCATCAAGGTCGAGACCGCCGGCGGCGACATCGCGCGCCGCGTCGGGCCGGCCAAGGGCGACATCTCGGCGGTGTTCGCCGCGATGAACCGCGGCAAGCGTTCCATCGTCCTCGACCTCAAGCACGCCGAGGGCAAGGCGGTGCTGCGCGATCTGATCGTCCGTGCCGACGTCGTGATGGAGAACTTCCGCCCGGGCGTGCTCGCCAAGCTCGGCTTCCCGCGCGAGGAGCTCGAGCGCCTGAACCCGCGCCTGATCTACCTGTCGATCACCGGTTTCGGTCAGGACGGTCCCTACACCGAGGCGCGGGTCTACGACGCGGTGATCCAGGCGGTCTCGGGGATCAGCGCCTCGCACCTCGAGAAACCCGGCGGCGAACCCGGCCTGATCGCCACCACGGTCTGCGACAAGCTCACCTCGCTCACCGCGGCGCAGGCGGTCACCGCGGCGCTGCTCGCGCGCGAGCGCGATGGCCACGGCCGCGTGGTCGAACTCTCGATGCTCGATGCCGCGCTGGCCTTCAACTGGCCCGACGCGATGTACAACCACATGTTCCTCGACGACCCGCCCGCCGCCTTCCCCGAGGTGGGCGCCACGCTGCGGCCCTACCGCACGCGCGACGGTTATGTGGCCACGATGACGCCGCAGCAGGACGAGTTCGAGGCACTGTGCCGCGGGCTGGGCGCGCCCGAGCTCGCGCAGGACCCGCGCTTCTCGTCGACGCCGGCGCGTTCGCGCCATCCTCACGAGCTGCGCGCCGCACTCGAGCCGCTGTTCGCCGCCTTCGACACCGACGAGCTGGTCGCGCGCCTGAAGGCCTGCGACGCGCCGGTGGGCAAGGTCAACCGCAAGCCCGAGGTGCTGGTCGATGCGCAGGTCGTGCACAACCGCGCGCTGGTCGAGATCGACCACGGCGCGCTCGGCCGTGTCCGGGTGGCGCGCGCGGCGGCGCGTTTCTCGGGCACCGACGAGGCGCCGCCCCAGCCGGCCCCGCACCTCGGCGAGCATGGCGAGACCGTGCTGCGCGAACTCGGCTACGACGAGGCGCGGATTGCGGCCCTGAAGCAGGCCGGGGTGTTGCGCTTGCCGGCCGCCTGATCGACGGGCATCCTGTTTTCCCCGAGGCGGCTTCCGACCGCCACCGTTCCAACCACGGAGACCTTCATGAGCCTCACCCGACGCAGCTTCACCGCCCTGCTCGCGACCGCCGCCCTGCCGGCGATGGCGCAGTCCGACTTTCCCAACAAGCCGATCCGCGTGATCGTGCCCTTCGGTGCCGGCAGCGGCGCCGACGGCGCCACCCGCGTGATCGCCGAGCAGATGCAGCGCGTGCTCGGCCAGAGCATGGTGGTCGAGAACCGGCCGGGTGCGAGCGGCGCGGTGGCGGTGGTGGCCGTCAAGCAGGCGCCGGCCGACGGTTACACCATCCTGGTGGGCACCAACTCGCCGATGTCGGTCAACCCGATCGTCATGAAGAACCCCGGCTACGACTCCACCAGGGACTTCAAGCCGGTCAACGGCATCCTGCGCAGCATGAATGTCTGGTACGTGGCGCCCGAGTCGCCGATCCGCGGGATCGCCGATCTGGTGGCGGCCGCGCGCAGCGGCAAGCCGACCTCGGTGGGCAGCTACTCGGCCGGCTATCAGCTGGGGGTCGAATGGGTGGCCGTGCTCGGGAACACGAAGTTCAACTACGTGAACTACAAGGGCCAGGCGCAGGTGATCACCGACGTGCTCGGGCGCACGCTCGACGCCGGCATGGGTGACATGTCGGGCGCGCTGCCGCTGATCCAGTCGGGCAAGCTGCGCGCGCTCGCGGTCTCGGGCGCCACGCGCCATCCCAGCCTGCCGAACGTGCCCACGGTGCGCGAGCTCTATGCCGAGTACGAGAACTACGCCTGGACCTCGTTCTTCGTGCGCGCCGAGGTGCCCGCCGATGTCCACGCCAAGCTGGTGTCGGCGATGCAGACCGCGCTGCGCTCGCCCGAGATGAAGCGCTATTTCGAGGCCAACGGCAGCGATCCGATGGTCGACTTCGGCCCCGAGCGCATGGCCGAGCACCTGCGCCAGGAGATCGCGCGCTTCCGGCGCGTGGCCGATGCCGCGGGCATCAAGCCCGAGTGAGTACCGCCCCGACGACGTCACGAAGGACGAGACCATGATCGGCTACGTCACCCTCGGCACCAACGACCTCGACCGCGCGGCGGCCTTCTACGACGCGCTGCTCGGCGATCTCGGCGCCCGCAGGCTGTGGTCCAACGACCGCGGCATCGGCTGGGGCACCGCCCGCAACCTGCCCACCCTGGGGCTGATGCGGCCCTTCGACGGCCAGCCGGCCACGCCCGGCAACGGGACGATGCCGGCGATCACCGCCGGCAGCCGCGAGAAGGTCGACGCCCTCTACCGCAAGGCGCTCGAGCTCGGCGCGACCGACGAGGGCTCCCCCGGCGAGCGCGGCAAGGGCTTCTACGGCGCCTACTTCCGCGATCCCGACGGCAACAAGCTCTGCGTCTTCCACATCGGCTGAGCGCCGGCGGCGCGCCCCTGGCGGGGGCGCCTTCCCGACCCTTGCGCGCCCCTCGACCACCGGGAGCCCGACCATGACCCTGGCCGATACCGCCGAACGCACGCTCCCCTCGGTGTGCCCCCTCGACTGCCCCGACACCTGCAGCCTGTCGGTGGGCGTGCGCGATGGCCGCGTGGTGAAGGTTCGCGGCTCGCAGGCCAATCCGTATACCGCGGGCGTGGTGTGCGACAAGGTCGCGCGCCACTATCCCGACTTCGTCCACGGGCCGGCGCGCCTGACCCGGCCGCTGGTGCGCACCGGTCCGCGCGGCAGCGGCCAGTACGCGCCGGTGTCGTGGGACGAGGCGCTCGATCGCGTGCACGCCGGTCTGCGCGCGGCGATCGACGCCCACGGTCCCCAGACCGTGCTGCCGCTGAACTACGCCGGGCCGCACGGCCAGCTCGCCGGCGGCTCGATGGACCGGCGCTTCTTCCACCGGCTCGGCGCCACGCTGGTCGACCGCGGGCCGCTGTGCGGCCTGGTGCGCGGCGCGGCCTACACCAGCCTGTTCGGCGCCTCGCCCGGCATGCCGCCCGAGGAGGTCGCGCACGCCGACGTGGTCGCGGTCTGGGGCAACAACGTCACGGTCTCCAACCTGCACCTGGCGCGGTCCATCCAGGCGGCGCGCCATGCCGGCGCGACGCTGGTGGTGGTCGATCCGCGCCGCACCCGCATCGCCGAGCAGGCCGACCTGTACCTGCAGATCCGCCCCGGCACCGATGTGATCCTGGCGCTGGCGCTCGCCGCCGAGCTCGAGCGGCGCGGCGCGCTCGATCAGGCCTTCATCGCGCAGTGGACCGAGGGCGCCGACGCCTTCCTCGCGCATGCGCGCACCCACACCCCCGCGACGGCCGTGCAGGCCTGCGGCATCACGGCCGATGCCTTCGACCGGCTGGCGGGGCTGTACGCCGGCGCGCGGCGGCTCGCGCTGTCGGCGGGCAACGGCATCGAGCGCGGGCGCAGCGGCGGCTCGGCGCTGCGCGCCATCATGGCGCTCAATGTCCTCACCGGTCAGCTCGGCCGCCCGGGCGCTGGTGTGTTCGTGCGGCCGGGCCTGGCCTTCCCGACCACCTCGGCGCGCCTGCAGCGGCCCGACCTCGTGCCGCCGGGCACGCGCAGCATCAACATCGTCGACGTCGGCCGCCTGCTGCTCGATGACACGCTGGCGCCGCCGATCCGCGCGGTCTTCATCTACAACCACAACCCGGTATGCACGCATCCCGACCAGAACCGGATGCGGCGCGCGCTGTCGCAGGAATCGCTGTTCGTGGTCGGTAGCGACGTCGTGATGACCGACAGCATGGCCTATGCCGACGTCATCCTGCCGGCCTGCTCGCACTTCGAGCACGACGATGTCTACACCGCCTACGGCCAGGCCTGGCTGCAGCGCGCCGCGCCGGTGATTCCGCGGGTGGGCGAGGCCCTGCCCAACACCGAGATCTTCCGCCGCCTGGCGGCGCGCTTCGGTTTCGACGACGACCCGGCCTTCCGCGACGACGACGTCGCGCTGATGGACGCCGCGCTCGACGCAGCCGATCCGCGCCTGCAGGGCCTGCGCCCCTCGCAGCTGCCGCTCGATCGCGCGCTGGCGATGACCGCCGCCGACGGCGGGCCGGCGCTGATGTGTGCCACGGTGCGGCCGGCCACGCCCTCGGGCCGCATCCGCCTGCACGACCCGGCGCTGGAGGCGCGCTACGGCTACGGCCTGCCGCGGCACGACCCGGTGCCGGTGCCCGATGGCGCGCCGCTGATGCTGATCTCGCCCTCGTCGGCGCGGCGCACCAACGCCACCTTCGGCAGCGATCCCGCCTCGCAGGGCGCGCAGCGCCTCGAGATCCATCCCGACGACGCGGTTGCGCGCGGCATCGCCGAGGGCGATCGGGTGCGGGTGGCCAACCGGCTCGGCGAGGTGGTGCTGATCGCGCACCTCACGACCGCCGTGCCGGCGGGGGTGCTGTACTCCCTCAAGGGCACCTGGCTTGCCACCAGCGAGACCGGCCAGACCGTCAACGCGCTGATCGACGCCGACCTGCGCACCGACATCATGGACGGCGCCTGCTACAACGACACCTTCGTCGAGGTCAGCCGGCTCGGGCCGCCGGTCTGAGCCGGCGCGCCCGGCGCTGCGCGGCCGGCGCTGCGCGGCCGGTGTGGTG
>Ga0315902_10002168_pt1 | contig 31028 bp, 28 predicted proteins | sample LakEriMetagenome_9_FD_203523 | JGI IMG/M metagenome (GOLD analysis project Ga0315902, IMG submission 203523) | Freshwater fungal communities from buoy surface, Lake Erie, Ohio, United States - Buoy 12 MA117 | ecosystem: Environmental > Aquatic > Freshwater > Lake > Lake biofilm | place: USA...
CAACGGCACACGCGAGGTCTCCTCGGCGATCACCAGCTCGACCATCACGACGATTGCGGTCTTCTTGCCGCTCGGCGTCGTGGGCGGCCTGATCAGCCAATTCTTCCTCCCCTTCGCGCTCACCGTCACCTACGCTCTGCTCGCATCGTTGATTGTTGCTCTCACGGTGATCCCGGTGCTCGCCTACTTCTTGGTCAAGGTGAAGGGCTCCAAGGCAACGATTCCGTACGCGGTCGACACCGACCACGAGGAGGTCTCCATCTGGGGGCGTCTCTATCTGCCAGTGCTCGGGCTTGCGCTGCGTCGTCGCGCAACGAAGTTCGCCACCCTGCTCATTGCGTTCAGCCTCTTCCTTGGGGCAACCTCGCTCGCAGGGTCTATCCCAACTCAGTTCTTGAACAGCGGTAGTGAGAAGGTTCTGACGGTGACGGTCAACCCGCCACTCGGAACCTCGACAGAGCGCGTACTTACGCGCAGCCGCGTCGCCTACGAGATTCTTGCCAAGGATCAAACGGTTGAGTTGGTCACTACCTCGATTCCGAGCGCGGATTCAACAGGCACGCAGACGCTCGTCGCCGCTACCACGGGCCGGGCGCCGAACGCCGCACGCATGACGGTCGTACTTAGCTCCGATACCGATCTCGCTGAAGCGAAGACGCGGTTGGCGGAATCACTCGCTGAGGTCGGTACCCAGGGATGGACCGTGACGGTGGAAGAGATCGGCTTTGCCGCCGGCTCTAACGCGATCTCGGTGATCATTACTGGCGAGCAAGCCGCTGACGTAGAGGCCGCATCGGACCTTCTCGTTACAACACTCGCCACAAACAGCGATCTCGCTAACGTCAAGAGTGATCTCGTCAAGGCTGGCCGCCAGATTGAGATCACGGTCAACCCGTCTGCAGCTGCGATGGCCGGTCTCTCGGCAGCGCAAGTAGCCGGAGAGGTGCGCAATCTCCTCGTCGGTTCGCAGCTTGGGCAGATCACGATCGATGGCTCGAAGGTGAATCTCTCCATCAAAATTGATAGCAGCTCCATGAGTGACGTTGACGCGCTTGGCGCGTTCCTTGTTGGTGGCGCGAAGAAGGTGCCACTCAGCAGCATCGCAACGATTGAGGAACTCTCCGTTCCTTCCAGCGTTACGCGCATCGACCAGTCGCTCGCCGCTAACGTGACGGGTGAGATTGCGGTCGCCGACACAGGCGCCGTGAACACTGCCGTTAAGACAGCGGTTACCGAACTGCAGGATGCAGGGAAGTTGAGCAAGGTCGACGTGCGCCTCGCCGGCGTGACGGAGCAGCAGAACGAGTCGTTCGGCGGCCTCTTCACGGCGATGGCCGTTGCGATTCTGCTCGTCTACCTGACCATGGTGCTGGTCTTCAATTCGCTGGTTGATCCGCTCGTGATCATGTTCAGCCTGCCGCTCGCCGTCATCGGCGCCTTCCCGGCGCTCTTGCTCACCAATCGTCCGATTGGTATCTCGGCACTTATCGGGTTCTTGATGTTGATCGGTATCGTGGTGACGAATGCCATCGTGTTGCTCGACCGCGTTGAACAGCTCCGCCATGAGGGGGTCCCAACCAAGGACGCCCTGCTGCGCGCTGGCGCAACACGCGTACGCCCAATCCTGATGACCGCGATCGCAACGATTTTGGCCCTTCTTCCGCTCGCGCTGGGACCAAGCGAGGGATCGATCATCGCCGCCGAGTTGGGAACCGTGGTGATTGGCGGGTTGCTCTCGTCAACTCTCCTCACCCTACTCGTGGTGCCCGTGGTCTACAGCTTGGTTGACGGGCTCAAGGCGAGCCTCTCGCGGGGGAAGCAGGTAAAGGCCGCCTAAAGGGGGCTCTCGCCTAATCCTGATACGATCAGTCGGGATTACCCCGCATGGTCAAACAGGGAAGAGGAGGCTCCATGACGGTCGCTAAGGAGACGGTTCGCGACGAACGGGAGCAGTACGCCTTCCACGACGACATCACCTACCTGCGCGAGACGAAGGCCGGCCTCACCGAGGCGACGGTTCGGGAGATCTCCGAGACGAAGGATGAGCCAGCCTGGATGCTGGAGTATCGCCTTCGCGCCTTCAAGCACTTTGAGGCGCGTGCGATGCCGATGTGGGGTGGCGACCTCACCAAGCTGGACTTCTCAAAGATCGTCTACTACCGCAAGCCATCCGAGCGCGAAGAGAAGTCGTGGGACGACGTCCCCGATCAGATCAAGAAGACGTTCGAGCGACTCGGCATCCCTGAAGCGGAGCGCAAGTTCCTTTCGGGCGTTGGTGCGCAGTACGACTCTGAGGTTGTCTATCACTCCGTTCGCGAAGACCTACAGAAGCTCGGCGTCGTCTTCATGGGTACCGACCAGGGGATGAAGGAGTACCCAGAGATCTTCAAGAAGTACTTCGGCACCGTTGTGCCGGCAGAAGACAACAAGTTCGCCGCACTGAACTCCGCTGTTTGGTCGGGCGGCTCGTTCGTCTATGTGCCAAAGGGTGTCGATGTGCCGTTGCCACTGCAGGCCTACTTCCGCATCAATGGTCAGAACACGGGTCAGTTTGAGCGAACCCTGATCGTTGTTGATGAGGGGGCGAGCCTCCACTACATCGAGGGCTGCACGGCGCCAAACTGGGCAACCGACTCACTGCACGTTGCCGTGGTTGAGGTGATCGCACTTCCGGGTGCGAAGGTTCGCTACACCACGATTCAGAACTGGTCGAACGATGTCTACAACCTCGTGACGAAGCGCGCACACGCGCATGCTGGCGCAACAGTTGAGTGGATCGACGCCAACACGGGCGCACAGCTCACCATGAAGTACCCAGGCATCTACCTGCTCGGCGAGAAGGCACACGCCGAGATCGTCTCGGTTGCCGTGGCGTCAAAGGGTCAGCACCAGGACACCGGTGCGAAGGCGGTGCACCTTGCGCCGAACACCACCAGCCGCATCGTCGGCAAGTCAGTCTGCAAGGACGGCGGCGTGGCAACTTATCGCGGCACCGTCCGCGTGGCACCGGGCGCAACGGGCGTCACCACGAGTGTGCGCTGCGATGCGCTGATCCTCGATGAGGGGAGCCGCTCTGAGACTTACCCGTACATCGACATCCAAGAGGACGACACCTCAATGAGCCACGAGGCAACCGTTGGTCGCGTCTCCGACGATCAGATCTTCTATCTGATGAGCCGCGGCATGACCGAGAACGAGGCGACGAACTTGATCGTGCAGGGCTTCCTTGAAGTCTTCACCAAGGAGTTGCCGATGGAGTACGCCCTGGAGTTCAATCGGCTGATTCGACTCGAGATGGAGGGGGCCCTCGGGTGACCCGCCGCGCACTCGCTGATCTCCCACTCGAGTGGGCAACAACCGACATGATCACCAAGCTCAGCCCAGGAGGCGCAGGCCTACCTGAGCGAACCGTGGCACTCGCCGCGTTTCACGCCCTCCCGACTGAGTCGAACCTGCTCTTTACCGGGTACGTTGATCTTCGATCGGCAGAGGTTGAGCGCGCGGCGCCCGCCGTTCTCCCGCAGGAGATTCGAGCACTCCCCGCAACGGCACTGCCGGAGGGCGCCGCTGCACTCATTGAAATCTCGAGCGCAGGGGTCGGCGCCTACCTTAGCGGGGAGGCCACCACTGCCGGCCTGAGCATTGCACCGCTCGCCCCATCCACGCCGATGGGTGGCGCAAGTGAAGATCGCACTGCTGCGCTAGTGGCCGCCCTCTGGAACACCGGCGTCTCGATTTCGCTGAGCTCGGGTCATCTGCGCGCGCCGATTGTTGTGCGCATCGTTGCCCCTGAGTCTGGCTCGTCGCTCCTTGCGCGCATCGCAGTGGCCCTTGGCGTCGGCGCACAGGCCTCGATCGTGGAAGAGATCAGCGGCAGCGCCGCTGCGCCCGCAGTTGCCACATCGCTCTTGGCGACCAGTAGCGAGATTACGCTCGGCGCCCGCGCGACGTTGTCACTCTCCTCCATCCAAGACCTTCCAGAAGATCGTGCCTACGTGACGGTCCGTCGTCACACCTTTGGCGAGAAGGCACAGTTACAGCTCGCCGTGGCGCAGGTCGGCGCACGGTTGGTGCGCGGGCGAATTGATCATCTGCTCGCGGGCGATGGTTCTGGCGTTCGCCAGGTCGAGGTGGTCTTCGGCGCTGGTGATCAGATTCACGACCTCACCACCTATAGCCTGCACTCTGGCCAGAAGACGGTGGGCGACCTACTTGCAAAGGGTGTGTTTGCCGGAAACGCACGTGGCTACATCAAGGGTGTCACGACGATCCCGCGCAGCGGGCGTGGCACGAACTCGTACCTCGGTGAGTTCGGCATGCTCCTTTCGAAGACGGCGCGTAGCGTGGCGATCCCGTCACTCTGGATCGACCAGCCCGACTGCGAGCGGGCGGCGCACGGCAGCTCCGTTGGGCCAATTGACCCCGCCCAGATCTTCTACCTGCGCTCACGCGGGCTCACCGATGCGGAGGCACGTCGCACGATTGTGATGGGCTTCTTAGAGCCAGTGGTCGCTGCGCTCCCCCTGGAAGCCGAGGCAGATCGCCTGCGCGAGGTGCTTGCAGCTAAGCTTGACGCTGCACTGGCAAAGCAGCCTGCAGCACTCGCCTCTTAAACTCACCCCATGCCAGCCGAGCGCCTTTTCCCTGCAGTAGAGCTCCCCGACGGTACGATGCGTCTCGCCTGGCCCGGCGGCGCGGCCATTCTGGTTGTGAATCGCGGCGGCAAGTTGTTGGCGGTCGACGGCGTCTGCACGCACGAGTATTGCGAGCTTGATCGCGGCTTCCTCTCACCCGCCACTGTAGACCGACCCACCGTGACCTGCCCGCTGCACTTGTCGCGATTTGACCTCGAGAGCGGCGAGCCGCTTGACCCACCGGCCGAAGTCCCGCTCGGGGTTCATGTGGTGAGCGTTGACGAACAGGGATGGGTGGTTCTGCAAACCTAGCCCTGCACAGCGCGCTAGGATGGGGGCGACGCGCAGCCACTGCGCAAGAGGGGAGCCCCAATGCAAGAGATTAAGGATCGTGCCGCAAGCCTCGCCGGTCTCGCGCTAGAGCGCGACGCAATCTTCTTGTACGACGCGCTTGCCAAGATTGAGAAGGACCCCGCCCGCCGGAGCGCCTTTGAACGCATTGCAACAAGTGAGCGTCGCCACGCCGCTATCTGGGAGGCGAAGCTCATCAGCCTCGGCGAGCAGGTACCTGCCAGCAAGCGCCCGAGCTGGCGTGTGCGCCAGATCACGCTGCTCGCGCGACTCTTTGGCACCCGTGCCGTAAGCGACATGGTGAAGGCGCTTGAAGGGTATGAGGAGGAGGTCTACGGCGCTCACGGTGACGTGGCTGAGGTCACCGACATAGCCGCCGATGAAGCGAAGCACGCCGACATCTGGCGCGAACTCGATGCGGGTAAAGCCGCCGGTCGTGGGAAGGGCGTCGCCGCACACCGCGGTGCCCTTGAAGAGACAAAGGCACGTGAGCCGTGGCATCGCGCGGGAAACAGTGGCACCGTGCGCGCCGCGATCTTTGGCGTATCAGACGGACTCGTTTCAAATGCCGCTCTGGTGATGGGTATCGCGGGGGCAACCTCCGCCAGTGGGCAGGGTGGTTTCGTCGTGCTGGCCGGCGTTGCGGGTCTGCTCGCTGGTGCATTCAGCATGGCGGCGGGTGAGTACGTCTCGATGCGTAGCCAGACCGAACTCCTTGAGCGCCAGATTGAGCTGGAGCGCGCCGAACTTGAAGCGATGCCTGAAGAGGAGGAGGCCGAGATTGCGGCGATCTACCACGCGCGCGGCTTCCCCGATGACGAGGCGAAAGTGATCGCAAAGCGACTGATGGCTGATCCGGCGATTGCTCTCGAGACGTTGGTTCGAGAAGAGCTTGGCCTCGACCCAGAGGAGCTTGGTTCCCCCTGGGGTGCGGCGATCTCCTCGTTCATCGCCTTTGCCGTCGGCGCGTTCGTACCGCTCTTGCCGTTCATTCTGCTCACCGGTTTTACCGCACTCTCTGTCAGCATTGCCCTGACAGCGGTCGCGCTCTTTAGTGTCGGCGCTGCGGTCAGTCTGCTTACGGGTAAGTCGGCGATCTACACGGGGCTTCGCCAGCTGGCGATTGGTGCAGCGGCGGCCGCAATCACCTATGCCGTTGGCTCACTGATTGGAGTCAACGTCTAGATGCTGCCACTCCCACCCGATCCAGTTCTCCTTGAGCTCGGACCGATCGTCATCCGTTGGTATGGAGTCCTCTACGCCGTCGGGCTCTTGGTGGCGTACCAGTTCATGCTCCGCGAAGCACGACGTCGTTCTCTCAACGAGAAGCTGATTCTCGACGGTCTCATCATCATCTCGATCGCCGCGCTAGCTGGTGGTCGCCTCTATCACGTGATTGACGCATGGGAGCGGCAGTTTGCAGCGAACCCGATTTCAGCAATCATTCCTCCGTACGAGGGGCTCGGCGCTCCAGGTGGTCTCATCACCGGCACGATCGCCCTTGTGGTAATCCTTCGCCGCTGGCAACAGGAGCCGTGGGGCTGGGTTGACGTAGCCGGTCCGGCGATCCTAGTGATGCAGGCAATCGCACGATGGGGGAACTGGTTCAACCAGGAGCTCTACGGTGCGCCAACCGATCTTCCCTGGGGGCTTGCAATCGACTGCGCCCATCGCGCCGCCACCGTCTCGTGTGCCGCAGTCGGCGAAGCAACGCGGTTCCACCCACTCTTCCTCTACGAGTCGCTCTCGGGTCTGGCTGGTGCGCTGATCCTTCCTGCGCTCGGACAGCGGCTTAAGGGGCATCTCCTCCCAGGAATGATCGGCCTCGGCGCCGTCGCCTGGTATAGCGTCACTCGCATCGCTCTTGAGGGCCTTCGTCTAGAAAACTGGCAGGTGGGCGGCATTGCGACCGCCTACTTCGTGATGGGGACAGTGCTGCTTGTCACACTGCTGGTCGCCATCATCCGCCTGCGAACTGCCACCTCCGCCAAGAAGCAGCGCCAGCGGTAGGATCAGCGTGCTCGGCAATACCGCCGAGAGAGGAGGGCTCATGGCAAAGATTCAGCGTCGCAAGGTCACCGTCATCGGCGCAGGGAACGTGGGCGCCACAACTGCACAGCGCATCGCTGAGTCCGGGCTCGCCGATGTCGTCCTGATCGACATCGTCGAGGGGCTCCCGCAGGGGAAGGGGCTCGACCTTGCCGAGGCGGCTCCGGTCGTGGGCCACGACGCCCACATCATCGGCACCAACAACTACGACGACACGGCGAACTCCGACGTGATCGTCGTTACAAGTGGCATCGCTCGCAAGCCAGGGATGAGCCGTGACGATCTGCTCAACACCAATGCTGGCATTGTCCGCAGTGTTGTCACCGAGTCAACGAAACGATCCCCTAACGCCATCTTGGTCGTCGTTACAAATCCGCTCGACGCGATGTGCCACGTTGCCCTCAAGGCGTCGGGCTTCCCAAAGCATCGGGTGATCGGCATGGCCGGCACCCTCGACTCCGCGCGCTATCGCACCTTCATTGCGCAAGAGGCAGGCGTAAGCGTTGAGGATGTGCGTGCATTTGTGCTCGGCGGTCACGGTGACACGATGGTGCCGCTGCCGCGCTACTCATCAATTGGCGGCATTCCGTTGCCAGAGTTCCTCGCCGCAGATCGCATCGAGGCAATCGTCAAGCGAACCCGCAGTGGTGGTGCCGAGATCGTTGAGCTGCTAAAGACCGGTTCGGCCTACTACGCACCAGCGGCAGCTACGTTCGAAGTAGTCGAGAGCATCCTGCTCGACCGCCGTCGACTGATCCCCTGCGCCGCGCTCCTAGAGGGCGAATATGGCGTCGACGGTCTCTACGTTGGGGTACCAGTGGTGATTGGCGGCAACGGCATCGAGAAGATCATTGAGATCACCTTGACGAGCGACGAAGCTGCGGCATTCAAGCGCTCGGCCGATGCAGTGAAAGAGCTCGTCGATCTGCTCTAGCGCCAGCGGCGCCCTTGATTAGAACCAGCGAGCGGTGATGACCTTCTTCGTGGTGTAGAACTCCACTCCGTCGCGACCGGTCGCGTGCAGGTCACCGAAGAAGCTCTTGCGGCGACCGCTGAACGGGAAGAAGGCCATTGGGGCCGCCACACCAACGTTCACGCCGAGCATGCCCGAGGTCGCCTTGCGCTTGAACTCGCGCGCCGCAGAGCCAGAGGCGGTGTAGATGCTCGCCGCATTGCCGTACTCGTTCGTCTCAGCCATCAGCCGAAGCGCCTCATCGAGGTCTTTCGCGTAGAGAATCGAGAGGACTGGCCCGAAGACCTCTTCGCGTGCCAGTGGTGAGGTTGGCGCGATCTCAAGCAGCGTTGGGCCAACGAAGAAGCCCGTCTCGGGCCCGGTGCCGCGACCGTCGCGCAGCATCTTCGCCCCTGCAGCAACTCCTTGGTCGACCAGAGTGTGAATGCGCTCACGTGCCTCACCACGGATCACGGGGCCGAGCGAGACACCAGCATCAAGGCCGAATCCCATCTTGATCGTGTCGGCGTGTTCGAGGAGTCGCGGCAACATGCGCTCACGCGCTTCGCCGACCAGCGTGAGGACTGAGCCTGCGAGGCAACGCTGCCCCGCATTGCCGAAGGCAGACTCCGCGATGTTTGGCACACTCTGATCAAGCACCGCATCAGGCATGGCGATGATGTGATTCTTGGCACCGCCGAGCGCCTGCACGCGCTTGCCGCTCTTAGCCGCGGTCTCGTAGACGATGCAAGCTACGCGCTCGGATCCAACGAAGCTAATGGCATCAACGCCTGGGTTGGTGATCAGGCCGGTGACCGTCTCAACAGCACCATGCACCAAGCCAACAACCCCAGCCGGAATGCCGGCCTCTTCGCAGATCTCGATGATGCGCTGCGACGAGAGTGGCGTGCGCTCGGAGGGCTTCAAGATGAACGAGTTGCCGCAAGCGATCGCGAGTGGCAGCATCCACATTGGCACCATGAAGGGGAAGTTGAATGGTGTGATGCCGGCGACCACCCCGACAGGGAAGCGCACCATCTCGGAGTCGATGCCGCGCGAGACCTGGTCGAGGTTCTGGCCCATGAGGAGTGTTGGGGCGCCGCAGGCGAAGTCGACGACCTCAATGCCGCGGCGGACCTCGCCCGTAGCATCGCTCAGCACCTTGCCGTTCTCGGTGGTGACGAGCTTGGCGAGCGCCTCGCGGTTGTCGAGCATCGCCTCACGCAACTTGAAGAGGTAGCCAGCTCGCTCTGGTGGCGGCATCTCGCCCCACTCGTAAGCGGCGGCTCGCGCCGCATCAACGGCAGCCTGCACGTCGGCGGCATTCGAGAGAGGCACGTAGGCGAGGGGGGCCTCGGTTGCCGGGTTCGGCACCACAAGGCGCTCGTTCGAGGTCGAAGCGACCCACTGCCCGTTGATGTAGTTCTTTAGGGTGGCTGGGGCACTCTGTGCGGCCAAGCTTTCAATAGTTGTTGCCATGGCGAGATTCTCGCCGATCCGCGCCCTAAGCGCGGCGCACGGCGTGATTGTCTCGCGCCACGCACCACCAGAAGGGCGGTATCCTCAGCGGCACGGGGGCGCGCCTGCGCCTCATCACTGGGAGGGTCTATGGGCGCAGCCAAGCGAACCCCACTGAGCGGGCCAGAGATGGTCGCCCTCTCCAAGCGCCACACCATGACCGAATGGTCCGCCCAGGCTGCAGCGAATCCGATTCCGATCGCTCGCGCAAAGGGCTCCTGGTTCTGGACCCCTGAAGAGGAGAAGTTCCTTGACTTCAACAGCCAGCTGATGTGCACCAACATCGGCCACGGTGATGAGCGAGTGCTGAAGGCGATCACGGATCAGGCGGCAACGCTCGCCTACGCGAACCCGTTTATGGCGACCGAGCCGCGCGCCCGACTCGGTGCGAAGCTGGCCGAGATCTGCCCTGGTGATATTGACGCCTTTTTCTTCACCAACGGCGGTGCTGAAGCGGTCGAAAACGCCTTCCGCATTGCGCGCCTCTATACGGGCCGTCACAAGATCGCCGCACGCTATCGCTCGTACCACGGCGGCACCTCTGGAGCGCTCAGCGCCACTGGCGATCCGCGTCGTTGGTTCGCCGAGCCTGGCATGCCGGGCATCTTCCGCATTCCTGACTTCCATGAGTTCGGTGCCGCCGAGCCACGCCCGGTCGCTGAGGTGCTCGCGGAGACCGAGAAGATCATTCGCTTCGAAGGGCCGCACACCGTCGCCGCAATCATCGTTGAGCCGGTTGTCGGTACAAACGGCATCTTGATTCCGCCCGATGGCTACATGCAGGGGCTGCGTGACATCTGTGATCGCCACGGCATCCTGTTGATCGCCGACGAGGTGATGGCCGGGTTTGGCCGAACAGGCAAGTGGTTCGCCATTGATCACTCCGGCGTCGTGCCCGACATGATCACCATGGCGAAGGGCCTGACCAGCGCCTACGTGCAGCTCGGCGCGCTCGGCATGCGACGGCCGATCGCCGATCACTTTGCCGAGAAGGTGTTCGGGGGCGGTTTGACCTACAACAGCCATCCGCTTGCCTGTGCGACCGCCCTCGCCACGATCGAGGTCTACGAGGAGGACGACCTGATCACTCGCGCCGCCACGATGGGGAAGACGCTCCGCGCACATCATGAGCGCATGAAGGCGAAGCACCCGTGCGTCGGGCCAATTCGCAACATCGGACTCTTCGGAATCATTGAGCTGGTGCGTGATCCGAAGACGCAAGAGCCGATTGCGGCGTTCAATACCAGTGCACCAGAGATGCTGGCGCTCGGCGCCATCTTCCGCAAGAACGGCCTCTATACGATCGTGCGATGGAATGGATTCTTCACGAATCCACCGCTCATCATCACGAACGAGGAGCTTGACTTTGCGTTCGATGTGATCGACCGCGGCCTGACAGAGGTTGACAAGGCTCTCGGCCTGGCATGAACAACGCTCGCGTCGGCGAGGGTGCGCCACCGCCGGTGATTACGGTGGTGCAGCGAGGCCAGATCACTGAGGCGGCACATCGCGGCGACGTGGCGGTGGTGGCAGGCGGCGGTCGCCTCGCCGCAAGCCTTGGCGAGCCAGATCGGCTGATCTCCCTACGCAGTTCCGTGAAGCCCTTCACTGCAGTGGCGGTGCTGGCTGCAGCAGACGAGGCCGGCCTCACGCTCGACGACGAGATGATCGCCCTGGCTTCGGCGAGCCACGCGGGCGCCGACGAGCACATCGCGGTGGCGCAGCGGATGATCGACACCTTCGGACTGAACCCAGCACACCTTGTGCACGGCCGACCGCAGAGCGCTCGTGGCGGAAGTGGCGAGCTGCTTGCCCACATGTGCTCAGGGCAGCACCTCTCACTGCTGCTCCTGGCGAAGGCACGCGGATTTGATCCGGTCGGGTACGAGAGTTTTGATCACCTGGTGCAGCGCGAGTTGCGCACCGTTGTTGGTGAGTTGCTGAGCGTTGACCTGCACGCAGCGCCGTGGGGTATGGATGGCTGTGCGATCCCCACCTCGGCGATCCCGCTTCGCGCGGCGGCGGAGGGGGCGCGACGCTGGGCGACCCCGCACGATGAGCACGTGCCAGAGCGCTACCGCGCGCTGCTAGATCGCGTTCGCATTGCCGCTATCAAGAACCCCCGCCTCATCTCGGGGGCGAGCTTCCTTGATACCGATCTCATTCGCGGTGGCGAGGGGCTCGTTGTCGCAAAGCAAGGGGCTGAGGGGCTCTGCCTTGTTGGCCTGCCGGGCTACGGCATCGCGGTGCGCACCGAGGATGGTGATGCAGCGGCTCGCTCTGGCCGCGTTGCGACAGTCGCCGTACTTGCGGCGATCGGCGCCAGCGTTGCCGCAGCAGCATCGCTCGATTCACATCGCAGCGTGAGCCTTGCCGATCCGCGGGGCGGTGCAGCACTCGCTACGGTACGGCCCGGGGATTCACTCGCGACGCTCAAGGTTTCGTAGGTCGTGCCAACGGCAAAGATGCGCAAGGAGGAGGCATGGCGTGTACTCGGTCTCCCTGGGCAGCCATCTGCGCGCGAGGTTAAGTCTGCCTATCGCCGATTAGCAAAGTCGACGCATCCAGATGCGATCGGTGGTGGCAGAACTGCCTCACAGTTTGCGCGGATCACCGAGGCGTACGAGGTTGCACTCGCTGACGCGATTGCTGCGGGGCGCATCGGTGCATCAACTCGTGACCTACCGCCAGCTCGTACAGCACCTGCACCTGCGCCTCGCCGCACGCCGCAACCGGCTCAACCGAGCGCTGGCACGCAGCCAACAGCCAGTGCGCACCCTGGCTCCACCACGTATGACGGAGCGACAGAGTCTGAGCCAGTCTGGGATGGGGCCGCCTGGGTTGGCGCCGACTCTGGCACGTATTGGACGGTCAATCCGCGCGAGTACGCTGACCCTCGCAAGCATGGCCCCGAGTATCGAGCCCGCGGGCGACGCCCCGTTCGGCGAACGCCGCGGGAGCGCACCACAGCGCAGCCTGCTCCGCGACCTCAGACTGCAGAGACACGTGGCGTGGCACGATCCACATCACTCGCCGTTGGGGCCGCCTCGCTGGTTCTCATCACGGTGCTGGTCAGCGGCTCCCTTCGCCTGCTCGCGGCTGCGGCCCTCTGTGCGCTTCTCGCCTACATCGCCCTGAATGCGCGTCGCAGGTAGGATCAGCCCTATGGCAACCACTCGTCGAGCAGCTCTTACAGCGGCGGCGCAGGAGTACCTCCTCGCCTTCCGTAGCCACGGCGACGATGAGGGGGTCACCCCGTCACTCGTTGCCAAGGACCTTGAGGTGAGCAAACAGGCGGCCGCCGAGATGTTCCGCCGACTCGCTGATGACCGACTGATCGCATCGTGCAGCGGACATGCGCGACTTTGGAAGCTCACCGCCTCGGGCGAGAGCGCCGCCGATGCCGTCTTCCGACGACATGCGCTCTTGGAGTGGCTGCTAACCGGCATCGTCGGTATGCCGTGGGCGGCGGCCGATGTTGAGGCACGCCGACTGCATGCCTCCATCTCGCCTGAATTTGAAACTCGCCTCGATGAGATGCTTGGTCATCCGCAGACCTGCCCGCACGGGAATCCGATTGACCGAGCGACCGAGGCACGCCGACCGAAGGGGGAGCCACTCGCAGCGCTTGAGGCGGGTGAGGCGGCGACCATCTATCGCGTCACAGAAGCGGCCGAGGCTGATGCCGCGCTGCTCGGCTATCTCGAAGCGCGTGGGCTGGTCCCCGGCGCAAAGATCACCGTTCTCTCGCGAAGTACATCACTTGACTCACTCACGCTCGATGGTCCGATCGGGAAAGCCTCGCTCGGCCTTCGCCCCGCCGCGCTTGTACAGGTGATGCGTGGCGCTGTGGATGCGTCGCTCTTCCATCAGATTCCGTCACGCTCATGAGTGATGCCGTGCGCGTGCGCATTGCACCGAGCCCAACAGGACCGTTCCATATCGGTACGGCGCGGACAGCGCTCTTCAACCTGCTCTTCGCGCGTCGCCATGGCGGCACCTACATCGTGCGCGTGGAAGACACCGATACGGCGCGCTCCACCAAGGAGTTTGAGGCCGACATCCTTGCGGGGCTCGCCTGGCTCGGCCTTGCCGCCGATGAGGGTGTAGTAGCAGAGGGGGAGCGCGGCGACCGCGGCCCGTACCGACAATCTGAGCGCAGCGAGCGCTACACCGCCGTGGCGAATGAGCTCCGCGCAAAAGGGCTGACCTACCCCTGCTTCTGTACCCCAGGTGATCTTGATGCAGAGCGCAAGGCTCGTGAAGCGGCGAAGCTTCCGCCTCGCTACTCCGGTCGCTGCGCCGCGATCCCTGCCGAGACCTCTGCCGCACGCATTGCCGCAGGTGAATCGGCAGCCCTGCGCTTCCGCATTAAGCCTGGTGTCGTGGTTATTGATGACCTTGTGCGCGGGCGGGTTGAGATTGACAGCGACACACTGGGCGGCGACCTGGTGATCCTGCGCGCCGATGGCACGCCGCTCTATCACTTCACCGTGGTGGTCGACGATGCCGACATGGGAATCACCCACGTCATTCGCGGCGAGGACCACCTCTCCAACACACCGAAGCACATCCTGCTCTTTGAGGCGCTCGGCGTACCACTACCGAAGTTTGCCCACCTTCCGCTGATCTTGAACCCAGACCGAACAAAGATGAGCAAGCGCAAGAGCCAGACCGCCCTCGCGGACTATCGCGCCGAGGGCTTCCTGGTTGAGGCGCTGGTGAACTTCCTCGCACTGCTCGGCTGGTCAACGGGGAGCGAAGACGAGGTGCTCTCCATTGATGAGCTGCAGGAGCGATTCAATCTGGAACATGTCCAGAAGGCCGGCGCGATATTTGATCGCACACGCCTCGAGTGGCTGAACGGCCAATGGATCCGACGGTTGAGCAACGAGGAGTTGCTCGTACGACTTCGCCCCTTCTACGAGGGTGCTGCAGCAAACGGCACACTGCAGCGGCCGGCAACCGATGCCGAGATCGTCGCGCTGATCCCGTTGATCCGTGATCGCATTCCGCTCCTCTCGTCGGCGGTCACACTCACCGACTTCCTCTTCGCCACCGCCCTTGAGCACGACCGTGCCGCACTGGTACCGAAGCGTTGGGATGCTGCCACCACGCTGCAGGCGCTCGCAGCCGCTCGCCCCCTGATTGCTGAGGCGATCGGCGAGGGCGACCAGCCACTGCTCGATGCAGAGGATCCGCTTGAGGTGCAGCTCCGAGCGCTCGCAGAGACGTCGGGCTGGAAGTCGGGCGATCTCTTCATGGCCCTGCGCGTTGCAGTAACCGGGCGAACGGCAACTCCACCACTCTTCGACAGCATGCGCCTTCTCGGTCGTGCGCGTGTGCTGGCGCATCTCGACGCCGCCGCGGCACTGGTGAGCGGCAACTAGCGTTTACATGGCGATAACACCGCTCCCTCAGAGTGACGCGGTGCCAGAACGACCAATCAAGATCCTGCTGGTTGAAGATGAGCGAGCCCTTCGCGAGGCGCTCGCCGATGCGTTGACGAGCGAGGGATTCATCATCACCCAGGCCGAGAACGGTGCCGCAGGCCTCGCTGCGTTTCGCGCCGCTCCACCAGACCTGATCCTTCTTGACCTTATGCTCCCCGAGATGGGCGGCATTGAGGTCTGTCGATCGATTCGGAGCAGCTCGCAGGTCCCGATCATCATGGTCACCGCAAAGGCTTCGGAGACGGATCGGATCAGTGGCCTTGACCTTGGCGCCGATGACTACGTGACGAAGCCGTTCTCCTCGCGCGAGCTGATCGCGCGTATTCGGGCGGTGCTCCGTCGCGCTGAGGTGGGAGCCATCCCAGTTACGGTGGGCTCGCGCCTTCGTATCGCCGAGGCGGAGGTTGACCTTGAGGGGCAACGAGTGCTGCGTGACGGTGTCGCGGTACACCTCAAGCCGAAGGCCTTCCAGTTGCTGGCGTTCCTCATTGAGAACGCGGGTCGCGTCTATACCCGCGAGCAGCTCCTCGACAAGGTGTGGGGGTACGACTATGCGGGCGAAACGCGCACGGTTGACGTGCACATACATGCCCTGCGTCAGGCCGTGGAGGCGATCCCCGCCGAGCCCGTGGCCCTTCAGACGGTCCGCGGGATCGGCTACGTCTTGCGCCGCCCAGCCTGACCCACACACCGCTTCTGAACGAGAGCCCCGCGCGCGGGTAGGATTGACCCCATGCGCATGAGCGAGCTCTTCTTTACGACCCTCCGGGAGGATCCCGCCGACGCGGAGATGCCCTCCCACCGGCTCCTGCTCCGTGCTGGGTATATTCGGCCCCTCGGCGCCGGAATCTATTCGCTACTCCCGCTCGGCATGCGCGTCAACATGCGCGTCACCCAGGTCATTCGCGAAGAGATGAACGCGATCGGCGCTCAAGAGATGCTGATGCCGGTCGTGCACCCGGCCGACCTCTGGCGCGAGACGGGGCGCTACGACCAGATCGGACCGGAGATGGGCCGCTTTAACGACCGCGGTGGCCGCGACATGGTCCTGGCGATGACGCACGAAGAGGTGGTGACTGACCTACTTCGCAAGTTGATCAACTCGTGGCGCCAACTCCCACAGCAGATGTACCACTTCCAAACCAAGTGGCGTGACGAGCCACGGGCGCGCGGTGGACTTATTCGCGTGCGCGAGTTCACGATGAAGGACGCCTATAGCGCCGACCGTGATGAGGCGGGCCTTGATCGCTCTTACAAGCTCTACTACCACGCCTATACGCGCATCTTTGCTCGACTTGGACTCGAGGCGATCGCCGTGGCCAGTGATGTTGGCATGATGGGCGGCTCACTGGCGCACGAGTTCATGGCCTTCAGCCCGTTTGGTGAAGATGGCCTCGTGCTCTGTGATGGCTGCGGCGCTGCTGCGAACCGACAGGTCGCCGTTGTGAAGCGCGAGATCCCAGCAAGCGCCCCACAGGAGCCACTCAAGGAGATCGCAACACCAGGCGCCTCAACCATTGTTGAACTTGCGGCGCAGTTGAAGGTTCCTGAGTCAACCTGTGCAAAGGCGGTCTTCTTCGCCGACCGCGATGGACGACTCATTGTTGCCATCGTCCGCGGCGATGATGAGGTGGAAGAGACGAAGTTGACCAACGCCATCGGTGCGCGAGACCTCCGACCCGCACGCGAAGAAGAGATTCGCGCCGCTGGCATGGAGCCAGGGTACGCATCCCCTGTGGGAATCAAGGAGGCAACCGTCGTCGTGGATGAGCTCGTCGCAACGACCGCCAATATGGTTGCAGGAGCGAACAAGGCGGGCTATCACCTGACCGGCGTGAACGTCGGCCGAGACTACACGCCGACCGCCGTCGCCGACATCGCATCAGCGAAGGTGGGCGATGCCTGCCTCGCCTGTGGTGGCAAACTGCGCATCGAGAACGGCATTGAGGTTGGCAACATCTTCAAGCTCGGCACTCGATACACCGGTGCGCTGGGTGCCACCTACGCCGACGAGGCGGGGGTCTCGCACCCAATCGTGATGGGCTCGTATGGGATCGGCGTTGGCCGTGCCGTCGCTTGCATCGCTGAGGCGCACCACGACGAGAAGGGCCTCTCCTGGCCGATCTCAATCAGCCCCTTCGACGCGCAGGTTGCGATCGTTGGCGCGAACAAGGACCCGAAGGTGACCGAGATCGCACTCGCCCTTGAGTCAGAGGCGGAAGCTGCTGGCATTGAGCTGCTCGTCGATGATCGGGCCGAGACCCCTGGCGTGAAGTTCGCCGATGCCGAGCTGATTGGTACGCCATGGATGATCACCATCTCGCCGCGCTCGCTTGAAGCTGGCGGCGCAGAGGTTACCCGCCGCTCAACGGGTGAGCGAAGCGTCCTACCGGTAAGCGAAGTGCTCAACGCTATTCGTAGCGCGCAGACGAGCGATCGTGCCGCGATTGAGGCGGAGCTGCTCAAGCGCGGGTATCCACCGCGGCATGCAGCACGCGATCCGCACCCAGCCGCCTGATGCCCGACATCATCATCGGGCTTGCCACAGTACTGGTCTCTGCAGGGATCACCTATCTAGTTGTTCGCCGCTTCACAGCCCAAGACGTAGCAACAGAGGCCGATCGCGCAGCACGGGAGAGCAGTCGGGCAGACGTTGCCTGGGATCGCGCTGATCGTCGATCTGAGCGCCTGAACGCCCTCCTTGAGGCAACCGACGATGCCATTCTCCGCGTCGGCTCGGATCTCGTCATCCGCGCCGCAAGCCCGGTCACTGGTGAGATCCTTGCGCGCGGTGATGTGCAGTTCCGTGGCATGCCGCTGATCGAAGCAACCGTTGACTTCCGACTCGAGGAACTCACCCGCAAGGCGATCGCTGGCGAAGTGCATCGGGGCGAGATTGATATTCGCGACGGCCGCCTTGGGCACTCCGACGAGGCGCGACACGTCTCTGTGGTGGCAGCACCCGATGGTGATGGCGGCGCCTGGCTAGTCTTGCGCGACCTGACTGAGGTGCGTCGACTGCGACAGATTCGCACCGAGTTCGTAGACAACCTCTCGCACGAGTTGCGCACACCACTCTCAACGATCCGTCTTCTCGCGGAGTCGATTGGCAGCGTCGCAGCGAAGGGTGACCTCGCTGGAGTAGCAAGCCGCAGTGCCAAGATCGAGGTTGAGGTGCTTCACCTTGTTCAGATGGCCGATGAGATGCTCGACCTCGCCACCCTAGAGGCGGGTGAGATCCCGCTCCGTAAGGCCGAGTTCGACCTGATCACCTTGGCCGAGGAGGTGGCACAGCGGTTCACTCCGGTCGCGGCACAGCATGGCGGCGGCATTGATGTGATCGGCACAGGCCCACTCCTGATTACTGGCGACCGTGATCGCCTGCGCCAAGCGGTGGCCAACCTCGTCCATAACGCGGTGAAGTACAGCCGTGAGGGGGGACGAGTTGAACTAGAAGTTGAACGACTGAGCGATGGCGGATCCAAGATCGCAGTGGTGGATCACGGCATTGGTATCGATCGTGCCCACCTCTCGCGCATCTTTGAACGGTTCTTTACCGTGGAGCGAGTGGATGGTGGCGCCGGGGCCGTTGGCGGCGGTGGGACCGGACTCGGACTCGCGATTGCCCGACACGCTGTGCTTCGTCACGGAGGCGAGATCACCGTCACCTCAACGACGGGCGTAGGGACAACGTTCACCATTACGCTGCCACCAGCAGGAGACCTCTCCTGACTCATCGCCCGAGCGCGATCGGTCGCGCACGTGAGGCTCTGCAGCGGCCGGTCCTCCTTGCACATCGCGGAGCCCACGATGGAACGCTTCACGAAAACAGCGTAGCCGCTCTCGTCGCAGGTGCGCTGCAGTGTGATGGCGTGGAGTTTGATGTGCGCTTTAGTGCCGATGGGGTAGCGGTGATCGTGCACGATGAGACGCTCGATCGACTCTTCGGGGTACCACGACGTGTGTGTGAACTCTCGGCGATCGAGCTTGCGGAGATCGGTGTTCCAACGCTCACCGAAGTTCTTGCCGCCATGCCCGCGGCAACGCTGATTGACCTAGAGCTAAAGGAGCGCCCAACCGATGCGCTTTTCACCACCCTTATCGCTGCGCGCGGTGCAGGGGCAGAGGGGGTTGTCTTCTCCAGCTTTCACCCAAATGTCCTCAAGGTGGTTGCAGAGCGTGCGCCGGACTGGTCCCGTTGGCTCAACGCCGAGACTGCGGCAGATGCGGAGCAGGCGGGGCAACTAGGGTGCCCAGGCCTCTCGGTTGCGCTGGATCTCTTGACCGACGAGCGCATCAGCCGCTGGCGTGATGCGGGGCTCGAGGTTGCCGCTTGGACGCTGCGAGAGGCGCAGAACGCCGCTTGGGCGAGTGATCTGCGACTTACCGCCGTCTGCGTTGAGGGCGAATGGGCGACTGCCGCTCGAGCGGCGACCCGTTAGCGCTCGCTCTTCGGGGCGCGCAGGTGTGCGGGGGGAACGAGCGCAACGAGACGGCCGCTCCCCGGCGTATACGGTGCCGGGATGTCAATGCGGATCATGGACCCCTTCTCAACCGGAATCGCGTCAATGCCAGTGAGCTCGGCGATCAGGTTGCCGAGGTGGGGCTGGTGCCCAACAAGGAGGAGGGCGTCGTGACCGCGTCGAGCGAGGAGCTTGGCGACGTGCGCCGCAGTCGGTCCGTCGGCAAGGTGCTCGTCAATGGTGGCGGTGGTCTCTAGCGCTGCGGCAATGACGGCGCAGGTTTCAGTGCAGCGACGAGTCGGCGATGTGCGGAGCGATCCGACGTTCGTGCCGGCGGCAACGAGTGCCGCCGCAAGTCGGGCGGCCTGCTTGACCCCCTTTGAACTAAGGGGGCGCTCTGCATCAGGGCCGATCCATTCCGCTGGGTCACCTGCATCGGCATGACGAACGATGTAGAGGCGCTTGCGCTCCTTTGCCGAAGTTGCACGATCCGAACTCAAGGATTGAGGTCCTCAACCTCTCCAGAGGCAAGGTAGACGATGTCTTCGGCGATGTTGGTCGTCCGATCACCGATTCGCTCAAGGTAATGCGCTGCGAAGAGGAGGCGCGTCCCTCGGGCGACATTGGACTTATCAGCCTCCATCAGTCGGACGCACTCATCGAACGATTGCCGATAGAGGGCATCGATCTGGTCATCGCTGACCGCGACCTCGCGGGCGCGGGCAGGGTCAACGTCAACGAGCGCCATCAGGATTCCGTGTAGCTGCGATGCTGCCAGTTCGCCAATCTCGGGGAGGTGCAGGTATCGCTGTAGCGCCGGCTCCGGGGCGAGCTGGACGGCAATCTTGGCAACGGAGGCGGCATGATCACCGATCCGCTCCAACTCATAGACAACGTGATTCATCATCAGGAGGTTGCGTAGGTCGCGGGCGACCGGGCTCTGCGTGGCGATGGTGGTCGTGATCGCCGTGATGACCTCGTGCTGCATATCGTTGATCTTGCGGTCGCCGATGATCACCGCTTTTGCCTTCTCGGCGTTGTGGGTGACGAGCGCGTCAAGGGCGTCGCGGATCGCCGCCTCAGCCATGCTCCCCATGCGAACGACCGTCTCCTTGATGGCACGGAGTTCGCGGTCAAGGGGCTCGCGAGCGCCCTGCGGCGCTGCCGTGGCGCCATCAGTTGCGGTGCGGGCGAGGATCTCCTGAATCTCGCTTTCGACTCGGCCCTGATCGTCTCCTGTTGACATATCCCCTCCGCGCTGCTCAGGTCATTGGTTTACATCCTACCGCCCCAGCCCCACCGAGAGGGAATCTCCGTTCACGGCTAGGATGCGCGGATGGTGGCAGGGAAGCGTTCACGCAGTGTTCACGCGGCGAGGTCGCGTCTCTCTACCGCCCCTCAGACCCCGAAGCCCCGCCGTGGCCGGGTGGGAAGCTCCCAGGCTGGGGTCCCTCGGGTCTGCGCCGTGGTCGACATCGGCTCCAACTCAACGCACCTCTATGTTGCCGTTTCGGATGGGGTGCGCCAAGAGGTGATCGCCGATGAGTCGATGCCCATTGAGCTCGGTCGGCTGGTTGAACAAGATCGCGCCATAGGGCGAAAGGCCACGACGGCTATTGGCGATGCACTCGCGACATTTCGCGCGCGAGCTACGACCTTGGGCGCTGATCAGATGTTTGTCGTCGCTACGGAGCCATTTCGCCGCGCCCGCGACCAAGAGAGCGTGCTGCGCGCACTTCATGGACCAAAGTTCAGCGCGCCGATCGTACTGACCCACGAGGAGGAGGGGCTCCTCACTGTTCTCGGTCTGCACCACGGGCATGACCACTCTGTGCCACAGCTCGTTGTTGACATTGGTGGCGGATCAACAGAAGCGGTGGAGCTGCATCCTGGCGAGTTGCCGCGCGCAATTGGAGTCTCCATTGGTTCTGCTCGACTCTTGGCGCGCGTCTCATACCAGGACCCGCCCCGCCCACGCGAGTGGCAGGAGCTGCGTCGACATGCCCAGATCGCGCTGGCCGACCTGACCGGCGCCGATGTGCACCGTCTCATCTTGGTTGGTGGGACTGCAACGCGCCTCCTCAAGCTCGTTCCGGCAACGCTCATCAGTCGCACGATCGAGCGAGAAGACCTCGCAGCGATGGGGGAGCGACTCGTTGCACTCACCGCCAAAGAGGTTGCAGAGCGTTTCGCAATCTCGCAGCGTCGAGCGCGACTCCTTCCAGCGGGCATTGCGATTGTTGAGGCGCTACTGCAGCGAACGACGGCGCGAGAGGTTACGGTTGATCGCGGCGGTATTCGTGAAGGCTTAGTTGTTGCTGTAGCGCGCGCGGGTGATGGGTGGCGCGCAGCTCTCCCAGCGCTTGTCATGGAGACTCGGGCAGGCTCCTCGCGCTAGGTCGAAAGTGAGAGCAGTCGCGCAGCCCGACTGACCTTTGATTCGCCACCGGCGGTAACGCCCGGTTGCGCTGCGATCCACGCGCCGAGTTCGTCTGTTGCGCGGTCACGAATTTCGGACGGAATGGTGGCGAGGAACTCAATCTCGAGTTCCGTCCAGCGATGTTCGGTTGGAGGTGTCGGTGCCGACGCGCGCACCTCGTCGACGCTGAGCAGCGCGAGCGCCCCCTCGCTTGTCGAGATCACGAACGGCTGGCGCTCCTGGCGCAGTGTGAGGTAGGGCTGCAGGCGATTGAGCACGTGGGGCATATCGACTCCAGCCCCGGTGAGCGTTGACACAATTTCAGTTGGGAGCTCCTCCTGCGGTTCTGGTGTGCGTTCAATCTCTCTCCGCTCGCTCAGCGGGCCTGAGGTGCTCTCTGCTCGTTCGGACTTGAGCGTGTACCGCAACGGTTCGCCATCAGATCGGCGTCGCCGTAGTCGCCAGCCAGCGGCCAAGATTTGGCCGCGATAGTCCAGGTACTCATCAAGAAGGTGGAGCGTAGGCTGAGGCTGCGCCAAGTGATAGCCGCTCGGAAGCGCGGGGGCGTGCGCGTGCTCGAGGAGAAATTTCAACTCGCGCTCCATTGCGAGATTATGCCTGAGATGCGGCGAGTGCCACCTGTCGCAAGGTTTCAAACGATGAGGTGCCCATGTCCGCGAGTCGCTCCCAAGCTCCGTCTGGCTGCAACGCCCAGGCGTTGGACGTGTCGGCGAGGAGCGCGGCGAGGATCTCGTCAGTCTTGCGGCGAACCTCATCGCTTTCGAGTGGGAAGAGCACCTCTACGCGTCGGTCAAGGTTGCGCTCCATCAGGTCCGCACTTCCGGCAAAAAGTTCAACGCCATCGGGTCCCGCAAAGCGATAGATGCGACTGTGCTCAAGGTAGTCGCCGATCACCGAGCGAATCCTTAGGCGAGCGCCATGGCGCTCTGGGCTTGGCAGGAGCCCACACATGCCACGAACGATCAGGTCCATGGAGACTCCCGCCTCGGCGGCTCGATCAAGAGCTGCGATCATTTCGGGATCGATTAGGGCATTCACCTTTATGGTGATCGACGTCGCGGCACCCGTTCGTGCCTGCTCTGTGAGGCACTCAATGCGCCCTTTGATCTCACTGCGTAGGTGGTCTGGCGCCACCAAGATGCGCGTGTACGACGAGGTGCGAGCGCCACCCGTCAGGAAGTTGAAGAGGTTGGCCACATCGGTGCCGATCACGTCGTTTGTTGTGAAGAGGCCGATGTCGGTATAGCCGCGTGCCGTCTTCGGGTTGTAGTTCCCCGTAGAAAGGTGCACGTAGCGACGAATCGCGGCGCCCTCTCGTCGCGCAATCAGCGTCGCCTTGCAGTGCGTCTTGAGGCCCATCACGCCGTAGACCACATGTGCGCCCGCCTCTTCAAGTCGTCGTGCCCACTCAATATTGGCCGCCTCGTCGAAACGCGCCTTCAGCTCGACGAGCACCACCACCTCTTTCCCTGCCTGGGCGGCGCGGATCAGATGCGCGGGGATGCTTGAGGTCGCCCCAGTTCGGTAGAGCGTGGAGCGGATTGAGAGCACATCGGGATCATCGGCTGCCTGCGCAAAGAGCTGGTCGACACTGGCTTCAAAACTGTCGTACGGGTGGTGCACTAGTAGGTCGCCTTCGGCGATCACCTTGAACATGTCGCCGTTCGGAGCATCGGCTGACGTACTTGCAGTGATGCGCGCTGGCGTGACGGGTTGCCATCGTGGGGCGCGCAGTTCTGGGTGAGGGAGGCTCGCGACCTGTAGCGCAACAGAGAGGTCAAGGGTTCCCCCGATCACTTGCACTTCGCTCTGGCCAATCTCAAGCCCAGCCAAGAGCATCTCAAGCAGATCACCTGGCATCTCAGTGTCAACCTCGAGGCGCACCACGCTGCCGAACCGCCGCTGGCGGAGCCCCTCTTCGATCGCCTCAAGGAGGTCGTCTGCCTCCTCCTCTACGGTGTCGAGGTCAGCGTCGCGCGTCACGCGAAAGAGGTGTGCGTCAAGGATCTCGGTGTCAGGGAAGAGGAGCTCGAGGTGGGCGAAGATCAACTCTTCGAGCAAGATCCAGTCGCCGTTACCAAATTGCACGATGCGCCCGAGGATGGTCGGCACCTTCACACGCGCAAGCGAGATCTCCTGGCCAGCGCGTGCACGGAGGCGTATTGCCAACGAGAGGCTGAGTGAGCTGATGAGCGGAAACGGATGAGCTTGATCAACGGCGAGAGGGGTAAGCACAGGGAAGATCTCTCGCGTGAACCGCTCCGTCAGGACCGACTGCTCAGCGGCATCGAGGTCAGCCCATCTTCGAAGTGGCAGACCTGCGTCTCGCAGCTCGTTGGTGAGCGCGCTCCAGCTCTCTTGCGCTGATTCGGTGAGGAGGCTGGTCGCCTCGCGGATCAGTGCGAGTTGTACGTCGGGAGTTCGACCGTCGGGCCCAGGAGTCCGTACGCCAGCAACCAGCTGATCTTGAATTCCGGCAACACGTACGCCGTAGAACTCATCGATGTTGGATGCAACGATGCCAAGAAAGCGGAAGCGATCAAGGATCGGACGCTTCGGGTTTAAGGCCTCAGTCAGAACGCGCGCATTGAAGGCGAGGAGAGAGAGTTCTCGGCTTACTCCGAGCGTCACCGCGGGCCGCTCATGCAGTCGGCGCAGGAGCAGCGCTGCCGTAGCAGCGACCAAGTGTAGTAACCGGTGCGATGTCCGTCGCCCCAGAAGAGGCAGAGGGCATAGCTGCCCACCATTTCGCCACCCTCGAGTTTCGTTTGGCTTGGGCTAAGGGTTGGATTGGCGTCGAGCCAGCCCGGGAGACCCGCTTCACCGCGGCAGTAGGCGCAGGGGCAGAGCCATCGCAGCGGGATCGCGTCATAAATGCTCTGGTGACCATCGCGCCAGTCCAGCTCAAGGCGTTGCTGTTCGCGGAGGATACGAATCGCGACGGGTGCCCCTTGTGCTGCTTCCTGCATAGGAAGATTCTAGGGTTCGCAGGTAAACGCCAGATGAGCGGCTACGATGATGCAAATCAGTGGGGGTATTGATGCCAGAAAAGCGCACCGGCACACGACAAGATCCTCGCACGAGCCGAGCGTGGCTGGCCGGCGCTGCCCGCCTCGCTGGCTCGGCACTGCTGCTCCTTGTACTCCTCGTGGCGCCAAGCCCATGGACGCTCCCAACCGACACGAACGCCCCTGTACTCGTGCGTGCCGTCATCGTCTCTCAGCCCCTCCCTGGGGAAGGGGGATCCTCGGGCAGTGCAACCGTTGAGCTCCTTGAGGGTCCACGCCTTGGAGAGCGCCTCACCGCCTCAGTGGATCAGGCGAGCGACATTGCCGGCTCGATTCCGTACAACAAGGGTGATGAGGTCCTCCTCACGGAAGTCACCGACGCTAGTGGGGGAGCGGTCTTTGCCGTTGCGGATCGCTCTAGAGGTGGGGCGCTACTGATCGCCCTTGCACTCTTTGCCGCTGCGGTCGTAGCGATTGCGGGAGGTGTCGGCGCACGCGCACTCCTCGCGCTCACCGTTACTGGTGTCGTACTGGTGCGGTTCGGGATTCCGGCGCTCCTCTCCGGAGCCTCACCTCTCGTCGTTGCTGGGGGAATTGCCCTCGTCGTCGGCGTCTCCTCCGTTGTAGTCACGGAAGGTTTCAATCGGCGTGCAACTGCAACGATCTTGGGGATCGGGGGGAGCCTTGCCGCCGTCGCACTCATCTCGATTCTTCTCGATCGCCTGCTCGCCTTTACGCCATTTGCTGGCGATCCAGACCTCGTCAACCTCATTCCAATTCTTGGCGGCAACGTTGATCTTCGTGGCATTGGTCTGGCCGCGGCAATGATCGGCACGCTCGGGATCGTCGACGATGTGGCCGCGACACAGGTTTCGGCGGTTGAGCAGATTCGCCGGGCAGATGTGCGCGCTGACAGCCTTGATGTGGGGAGTCGAGCGCTGGCGATCGGACGCTCCCATGTAGGTGCGGTGATCAACACGCTACCGCTCGCCTATTTCGCCGCATCGCTCCCACTTGTGGTCGCCGCCCTGATCGCCCCAGGCGGTCTCGCGAGTCGACTCAGCACGGAAACCGTTGCGGTTGAAGTGGTGCGCGCCATCGCGGGCACCGCTGGTGTTCTTCTAGCAATGCCTCTCGCCACGGCGAGCGCACTCCTGATTGGCGTGGGCGAGGAGTAGCTAGCTCGCCCCTAGTCGGTAGCCAACTCCGCGAACCGATTCAGGGAGCGGACCGCCAGCCTCTTCGAGCTTGCTGCGCAGACGCGCGACGTGCGGCTTCAGAAGCAGCGGATCAGGGGTCGCCTTGTTCGGCCAGGCGGCGGCGAGGAGTCGCTGCTGTGTCACAACGCGACCCTTCACGGAGGCGAGTGCCTCCAAGATATTGAACTCTGTTTTGGTGAGAGCGAGGAGCTGCGAGCCGACGTGCACCTCATGTCGACTGATATCAATGCGCAGGCCTGCCGCGCCAGTAATGGTGCGATCACGAGCGGAGCCATCGGCTGGCTCACCACCGCGCCGTAGTGCAGCGCGGACGCGAGCGAGGAGTTCCTGGCGGCCGAACGGCTTTGTCACGTAATCATCGGCGCCAGCGTCGAGTGCATTAACCTTAGCCGCTTCATCCGCTTCGCCAGTCAGCACGATGATTGGCGTGGCGCTGCGGGTACGAATCTCATGAATGACATTGAGGCCATCACGGCCAGGCATCGCAAGATCGAGCAGGACCAGCGCCGGCTTCGTGGCATCAAACTGCTCAACGGCCTCGACCCCGTTATAGGCGGCATGAACCTGGTAGTCGCCAGCGGTCAGCAGGGCGGAGATTGCGCCAACGAGCGCCGGGTCGTCGTCGACCACCAAGATCGCCAGGGGCGTGGTTGGTGTTTCGGTGCTCATCTGGGAAGTATGCCGTGTGCTTCAGGGGCGAGTGGCAGCGTGAGTAGGAAGCGGCTTCCGCCGAATCCGTTCGGTTCAATCCGAATCTCGCCACCCATCGCCCCCATGAGACGACGCGCTGCGTAGAGGCCGATCCCCGAGCCACTCGCGGAGGGGCGTTGCGTGCGACGTACGAAGGCTTCAAAGATCTCCTCCCAATCCTCGCGAGGGATCCCCGCCCCATCGTCGGTTAGATAAAGCTCAGCGCGACCATCGCGAGACCAGCAGCCAATGGAGACCGGTTCGCCAACGGGGGCGTACTTCGCCTCATTCTCTAGGAGGTGGCCGAGCACTTGGCGGAAGCGACTCTCGTCGGCAAGCACGACGATTTCGGGCTCCGGCTGCTCCCAGCGAAGAGAGTGGTTACGTAGGAGTGGAGCCATATCCCGAATCACTGCACCAGTGATCGCGCCAAGGTTCATCGGAGCAGTCTGCAGTGGAAGGCTTGAGCCGGGTCGGGCAGCGGTGAGGATGGAATCAATCTGCAGGTTGAGGCGACCAACCTGCTGCATTGCCGCCTCCCGCCAGGCGGCAAGGTCGGCTGGTTTCGCGGGAGATTGACCAGAGGCCGCGTCTGAGAGCAGCTCGACGTAGGCGCTCAGTACGGCGAGGGGTGTGCGCAGTTCGTGGGTGACGAGTGAGAGCAGTTCGGCGCGAGCAGTATCAATGAGGGCGATCTCCTCATCGTGACGCGACATTACGACTTTGTGGCGTCGCGCTCCGCCAACCAGCGCTCAGCGTCCAGTGCGGCACGGCAGCCATCTCCTGCGGCGGTCACCGCCTGGCGGTAGCGGTGATCATGCACATCACCAGCAATAAAGACACCGTCGATTTGAGACGCCGTCGTTTCACTCTCAAGCTGCAGGTAGCCAGCTGCGTCAACGGGGAGCGCGCCGCCGAGCAGTGCCGTGTTCGGCTTGTGACCAATCGCAACGAAGAGTCCACCAGCGGCGAGTCGCTCTGGGGCACTCGTTGCGCCAGGGGTGGTGTCCCGCAGCATGACCGCCTCTGTGCTCTTCTCGCCAAGCACCTCAATCACCTCGCGGTTCATGTGTAGCTGAATAGAGGCATGGGCCTGAACGCGCGAGATCATGATCTTGCTGGCGCGGAAGGTGTCACGCCGATGCACAAGGTGCACCTTGGTTGCGAAGCGTGTCAGGAAGAGTGCCTCTTCAAGGGCCGTGTCGCCGCCACCAACGACGACGACCTCTTGCCCCTTGAAGAAGAAGCCATCACAGGTTGCACAGGCGCTGACGCCGCGTCCACGAAGTCGGGTTTCGGATTCGAGTCCGAGCCAGAGAGCCGATGCGCCGGTCGCCACGATGATCGCTTCGGCGTGGAATTCACGACCTGCGCTCCAGACACGGTGCGGTTCGGCACTCAGGTCAACGCGGTCAACATCCTGGTCCACCATGATCGTGCCGAAGCGCTCTGCCTGTTTGCGCATATTGGCCATGAGCTCTGGGCCGTCGATGCCTTCAGGAAATCCGGGGAAGTTTTCAACGTCACTGGTGAGCATCAGTTGGCCGCCAGGGGCGTAGCCACCGATCACAACAGGGGCGAGACCGGCACGTGCGGCATAAATTGCTGCGGTGAGTCCAGCGGGGCCAGAGCCGAGGATCAGCAAGCGTGCCTTCGTCGGAGCGGAGGGGGCAGCCTTGGTGGCGACGGCAGGATCGGCTGTTGGTGCGGCCGCGCCGAAGTCAATTGTTAGTCCGAATCCCTTGGGGGCCTCTGCATTCGTCATGGAGCGATTCTACGCCCCCCACAGATCTGGGCTGGCCGTTTAGCGGAAGAGGTCCCAATCAGGAGGCATTAGGCTCGATCGGGCGCTCCCATCCTCAGCAACCTCAGGGTGCGCGCCGCGGATCAGCGCGAGTGGGCGACGGGCGGTCTTCCCGAGGGCGAGCTCGGCCGTCGCGGCGATCTGGTCGGCGACGGCTCGAACGGTCGCTGCCATCGTCCGCCCATCGGCGTCGGGCTTGCCGCGCAGATCTTCCAGCGCCGCGATGCCGGCCACGCCAATCGCCACGTCGGTAATGCCAAGGCGCCATGGGCGGCCGAAGGAGTCGGTGATGATCACGCCGGGCGCCACGCCAGTGCGCAGCCGGATCGCCTCACGGATGGCGCGGGCCGAACCATCGGGATCGCGTGGGAGCAGTGTCACCACCTCGCCGCTGCGCGGGCCAACATTGCTAGCGTCAACACCAGAGTTCGCGAGCACAAAACCGTGCGCTGTCTCGGTGATGATCACGCCGCGGTCCATGCGCACCACGCGAATCGCCTCTTGCAGCACCACCTCAACCTGGCGCGCGTCGCGACTCCACTTCGCCGCGTACTCCACCGCCTCTGGCCTTGGTGTGATGGTCGCCAACTCAACGATGGCCCCCTCTGCCTTCGAGACAATCTTCTGGGTCACGGCGATGACATCGTCGCTACGCAGTTCGCCAATCGTGCTCGTTGCGGCGATCGCTGCCACACAGCTTGCGATCATGGCGGGTAGGTCGTCACCCGGTTCAATCTCGCCGAGTCCGTCAATCGGGAGTGCGAGCAGTCCATCTGTTGGTGCTGGCGTGGCGGCCGTTCGCTCGCGCTCTATGGCGGCCTTCAGATCGCTCGGCGTGTCGAGATCCGCAGTAAGTGGCGAGACGAGCGTCTCAACCTGGGCACCTTCACGACTTAGCTCGATGCGGTGCGCGGCTGCACTGTTCGCTCCGAACTGCGGCGTAAAGGTGTGCGGGAGTGGCACCAAGAGCGCAGAGGTGCCGCCATCGGGTGATGCGAGGAGCCCAGGCTGCACCCCTGACCAGCCGCTCAGAAGCGCATCAATGTTTGCCGCAGTGACCTCGGCAAGATCCACCGGCAGGATCAGCACCGCAGTTGCGCCACTCGCTGTCGCTTGCCCGATGCCGAGTGTGATCGCTGCATTCAGGTCAACGCCGCCGTCGTCGAGCGCCTCATGTCCGCCGCTGCGTGCAAGCGCGCGGGCGAGCGGATCAGGTGAGACCAGGATCACGTTGCTGATACGTGCGGCACGACCGAGCGCCAGCAGAGTTCGCTCAAGGAGGCGCGCCGAGAACTCATGTCGTTCCCCCTCGCTCAGGGCTGGCGACATGCGCGACTTCGCGGAGTCGATTGAACGGAACGGGAGGATGGCGGTGACGTTCACGAAACGGCGAGAACGGCGCGTGCCACGGCGAGCCGGGCAGCATCATCACTCATGACAATCGGCGCAGCAACGCTCTTGCGCACATGCGGCGCGAGTGCGGCCGCAAGTGCTGGGGTTAGGTCTGATGTTTCAACGACGAAGGCATCCATCAACCCGGTGAGATGCTTGGCGACACCCGCCGGCGAGACGTCGAGTCCCGCTGCGGCGAGCATGCGATCGGCTGGACCCTTCAACGCCTTCCCGCCAACAATTGGCGAGACGCCAACGACAAGCGCACCGCGTGCCCGTGCCGAAGCGATCGCCTCGCGGATGCCAGGGATGGCAAGGATTGGAGCGATGGAGATCAACGGATTAGACGGTGCAATCACGATGCGCTCAGCGGTCGCGAGCGCATCGAGCGTCTCGGCGGTCGGGCACGCCGCCTCGGCACCGTCGAATGTCACTTCTAGGACCTCAGGCTTCGCTTGCGCGCCAACAAACCATGGTTGGAACTCCATCCAGCCGTCTGGAGTGCGCAGGCGCGTGCGCAGTAGATCGTCGGTCGCCATCAGGATCGGCGCTTCGCTGAGTCCTAGCTTGCGCTGGATCTCGCGATTCACCTCGGTGAGTCGCCTGCCAGCGCGCAGCTGTGCGGTGCGATGGATGTGCAGTGCAAGGTCGCGATCGCCAAGTCGGAACCAGTCGGGCGCACCGATCTTGCCGAACTGCTCAAGGGCGTTCCAGGTTTCGCCGGCGAGGCCCCAGCCGCGCTCGCGGTCACCAAGATCGGCGAGGGTATAGAGCAGGGTGTCGTGATCCGGGCAGATGGTGAGCCCATGCAGCTCAAAGTCGTCGCCCGGGTTCGCGATGATCGAGAGGTCACCAGCTGGGAGTGCCGCGCGCAGGCCGTGGGCGAGCTTCGCCCCGCCAACGCCCCCTGCAAGGAGTGCGACGCGCGGGCTCACGCCGTGAGGGCGGGGAGCACCTCGCGCCCGAAGGCGGCGGCCCATTCTGCTTGGTTGCGACCCACGTTATGCAGGTAGATCTTGTCGAAGCCCATGTCGAGGTAGCGCTGAATCGTCTT
>Ga0315902_10002169_pt1 | contig 31025 bp, 35 predicted proteins | sample LakEriMetagenome_9_FD_203523 | JGI IMG/M metagenome (GOLD analysis project Ga0315902, IMG submission 203523) | Freshwater fungal communities from buoy surface, Lake Erie, Ohio, United States - Buoy 12 MA117 | ecosystem: Environmental > Aquatic > Freshwater > Lake > Lake biofilm | place: USA...
CTTTTGGTTGATTTGTGTCCTCTGCTTCGTTTTCACTAGCAGCAACTTTAGTAACTTGCGCAGCTGTAAATGCTGGGCTTTCTACCAGGCTAACCTCTCTTAGTGTTGCACTGGTTACATATAAATACTCTTTTTTCTGTACAGACTTATTTACATCTACACCGACAGATAAACCATCAATTAATTGCTCGCCAGCAAGGATTAAAGCATCTTGACCTTTCATCTTCTGTTTCTCTTCCGTTAGGTGTCATTTGTTCCATTTCTTTAGCTTCTTCCACATCGATTAAACCTAGATTTATCATTTTTTCTAATGCCTCTAGGCGCTTCATTGTGTCAGCTCTTAAGAATGATTCTTCTATAGCAAACTTAACTACATGGCCTTGTGGGGTAATATCATCCATGCTTAAACGATCTTCAATAGCACAGATAAATGGCTGTAATGAATATGCTACAAACTCTTTGCGACCATCGATAATGTTTTGATAAGTCATGCTGTTATTCATATCTGCGCTTATGTAATATGCAGGTACGTTCATCGCTCTAGCAATTTGTGTTGCAAGATATTGTTGTGCTTCGTTATACATCATATCTTTAGGACTAAAACCTGTGGTTTCATAAGATAGAGTAGAAGTTAAATATGCTGTAGATCTATTTTGTCTGCTTTGCTTCCATTGTGCTAATAATCCAGATACTTGTTGCTCTGGTAGATCTGCGCCAGTGTTTTTAATGTAACCACTTGGCATTGGAGTTTGTGCAGATACAGCTGCGGCTTTTTCAATATCTAATGCGCTTTGTATTGTACGTGCTGCGGTAGTTAATACACCTTGTGTTAATCCTTGAAATGTGATAAGTGAACCAATACCGGACATTGGTGTCTTAACACCATCTACAAAGTACTCATCTACTTCGGTACCAAATTTATTTGTTGTAAATGTAACTCTATTGTTAGCGACCCACTCAAATCGTGATGGTCTTAAATCATCTGCATATAATTCTGTTACACGCCAATATGCAACGCCATAAAATAGAAGACTATCGACAGTCCAAGATATGGTGACGGATCGTGGTTGCCGATAGTCTGGTTGATCTATCCAAAGAGGGTTCCCCAACTCCTCACCATTAGACTTTTTGTAAAGCTTTAATGGCAAGTAGGAAACTACACCAGCTATAAGATTTCTGCAACGTGAAACGGCAGGTACTTGCATCGCAAAATTACGATCTAAACCACCAGGGAAATTACCGACACCTGTTGTAAATGAACCATAGCCATAAGCTGTGTCCATAATGGCAGGGGCGTATTGCGCTTGGACAGTTTCAGTTTTTTTATTTATACCCAAAGCAGACAATAGACCCATAGATATACTTTATACCATAAAACGGACTATTGGTGCAAGTTAGACAAAGATTTGTGCGGTTTGTTGCGGTTTAGTTAATTGAGATACGACCATGGCAAGACTTATTGCAGCTGTAACATCGCCAGCCGATTTACGCCTAATAATACGCCAGCCAGCATCATTAGTCTTAGCTGCACAATTATTAAGGTGCTGTACTAAGTCCGCTTGCCCACTATGAACTAATCTAACGTTAGCCAGGGCATCTGATAAGTCTGAGCAGGCCTGGTAGAAAGCCTGGCCACTGCAATCCTCTATGCGCCATCCGCTTTGTTCTAATTTTGTCGCTAAAGTTTGTGTGGCATACTTGTCAAATAGTATTTTGTGTGGGTGGTACTTTTTTGCCCACTCATTAATATCACTAGCCATCTTAACTTCATCTACAGCTACTTCACTTGTCCATAACTGCATAAGGCCTACTGCTATCTTGCCATCTTTTAATTGTCCTGCTACTAAAGCGCCAGATCTCCTAGTAGGTGCAATATCAAATGCAAATATAGTCATTGGCCCGACAGGGATTTCTAGTGTGCTATCACTACATGCTTCAATAGATCCATATACCCACGGACTAACAGCGCTATCTATCCATTGGCATAACATCTCAGTACGTGTAGCTTCAACGCTATTTGTATTGACTGATTCTTCTAAGGTTTCTTCGGATATTAAATGCCCTAGTGCTGGATTAGCCATAGCCCAGGCTTTACGATCATGTATCTTGCAGTGTTGCGGGGCTGACCACTCGTAATAACCTAAACTATCTGGTGGGTACGACAAACAGCGCTCTTTAAGATCATTAAGCACAGTGCTAAATCCATCACCAGCGTTACTGGTCATTAAGGTCATAGAATTTGGCCTAGCACGTGTTACTGGTAATGCAGCTGTAAATGCTTCTTCTGTCCATTCACGTAATTCGTCTATGTATAAGAAATCGGCAGTCTTTCCACGTGGTGCATCTCTTGTAGCCGCTGCTATCTCATACCTTGCGCCATTAAGCAGGCTAATAGATTCTTGACCATTAGCCAGGCGTATCTGTCTTACTTGGTCTTTTAGAAATTGATTATCTTCTATCGTATAACTAACTTGCCTAAATGTATCTAGTGCCATATTACGATTAGAGGACATGCCCAGTACGTTCTTAGATCCCCATAAGAATAGATGGCTCAATATAAGCATACGTGCTAAATGGGTCTTGCCATTTTGACGAGCTACCAGTATTAGAGCTGTCTTTTTACGCCAGTTGCCATCATCATCTATAGATAGCAGATCATCTAGCACAAAACGCTGCCAGGGTATTAAAGGTAGACCGATCCTCTCAGCTAGATCGGCCACCTCATCCGCTTTGCTCTTACCTTTAAGTAAGGGCGTGTGAACTCTAGGCTCTGTACTGCCAATTAGCCCGACCCCTCGTTTTATCGGGATTACTTCTGCATCATTACTCATCAAAGTTTAGTGTATCTGGTTTATTAAAAGGTGAATCCGGAACGATCTGGACTGTCTTGGAGAGAGAAGGTTTGAAAAAGACAGGGGGGGTCGCCGTGCTATTAAAAAAACGACCACCTTTAGCGCTGTTACATGACTTGCACATTGACTGGAGATTGTCGGGCGACCACATGTCACCGCCTTTAACTCTCGGGATTATATGATCCACTGTGTGCGCAGGCCTGTTACAACTCACGCATGTCCATCCATCCCTGTCGAGGATCTGTATGCGCAGCTTCGCCCACTTGCCACTACCTATAGCTTTTTTACTCAATACCATCCCTTAGCCTTATGGTGTGCGAGCGCCTTGCAAGCACATCCATCATACCTGTGATTAATGTATTTCAATCCTTGATCTATCTGTTTAATAGGATCTTTTTCTTTAGACTTTAATACTTGAAACAAACCTGATGCACTTGACTTAGGGTTCTTAGCTTTGTAATTCCATCTACTCTCTTTGTATACAATCTCATCTAAACAATAGAACTGTTCAAAGTTGTAATTCATCTTATGAAATGTAATTTGTTTTAATGTATTGACTTTATATTCTTTAGGCTTATTAGCTTGTAATGCAACGGAATAATCTTTTGAAAAGCAAAGGCTAAATGCAATTAGCATAGAGCTCACCCAAACTCTGCGCCTTCCGAGCCTGGCCTTGGGCGGCTCAGCTTTTCGATTTAAGATCGAACGCTTTTTTAGGGTATCACACACTGTCAAATCCTGTAGGATAATCGCAGGTCAGACGGCGTGGCGAAGAATGGCACAAATTCATATTGATCAATCCAAGTACAATCATAACCAGCCTCACTCATTATTTATCTCTATTTCTATGAAGTACTCGCCCTCGGTATAAATTGTATCCTTACGCACAATAGGTGCTTTACGTAGATCATCACCATGTAACATGATTAGATGCGAACGCTCGCTATTTAGTACGACAAATATAGAATTATCTGTGGTGAACTTAAGCTTACGAGCTGGTATATGCATAGTCTTAAAAGGAAATTTAGCCCCTTTCCAATTATGCTTTACCTCAACTTCACAGCTGTAATAATCACCCTCTGGATTCTTAAACAATAGATCTATGCCATATTGGTCAGGATTTACCCAGGCTGTGCAGCCCTTACTTTCAAGCCATTTAATCACTAACTCTTTAGCGTTATCATTGTCAGCGTATAGCTCTAAGCTAAATGGTTTAATCAAGGTTTAGAACCCCATCCAGTACCCTTTAAGATAATGCCAGGCGCTGAATACATACGTGCCATATTTAGCCCACATTTAGGGCAAAGCATCCCGCCATCATCCTCTTTATATGTGCGATGTACTGATCCATAAGTACCACACTCTTGGCAACCATATTCATACGTTGGCATCATATTCTCCAATCAATAGACAAGTATGACAGTCCAGGCCGCTAAACTGCCAAGCCCCACAGCTGTTGCATCGGCTTACCGCATTATCAGACTGTTTGGCAAGTATTTTTTCGGCATCGTTTTTAATGCCTACACAGCCACAATCCCGGCACTGATAAAGTGTGTGACCGACAGGCTTTTCTTTCCATTCAATCTCGATAAACTCTGTCGGCCTTTTACACCCATTACACTTAAATTTAATCACGTGCTATAAGCTCATGGCATCGAAAGCATGTGCCATCTTTGAAAACCCTGTCATCGCCACACATCTCGCATGTGATAACAGACTTAACTAGATGGACACCACTATCATCTATTTCGACAGTAACTCCACTGCCGTTGATAAAAGCGATATAGCCCATATCTACTCCTTATCCTTAAAGTACCAAGCGCCTGTGCTGGTTTGAGATGCCCATTTAGCATGTTCTTTGATATTGCCCAGGCATACATAACCATAAAATGGCTTTTTGGTTGTCTTGCTAAAACCTGTGCGTAAGGTCATGCCTTTCTCACAGCAATCTACCGGTGGCTTAGGCTGCTCTGGCACAGCTGCAACCCAATCAGTAGTAGTCCACTGCACTGGATCTTCTAATTTGTTTTCGACTGTAAAAACTGCTCCACTTGAAGTATTAGCAACTCGTTGCATTTCTGTTCGGCTAGGTCTTGCACCTTTTTTCGAATAGATGTAATTTGCCAAAGCCCTACCAATTGCGCTGCTTTCTGCAAGTTCACAAGCAAACTTATTGAAGCTCGAAGTAGTGCGGATCTCCGATGCCCAACCAGTCGCAACTGGAATCGCATCAGCCGTAGTTCGGTATAAGCGAGCCACAAACACAAATTCATCTGGATTAGAATTCGGGCGATTAATAAGTTCTGTTTGTATAGATCCATCTTCATTATCTTTCCACCATTTTTCTAATCGCTCTTCAACTGTTTCATAATCATCTAGGTTAAATGCCATTATTGCTCCCACTGAAAGTCTTTGTCCTGCATATATTCTTGGCAGGTCTTCGATATGGCGATATATGCCACTGCGTCTTTATAGTGATCGTCAATTTCTGGACTTTCAACGCTACGACTGAGTTTGAGCAGTGCCATACAGCTTGCCACTTGATTTGATGTGATCGGGAAATTGAGATACGCAGACCATAACTTGGCAATTCGATCCATTTGGATCGCTGGGTGGCCGTAATGCATCCCTCTTTCATGTATGAGTGTGACTGCATCTGCAAATAGTTTCTCAGTTGTTGTGGACATCGTTATCGACCATCCTTCTATGCATATCCCAGCCATCTTTACGGCCTCGCCAGTAATGTATAGTTTTGACGTTTTCAATATATGTGCCAATAGCCCAGGTAAGTAATAACCCTGCAACTATGCCCCACATAATTAGATACCCAAAGTCTTTCAGCTCTGTGTACATATAGCCCTACTTTCTATGCTCACGCTTTGTGGCATAGCAATAGTGTTACACCTGTGTATGACTTTGTGGATGATTTAGGGGCTATATTTGATAACGATTTGATAACGTTATTTGTAGAGTTTGCCCTCAAATATGAAACTGCCATCTGAGTTTATAGGCACTGTTATTACCTGTACTTTACGCTCCTGGACATAAGCCACGGCAAAGCCTTGCTGCCAATTTGCATAGCCCCTTGTGTATGCCATGCCTGAACTGCTCAAATCTACTAAATTGCCAACCTCAACGCCCCACACAGTACGCCCTAATTGGCCTCTAGATGCCTCTGTAAAGGCCGATTGGCCTAGTCTATGGGTATGCCCACACACCACGCTCTTACCAAGCCTTCTAGCGCCATTTAAGGCCGTTTGTCCAGGTACTTGGCTAAGAGGGAAAGCGTCTCCGTGAACGGCTGTCCAGCCTGGCGCCCAGTCAAGCCCGTAAGGGTGGAATTTGATCTGCATACGATCATATCCCATAAAACGTTCATACTGCATTTCGGGTAGGTTGAGGAAAGATGGTAGTCGCTTTTTAATTGATCGGTAAAGTCTGATTCCATGATTACTTCCTAATACGTCTGTTACTCCTAAGTAACTTAATACTTCTTGTGTTTGTTTTCTATCATCATTTATATTGCCGACCATCTCATCGATAGTGCCAGCATTAAAACCGCCTAGCTGTGGCAAATCAATTTCATCACCAATACAGATAGTTCTATGAGGCCGCCACTTAGCTAAAAAACGGCCTACTGATTTGACACTTGCTTCATTAAAAAAGGGAACTTGCAGATCTGACACGAACGCAATTTTGCGCAATTAGTCCTCGTCTTCGTAGGGGTCATGGTCTGGATTAACTGGATCAAAGTCTGGACTGCGTGGTGCTATCCAGTCTGGGAATACGTTTTTATCGCACATACCTAGAGCTTGATCTACTGGGAATCCTGCACGTCTTAAGCTTAAATAAAACTCACGCAACGAGATGGCATAGGTATCTAACTTGGTATTAATTTGCTCATGGGTATATTTACCCTTGCGCTTATTAACTTTCTTACGCTTGCGTGCGGTAGCCATATTGTTATTATGACTTACTTATGATAATGAAGAGTTGATCGACACGCTCTTCTAATCTTGAACTGCGCTGATCTATTCGGTTAACGGCATCTGCCAGGCTACTGCCAGAATTGGGCTTAAGTTCGCTTAGCCAACCTTTAACTAAAAAACGTAATCCGATTAGCCCTGCGCTCAGCACTGCGCAAATACCAGCGCCAAAGCCAGCCCATTCTGCTGGACTCATGATTCATCTGCACCGATGCCATAAGCATTATCGGATTTATCTAAAGCCCTAGCTGCTGGGCCAGCCAAAGCTGCAACTACTACAGACAGTGCTGGATCTAAACCTAATTCATTACTTGCTAAAAATGTTAAGAAAGATACTAATACTCCACGTGCATAGGATTTTAGTATGGCCTTCTGCTTCTTTGTTATCTTCATATTTTTCCCCCTAGTAGTGGTATATCAAACTCTCTGCCGTCTTTGTCGCCTGCCTTAGTAAAGCTAATATGGATGTGCTTTTTATGTGGGTTTATGCCACGATACCTGCGCCACTTAAATCCCATAATTCTTGAAGCTATAAAGCCATTATGGATTACGTAAGATATACGCTTATCGGTTTTCGCACAGATTCTGATTTGGTCAGCCAAATATATTGAGATCTGCTCGGATGTATCCAGGCGAGAATCAATATCAATGGCTCGGACGACCCCAGATTTGTCTGGATTATGATCCGATTTGGTGGCGCTATGACGAGCATCACCAATCCACCCATCACTGGTAGAGCGGCGATCTGGATACCAGGTATCAATTTGATCTCTTAACTGGACACCAGCTGCACAAAGCCAAGGCTTCATTAGCCTAGCAGCAATTTTGCTTCATCAGCGGTCAAACCAAGACGATCAAGTATTTCTTGCCTTGCTGCTTCTCTAATTGCACTATCATCAATTGCAACATGATTTTCAATTGCTTCAGATAATTGCGACTCAGTTAGTTCAACCCCTTCGGCTGGTAAAATTAATTTTTTCTTTGGATCATTAAAATCGCAAACTAAACCTTTATTACCAAGTTCTCTGCTTAATTGATCTAAATTAATTTCTTTATTTGTAATTGCCATATTATGACCCCAAATCTATAACTGTAATTTCTCTGTCTGCAAAACTTGCAGTTCCAGATCCATCTCTGCGATATTTCATAGTAAAGGTATTTGATCCAGCAGTTAATGTTGTGTAAGTTTTTGCAACTGTAAATTTGATCCATTCACCAGCAACGGCCTGAGAAAATCCACCCGATTTGTCATCCCCTGCAGCATTAGTAGTCGCACCACTTATTGTGCACCCCATCCAACTTTGTGTAGATACATCACTACCTTCGATATAAGCACTCATTAAAACTAGAGCTTTTGTTCCAGTTGTTAAAGTAACCGCTGGGCCAGGTGTTGTTAAATCAGTATAAGTCGAAGATGTTGTACCTTGATAAGCACTTACTAAAGCAGTTGCGCTGGTTATTGAGGCACCAGCAGGTGTAGCCCATTCGGGCGCTGTTGCTCCAGAATTTACTCGCAAAACCTGTCCAGCTGTACCAATTCCAAGACGTGCTGGTGTTGAACCGCTTGAAGAATAAATAGTATCTCCAGTAGTAGTCATTGGATTTACCATGCCTGTTGTATCTAAATTAGTCCAGGCTGATCCAGTGTAATAAGTTGTAGTATTTGTATCTTTCAAGAAAGCAAAGTTACCCTCTTGTGGTGATGTAACGGCTGCATCTCTAGCTGTCGAATTTGCAAACACCCAAATACCTTGCATTAAATAGCCATCTACATCGGCTGCGGTTAATACCTCGCCTGTAACAAAATCTTTGAACCCTAAACCTGCTGCCATCTCTACTCCTTAGTAACTTAGGACATTATAGTCTAAAGTGCCATAAATGCTATTATTTAGGATAAATGCATCTATAACAGGCTCTAGTGTCGTGAACGTGGTTTTCCAACTATTTGGGGTTATTGCCATGCGTACCCCAAAAATCTGTAAAGTTTTTTCTAAAATCGATCCACCAGGCTGAGTAGTTTTTACTGTAATTGGATCAAAGAAATCTAAATCTAAAGCTGCGATTATGCCTGAATTGTAATTATCGGTATACAAATCTAACACTATGGCATCTACACGTATTGAGGTTTCTTGCCTACTGGCTACATAAGCCTGGGCGTAATCTAAAGCTACTGCATCTGACTGCATTAAGAGATTATCTAAAAAGTAACTATGCAAAAAGTACTTATCTATGCTGGCTTGGTTCAAGGCTACCTGTGGGCTACCACCAACTCTAGTAATAGTGGCTTTATTAAATACTAATACATCATTTAATATCCAGGTGGCATCAAAGTAATCTATGCCAGATCCATCATCTGCAAATACTGTCGGTGTGCCAGCGATAGATCCAGCGGTTACGCCTCGATCTTGGAATACAAAGTTATTATCTGCACTAACATAAATAGCGCCATATTCAGATTCTGTTGCAATTTGTAAAGCCTGTAAGGCTGTGCGGTTAGTGCCTGGGTCTGCTTGTAACGTAGTAAGACCTGGATCAATATCTCGCTGTGATATTGGCCAGTCAATTTCATCTAATATCTCATTTATACGAGTACCTGATAAATCGCCAGCGCTAGCGCCAGTTACTGTGCTTATCTGTGCTAATTGGGCTAATCTAAAAGCATCTACAGCTTGTATCGTGGTCATGGCTAAATCTGCTTCTGACTCATCTGGATAGGTTGTAACATAGCTTGTAATAAATCCTGCAAATATAGGGTAAGTAGTAGCACCATAGGTAGCAGTAATCTGCACCTTTTTCATAGGTGTTAATAAATTGTAATATGGACCTAATACATTTTGTGGGTTGAAATCGCCATTTTGATCTACTATGCGCAAAGTAAGTGAACCTGTTTGGAATTGATCGCTAAGGGCAGTACGGCCTCGATTAGTTTGAATACTATTTACTTGATTAGATACATCAACAATAACATCTGCTGAATCTTGTAATACATTTGTGCCTAATATGCCTGATCCTAAAATCACAGCCTGAGCAAAGCGTGGCCCAGTGCTAAAATTAATAAAAGCATTTATTATTGGTACTGTCATAAGAACCCAGCAGGTGCAGTGCTATAACCCGATCTAGTTGCTAATTGTATACTTTCTGCTATTGCTTGGCTCATTTTATCGCCAGAGGCATCTATTTTTAGATTAAGTGTAGGTGCGGAAGTTTGTTGAATGCCTGACAGTAATTGCTGTAGTCCTGAAACGCTAGGTCTAGCTTGTTCTAATAATCCAGATATATTACCTCTAAGATCCTCAAATGTGCCAGGCTGAGTAGGGGCTATCAATTCTTGTAATCCTTTTACAGCTGGTGCGCCATAGTTAAGGATAGTTCTAGTTTCTGTTCGCAACGCATCTAGACTTAATTGTTGTAATTGAGTTACAGTGGGTTTTATTTCATCAAGTAACATTCTAATAGATGCTCTAAATGCTTCTGTCAATTCTTTAGCTGCTTGTGCCGCTTCTAATTCAGTTAGTATTTTTTTAGCCAGCGCTTCATTATTATCTAAAATTGCTAACTGTGCTCTTAGACGTAATTTAGTTTCACCATCTGTGGCTTCGTTAAGTGCCTTAGTTAAGCCAATACGCTCAATATCAAACTTGTCTTTAAGCTGATCTATAGCAGTCTTAGCTTTTAATGTGGCTACTTCTTGCTTCTTTAATTTTAATAAATCCTGAGATGCTTTGATCTCTTGCCTTCTTTGTGCAGCTAAGATACGACCCTGGGCTGGAGTTTCTCTAGCAGGTGCAGTAGGGAATTTACCCTTTTGATTTTCTCTGGCTAATCTGGCTAATAATCCAAATGTGCTGGTTTCATAAGCTGCTCTACCTAATGCACCAATACCAGGTATATCTGATAATGTTTTAAGTAAAACGCCTAAGCCTGTAATAGTTTGGCCTGTAGTCTTGCCTAACTTTTCCATCTTGGCCGTAGTTTCATCTAGGTTAGTATCTTTACCTAGTGCATCTAAAGCGCCTAATATGCCTTTACCTATTTCTTCTTTTACATTTTCACTAGCTACTCTTAATAGATCCATCTTGCCAGCATAAGTAGTTAATCTAGCCTGTGCTTGACCAGCGAACTTATTGTTTAGTTCTGTAAGGATTGCATCCATATCACCAGCCTTTAGCGTGGCTTTGCTTAATCCTGCACCTAATCTAGTTAATGATGTTGTATTACCTGCATATCCTTTGGCTAATGCCGCTGTAACCTCAGTTAAAGATCGACCTGTGGCAGCTGATACGTTAAGCGCTGTGTTTAATGCATTCTGACTTAAAGTAATTGATCCTGTAACTGTAAGTAATTGCTGGAATGCTGGACGTAGTTGGTCATCAAGTACGCCTGTGGCTCTTTGTAGATTGGCTATGTATAACTCTACAGCTGGTGAACTAAATGCAAAGCCTGTATTTTTTAATTGAACCTCTAAAGACTTGGCGGCCTTCTCATCGGCTGCAAATGCGGCTACAGCTCTTTTACTGTAGTTGAATAATGCTCTAGCGCTAAAGACACCTAAAAGAGTTGTACCTAATTTTTTAACTTGCTTATCAAATACGCTTACATCTTGCTTAGCCTTTTTAAGAGCCTTACCATTCCAGGTTGCCGAGGCTGCTACAAATATATTGGCCACTATGCCACCTTCTTAATTTCAGTTTTGCGTGTAAATTCCACAGCTGTTTTATCTATGGCTTTTAATATGGCATCGTATACTTTTATATTATCTTGTGCCCAAGCCTTGTAGATTAAACGGCCTTGCATCTTTCGACCTGTTGCCCCACGTGCGCCAGGCACTCGCTTAGGCTTTGTTACTGGCTCTAAAGCGCCTATAAATTGCTGGCTAGCAAATGGGTTATTAGAATCATAAAAATCTAACGCTTGGCTCTTAGCAGACTTTCTTACATAAGTACCACTACCCTCATGCTTAAATGTAAATGGCGCTCTACCCTGTGGGTTTAATCTGCCTGCGGTTTCATAAATAGATCCAGGCCTACTAACGTTGTAAACGTATTGGCTTACTTGCCAGCCATTTTTTGTGGCTACATTTTTGCCAGGGTTATATCCAATACCAGCTTTAACTACACTGCCATCATACTTTGGGAATGGTCTTTCAATAGCAGAAGATAATGGCTTAGACCATCCAGATAAAACCTGCGCATTGGATGGCACAAAGCCTTTGGCTTTTTCTGCTACTGCTCGCATTAATGGATCAATAGCCTTGCTAATTTTTGCCCTTAAATCTTCATCGATAAAACTAAGCCCATTAAGAACGTCTTTAACGCCTACGACTTCTGCTGGCATTCTTAACCCTTTCGGCTCTATCGGTTATCACTTGAATAATAGCCCGATACATCTCCGAGTCCATATTGATAAACTCGCTAGGCGGTATCCCAGTTTCTACGGCTAATGCTGCTATGCCATAAACTATAGAATCCCGCTTTATTATTTTTTTTCTTCGTCTAATACCTCGACAGTTTCTAGGCTGTCTATAAACTCAACTCCAAATATAGGTACCTGTGCGCCAGACTTGCGCAAGCACTCCCAAGCTAACCAAAAAATATGGGTCTGCTGTTCATGCTCACGCAAAATCTTGCTAATACCTGCGCCCCACTTCAACTCAAAGCTATATTCAATTCCTGGTGTTATCTTGTGTTCTGTGACTTCACCATTAGCCCTAGTAATTTTAAGCTTTGCCATTGTTACTCCTTAATTAGAACGCCACTGATGGCGATACTGTGATTACGGAGTTTACAGTAAATGTAACGCTAGATGTAGCAATTTCGGCTACTCCAGCTGATCCGATTGGTGTTAGGTTATTTACTAGGATTGAGAACTGGTAAGAAGGGTTAGCAGCTGATACAGCTGTGCCCTTAACTGTAATTACTGATACAGCTAGAGTCTTGCCAAATGCCTCATTTAGAGTCTGGCTTACCTCAGATGTTGCCCAGTCATTCATAAAGTCGATAGTAAATGTGCCTGATTGTAGACCTGCTACGTAGCGGTGTGCAGTATCGCCCATCGCAGTAATCTCTAGCTCATCTACGATTTGGTTGATAACAGCGCTAGATACTAGGTCGCTAATATCAATAGATGGTGTAGTAGGCGCAGCGTTGGTCGCTAGCTTGATGCCTACGTTATTGTTTAAGTAAATTGCCACTGTTATTCCTCTTCCTTTTTAGGTTGTGCTTTTTCTTTTGGTGCTTCCTTTATTTGGCCTGTCTTTATTAAGAAGGCTAAATCTTCTTCTTTGCTCATAATTAACTCCAGCTCGTTAGGATTGATACTGTTATTTCAGACACCAATAAATCGCCACTTTGAGCGTTTACGATTGCTGGAGCCGAAATGCTTGATATATTAAGTGTCAGCGATGATGCTGCTAACTTTGTTACTACGGCTAATATGTAATCTTCCATACCAGCCAAATTACCCTGGTTATCTAACGCAGGTTTAGTGATTAAAATTCTAAAGTTTGCTAAAGGCAATACTGTTACATGATCGTTATTGCTTGGCACTATGTAAGGATCGCCAGGGGTGATTGCGACTGCATTGGCGAGAAGAGTACTTGGCGGAAAAGCAAATACTGACCACACGCCAGCGTTAGTAAGATCTGTGGCTAATGTGCTACGTAGTGTGGTAATCGCAGCTGGCATATTAACCTACCAGTGATGCAGGCGCTGAATATGGCTGGATGAGGCCACGTACTCTGTTAATCAGCTGATAACCCATCCGATAAGGGCTAGCACTGACCCCATCCATACCTACCCCACCAGTCTGGCTAACTTGTCTAGCCTGCCAGATGTCTACAGCTATGATCATTGCTGCTTCTCTGATTGCGGGTACCGCAGAGTAATCATCTTCTTTAGTATCTTGGCCACTTGCTTTGCCATACGGAAGAATTCTATGGAATGGGTCGTTTGCATGTACTTTTGCAAATTGAATAAATGAATAGCCATTAGGCCATGAGTAATTGTAAAAGAAATTGTAAAATGTATTTGCGATTGATACTGGGATATTAGATCCAGGTATTGTGCCAGTAATTACATGTTGGCCACCATAGATATTTCCACAGCCCTCTACGCTTATTGTTTGACCTACTACATAAATGCCTGGGTTTGCTAATACTAATGTGGCTACGTTGTTTTGTAATCCAGCGGCTACTACTGGTGCATCGTTAAACCATAAATACTGATTAAGTAAATCCTGTGCAGTTTGGCAAACTTCTTCTACTACTGCATCGGTATACAAAGAGCCAATACCTAAGTTAGTGCGTAACTCAGCTTTGGTTACATAGGTGGCTGCCATTGTATTCCTCTCTTAAAAAAGCTCCCCTGGGGCTAGGGCTACTAAACCCCAGAGGATTATTACTTGGTTATTAGGCCTTTGCGTACTTGATGATTCCGTAAGGCATTTTGGCGATTGTTGCCATGAATCCGTAGATCGCAACTTGTACCTGTAGGTTAGATACAACGTTTACAGACATGTAAGCCTGTGGTGAGCGATATACAGTAAATGCTTCTGGTGCAAGGATAATTGCAGAGTTATCATCAAATGTGGTTGTTGAGAAGTTCTTGTCTACGTATAGATCAAGTCCTAGTACATTTCCACGAATTGATGTAGGGCGTACATCTCCAGCTGCGTTCATTGGTTGAATCGCATTGTAAATTGGTCGCTTGGTTGAATCAACAGCGCCCATCAATGCCTGCCATTGTGCTGGGTTTCCGATGTAGTTCTGTGCAAAGTAACCTGTGTTAGCATACACAAATTTCGCAGCTTCGGAAGTGTAAGCAATAATTCCATCGCTGTCTGCTGTAGTTCCTGTGCCATAAGTACCAGCTGCAATTAATGCATTTAATACAGCTGTGTCAATTGTTGTTAAATAAGCATTTTGTAGCTGTTGTGTTAGCTCTGCATAGAAGTTAGGGTCTGAACGCTCTAACAACTCAACAGATAGTGTATTCATACCTGAGTACTTAGACACTGTACCTGTTAGGTAAGCAGTTTCCATACCTGTATTTGATACTGCGCCTGCTTCTGCCTCTACAGTTACTGTAGGTGCTACGCCAGTTCCGCCACCTGCTGAAGTTACAAGTGATGGTACGTTAATAGTCATACCAGATGCTGGAAGTGTGCCTTGTGAACATGCATCAATAGCTGGTGTACCAAATCGTGTGTTTGTTACAAACTCAGTTAGGTATTGAGTTGGATTAAATGCTGGGTTTGTTGAAAATGAATCATCTGCCGCAGCAATATAGAGTTTAGAATCTTCGCTACCTAGTGCAGCCTTGATCTTGTGCTCTGTGTACTTCGCCATTGAGTTAATTGGTGAACGTACTGAAGTTTGGATAACTGGTGCTGTAATTGTTGGGCGAGCAGCTTCTACTGTAGGAGTAGCAGCCTCTGCCTTTGCTTCTTGTGGCGCTGTTGCTAAATCTTCCACAGGAGCCTCGCTTTCTTTTGGTTGATTTGTGTCCTCTGCTTCGTTTTCACTAGCAGCAACTTTAGTTACTTGCGCAGCTGTAAACGCTGGGCTTTCTACCAGGCTAACTTCTCTTAGTGTTGCACTGGTTACATATAAATACTCTTTTTTCTGTACAGACTTATTTACATCTACACCGACAGATAAACCATCAATTAATTGCTCGCCAGCAAGGATTAAAGCATCTTGACCTTGCATAGATGCGCTGATCTTAAATGATGCGTAGATTCCGTCTTCTGCTTGGTTAAATTTTTGCATACGACCTATTGGGCGCTCTGGTGAATGTTGCATAAGCATCTTAACCTTGCCAGGATCGCCTATCTCTATTGATCCTTTAGCAAATACGACCTTACCTACGGAAGTATTGCCGACCTCTTCAAAAGGTACGATCTTGCCAGCGATAACTCTGCGCTCTGTATCGGCAGCTTCTACGTGGCTACTGAATGTAAGTTTCATCTTCTGTTTCTCTTCCGTTAGGTGTCATTTGTTCCATTTCTTTAGCTTCTTCCACATCGATTAAACCTAGATTTATCATTTTTTCTAATGCCTCTAGGCGCTTCATTGTGTCAGCTCTTAGGAATGATTCTTCTATAGCAAACTTAACTACATGGCCTCTAGGGGTAATATCATCCATGCTTAAACGATCTTCAATAGCACAGATAAACGGCTGTAGTGAATATGCTACAAATTCTTTGCGACCATCGATAATGTTTTGATAAGTCATGCTGTTATTCATGTCTGCGCTTATGTAATATGCAGGTACGTTCATGGCTCTAGCAATTTGTGTTGCAAGATATTGCTGTGCTTCGTTATACATCATATCTTTAGGACTAAAACCTGTAGTTTCATAAGATAGAGTAGAAGTTAAATATGCTGTAGATCTATTTTGTCTGCTTTGCTTCCATTGTGCTAATAATCCAGATACTTGTGCTTCTGGTAAATCTGCGCCAGTGTTTTTAATGTAACCACTTGGCATTGGAGTTTGTGCAGATACAGCTGCGGCTTTTTCAATATCTAATGCGCTTTGTATTGTACGTGCTGCGGTAGTTAATACACCTTGTGTTAATCCTTGAAATGTGATAAGTGAACCAATGCCAGACATTGGTGTCTTAACTCCATCTACAAAATACTCATCTACTTCTGTGCCAAATTTATTTGTTGTAAATGTAACTCTATTGTTAGCGACCCACTCAAATCGTGATGGTCTTAAATCATCTGCATATAATTCTGTTACACGCCAATATGCAACACCATAAAATAAAAGACTATCGACAGTCCAAGATATGGTGACGGATCGTGGTTGCCGATAGTCTGGTTGATCTATCCAAAGAGGGTTCCCCAACTCCTCACCATTTGACTTTTTGTAAAGCTTCAATGGCAAGTATGAAACTACACCAGCTATAAGATTTCTGCAACGTGAAACGGCAGGTACTTGCATAGCAAAATTTCTATCTAATCCACCTGGGAAATTACCTACACCAGTTGTAAATGAACCATAGCCATAAGCTGTGTCCATAATGGCAGGGGCGTATTGCGCTTGGACAGTTTCAGATTTTTTGGTTATACCCAAAGCAGACAATAGACCCATATGTATATGTTATACCATAAAACGGACTTATGGTGCAAGTTAGACAAATATTTGTGCAGTTTGTTGCGGTTTAGTTAATTGAGATACGACCATGGCAAGACTTATTGCAGCTGTAACATCGCCAGCCGATTTACGCCTAATAATACGCCAGCCAGCATCATTAGTCTTAGCTGCACAGTTATTTAGATGCTGTACTAAGTCCGCTTGGCCACTATGAACTAATCTAACGTTAGCCAAGGCATCTGATAAGTCCGAGCACGCCTGGTAGAAAGCCTGGCCACTGCAATCTTCGATACGCCAGCCACTTTGTTCTAATTTTGTGGCTAAAGTTTGTGTGGCGTACTTGTCAAATAGTATTTTGTGTGGATGGTACTTCTTTGCCCACTCGTTAATATCACTAGCCATCTTAACTTCGTCTACAGCTACTTCGCTTTGCCATAATTGGGCTAGACCTACAGCTATCTTGCCATCTTTTAATTGACCCATAACTAAAGCCCCAGATCGCCTTGTCGGTGCAATATCAAAGGCCATTATAGTCATTGGCCCGACAGGGATTTCTAATGTGCTATCACTACATGCCTCAATAGATCCATATACCCAAGGACTTACAGCGCTATCTATCCACTGGCATAACATCTCAGTACGTGTAGCTTCTACGCTATTTGTATTGACTGATTCTTCTAAGGTTTCTTCGGATATTAAATGCCCTAATGCTGGATTTGCTAATGCCCAGGCTTTACGATCATGTATCTTGCAGTGCTGTGGTGCTGACCATTCGTAATAACCTAAACTATCTGGCGGGTATGATAAACAGCGCTCTTTAAGATCATTAAGCACAGTGCTAAATCCATCACCTGCGTTACTTGTCATTAAGGTCATTGAATTAGGCCTAGCACGTGTAACAGGTAATGCAGCTGTAAAGGCTTCTTCTGTCCACTCACGTAATTCGTCTATGTATAGAAAATCGGCAGTCTTACCACGTGGTGCATCTCTAGTAGCAGCGGCTATCTCATACCTTGCGCCATTAAGTAAGCTTATAGATTCTTGACCATTAGCCAGGCGTATCTGTCTTACCTGGTCTTTTAGAAATTGATTATCTTCTATGGTAAATGTGACTTGCCTAAATGTATCTAATGCCATATTACGATTAGAGGACATACCCAGTACGTTCTTAGAACCCCATAAGAATAGATGGCTCAATATAAGCATGCGTGCTAAATGGGTCTTGCCATTTTGACGAGCTACCAGTATTAGAGCTGTCTTTTTACGCCAGTTATCTTGATCGTCTACACATAACAAATCATCTAGTACAAATCTTTGCCATGGGATTAAAGGTAAACCGATCTTCTCAGCTAGATCGGCCACCTCATCCGCTTTGCTCTTACCTTTCAGTAAAGGCGTGTGAACTCTAGGCGTGGTACTACCAATTAGCCCGACCCCTCGTTGAGTCTGGCTTAATTCCGCATCATTCTTCATCAAAGTTTAGTGTATCTGGTTTATTAAAAGGTGAGTCTGGAATGACCTGGACTGTCTTGGAGAGAGAAGGTTTGAAAAAGACAGGGGGGGTCGCCGTGCTATTAAAAAAACGGCCACCTTTAGCGCTATTACATGACTTACACATGCTTTGTAGGTTATCTGGACTCCACATGTCACCGCCTTTAACTCTAGGTATGATGTGATCCACAGTATGCGCTGGTCTGTTACACACCACACACACCCAGCCATCTCTGTCAAGGATCTGTACTCGTAGCTTCTGCCACTTGCCACTACCTATAGCTCTTTTACTCAATGCCATCCTTTAGTCTTGAAATGATTTAATGCTTTACACATAGAACCATATCTATTCATGTTGTACTTAATACCCCAGTCTACTTGCTTAAAGCCATCTACCTTAGCCAAGTACTTAGATCTACCTTGTGGTATGCCATAGTGTGAGCCGTTGCGAGCGCTTGGATTCCACCTACTCTCATGATGATATAACTCATCTAAGCAATAGAACTCAGTAAATGAATGATTTAACTGAATGAAAGCATATTGCTTGTAATAAGTAGGTTTATGTAATTCACGAGATTCAGCTCTTTCAAGGGCAAACATTTGTCCAACAAATAGAGCGAGCCCAACTAGCGTGCACCTTGCGAGCAATCCGCTGTGCGGCTCGCCTTTTCGCCTTGAGGGCGAATGCGATCTAGAGCGTATCATCACTGTCAAATCCTGTAAGATAATCGCAGGTCAGACGGCGTGGCGAAGAATGGCACAAATTCATACTGATCTATCCAAGTACAATCATAACCAGCCTCACTCATTTGATAAATAGCTTTCTATAGCTGCCGTTACCATACCTGATCCATTAAACAGATCTTCAACTGTATCACCTTGTTTAACTCCCATAGCATCTAGTACCCATATTGTCCAGGCAATAGGTTTAGATCCTGGAAACCCTTTACGTGGTGCTGGACAAATTAAATAATCAACCATTTGTTTACCCTTACCACGACCTTTACGATCCTTCGGTACTTTAATAATTACAGATTCCCAGCTCTGAGTAATTCTAGAACCACTAGGCAAAGATGCAGGTTTAACCCAACTTAATATACGAATACCATTTTCGGAGTGTGTTGGTATTACGCTTAAATAGGTACTCAAGCTGTGTGTCGTGCAAGCTATAGCAAACCCATCGTATTTATGTAATAAATCTAATGCTAGATTAATATGAGTTTCTGCTTTATCCCATAAGTAAGCTTCTGGATGTTGGTCAGCCCTACCCTTACCACGACCTTTAGCTCTACCACCAATTCCATACCATCTATGCGCTCTACCTAAATATGGTGGATCAGCTATAGCAAACTTCATGGCTTACTACCCCATCCAGTACCCTTTAAGATTATGCCAGGTGCTGAATACATACGTGCCATATCTAACCCACATTTAGGGCAAAGCATCCCGCCGTCATCCTCTTTATATGTCCTGTGCACACTTCCATAAGTACCACACTCATTACAGCTATATTCATACGTTGGCATCATAAGCCCCTATCAATAAACAGGTGTGGCAAGGCAGTGTGTCAAACTGCCAAGCCCCACAGCTATTACATCTACTAACCTTGCTATCTTTAGGTGCATCTTTTTGCTCAGCTATATTCTTTACACCAACACAGCCACAGTCCATGCACTGATACATCTTGAACCCATCTGGCATATCTGCCTGGTCAAGCCATAAGAACTCAGTGTTACGACTACACCCATTACATTTGAATTTAGTCACGAGCGATCAATTCGTGGCATCGAAAGCATGTGCCATCTTTAAAAACCCTGTCATCGCCACACATGTCGCATGTAATAACAGACTTAACTAGATGCACACCACTATCATCCATTTCGACAGTAATACCACTGCCGTTAATGAAAGCGATATAGCCCATATCTACTCCTTATCCTTGAAGTACCAAGCGCCTGTGCTTGTCTGACTAGCCCATTTAGCGTGTTCTTTTATATTGCCTAGACACACATAACCATAAAACGGCTTCTTGGTTGTCTTGCTAAATCCTGTGCGTAAGGTCATCCCTTTCTCACAGCAATCTACAGGCGGTTTAGGTTGTTCTGGCACAGCTGCAACCCAGTCAGTAGTATTCCATTGTTGCGGATCTTCTAGCTTATTTTCTACTGTAAAGGTTTCTGACTTGCTATTTACCGAAGCCATCTCTTCTCTACTAGGTCGCTTTCCTTTAGCTGAGAAACCTGCGTTCGCAAGCGCTCGACCAATCGCACTTGTTTCCGCATTAGGTAGAGCGAAATTTGCATTAACGCCCCTATCAGAAATAGTTTCAAGCGCAAGCCCAGTAGAGCACGGCTTGGAATCTGCCTCTGTTTTGTATAACTTGCAAAGTACAATGAATCGAGTGTTTGAGGCCTCGATAATATCTGTTTCCAATCTTCCATCTGGGAACTCCTTCCACCACTTATGTAATCTTTCATCCACTGGTTCATATAAACTTAAATCGAAAGCCATTACTCCTGCCAATCTAGAGCGCTGTCTTGCATCGCCTCATGGCATGTTTTGGCAATAGCAATATACGCAGCTGCGTCTTTGTAATGATCTGATACCTCTGGCGATTCGACTGATCGACTGATCTTGACCAAGCACATGGCCATAGCCACTTGATTTGCTGTAATCGGAAAATGAAAATAAGCAGACCATAATTCGGCAATACGACTATGTTGAGTATAAGGGTGTCCGTACTGTGAACCCCTTGCGTGTATAAGTTCTGTTGCATCTAAGAATAGTTTCTCAGTTGTTGTGAACATCGTTATCAACCATCCTTCTATGCATATCCCAGCCATCTTTACGGCCTCGCCAGTAATGTATAGTTTTGATGTTTTCTATATATGTGCCAATAGCCCAGGTAAGTAATAACCCTGCGACTACTCCCCACATAATTAGATACCCAAAGTCTTTAAGCTCTGTGTACATGTAGCCCTACTTTCTATGCTCACGCTTTGTGGCATGGAAATAGTGTGACACCTGTGTACGACTTTGTGGATGATTTACGGCCTTTTTTTGATAACGATTTGGTAACGTTATTTGTAAAGTTTGCCCTCAAATATAAAACTGCCGTCTGCATTAATAGGCACTGTAATTACCTGGACTTTACGCTCATGCACATAGGCCACAGCAAAGCCTTGCTGCCAATTTGCATAGCCCCTTGTATACGCCATGCCTGAACTGCTTAAATCAACGAGATTTCCGACTTCTACTCCCCATACAGTACGGCCTAATTGGCCTCTAGATGCCTCTGTAAAGGCCGACTGGCCTAATCTATGGGTATGCCCACACACCACGCTCTTACCAAGCCTTCTAGCGCCATTTAAGGCCGTTTGTCCAGGTACTTGGCTAAGAGGGAAAGCGTCACCATGAACGGCTGTCCAGCCTGGCGCCCAATCGAGCCCAAATGGGTGGAATTTAATCTGTAGCTTGTCATATCCCATAAAACGCTCATACTGCATTTCGGGTAAGTTGAGGAAAGATGGGAGTCGTTTTTTAATTGATCGGTAAAGTCTGATTCCATGATTGCTTCCTAGTACATCTGTTACGCCAAGATAGGTTAAGACCTCTTGGGTTTGTTTTCTATCATCATTTATATTGCCGACCATCTCATCAATAGTGCCAGCATTAAAACCGCCAAGCTGTGGTAGATCAATTTCATCACCGATACAAATAGTTCTATGAGGCCGCCATTTGGCTAAAAAACGGCCTACTGATTTTACACTTGCTTCATTAAAAAAAGGAACTTGCAGATCTGAAACGAACGCAATTTTCTTAATCGTCTTCCTCATAATCGTCTAGGGGATCTTTTATAGGATCTGTGGTATCGACTATCCAGTCTGGATAACTTGATCGATCCATAGCAAAGGCTAGAGCTGTAGATTCATCCATGCCATTTTTACGGCAGGCTTTGTAAACCTCATTAGCTGCAATAGCCCAATAATCTAACTTAGTTAATACAGGCTCTTTAGTAGTACGGCGCTTACGCACCATCTTCTTCTTAGGTTTACGCTTAGTAGCCATATTGTAATTATCGCTTACTTATGATAGTGAATAGATCATCGACACGCTGTTCTAATCTTGTTAGCTGATCTTTCATACTAGAGCCACCATTAGGTCGTAGTTCGTTTAACCAACCTTTAACTAAGAAACGTAATCCGATTAGCCCGCCTGATAGCACGGCCATAACGCCAGCGCCAAAGCCAGCCCATTCTGCTGGACTCATTTTTCATTAGCACCGATGCCATAAGCATTATCGGATTTGTCTAAAGCCCTAGCCGCTGGTCCTGCCAAAGCTGCAACTACTACAGACAGTGCTGGATCTAAACCTAATTCATTACTTGCTAAAAATGTTAAGAAAGATACTAATACTCCACGTGCATAGGATTTTAGTATGGCCTTCTGCTTCTTTGATATTTTCATATTTTTCCCCCTAGTAGTGGTATATCAAACTCTTTGCCGTCTTTGTCGCCTGCCTTAGTAAAGCTAATATGGATGTGCTTTGTGTGTTTATTAAAACCCTTGTACTTACGCCACTTGAAATTAAGTATCCTGCTAGCAATCATGCCATTATGAATTACGTAAGATATACGCTTATCGGTTTTCGCACAGACTCTGATTTGGTCAGCCAAATATATTGAGATCTGCTCGGATGAATCCAGGCGAGAATCAATATCAATGGCTCGGACGACCCCAGATTTGTCTGGATTATGATCCGATTTGGTGGCGCTATGACGAGCATCACCAATCCACCCATCACTGGTAGAGCGGCGATCTGGATACCAGGTATCAATTTGATCTCTTAACTGGACACCAGCTGCACAAAGCCAAGGCTTCATTAGCCTAGCAGCAATTTTGCTTCATCAGCGGTCAAACCAAGACGATCAAGTATTTCTTGCCTTGCTGCTTCTCTAATTGCACTATCATCAATTGCAACATGATTTTCAATTGCTTCAGATAATTGCGACTCAGTTAGTTCAACCCCTTCGGCTGGTAAAATTAATTTTTTCTTTGGATCATTAAAATCGCAAACTAAACCTTTATTACCAAGTTCTCTGCTTAATTGATCTAAATTAATTTCTTTATTTGTAATTGCCATATTATGACCCCAAATCTATAACTGTAATTTCTCTGTCTGCAAAACTTGCAGTTCCAGATCCATCTCTGCGATATTTCATAGTAAAGGTATTTGATCCAGCAGTTAATGTTGTGTAAGTTTTTGCAACTGTAAATTTGATCCATTCACCAGCAACGGCCTGAGAAAATCCACCCGATTTGTCATCCCCTGCAGCATTAGTAGTCGCACCACTTATTGTGCACCCCATCCAACTTTGTGTAGATACATCACTACCTTCGATATAAGCACTCATTAAAACTAGAGCTTTTGTTCCAGTTGTTAAAGTAACCGCTGGGCCAGGTGTTGTTAAATCAGTATAAGTCGAAGATGTTGTACCTTGATAAGCACTTACTAAAGCAGTTGCGCTGGTTATTGAGGCACCAGCAGGTGTAGCCCATTCGGGCGCTGTTGCTCCAGAATTTACTCGCAAAACCTGTCCAGCTGTACCAATTCCAAGACGTGCTGGTGTTGAACCGCTTGAAGAATAAATAGTATCTCCAGTAGTAGTCATTGGATTTACCATGCCTGTTGTATCTAAATTAGTCCAGGCTGATCCAGTGTAATAAGTTGTAGTATTTGTATCTTTCAAGAAAGCAAAGTTACCCTCTTGTGGTGATGTAACGGCTGCATCTCTAGCTGTCGAATTTGCAAACACCCAAATACCTTGCATTAAATAGCCATCTACATCGGCTGCGGTTAATACCTCGCCTGTAACAAAATCTTTGAACCCTAAACCTGCTGCCATCTCTACTCCTTAGTAACTTAGGACATTATAGTCTAAAGTGCCATAAATGCTATTATTTAGGATAAATGCATCTATAACAGGCTCTAGTGTCGTGAACGTGGTTTTCCAACTATTTGGGGTTATTGCCATGCGTACCCCAAAAATCTGTAAAGTTTTTTCTAAAATCGATCCACCAGGCTGAGTAGTTTTTACTGTAATTGGATCAAAGAAATCTAAATCTAAAGCTGCGATTATGCCTGAATTGTAATTATCGGTATACAAATCTAACACTATGGCATCTACACGTATTGAGGTTTCTTGCCTACTGGCTACATAAGCCTGGGCGTAATCTAAAGCTACTGCATCTGACTGCATTAAGAGATTATCTAAAAAGTAACTATGCAAAAAGTACTTATCTATGCTGGCTTGGTTCAAGGCTACCTGTGGGCTACCACCAACTCTAGTAATAGTGGCTTTATTAAATACTAATACATCATTTAATATCCAGGTGGCATCAAAGTAATCTATGCCAGATCCATCATCTGCAAATACTGTCGGTGTGCCAGCGATAGATCCAGCGGTTACGCCTCGATCTTGGAATACAAAGTTATTATCTGCACTAACATAAATAGCGCCATATTCAGATTCTGTTGCAATTTGTAAAGCCTGTAAGGCTGTGCGGTTAGTGCCTGGGTCTGCTTGTAACGTAGTAAGACCTGGATCAATATCTCGCTGTGATATTGGCCAGTCAATTTCATCTAATATCTCATTTATACGAGTACCTGATAAATCGCCAGCGCTAGCGCCAGTTACTGTGCTTATCTGTGCTAATTGGGCTAATCTAAAAGCATCTACAGCTTGTATCGTGGTCATGGCTAAATCTGCTTCTGACTCATCTGGATAGGTTGTAACATAGCTTGTAATAAATCCTGCAAATATAGGGTAAGTAGTAGCACCATAGGTAGCAGTAATCTGCACCTTTTTCATAGGTGTTAATAAATTGTAATATGGACCTAATACATTTTGTGGGTTGAAATCGCCATTTTGATCTACTATGCGCAAAGTAAGTGAACCTGTTTGGAATTGATCGCTAAGGGCAGTACGGCCTCGATTAGTTTGAATACTATTTACTTGATTAGATACATCAACAATAACATCTGCTGAATCTTGTAATACATTTGTGCCTAATATGCCTGATCCTAAAATCACAGCCTGAGCAAAGCGTGGCCCAGTGCTAAAATTAATAAAAGCATTTATTATTGGTACTGTCATAAGAACCCAGCAGGTGCAGTGCTATAACCCGATCTAGTTGCTAATTGTATACTTTCTGCTATTGCTTGGCTCATTTTATCGCCAGAGGCATCTATTTTTAGATTAAGTGTAGGTGCGGAAGTTTGTTGAATGCCTGACAGTAATTGCTGTAGTCCTGAAACGCTAGGTCTAGCTTGTTCTAATAATCCAGATATATTACCTCTAAGATCCTCAAATGTGCCAGGCTGAGTAGGGGCTATCAATTCTTGTAATCCTTTTACAGCTGGTGCGCCATAGTTAAGGATAGTTCTAGTTTCTGTTCGCAACGCATCTAGACTTAATTGTTGTAATTGAGTTACAGTGGGTTTTATTTCATCAAGTAACATTCTAATAGATGCTCTAAATGCTTCTGTCAATTCTTTAGCTGCTTGTGCCGCTTCTAATTCAGTTAGTATTTTTTTAGCCAGCGCTTCATTATTATCTAAAATTGCTAACTGTGCTCTTAGACGTAATTTAGTTTCACCATCTGTGGCTTCGTTAAGTGCCTTAGTTAAGCCAATACGCTCAATATCAAACTTGTCTTTAAGCTGATCTATAGCAGTCTTAGCTTTTAATGTGGCTACTTCTTGCTTCTTTAATTTTAATAAATCCTGAGATGCTTTGATCTCTTGCCTTCTTTGTGCAGCTAAGATACGACCCTGGGCTGGAGTTTCTCTAGCAGGTGCAGTAGGGAATTTACCCTTTTGATTTTCTCTGGCTAATCTGGCTAATAATCCAAATGTGCTGGTTTCATAAGCTGCTCTACCTAATGCACCAATACCAGGTATATCTGATAATGTTTTAAGTAAAACGCCTAAGCCTGTAATAGTTTGGCCTGTAGTCTTGCCTAACTTTTCCATCTTGGCCGTAGTTTCATCTAGGTTAGTATCTTTACCTAGTGCATCTAAAGCGCCTAATATGCCTTTACCTATTTCTTCTTTTACATTTTCACTAGCTACTCTTAATAGATCCATCTTGCCAGCATAAGTAGTTAATCTAGCCTGTGCTTGACCAGCGAACTTATTGTTTAGTTCTGTAAGGATTGCATCCATATCACCAGCCTTTAGCGTGGCTTTGCTTAATCCTGCACCTAATCTAGTTAATGATGTTGTATTACCTGCATATCCTTTGGCTAATGCCGCTGTAACCTCAGTTAAAGATCGACCTGTGGCAGCTGATACGTTAAGCGCTGTGTTTAATGCATTCTGACTTAAAGTAATTGATCCTGTAACTGTAAGTAATTGCTGGAATGCTGGACGTAGTTGGTCATCAAGTACGCCTGTGGCTCTTTGTAGATTGGCTATGTATAACTCTACAGCTGGTGAACTAAATGCAAAGCCTGTATTTTTTAATTGAACCTCTAAAGACTTGGCGGCCTTCTCATCGGCTGCAAATGCGGCTACAGCTCTTTTACTGTAGTTGAATAATGCTCTAGCGCTAAAGACACCTAAAAGAGTTGTACCTAATTTTTTAACTTGCTTATCAAATACGCTTACATCTTGCTTAGCCTTTTTAAGAGCCTTACCATTCCAGGTTGCCGAGGCTGCTACAAATATATTGGCCACTATGCCACCTTCTTAATTTCAGTTTTGCGTGTAAATTCCACAGCTGTTTTATCTATGGCTTTTAATATGGCATCGTATACTTTTATATTATCTTGTGCCCAAGCCTTGTAGATTAAACGGCCTTGCATCTTTCGACCTGTTGCCCCACGTGCGCCAGGCACTCGCTTAGGCTTTGTTACTGGCTCTAAAGCGCCTATAAATTGCTGGCTAGCAAATGGGTTATTAGAATCATAAAAATCTAACGCTTGGCTCTTAGCAGACTTTCTTACATAAGTACCACTACCCTCATGCTTAAATGTAAATGGCGCTCTACCCTGTGGGTTTAATCTGCCTGCGGTTTCATAAATAGATCCAGGCCTACTAACGTTGTAAACGTATTGGCTTACTTGCCAGCCATTTTTTGTGGCTACATTTTTGCCAGGGTTATATCCAATACCAGCTTTAACTACACTGCCATCATACTTTGGGAATGGTCTTTCAATAGCAGAAGATAATGGCTTAGACCATCCAGATAAAACCTGCGCATTGGATGGCACAAAGCCTTTGGCTTTTTCTGCTACTGCTCGCATTAATGGATCAATAGCCTTGCTAATTTTTGCCCTTAAATCTTCATCGATAAAACTAAGCCCATTAAGAACGTCTTTAACGCCTACGACTTCTGCTGGCATTCTTAACCCTTTCGGCTCTATCGGTTATCACTTGAATAATAGCCCGATACATCTCCGAGTCCATATTGATAAACTCGCTAGGCGGTATCCCAGTTTCTACGGCTAATGCTGCTATGCCATAAACTATAGAATCCCGCTTTATTATTTTTTTTCTTCGTCTAATACCTCGACAGTTTCTAGGCTGTCTATAAACTCAACTCCAAATATAGGTACCTGTGCGCCAGACTTGCGCAAGCACTCCCAAGCTAACCAAAAAATATGGGTCTGCTGTTCATGCTCACGCAAAATCTTGCTAATACCTGCGCCCCACTTCAACTCAAAGCTATATTCAATTCCTGGTGTTATCTTGTGTTCTGTGACTTCACCATTAGCCCTAGTAATTTTAAGCTTTGCCATTGTTACTCCTTAATTAGAACGCCACTGATGGCGATACTGTGATTACGGAGTTTACAGTAAATGTAACGCTAGATGTAGCAATTTCGGCTACTCCAGCTGATCCGATTGGTGTTAGGTTATTTACTAGGATTGAGAACTGGTAAGAAGGGTTAGCAGCTGATACAGCTGTGCCCTTAACTGTAATTACTGATACAGCTAGAGTCTTGCCAAATGCCTCATTTAGAGTCTGGCTTACCTCAGATGTTGCCCAGTCATTCATAAAGTCGATAGTAAATGTGCCTGATTGTAGACCTGCTACGTAGCGGTGTGCAGTATCGCCCATCGCAGTAATCTCTAGCTCATCTACGATTTGGTTGATAACAGCGCTAGATACTAGGTCGCTAATATCAATAGATGGTGTAGTAGGCGCAGCGTTGGTCGCTAGCTTGATGCCTACGTTATTGTTTAAGTAAATTGCCACTGTTATTCCTCTTCCTTTTTAGGTTGTGCTTTTTCTTTTGGTGCTTCCTTTATTTGGCCTGTCTTTATTAAGAAGGCTAAATCTTCTTCTTTGCTCATAATTAACTCCAGCTCGTTAGGATTGATACTGTTATTTCAGACACCAATAAATCGCCACTTTGAGCGTTTACGATTGCTGGAGCCGAAATGCTTGATATATTAAGTGTCAGCGATGATGCTGCTAACTTTGTTACTACGGCTAATATGTAATCTTCCATACCAGCCAAATTACCCTGGTTATCTAACGCAGGTTTAGTGATTAAAATTCTAAAGTTTGCTAAAGGCAATACTGTTACATGATCGTTATTGCTTGGCACTATGTAAGGATCGCCAGGGGTGATTGCGACTGCATTGGCGAGAAGAGTACTTGGCGGAAAAGCAAATACTGACCACACGCCAGCGTTAGTAAGATCTGTGGCTAATGTGCTACGTAGTGTGGTAATCGCAGCTGGCATATTAACCTACCAGTGATGCAGGCGCTGAATATGGCTGGATGAGGCCACGTACTCTGTTAATCAGCTGATAACCCATCCGATAAGGGCTAGCACTGACCCCATCCATACCTACCCCACCAGTCTGGCTAACTTGTCTAGCCTGCCAGATGTCTACAGCTATGATCATTGCTGCTTCTCTGATTGCGGGTACCGCAGAGTAATCATCTTCTTTAGTATCTTGGCCACTTGCTTTGCCATACGGAAGAATTCTATGGAATGGGTCGTTTGCATGTACTTTTGCAAATTGAATAAATGAATAGCCATTAGGCCATGAGTAATTGTAAAAGAAATTGTAAAATGTATTTGCGATTGATACTGGGATATTAGATCCAGGTATTGTGCCAGTAATTACATGTTGGCCACCATAGATATTTCCACAGCCCTCTACGCTTATTGTTTGACCTACTACATAAATGCCTGGGTTTGCTAATACTAATGTGGCTACGTTGTTTTGTAATCCAGCGGCTACTACTGGTGCATCGTTAAACCATAAATACTGATTAAGTAAATCCTGTGCAGTTTGGCAAACTTCTTCTACTACTGCATCGGTATACAAAGAGCCAATACCTAAGTTAGTGCGTAACTCAGCTTTGGTTACATAGGTGGCTGCCATTGTATTCCTCTCTTAAAAAAGCTCCCCTGGGGCTAGGGCTACTAAACCCCAGAGGATTATTACTTGGTTATTAGGCCTTTGCGTACTTGATGATTCCGTAAGGCATTTTGGCGATTGTTGCCATGAATCCGTAGATCGCAACTTGTACCTGTAGGTTAGATACAACGTTTACAGACATGTAAGCCTGTGGTGAGCGATATACAGTAAATGCTTCTGGTGCAAGGATAATTGCAGAGTTATCATCAAATGTGGTTGTTGAGAAGTTCTTGTCTACGTATAGATCAAGTCCTAGTACATTTCCACGAATTGATGTAGGGCGTACATCTCCAGCTGCGTTCATTGGTTGAATCGCATTGTAAATTGGTCGCTTGGTTGAATCAACAGCGCCCATCAATGCCTGCCATTGTGCTGGGTTTCCGATGTAGTTCTGTGCAAAGTAACCTGTGTTAGCATACACAAATTTCGCAGCTTCGGAAGTGTAAGCAATAATTCCATCGCTGTCTGCTGTAGTTCCTGTGCCATAAGTACCAGCTGCAATTAATGCATTTAATACAGCTGTGTCAATTGTTGTTAAATAAGCATTTTGTAGCTGTTGTGTTAGCTCTGCATAGAAGTTAGGGTCTGAACGCTCTAACAACTCAACAGATAGTGTATTCATACCTGAGTACTTAGACACTGTACCTGTTAGGTAAGCAGTTTCCATACCTGTATTTGATACTGCGCCTGCTTCTGCCTCTACAGTTACTGTAGGTGCTACGCCAGTTCCGCCACCTGCTGAAGTTACAAGTGATGGTACGTTAATAGTCATACCAGATGCTGGAAGTGTGCCTTGTGAACATGCATCAATAGCTGGTGTACCAAATCGTGTGTTTGTTACAAACTCAGTTAGGTATTGAGTTGGATTAAATGCTGGGTTTGTTGAAAATGAATCATCTGCCGCAGCAATATAGAGTTTAGAATCTTCGCTACCTAGTGCAGCCTTGATCTTGTGCTCTGTGTACTTCGCCATTGAGTTAATTGGTGAACGTACTGAAGTTTGGATAACTGGTGCTGTAATTGTTGGGCGAGCAGCTTCTACTGTAGGAGTAGCAGCCTCTGCCTTTGCTTCTTGTGGCGCTGTTGCTAAATCTTCCACAGGAGCCTCGCTTTCTTTTGGTTGATTTGTGTCCTCTGCTTCGTTTTCACTA
>Ga0315902_10002172_pt1 | contig 31000 bp, 27 predicted proteins | sample LakEriMetagenome_9_FD_203523 | JGI IMG/M metagenome (GOLD analysis project Ga0315902, IMG submission 203523) | Freshwater fungal communities from buoy surface, Lake Erie, Ohio, United States - Buoy 12 MA117 | ecosystem: Environmental > Aquatic > Freshwater > Lake > Lake biofilm | place: USA...
CAGTTGGAGGCCGTGGAGATGCACCTGAAGGCCGGTTTCCAGCCCGATCGCACGCTGGTGCTGGTGTTCGGCCACGACGAGGAGATCTCGGGCCGCGAGGGTGCGCTCAAGGCGGTGCAGAAGTTCCAGCAGCGGCAGATGCGATTCGAGTACGTGCTGGACGAAGGGCTGCTGGTCACCGAAGGCATCCTGGCCGGCGCCCCGGCGCCGGTGGCGCTGATCGGCGTCGCCGAAAAAGGCTATCTGACGCTGAAGCTCACCGCCAGCGCCACGCCAGGCCATTCGTCGATGCCGCCGGCCAAGCCCGGCAGCACCGCGATCGGCATGCTCGCGCCGGCGCTGGCGCGTCTGGAGCAGCAACCCCTGCCGGGTGGCATCCGCGGCGTGGCGGCGCAGATGTTGGCGGCCGTGGCCCCCGAGATGACCGGCCTGCAGCGCGTGGCGCTGTCCAACCTGTGGCTGCTGCGTCCGCTTGTCGAGCGCCAGCTCCTTTCGGTGCCGAGCACGACGGCGCTGCTGCGCACGACGACATCGCTCACCGTGTTCAATGCCGGCAACAAGGAGAACGTCCTGCCCGGCAAGGCCGAGGCCCTGGTCAACTTCCGGCTTCTGCCCGGCGACACCGAGGCGTCGGTGACGGCCCACGTGAAGGCCGTTGTTGCCGACGACCGGATCGCGGTGGAGCCCATCGGCACGCCCAGCGAAGCCTCGGTCGTCTCGGCCACCGACTCGGCAGGCTTCCGCCAGATCGAAAGCACCGTGCGCGAGGTCTTCCCGGGCAGCATCGTGGCGCCGGGGCTGATGCTCGCCGCCACCGACGCGCGTCATTTCGGGGCCGTCGCCGATGCGGTCTACCGCTTCTCACCGGTACGGGCTTCGAGCGCGGACCTGACCCGTTTCCACGGCACCGACGAGCGCCTCGCGGTGACCCACCTCGCGGAGATGATCCGCTTCTACCACCGCCTGCTCCAACGCAGCGCCGGCCCCACTTCCCCCGGTCGCCCCGGCCAAGGACCCACGCCATGACGCAAGCCCTGATCGTCTCCACCGCCCGCACGCCCCTGGCCAAGAGCTGGAAGGGCGCCTTCAACATGACCCACGGCGCCACGCTGGCCGGCCATGCGGTGCAGCACGCCATCGCGCGCGCCGGCATCGACGCCGCCGAGGTGGAAGACGTGCTGATGGGCTGCGCCAACCCCGAGGGCGCCACCGGCTGGAACATCGCGCGCCAGGCGGCGCTGATGGCCGGCTGCCCGGTGTCGACCGCGGGCATCACCATCAACCGCTTCTGCTCCAGCGGCCTGCAGACGATCGCGATGGCCTCGCAGCGTGTGATCGCCGGCGAAGGCGAGGTCTATGCCGCGGGCGGCGTGGAGAGCATCAGCTGCGTGCAGCAGGAGATGAACCTGCACATGTTCAAGGATCCGGCGCTTGAAGCCAGGAAGCCCGAGATCTACTGGAACATGATGCAGACCGCCGAGCAGGTGGCCAAGCGGTACAAGATCTCCCGGGAGCGCCAGGACCGATACGGCGCCGAGAGCCAGCAGAAGGCCTGCGCGGCCCAGGAACGCGGTGCCTTCGACGCCGAGATCGCGCCGATCACGGTGATGGCCGGCGTCGCCGATGCGCAGCTCGGCCTGCGCAGCAAGCAGGTCACCGTCAAGGCCGACGAAGGCCTGCGCCCGGGCACCACCTACGACAGCATCAAGGACATCCGCACCGCGATGCCCGGTGGCGTGATCACCGCCGGCAACGCCAGCCAGTTCAGCGACGGCGCCGGCGCCTGCATCGTCGTCGACGAGGCCTACGCCTTGCGCCGAGGGCTCCAGCCCCTGGGCCGCTTCCTTGGCTTTGCCGTCGCCGGCTGCGAGCCCGACGAGATGGGCATCGGCCCGGTGTTCGCGGTGCCCAAGGTGCTGAAGCGGCTGGGTCTGAAGGTCGAGGACATCGACCTCTGGGAGCTCAACGAGGCCTTCGCCGTGCAGGTGCTGTACAGCGCCGACCACATCGGCATCCCGATGGAGCGCCTCAACGTCGACGGCGGCGCCATCGCCATCGGCCACCCCTACGGCATGAGCGGCCAGCGCCTGGTGGGCCACGCGCTGATCGAAGGCAAGCGCCGCGGCGCCAAGAAGGTCTGCGTGACCATGTGCATTGGCGGCGGCATGGGTGCCGCCGGCGTGTTCGAGGTGCTGTGAGCGCTGCCGCCCCCGTGCCCGCGATCCATTGGCTGACAACGCCGGCCGAGCGCTTTGAAGGCTTGCCTGGCTGGCCCTGGCCGGCGCGGTGGTTTGCACCCCAGGGCCTCGCGGCCGGCGGCCGCATGGCCTATGTCGACACGGGCCCGGCCGCGGCACCCGTGACCGCGCTGTGCCTGCATGGCAACCCGGCTTGGGGCTACCTGTACCGGCACATGATGCCGGTGTTCGAGGCCGCGGGCCTGCGCGTGGTGGTGCCGGATCTCCTGGGCTTCGGCCGCAGCGACAAGCCGGCCCACGAGGCCGATCACCGCTGGGCGTTGCACCGCGGCGCACTGCTCGACCTGATCGCTCACCTCGACCTGCGCAACGTGCTGCTCGTCGTCCAGGACTGGGGGGGTCTCTTCGGCCTCACGCTGCCGCACGAGATGCCCGAGCGCTTTACGCGGCTGCTGGTGATGAACACGACGCTCGGCCTGGGGCAGGTCAGCGAAGGCTTCCGGCAATGGCGGACGTATGCGGCGGGTCAGCCCGACCTGGCCGTCGGCAAGCTGATCCGACGCGGCAGACCAGAGCTGAGCGAATCCGAAGCGGCCGCCTATGACGCGCCGTTCCCGGACGCCAGCTACAAGGCCGCGCTGCGTGCCTTTCCGCCGCTGGTGCCCGACGTCGAGCTGCATGGTCGTGAGGCCGATGGCCTCGCGGCGAGCCGTGAAGCAGCCGTGTTCTGGCGCGAACGCTGGCAGGGCGAGAGCTTCATGGCCGTGGGCGAGCGCGACCCAGTGCTTGGCCCGCCGGTGATGGCCTCGCTGCGCCGCCTGATCCGCGGTTGCCCTGAGCCCCTGATGCTTCCGCAGGCCGGTCACTTCGTGCAGGAGTGGGGTGGCCCGGTCGCCGCCGCCGCGCTGCGCCACTTCCGACTTGCGACCTGAAGGTCGGATCTCCCCATGCGTGCCACTCTCGACTTCCTTCTGTTCGACTGGCTCGGCATCGAGTCGCTGACCCAGCGCCACCGATTCGCCGACCACTCGCGCGAGACCTTCGCCCAGGTGCTGGACACCTGCGAGCGCATCGCACGCGAGAAGTTCGCGCCCGTCAACCGGCTCACCGACACCGAAGAGCCTCGCTTCGACGGCGAGCGGGTCCACCTGCCCCGCGCCACGCACGACGCGGTGGCAGCCTACGTCGAGTCCGGCATGCTGGCAGCAGCGCAGGACGATGACCTCGGCGGCATGCAGCTGCCTTGTGTCGTCGAGATGGCGGCCAATGCGTTCTTCAGCAAGGCCAGTGTCGCGATCGGCGGCTACGCGATGCTGACCAGCGGCAACGCCAACCTGCTGATGGCGCATGGCACGCCGCGCCAGCGCGAGGTGTTTGCCAAGCGGGAGTTTGCCGGCCAGTGGTTCGGCACGATGTGCCTGTCCGAGCCGCAGGCCGGCTCCAGCCTGTCGGACGTGGCGACACGGGCCGAGCCCGATGGCGCGGACTTCGAGTCCGACGCGCTCGGGCCGCGCTACCGGCTGCGCGGGTCGAAGATGTGGATCAGCGCGGGCGAGCACGAGCTGACCGAGAACATCGTGCACCTGGTGCTGGCCAAGATCCCGGACGCGGACGGCCAGCTGGTGCCGGGCACGGGCGGCATCTCGCTGTTCATCGTGCCCAAGTGGTGCGTGACCCCAACCGGCGACCTGAATGGCGAGCGCAACGACGTCGTTCTGGCCGGCTTGAACCACAAGCTCGGGTACCGCGGCACCACCAACACGCTGCTGAACTTCGGCGAGGGCCGGAATCGGCCGGATGGACGGCCGGGCGCCATCGGCTACCGCGTCGGCGCGCCAGGGCAGGGCCTGCGGTGCATGTTCCACATGATGAACGAGGCGCGGATCGGCGTCGGCCTGGGCGCCGCGATGCTGGGCATGGCCGGCTTCGAGGCGAGCCTGGAGTACGCCACCCAGCGCAGCCAGGGCCGGCCGATGACGGTGGCCGGCAAGGACCCGCGCAGCAAGCCCGTGCCGCTGATCGAGCACGCCGACATCCGGCGCATGCTGTTGCTGCAGAAGGCCTACTGCGAAGGCGCGCTCGCGCTGGAGCTTTACTGCGCGCGGCTGGTCGACGAAGCCCACACCGCCGACGCCGACGCCGACGCGGCGCGTGAAGCGGCGCTGCTGCTTGAGGTGCTGACGCCGATCGCCAAGAGCTGGCCCAGCGAATGGTGCCTGGAGGCCAATTCGCTGGCGATCCAGGTGCTGGGGGGCTATGGCTACACGCGCGACTTTCCGGTCGAGCAGTACTGGCGCGACAACCGCCTGAACATGATCCACGAGGGCACGCACGGCATCCAGGCGCTGGACCTGCTCGGTCGCAAGGTCACGATGGACGGCGGTGCCGGGCTCAAGCTGCTGGCCACCCGCATCAGCGACACGATCGGGCGTGCCGGCCAGGTCGCCGGCCTGGCCGAGCCGGGGAACCAGCTGGCGGCCGCCTTGCAGAAGCTCGGCGCCGCCACCAAGGCCGCCTGGGCCACTGGCCAGCCCGAAGAAGCGCTGGCCAACGCGACGCCGTATCTGCAGGCCTTCGGGCATGTCGTGCTCGCCTGGCTGTGGCTGGATGTTGCGCTCGCCGCGACCGCACTGCCCGCCGCGCAAGCCGAACGCCGAGAGGCCAAGCGGGCCGCGATGCGCTGCTTCTTCGCCTACGAGCTTCCGCGCATCGACGCCTGGCTCGCCGTGGTCGCCCGACGCGAGGCGGTCTGCCGCGAGTCGGGCGAAGCGATCCTTCGCGGATGAAGTGTCACCGTCGACCGGGCATCATCGAGCCGTGAAGAACTCAACCCTCGAAACCCTGGCCTGGGTGCTGCTGTACGGTGGCCTGTTGCTGCTGTGCCTGTCGGTCTTCGTGTTCCGCGGCGGCGATGCGGCGCACCTGGGCTGGACCCTGGTGGTCGCCGGCGCAGCCGGTGCGGGGACCGGCATCGTCGCGATCTGGCTTCGTTCAAGGCGCAAGGACCGGGCCTGAGGGTCGGCGGGCCCCGTCGAGTCAACCCACTTTCCGATCAAGGACACAAATCCATGGGCACCCCGATCCAGCAACTGTTCGATCTGAGCGGCCAGACCGCACTCGTCACCGGCGGCTCGCGAGGGCTGGGCTTGCAGATGGCGGAAGCGCTGGGCGAGGCCGGAGCCAGGATCATGCTGACCTCGCGCAAGGCGGCTGACCTTGAAGAGGCGGCAGCGCACCTTTCGGCCCGCGGCATCGACGCGCGCTGGATCGCGGCCGATGCGGCCGACCCGGCGCAGATCGACAAGGTCGTGCAGGAGAGCATGCACCGCATGGGCCGCATCGACATCCTGATCAACAACGCCGGCGCGACCTGGGGCGCTCCGGCCGAGGACTACCCGCTCGAGGCCTGGGACAAGGTGATGAACCTGAACATCCGCAGCCTGTTCCTGTTTGCCCAGGGCGTGGCCAAGGCCAGCATGATCCCGGCGAAGAAGGGCCGCATCGTCAACGTCGCGTCGATCGCCGGGCTTGGAGGGTCGATGGAAGTGAAGTTCATCGCCTACGGCACCAGCAAGGGCGCGGTGGTCAACTTCACGCGGACGCTGGCGGGCGAGTGGGGGCCATTGGGGATCAACGTCAATGCGCTGGCGCCGGGGTTCTTCCCCAGCAAGATGACGGCCGGGGTGCTCAAGCACTTCGGCGCCGACAAGCTGGCCCAGGCCGCACCGCTGAAGCGTCTGGGCGACGACGACGACCTCAAGGGTGCCGTGCTGCTGCTGTCCAGTGCCGCGGGCAAGCACATCACCGGGCAGATCCTGGCCATCGACGGCGGCGTCTCGGCGGTGCATGCCGGTGGCTGAGGACTCCGCCGTCGCCTTCCCGCGCGAGATCCCGTTTGTCCATGCGCTCGGGCTGACGCTGCACGCCTTCGGCCACGACGGTGCCGAGTTGCGCCTTGCGCTGGAGCCCTGGCATCTGAACAGCTGGCAGGTGGGCCACGGCGGTGTCCTGATGACCATGCTCGACGTTGCGATGGCCCATGCCGCGCGTGCGGCCAGTGGCGAGACTGCCGAAGTCCGCCCCGAGGCGCCGGGTGTCGCGACGGTGGAGATGAAGACCAGCTTCGTGCGCCCGGCCAGCGGCACGCTGCGCGCACTCGGCCAGGTGCTGCACCGCAGTGCGACGCTCGCCTTCTGCGAGGCCCGCGTGCTCGACGGCGAAGGTCGCTTGTGCGCCCACGCCACCGGCACCTTCAAGTTCGTTCGTGCCTTGCGACCGACATCGAAAACCACCTGAAAGAACCAGCGATGACCCAGGTCCTTGAGAACCGCCGCATCGTGCTCGCCTCGCGCCCGCAAGGCCAGGCCAGCGCCGCCAACTTCGAACTGCAGAGCGTGCCCGTGCCGGACCTCGCCGATGGCCAGGTGCTGGTCCGCAATCACTGGCTTAGCCTGGATCCCTACATGCGGATGCGCATGGAAGACGCCAAGAGCTACGCCGCGCCGCAGGCCCTGGGCGCGCCGATGATCGGAGGCACGGCCGGTGCGGTGGTCGCAAGCCGTCATGCCGGCTTTGCCGAGGGCGACGCGGTTGTCGGCATGGGCGGCTGGCAGGAGCACACCGTGTTCGATGCGACCCAGCCGGGCACGCTGCGCAAGGTCGACGCGACGCGGGTGCCCTTGTCGGCCTACCTGGGCGCGGTGGGCATGCCCGGCGTCACGGCCTGGGTCGGCCTGCACCTGATCTGCGAGCCCAAGGCCGGCGAGACGCTGCTCGTCAACGCCGCCAGCGGTGCCGTCGGCTCGGTGGTCGGTCAACTCGCCAAGGCCCGTGGCTGCCGGGTCGTGGGCGTTGCGGGCGGCCCGGACAAGTGCGCCTTCGTGGTCGACGAACTCGGCTTCGACGCCTGCATCGACCATCGCGGCAAGGACTTCTCGACCCTTGCAGCCGAGCTCGATGCGGCGGCCCCGGGGGGCGTGGATTGCCTGTTCGAGAACGTCGGCGGACTGCTGCTCGACGTGGCGATGTCGCGCATGAACGCCTTTGGCCGCATCGCGCTGTGCGGGATGATTTCGGGCTACGAATCGGCAGCGTCACCGCTGGCCGCCCCGCGCCTGATCCTGACCCAGCGGCTGCGGCTGCAGGGCTTCATCGTCAGCGAACACATGGGCCTGTGGCCACAGGCGCTGAAGGAACTCGCCACGGGCGTGGCCGAAGGCCGCATCCGCTACCGCGAGAGCATCGCCGTTGGCCTGGAGTCGGCGCCAGGGGCGTTTTTCGGCATGCTGCGCGGCGCGAACTTCGGCAAGCAGCTGGTCAAGCTGGTCTGAGGGGTTGCCGGATTCGCCGACCGTGGACACTGAGCAGCGCCTGCACCTGCTGGTGGTCGACGACCATGCGGTCGTCCGCCTTGGCCTGGCCGGGCTGCTCGCGGAGCTGGACGAGGGCTGCGAGGTCAGCGAGGCGGCGAACCTGCCGGAAGCCCTCGCGGCGCTGGCGGCACGTCCCGACATTGCGCTCGTGCTGCTCGATCTGCACCTGGATGCCGGCCTCGGCGCGGCATCCGATCCGCTGCGGGGCCTGCGTGAGCTACGGCGGCGGCACCCGCTGCTGCCGGTCGCCATCGTCTCGGGCGATCCGAGTCCGGCCCTCGCCGCGCAGGCGATGGCCGAGGGCGCCTCGGCCTGGTTGGCGAAGGCTACCGACGCGCGCCTGTTCGCCTCGGCCTTGAAGGTGGTGCTCGAAGGCGGCAGCTACATGCCGGCAAACCTGCTGCCGGCGGCACGTGGTGCCACTGCGCAGGGCCTCACGGCCCGCCAGCTCGATGTGCTGGAGCAGCTCGTGCGCGGCCTCAGCAACAAGGAGATTGCACGCAGCTTGGGCATGGCGGAGCCGACCGTGAAGAGCCACCTGGTGACGATCTTCCGCCTGCTGCGGGTGCGCAACCGGGCGGAAGCCGTCACGGCCGGGCTGCCGCTGGTTCGGCAGGCTCGGGCGAGCCCTCAGGCACGCTGAGCCAGGCGCGCAGTGCCGCCGGCCGCAGCGGCTTGCGCGCGGCGACGATGCCGTCCTGCCCCAGCCGCTCGAACTCGGCGGCGTCGAGCGGCAGCGTTTCGCCGCTCAGCAGCAGGGCGGGCAAGCGGGCCCCGCAATGGCGGCGCAGGGTGTCGATGGCGGCGAGGCCGTCACCTCGTTCGAGCCGCCAGTCGCAGATCAGGCGCTGCGGCAGCGGCCCGCCGGGATGCAGTTGGGCCAGCAGCGGTTCGGCGGCGGGTGCTTCCCAGACATCGCAGCCCCAGGTGCGCAGCAAGGCCGCGGTGGCATCGCGCACGGCATCGTCGTCCTCGACGAGCGCAACGCGCCGGCCAAGCAGTGGCGTGGCCGGTACTGCCACCGTGTCCAGCCGCGGCTTGGCCGATGAGACACCGGACAGATTGTCGGCCAGCGGTGCCTCGACGACGAAGACGCTGCCGCGGCCGAGCCGGCTGCGCAGGCTGACACGGTGCTCGAGCAGACGCGCCAGTCGCGCCACGATGGCCAGGCCCAGACCGTGGCCACGGCGGCGGTCGCGGCCCGGGTTCTGCAACTGCACGAACTCGTCGAACACCCGGCCCTGGTTCTCGACCGCGATCCCGGCGCCGGTGTCCCAGACGGCCACGCGCACCCGGTCGCCGGCACGCCGCGCGGCCAGCAGCACACCGCCGCGCGAGGTGTAGGCCAGCGCATTGGCCAGCAGGTTGCGCAGCATGCGCTCGAACTGCACCGGATCGCTGCGGATCCACAAGTCCGTGGGCCGCAGCCGCCACTGCAGTCCCCGTGCCTCGGCGATCACCGCAAATTCGGCGTCCAGTCGGTCGAAGGTGTCGCTCAGCGCCATCGCCCGCGGCTCGACCGTGATGCCGCCCGCATCCAGGCGGCCGATGTCCAGCAGCGCGTCGACCAGGCTGTCGAGCGACTGCGCCATCTGCCGCAGCTGCACCGCGGTCGCGGCAGCGCGCCGCCCGTGCATCTGCGCCTCGGCCTGAGCGGCCAGCAGCCCCAGGGCATGCACCGGCTGGCGCAGATCGTGGCTGGCGGCGGCGAGAAAGCGCGATTGAGCCTCGCGCGCGGCGTGGGCCTGCGCGAGCAGCGCCTCGCGCTCGTGGCGCAGCGCGTAGCTCTGCACCAGGAGCCGGTGGTGCCGCAACAGCAGCCCGGTGGCGAGCAACGCCGCCGCCACCGTGGCCAGCGCGGAGTACACGCCGGCCCAGGTGCCGAGCGCACCGAACAGCAGCACCAGCGTGGCCGCCGGCGGCAGCATCAGCAGCACGAAGGCGCGCGGCAGCGGCGCCATGACATTGATGCTTGCCACGGTGGTGATGCAGCCCAGCATCGCCACGTACATCGGTGCCGACGCCGTGCCGCCGAGCATGGCCATCGCCATCGCCGCCGCCCACAGCAGCCCGGCGACGAAGCTGCCGGCTTCGGCCCGGCGCTGCCACTGCCTCGCGGCGGTGCCGGCGGCCTCGTCGCTCTGGCGCCGCAGGGCCAGGCGCCAGTGGGCCCGCAGGCCGATCGAGACGGCAAAGGCTGCGGCCCAGGCCAGCAGCCACGGCGTGCCGACGCTGGCCCAGGTGTAGCCCAGGTGCAGCGGCACCAGCATCGCCGCCGCCACCAGGCTGGCCAGGCTCTGCTCGTAGAACAGGCGCAGCATCGCAGTCCGGGCGCGGGGCTCCTCGACACTCCGTCCGGACAGCATCGCCCGCAGGCCCGCGAGCACAGGCGGGCCGGACGCGGTGGGTGGCCCGTCGGCGGGCAGGTCGCTTTGCATGTCCTGGGTCGGCTGAGGCGATGCGCCGCGAGGCGTGCGCCGGGAGATGCTGCGGATGATGCGCCTAGCCCAGGCCCCGCGAATCGGTGGTTCGACCATCCGAACGGAGGGGGAGGGATCCGGACGACGAATGGACGCCCAGGGCCCACGGTTTCGAGACTCGGCCACCGCTCGCATGCCGCGGGTCATCCAACGAGTACCGAACGCCATGAAGTCCACTCTCCACCGACCTCGCGCAAAGCACCTTGCCCGCCTGGCGCCGCTGGCCCTGGCCGCCGCCACCTTGGCCACGGTCTGGCCGCACGATGTGTCGGCGGCCGACCGCTACTGGACCTTCATTGGCGGCTGCCGCACCGCGGACTGGTTCCGCGTCGTCGACGGCCCCAACTCGCAGGGCCAGAACACCTGCTGGGCCACGACCTTGGGCGGCTCGAGCGGCGTGCCGGCCCCGCTGGCCAGCGACGATGCCTACATCGTGCTGCCGGGCGCGATCTCGACGACGCTCGTGAACTTTGCCGACGCCTCGCGCAGCGGCCTCACGGGCACGGCGCGAACGCTGACGATGTATGGCAGCACCACCGCCGCGGCGGGACTGACCGTTGACCGGATGACGCTGAGCCTGACGACCCTCAACGTCGGCTCCGTCGCCGGCCGGCGGGCGTTGATGCAGCAAGGCGGCGGCACCGTGGGCGTGACGGGCACGAGCACCTTGCTCAACTCGGAGTACCGGCTCGGCGGCGGCTCGTTCAGCAGCGGCACGCTGGCCATCACGAGCGAATCCTTCGGTTCGCGCTTTGCCCTCTCGGGCGGCACGCTCAACGCCACCTTCGTCAACCTGTACAACGCCGTCGGTGCCGAGGCACTGTACGAGCAGACTGGCGGCACGGCCAACATCGCCTCGTTGGCGCTCGGCTCCTTGGCCAACGGCGGGATCGCCAAGGCCCGCGTCGGCGGCAGCGGCACCTTCCTGCGCAACAGCGGCAACACCTTGGTCGGGTTCCAGAGCTCGGGCGACATGGCCGTCACGTCGGGTGCCTGGGCGAACAGTGCCAACACCGTCATCGGCTCGGCGATCGGCGTGGACGGCGTGCTGAGCCTGGACGGCGCCGGCACCGTCTGGACCAACAGCGGCGGCACCGCGGCGGGCCAGCTCGGCACCGGCCGCCTGCTCGTGAGCGGCGGTGCGATCTACCGCACCGCGACGCTGGAAACCAACGGCGCCCCGGCGCTGTTCGGCGGCGCCTTGGGAGCGGCGGTGGAGGTCAGTGGCCTGGGCAGCCGGGTCGAGGTCTCCGGCGCGCTGACCGCGGGCGAAATGGCGCGCAGCCGTATCCTGGTTCGCGACCAGGGGGTTCTCACGGCCGCCAGCGCCAGTCTCGGCAGCGACAAGCACTACCGCGGCAATGCGGACGTCACCAACGGTGCCGGGTTCCAGGTGACGGGCGCCTTGACGGTGGCCGACGAAGGCGTGGCGGTGCTGCGCGCCAGCGGCGGGGCACAGGTGTCAAGCGGTTCTGCCACGGTCTCTCGCGCCGCGACAGCGCGTGGCGTGGTCGAGCTGAGCGGGTCGGGGACGCAATGGACGGTGGCCCGCGATCTGACCATCGCCGCGGGCGCCGCGGCGCTCGTGCAGCTCAGCGACGGCGCCCGGCTGGACAGCGGCGCCACCGGCATCGGCCAGGGCAGCGGCGCCGCGGGAGAGCTCTACGTCACGGGCAACGGGACCCGCTGGACCGCGAATCAAGGCTTTGGCGTCGGTGTGCTCGCCAGCGGCGTGGTGGGCGTGACCGCAGGTGGGCGCGTCGAGAGTGCCGGGCAGGTGCAGGCTGGGCTGGGCGGAACCGGCTACGGTGTGTTGAGCTTTGACGGCGCCGGCACGCGCTGGGACCACTCCGGCGAAACCCGGCTCGCCGTCGCGGGCTCCAGCCTGCTGGAGGTCAAGAACGGCGCCTTTGCGCAGCTCAACGGCGCCGTGGCGCTCGGCATCCAGTCCCGCAGCGCGGCCACGGTCGACGTGAGCGGCGCGGGCTCGTCGTTGCACAGCACCGGCGCGCTGGGCATCGGCTCGCTGGGTTCCGGCGTGGTGACGTTCGCGCAAGGCGCCAGCGGCCGGGCCTCCTCGCTCCTGATGGGCGAGTTCACCGGCTCGACGTCCGACCTGGAGGTGTCGGGGGGATCGACGCTCCAGATCAGCGGCGCTGCGACGCTGGCATCGCAGGGCTACGCCACGCTGCGCGTCGCCAGCGCTGCCCGGCTGGACACCGGCAACTCTTCGCTCGCCCAGGCGCAATGGGCCACCGCGCTGGCCACGGTGGAGGGCCCGGGCTCGATCTGGGCGGTGCAGGGGGGGGCTCGCCCTGGGCGGAGCCGGCACCGGCATCCTCACGGTACGCGATTCGGGGCTGGTGCAGGTCAGCGGCAACACCAGCGTCGGCAGCACCCGCAGCCAGCTCGTGCTCGACGGCGGCACGCTGCGCAGCGGCCAGGTCGCCGTCGGCGCAAACGGCCAGCTGGACTGGCGGGCCGGCACGCTGCACGTCACCGGTGTGCCCGGGGCGGCACTCGACGGGGCTTCGCTGCCATCGTTCCTGGTGCTCACGGCGCCGCGTGCGCTGCGGGTCGATCAGACGCTCACGCTCGGGGAGTCGTCGGTGCTGCTGCTGGGTGGCGGTGCCCTGACGGTCGGCACGCTGGTGTTCGAGGGCGGGCTGCTCGCGGCCGTCGATGGGGGCCAGCAGGCGCTGGCGATGGGCAGCATCGGCGAGTTTGCCGGCCGCGGCCAGGCCCTGGTGCGGGTGCAAGGCGGCAGCGGCATGGCCAACCGAATTCGGGCCACGGGGGACTTGACGCTGGGTGTGGCAACGCGCAGCGATGGCTTCGATTTCGGTGGCTGGCTCGACGTCGGCAGTCGCCAGGTGGTGCTGCTGGATCGGGACACCGCGGCGCTCGGCAGCCTGACGACGCTGGGCCAAGGCGGCCAGCTCGCCACCGTCAACGGCGCCTGGATCGGCGCCGGCGAGACACTGCGCAGCAACGGCTTTGCCAGCGTGCACGGTGCGCTGCGCAACGACGGCCTGGTGCAAGCCGACCCGATGAACGGCAGCGGCGAGCTCAGCCTCTTCGGGCCGGCCAGCGGCAGTGGCAAGTTCCTGGGCAACGTGCGCTTCCTGGCCGGCTTCGAGCCGGGCGCGGGCAAGACCGCAGCGGTCGACTTCGGAGGCGGCGATGTCGCGTTCGGGGAGCACGCGGTGCTGGCGCTCGATCTGAGTGGCCTCGGAGCCGAGGGCGGCTTCGACCGCCTGCTGGACATCGGGACCCTCGATTTCGAAGGGGCGCTGCACCTGAAGTTCGACGCCAGCTTCCGGGCCCTGGCCGGCCAGCGCCTGCCGCTGCTGGACTTCCAGAGTTTCATGGGCCGGCTCGACGCCTCCCACGTCGTCGTCAGCGGCCTCGATGTCGGGGCGCTGGACCTGTCGCGCCTGGGCGTGGACGGCTCGCTCGGCTTCGTCTCCACTGTCGGCCTGCCGCCGATCCCGGAGCCGGCGGCGGTCTGGTTGATGCTGGCGGGCGTCGGTGTCGTGCTGGCGCGGCGTCGGCCCGCGTTGCAGCCTCGCTGAAGCGCCGCCGGGCTGCCGAGACGCGCCTTGGCGTCGCCAAGGCGACACGGCGGCCCCCGCCACCAGACTTTCCCGGGTGAGGTGGGGCAACGACGCGGTGTCACACTGACAACGTGAGCACTGCGTCCATCGCTTCTCCGGCAAACCCGCCCCACCGAGCCACAGCCTCGTGGCCGCGTTGGACCTGGGCCCGCTTCGAGCAACTGAGGCTCGACGACCTTTACGACGCACTAGCGCTGCGCTGCCGCGTCTTCGTGCTGGAGCAGGGGCCGTACCTCGATCCGGACGGGCTCGACCGGCACTGCTGGCACCTGCTGGGCCGCGATCCGGCCAGCGGCGCCTTGCACGCCTACGCCCGCATCGTCGATGCCGGTCGCAAGTTCGACGAGCCCAGCCTGGGGCGCGTGATCACAAGCCCGGAGACCCGAGGCAGCGGTCTGGGCCGCGCCCTGGTGGCCGAGGCGCTGCGGCGCCTCGATGTCGCGTACCCGAAGGCCGCCAACCGCATCAGTGCCCAGGCCCATCTGGAACGCTTCTATGCGGGCCATGGCTACCGCCGTGTTGGCGAACCGTACCTCGAAGACAACATTCCCCACCTCGAAATGCTGCGGCCGGCGCCGCACTCTGGAGACCCGACGTGATTTCCCAGCACCCCTTGGCCGGCGGCGTTGCCGTCATCACCGGCGCGGCATCAGGCTTCGGACTCGAAGCCTCGCGCCTTGCGGCGTCGTTGGGCATGAGGATCGTGATGGCCGACGTGCAGGCCGACGCGCTGGAGCGTGCCGCCGCCGAGATCCGTGGCCTCGGCGCCGAGGTGCTGCCTTTTCGGCTCGACATCGCCAAGGCCGACGAGGTCGAGGCGATGGCGGCGGCGACGCTGGCTCGGTTCGGCGCGCCGAACTTCGTCTTCAACAACGCCGGTGTGGGCGCCGGCGGGCTGATCTGGGAGCACAGCGCGAAGGACTGGGAGTGGGTGATCGGCGTCAACGTCATGGGCGTCGCCCACGGCGTGCGCTGCTTCGTGCCCGCGATGCTGGCCGCCGCCCAGGCCGACCCGGCCTGGCGCGGGCATGTCGTCAACACCGCCAGCATGGCCGGGCTGCTGAATGCGCCCAACATGGGCGTCTACAACGTGAGCAAGCACGCCGTCGTCGCGCTGTCCGAGACGCTGTACCAGGACTTGAGTCTGGTCACCGAACAGGTGCACGCGCATGTGCTGTGTCCGTTCTTCGTGCCCACCGGCATTTCGCAGAGCCATCGCAACCGGCCGCCCGGGATGCAGGCCGAAGCCGCCCAGGTCACCCGCAGCCAGCGGGTCGCCCAGGCGATGAGCGACAAGGCCGTCGGCAGCGGCAAGGTCAGCGCCGCCGACGTCGCCGCGAAGGTCTTCGACGCCATGGCCCAACGCCAGTTCTACGTCTACAGCCACCCCAAGGCGCTGGCCACGGTGCAGACCCGGCTGGAGGACATCGTGCTGATTCGCAACCCCAGCGATCCGTTCGCCGGCAAGCCCGAGCTCCGCGAGCAGTTGCGCCAGGCCCTGCGCAACTGAAGCCCGAACGGCGCCGTCGATGGGGTGGCTCGCCATCCGCACATCCAGCCTGGATGTTGCGTGGTGCTGTGAGCTTGACCGCGAAGGGCTGTGGACAACTTGTGGATCTTAGAGGAGCAAGCTCTGAACAATTTGCCGGGTGTCCATTGCCCGTAAGTGGGATTGAAGGATTGTGAGCAGATTTTCTCGTTAAGCCACAATCTCGATATCCCCACTCGAAGCCAGTGCGGACTGGCGGAGGAGAACTGCGATGTCTGCTGTTCTGATGCCTCGGCCAGCGGCCGCTCAGCGTCTGGCCCGGCTCGTCGACCGGGCGCCGCGGCATCGCAGCCGCCGGATCAAGCTTCGCCCCCTGGCTGTCGACGACGCCGAGCCGCTGTGGCAGGCCACGCGCAATCCAGCGTTCAACGCGTTCCTGACCTGGCCACAGCCGGCGCAGCGCAGCGAGCTCGACGAGCGGGTCTCCCGCATGGTCGCGCAGGCTCGGGCGCGCCATGTCTGCCTGCTGAGTGCCGTGGACATCGCCAGCGAGCGATGGGTGGGCCTGTACCGCATCGAGCCCGACCCGGTCTGGGGTGGCGACGGCTGGTTCGAGCTGGGCATGTGGGTGCACCCGGACTTCTGGGGCGGCGGCTATGCCGGCGAATTGCACGCCACCGGCACGGCGCTGGCGTTTCAAGAGTCCGACGCGCCTGGCCTGGCGGCCCGCACCGCGGTGGCCAACCCCAAGGGCTGGAAGACGCTTGAGCACATGGGCTTCAAGCGCACGGCCGAGTACGAAGAGCCCTCGGAAGGGGGCCCGCCGATCCCGGCCCTGGCCTACTGCCTGTTGCGGGGCGATTGGGAGCAGGCCATGGCAGTGGCCGCGGCGGCCTGACCCGAAGGTCGGCATGGAGGGCTCTTGGCTGTCGGCGTCCGGCGCCGATGGCTTGGCAGCCACAATTCCCGCCGTGGTGGCCGTTCCCGACCCCGACCGGCGATTTGGACCTCTGGCCGAACGCGCGCTGCGCCACGGCAGCCCGCGACTCCACCTGCGGCCGTTTGCGCTGGAAGACGCCGCGCCCTTGTGGCAGGCGACACGGCACCCGGACTTCAATGCCTGGCTCACCTGGCCGCAGCCCACCGCTCCGGCCGAGCTGCTGGCCCGGGCCCAGCGCATGCTCGCGCAGATGCAAGGCCAGCAGGCCTGCCTTCTGAGTGCGGTGGATCGGGGCAGCGGGCGGTGGGTGGGCCTGTACCGGATGGCCGCGGACCTCTGGCGCGCGGACGAGGGGTGGTTCGAGCTGGGCATGTGGGTGCACCCCGATTTCTGGGGCGCCGGCCTTGCCGCTGAACTGCACGCTCTCGGCACCTCGCTGGCCTTCGAAGGCTCGGACACGCCGGGTCTGTCGGCACGCACCGCGGCGGCCAACGTCAAGGCTTGGAAGACGCTGCTTCGCATGGGCTTCGAACGCGACCACGCCTGTGACATCGCGGTCGAAGGCGCGCCCGCTCACCCGGGCCACGTCTATCGGCTCGGACGGCTGGCCTGGGCCCGTGCGACGCAGCAACCGGCTGCCGCCTGACCGGCGTCGCCGCCTGCGGCCGGTTCAGTCGTTTCAGCCGCGGTCGAACCTCAGGCCCTGGCCGGCAGCGGCCATGCGGTGCTGCAGGCCACGCACCAGGGCGTCAACGGCACGCAGCGTCGGCACCGAGTGGCCCACGACGTCTGCGAGTTCGATGGTCGCGCCGAGCAGGGCGTCGAGCTCAAGCGGCCGGCCGGCCTCCACGTCCTGCAGCATGCTGGTCTTGTGCGCGCCCACGGCCTCGGCACCGGCGATGCGTTGCTCGAGGCCGATCTTGAACTGCACGCCCAGCGCCTCCGCCACCGCCTGAGCCTCGCGCATCATGGTCGCCGCCAGTTCGCGCGTCGGTGGGTAGCGGCAGATGTCCTGCAGCGTCGATTGCGTCAAGGCGCTGATCGGATTGAAGCTCAGGTTGCCCCAGAGCTTGACCCAGATCTCGCTGCGGATGTCGCGCGCCACCGGGGCCTTGAATCCGGCCGCCATCAGGGCCTGGCTCAGGGCCTCGATGCGCGGGCTGCGCGTGCCGTCGGGCTCGCCGAGCGTGAAGCGGTTGCCTTCGACCAACTGCACGACGCCCGGCGCCACCAGTTCGGCGGCCGGGTAGACGACGCTGCCGATCACCCGCTCGGGCGCGATCGCCGCCGCGATGCGGCCGCCCGGGTCGACCGACTCCAGGCGCCGGTCCGCATGATCGCAGGGCAGCGCGTGGAAGTACCACCAGGGGACGCCGTTGATCATCGTCACGACGCTGGTCTGCGGCCCCAGGAAGCCGGCCATGCCCGCCAGAACGTCACCGACCTGATGCGCCTTGGTGGTGATGAAGACGTAGTCCTGCGGCCCGGCCTCGGCGCCGTCGGCGACCGCGGTGGCGGTGTTCGCGTGCTGCTCGCTGCCGTCCGCCAGACGCAGTCGGAAGCCACCGGCGCGGATGGCCTCGAGGTTGCGGTTGCGGGCCAGGAACGTGACCGCGTGGCCGGCCAGCGCGAGCCGGGCCCCGAGATAGCCCCCGATCGCGCCGGCACCGACGATGGCGAGTTTCAGGCTCATGGGGTGGGGGCCTTCAGGGGCAGTGGCGCACCCCGCCGGCGTGCCCACCAGCCGGCCACCAGCGGCCAGCCCAGCAGCACCAGCGCGAGCGTCGAGATGCTGCCGACCAGCGGGTTGCTCCAGAACACCGCCAGGCTGCCCTGGCTGCCCAGCAGCGCCTGGCGGAAGCTGGCCTCGGCCATGTCGCCCAGCACCAGGGCGAGCACCAGCGGCGCCAGCGGGTACTGGAGCTTCTTGAACAGGTATCCCAGCACGCCGAAGAACAGCATGGTTGCCACGTCGAAGTACGAAGAGTTGACGGTGTAGGCGCCGATCGCGCAGATCACGATGATGACCGGCCCCATGATGGAAAACGGCACGCGAAGGATCGCCGCCCACCACGGCACCGTGGTCAGCACGACGATCAGGCCGACGATGTTGCCGACGTACATGCTCGCGATCAGGCCCCAGACGAAGTCCTTCTGCTCGACGAACAGCATCGGCCCAGGTTGCAGGCCCCAGATCAGCAGCCCGCCCAGCAGCACGGCGGCGGTCGGCGAGCCCGGAATGCCCAGCGTCAGCATCGGCAGCAGCGCCGCGGTGCCGGCGGCGTGGGCCGCCGTCTCGGGGGCGACCACGCCCTCGATGCGTCCGCGGCCGAACTCCTCGGGATTCCTGGACATGCGCCGCGCGATGCCGTAGCTCATGAAGCTGGCCGGTGTCGCGCCGCCGGGCGTGATGCCCATCCAGCAGCCGACCAGGGTGCTGCGCAGGAAGACGCGCCAGTGCCGGAACAGCTCTCGCCAGGTCTCGATGACGACGGCAAACCGGATGCGCGCCGTGCGGCCCTTGAAGCTCAGGCCCTCTTCCATGGTCAGCAGGATCTCGCCGATGCCGAACAGCCCGATCACCGCGATCAGGAAGTCGAAGCCCTTCAGAAGCTCGGTGAAGCCGAAGGTCATGCGCAGCGTGCCGCTGACCGAGTCCAGCCCCACCGCGGCGAGCGCGAAGCCGAGCATCATCGCCGCGAGCGTCTTGGCCGCGGGCTCCTTGCTCATGCCGATGAAGCTGCAGAACGTCAGCATCTGGACGGCAAAGAACTCCGCCGGCCCGAACCTGAGCGCGAACTGCGCGACCAGCGGCGCGAGGAAGGTGATCAAGGCGACGGCGAAGATCGCACCGACGAAGCTGGACGTGAACGCCGCCGTCAACGCCTGCGCGGCCCGGCCCTGCTGGGCCATGGGATAGCCGTCGAACGTGGTCGCCACGCTCCAGGGCTCGCCCGGGATGTTGAACAGGATCGACGTGATCGCGCCGCCGAAAAGCGCCCCCCAGTAGATGCACGACAGCATGATGATCGCGCTGGTCGGGTTCATGCCGAAGGTCAGCGGCAGCAGGATCGCGACGCCGTTGGCGCCGCCCAGGCCCGGCAGCACGCCGATCAGCACGCCCAGCAGCAGGCCGATCAGCATGAAGCCCAGGTTCTGCCAGCTCAGCGCAACGCCGAAGCCTTGCATCAGGTTTTGCAGCTCGTCCATGACGGTGCCCCTGACTCAGTAGCCGAACAGGGCTTCGAGCGGGCCCTTGGGCAGGGGCACGACGAAGCCGTGTTCGAAGACCGCGAAGAACACCGCCGGAACGCCCAGCGCCACGGCCGCAACCACGGCCTTGCCATGGGTGCCATGGCGCAGCATGAACCAGCCGATCAGCAGCGCCGACGCGACATAGATGCCGACGAAGCGGATCAACGCCACATGCACGACCATCGGCCAGAGCACGGCCCAGACCAGAGCGAGCTGGCCGCGGTCGGCAAACACGGTGTTCGTGCGGGCCCAGTCGCGCAGCTGCTGCAACGCGATCCACAGCGATGCGCCACACAGGACTACGCCGATCCAGAACGGGAAGTACCCCGATTGCGGCCCGTCGTCGGCCCAGCCGGCGCCCACGCGCAGGCTGTCGCCAACGACCAGGCCTCCGATGGCCAGCAGCAGCAAGGCCGTGGCCAGTTCCACCCAGCGGGTGCTCATGGCGCGGCCCTCAGTTGGCGAGGAAGCCGGCTTCGCGCATCAGCACCCGGTGCTGCTGTTCAGTGCGGCCCAGCCAGTCGAAGTAGGCCTGGCCGCTCAAGGTCGTCTGGTTGAAGGCACCCTTGGTCATGAAGTCCTTCCACTCCGGCAGTGCCCGGATGCGTGCCAGCAGATCGACATAGAACTTCAGCTGCGCCTCGGTCACGCCGGGCGGCATGAAGATGCCACGCAGCATCGTGTATTCCACCGGGATGCCGGCGCTGCGGCAGGTCGGCAGGTCGGCCCAGCCTTGGGTTGCGGTGACCTTGTCCTTGTACGGCAGCGGCTGGGTGTCGAACACGCACAGCGCGCGCAGCTTGCCGGCGCGCCAGTGGCTTTCGGCCTCGATCGGGTTGTTGACCGTGGCGTCGACGTGCTTGCCCACCAGCTGCGTCGCCACCTGGCCGCCACCGCCGTAGGGGATGTAGATGATCTTCTTGCCGGCGGCCTTCTCGAGCATCACGGTGATGATCTGGTCTTCCTGCTTGCTGCCGGTGCCGCCGATCTTGATGCCGCGGTCGGGCCCGGCCTTGACGGCATCGAAGAACGCCTTTGCCGTCTGGTGCGGGCTCTCGGCGTTGACCCAGAGCACGAACTGGTCGAGCGCCATCATGCTGACCGGCGTCATGTCGCGCCAGTTGAAGGGCACGGCCGTGCCCAGCGGAGTGGTGAACAGGTTGGACAGCGTGATGACGATCTTGTGCGCGTTGCCCTTGTCGCCCTTGACGTCGAGAAACGCCTCCGCACCCGCGCCGCCGCCCTTGTTGACGACGACGATGGGCTGGTTCATCAGCTTGTTCTTGGCGACCACGCCCTGGATGAACCGGGCCATCTGGTCGGCGCCGCCGCCGGTGCCGGCCGGCACGATGAACTCGACGGCCTTGGTGGGCTCCCAGGCCTGGGCGGGCAGCGGGGCCGCCGCGGCGATGGCAAACGGGAGGGCGATGCACCGGGCGGTGCGCTTGAAGAACCAGCTCATGTCGTCTCCTAGATTCAGAGGGAAGTCACATGGGTTGGAGAGTTCGCCGTCGTCGCCGACGGCGGGCGAAAAACAGGTACGCGCTAGCCGAGTCCCAGCTTGGCGGCCAGGCCGATGCGCTGCAGCTTGCCGGTCGCGCCCTTGGGGATCTCGTCGAGGATCAGGATCGTCCTGGGCACTTTGAAGTCGGCGACGCGGCTGGCCACGAAGGCCTGCAGCGTTCGTTCGTCGGCCTGCTGGCCCTCGCGCAGCACGACGGCGGCGGCAACCTCCTCGCCGAGCTTGGCGTGTGGCATGCCGAAGCACACCACCTGGGCCACCGCCGGGTGGTCCATCAGGATCTCGTCGACCTCGCGCGGGCTGATCTTCTCGCCACCGCGGTTGATGATCTCCTTCAGCCGGCCCGTGATGCTGATGTAGCCCTCGGGATCCATGGTGCCCTGGTCGCCGGTGCGGAACCAGCCGTTCGCAAAGGCCTCGGCATTGGCCTTGGGGTTGGACTCGTAGCCGGCGGTCACGTTGGGGCCGCGGATCGCGATCTCGCCGGTGGCGCCGGGTGGCAGGATCTGGCCGTCTTCGCCAAGGATCGCGACCTCGGGGCCGGCGGCCACGCCCACCGTGCCGGGCTTGCGCACCGCGGGTGGCAATGGGTTGCTGGCCATCTGGTGGGTGGCCTCGGTCATGCCGTAGCTCTCGATCAGCGGGCAGCCGAACACGGCTTCGAGTTCGTGGATCACCTGCGGCGGCATCGAGCTGCTCGACGACCGCACGAAACGCAGCGGATGGCGGGCGATGACCTCGGCGTTCTTGCTGGCCCGGCCGACGATGGCCTGGTGCATGGTCGGCACCGCGGTGTACCAGCTGGGGGCGGCCTCGTCCATCCAGGCAAAGAACTTCAGCGCATTGAAGCCCGGCGTGCAGAACACGAACGAGCCCGCGGAAAGAGGTGCCAGCACCCCGGCGATCAGGCCGTGGATGTGGAACAGCGGCATGATGTTCAGCCCCCGGTCGCCAGGCCCGAAGGCCAGTGTCCTGGCGATGTGCTGGGCGCTGGCCGCGAGATTGGCCTGCGACAGCGGCACGATCTTCGGCCGCGAGGTCGTGCCCGAGGTGTGCAGCACCATGCTGGTGTCGCCGGGTTGTCCCGGGCCGGGCTGCGCCGCCGGGATGGTGGTCGGCTCGCCCCGCAAGGTGAAGGCGCCGGCACCGCCCTCGGCGTCGGCCCGCAACTCGATGATCGGAACGCCGAGCTTTTTCGCCACCGCGACCGCGGGTGACGCGCTGCCGGCGTCGACCACCAGGGCCTTGGCGTTCAGGTCCGACAGGTAGAACTCGAACTCCTCGGCCCGGTACGCCGGGTTCAGCGGTGCCGTGGCCACGCCCTGTGCGGCGCAGACGAAGCAGGCGGCCATTTCCGGACCGTTGGGCAGCACGATGGCGAGTCGATCGTTGCGACCGACGCCGAGGTCGTTGAGTGCCAACAGGGTTGCGTCGGCCAGGGCGCGCAACTCGCCATGCGTCAGCGGCCGTCGACCCGGCGCGCCGAGCGCTGGCGCGTCGGCGGCGGCGTTGGAGAACAAGGGCCGGAGCGTGGTCTGCATGTCCTGAGGGTCGAGGGTTGATCGAAGCCTGAAGCCCCAAGCCTCGTTTGTACCGGTCAATGCAAAGCCGAGCGTTCCCGTGGGAACCCTTGGGCCTGCGGTAACGCAACGCCAACAAGGTGGCGGATGTCGCGATGCCCTGTCGGGTGTTCAATCGCGCCCTTGGACACCACACAGAGGATTGAGACATGGACAACTGGATCGTCGTCACCGACGGCCGCGAGATCGCCGCCGTCGAAAAGCAGATCGCCAAGTACCTGCCGTGGATGGACGTGCGCCTGTTCCCGGTGAGCCAACACCGCGCCGTGCTGCGCGGCTCGCTGCAGAAGGCGCTGTGCGAGCAGTACCCGTCGATTCCCACCGCCGCCATGCTCCAGGTGCTGGGCCTGCAGTCCTGGCGGGCCATCAGCGACGTGGACTCGGCGACCCTGCTCGCGCAGCGCGATGACATCGATCTGCCGCCGCGCCGTCCGGCCAGCCGCGCGGTGGCCCGGGCCAGCGTCGCCGCCGGGGTCGATGCCCACCTGAAGGCCGTCAACCTGCCGGCGGCCTGGGCGCTGCTCGGGGGGCCGGGTGCGATCGCCTGGGGGGCGGTCAAGGCCGGGCAGATCGACACCGGCTACCTGCGCCACCCGGCTTTCGGCTTCGAGCCCACACCCTGGATCGACGTGTTGAATGGCGAGACCTTCTTCCCGGCGCCCGCCGCCCCCGAACTGGGCGACCTGTCCGGTCCCGGCAAGGGGCAAGACACCGGTCAGGGCCTGTCTGGCGGGCACGGGACCCGCATCGGCAGCGCCGTCTGCGGCGACGCCCCCGGGGCTGCGGGCGGGCCGTTCCATGGCGCGGCGCCGCGTCTCCCGCTGGTGCCGGTGCGCATCACCGACATCGTGCTGATCCCGCACGCGCAGAACGAGTTCCTGCAGGCCGTCGACCATCTGCTGGCGCAAGGCGCGGCGGTCATCAACGTCAGCCTGGGCATGCCGGCGTTCATGGCCACCAAGCCGCTCCGCCAGGCGGTCAACCGCTGCTACGAGGCCGGGACGATCCTCGTGTGCGCGGCCGGCAACATCGTCAACAACGTGGTCGCGCCGGCGTGCTTTCCGCGTGCGATCGCGGTCGCCGGTGTCACCCCGCAGGACAGGCCCTGGAGCGGCAGCGCCTTCGGTCCCGAGGTGGCCTTCAGTGCGCCGTCCGACCAGATCCGGCGCGCACAGGTCAAGGGCACGGCACCGGCCGGCTATGCCGGCGGCGGTGACGGCACGTCCTACGCCACTGCGCTGACCACCGGCACCGCGGCGCTGTGGCTGGTGCATCGCGGAGCCGAGATCGCGGCGAGGTACCCGGCGCCCTGGCAGCGCATCGAGGCCTTTCGCACGCTGGCCCGGCAGACCGCGCGCAAGCCGCCGGGCTGGGTCGTCGATGGCGGCTTCGGCGCGGGCATCCTGGACGCCGGGGCGCTGCTGGCGGCGGACCTGCCCGATGCCGACACGCTGACCCAGGCCCGCGCCGCATGAGCCGCTCCGCCTCTGAGGTGTCGGCCGGCCGGCAGATCGTCGTCCTCGCCGATGGCACCAACAACAACCTCACCGGCCGGTTGGACGACACCAATGTCGTCAAGCTCGCCGAACTGCTGGCAGCTGACCCGCGCGACGACGAGCAGCGCCTGGTCTTCTACGACCCTGGCGTCGGCAACCCGGGCGAACTGCCCGGCGCGACCCGGGTCGACCAGATCAAGCGCCACGTCGATCGCCTGTCGGGCCTGGCCTTCGGCCGCGGCGTGTACGAAAACATCGCCGACTGCTACCTGTTCCTGATGCACCACTGGCGTGAGGGCGACCAGCTCTGGATCTTCGGCTTCTCGCGCGGTGCGTTCACGGCGCGCAGCCTGGCCGGCATCGTCAACCGCTTCGGCATCCTCGAGCCGCAGCACGCCAACATGGTGCCGACGTTGCTGCACATCTACTTCTCGGCCAAGCCCGACGCCGCTGACGACGGCAGCACGCCCGAGCAGGTCTGGGACCGCATCGTGCAGCAGGCGCGCCACCTGTTCGCGAGGCCGGCGCTGCGCAAGGTCGAGATCCACTTCATCGGCGTCTGGGACACGGTGGCTGCGGTCGGGCTGGGTCCTTTTGGGCTGCGCTTCACGCAGTTGCCCAAGCCCGAAGGCAAGCACTTCCTGCACATCCGGCAGGCGCTGGCGCTGGATGAACACCGCCTGCAGTTCCTGCCCCGGCTGTATGCCGGGCAGAACGGACCGTTCGAGAACCGCCTGGGCCACACCGGGTCACTGGTCCAGCTGTGGTTCCCCGGGGCCCATTGCGACGTCGGCGGTGGCTACGCGCGCGGGATGAGTGCCTGCTCGGACACAGCATTGGCCTGGCTCGTGGGGCAGGCCGTGCAGATGGGCCTGAAGCTGGACCACCACGGCCTGCCCCTGGCCAGCGAAGCCGAGGTCGTCCAGGCCCTGTCGGCGCTGGAGTTGCGGCCGGTGCCCGGCCCCGAGCCCGCCTTGCACAGCCAGCTTCAGATGACCCCCGTCTATGCCTTGACGGGCATGGCCGTGCGTGACACGACCCGGGTGGTGATGGACAACGGCGAGACCTTCGAACTGGTGGCCGAGGCCCACGCGAGCGCGCCACCGAATTCGGCACCGCTGCCTGGTGCCTGGGCCGACGCCAAGGCCCCGGGCTGGGCCTGGAAGTGCCTGCTGGCGGCGGCGCTGCTCTCGGTGGTGATGGGCCAGTTGCATGCGGGCTTTCCGGACACCGGCTCGTGGTGGCGCGACCTGGCCGTTGCCGCGACCCAGATCCCGCACTATCTGTCCAAGAACCTGGAGTTCCAGGCTTGGCAGCTCACGGGTTGGCTGAACTGGACCTGGCTCGAAGGCCGGCCGGCCGATCTGTCCAGCATCGGCGCCTGGCTGAACGCCGACTGGGCCGATGAGTTCAGGCGCTTTCGACATCCGATCGCAGCGACGGCGGTCGACCTCCTGTTCATCGCCGCCTATGCCGCGGGCCTGTGCTGGTTTGCCGCGCGGGCGTTCGGGCGCCGGGCGGGAGTCCGAAAGGCCGGCGACGGCGACGATGCGGCGTTGAACCTGCAGGGCCGCGCGCTGTTGGGCCTGGTGGTGTTCGACCTGGCCGAAGACGTGGCGACGATCCTGGCCTTTGTGCTGGCGATGCTCGGCGCCGGCGTGCTGGCGTTCCTGGCCCAGCTGCTGGTGGCCTGGCTGAGCGTGCAGAAACTGCTGCGGATGTGGCGCCTGGTCAGGTTGCTGTCGTCGGCGGCGGCTCGTCGCTGAGGCTGTCGGTGCCGGTGATCGCGCCGCCGAAGCTGTCGTTGAAGGTGAACAACTGGGCGACGTAGAACAGCGTCGAGAACATCAGCACCGCAGCGACGGCCACGGCGTTGGCCACCGCGCCAAGCCCGAGCAGGCCCAGGACCATGCCGGCGACGAGGCTGAACAGCAGCACCAGGCCCAGCCAGGCCAGCCCGAACAGCAGGAAGGCACCCTTGCTGCGCCAGATCGCCAGCGTGCTCGAAAACAGCGCCTGGGCCGGCCGTTGACCCCCCCAGTGCACCAGGGCGGCCGCGTGCCAGTAGGGGATCGACAACAACACCACCAGAACCATGCCCACCAGCACCGCGTTGCGCACGCCGGGCTCTTCCATCAGGGCGTCGATCCTGGGCTGCGCCGCACTGCCCTGCGCCATCAGCACCTGCAGCCGGGCCAGCGCGTTGTCGCTGATCGCGTTGCACAGCAGCAGGATCGCCACGGCCAGCACGCCAAAACTGATGCACACGACAAGCAGGGAGCGGCGGCGCACCGGGTCGCCCTGCAGGGGCTGGATGTATTGGCGCGGGTGCACCGGCCCGTCGAGCAGCGCCGACTGGCTTGCGACCATGAAACCCAGGCTCAGCATCGGCAACGCGGCCATCTGGACCAGTTCGCCGACCAGCGGCACGAAGCCCACCACCGTGGCCGCAAACAGGAAGACGCCGAACATCGCCGTGAACGCAAGCGGCTTCTTGCGCCACAGCCGCCAGGCGTCGCCGATCCAGCGCGGGCCGCGCGAGGGTGGAACGGGCTTCAGCAAGAGAGGCATGGGCGGGAGGGGAACAGGTCCGGGGTGGCGCTCAGGCCGGGAAAGGCGTCGGTCCGGGGGACCAGGGTGCGTCGATCCGCGATCGAAGCACCCGCTCGAAGTGGCCCGGGTCCTTGGGGGTCAGCAAGGCCGCGCTGCGGGGCAGGTGCCAGTCCCACAGCCGCGACAGCCAGAACCGGAACGCTGCGGCGCGCAGCTGCGCATTGAAGAGCTCGTGCTCCACGGCCGCAAGGGGCCGGACCGCGGTGTAGGCGGTCATGAAGGCGTTGGCTCGGGCCGGATCCAGGGCACCCGTGGCCATGTCGCAGCACCAGTCGTTCAGGCAGGTGGCGACGTCGAACAGCAGCGTCTCGGTGCCGGCGAAGTAGAAGTCGAAGAACCCGCACAGACGGTCCTCGCCGGCGGTGTCGTCGAACATCGCGTTGTCGCGGAACAGGTCGGCATGGATCGCCCCGCGCGGCAGCGCCAGCCCACTGTCCGATCCCAGCGTCGAGCGCTGGTACGCGAGTTCGGTTTCAAGCAGACGGGCGCGTTCGCCGTCCAGATGCGGCAGGACCACCGGCACCGTCTCGATCCACCAGTCCAGGCCGCGCAGGTGCGGCTGGTGGAGCGCAAAGTCCGAGCTGGCCACGTGCATGCGCGCGAGCATCGCGCCGACCTGCCGCGCATGGTCGACCCCCGGGGCCAGGCGATGGCTGCCGGGCAAGCGCGTCACCACGGCGGCGGGCTTGCCGCACAGGCTGTGGACGAGTTCGCCGCGGGCGTCGGGCTGCGGCGCGGGGACCGGGATGCCCCGATGGGCCAGGTGCTCCATCAGGCGCAGGTAGTACGGCAGCTGATCGTGGGCGAGTCGCTCGAACAAGGTCAGCACCCACTGGCCGCGTTCAGTATTGGCGTAGTAGTTGGTGTTCTCGATGCCCGAGCGGATGCCCTGCAGGTCGGTCACGTCGCCGAGCCCGAGGCGGTCGTGCAGCAGCGATTGGGCGTCGGCGAGGCCGACTTCGGTGTACACGGCCATCGGCGCGCCGGATCCTGAAGGGAAGGGGACGACGACTAGAACTTGAGGACCGACCAGGCGCTCTGGCCGGCAGCACCACGCTCCTGGGCGCCGTCGCGGCCCCCTGGCGCGACCAGGATCTCGTAGGGCCGGCCCGAAGGCTTGCCGTCCGCACCCTTGGGCCGCACCGTCACGCTGCGGTTCTGGCCCCGCACACGAAGCTCCTCGATGCGCACGTTGTCGTCCTCGATCACGCGCCGGTCGGCCGGAGCCGATGCGGCGGCCGCGGGGGCTGGGGCGTTTTGGGCCAGTGCGGGCGCGCCAACCAGGGCGGGCAGCAGGCACACGGTGGCACAGCGGAGGAAACGGGCAGGGACTGGACGCATGGATGGGCCAGATTCTAGGCGGCGCGACAATGTCCCCCCATGACCGACACCCCCTCCACCGCGGGCCTGGCCGGACCCGGCTTGCTGCTGGTCGATGGCTCCAGCTATCTCTACCGCGCCTACCACGCGATGCCCGACCTGCGCGGCCCGAACGGGGTCCCCACCGGTGCCATCCACGGCATGGTGGCGATGATGAAGCGTCTGCGCGATCAGTACCCGGCCCGCCTGGCGGCCTGTGTCTTCGATGCCAGTGGGCCGACTTTCCGCGACGACTGGTACGCCGAGTACAAGGCCAACCGCGCGCCGATGCCCGATGCCCTGCGCGAACAGATCGCCCCGATCCATGAAGTCGTGCGCCTGCTCGGCTGGCCGGTGCTGGAGGTTCCGCGCATCGAGGCCGACGACGCCATCGGGACGCTGGCCCGCAGCGCAGCAGCGATGGGGCTGGACGTGGTGATCTCCACTGGGGACAAGGACCTCGCCCAGCTGGTTGACGAACGGGTCACGCTGGTCAACACCATGAGCAACGAGCGGCTCGACATCGCCGGCGTGAAGGCCAAGTTCGGTGTGGCGCCGGATCGCATCGTCGACTACCTGGCATTGATCGGGGACACGGTCGACAACGTTCCGGGCGTCGACAAGGTCGGACCCAAGACCGCGGCCAAGTGGCTGGACGAGCACGGCTCGTTGGCGGGCGTGATGGCGGCTGCCGATCGCATCAAGGGCGTCGCCGGCGAGAACCTGAAGAAGGCCCTGGATTGGCTGCCCCAGGCCGAACGCCTGGTGACCGTGGTCACCGACTGCGATCTCGCCAGTCATGTGCCCGGCTGGCCGGCCATCGAGGGCCTGGCGCTGGGCGAGGTCGACCGAGCCGGGCTGCTGGACTTCTTCAACCGCTACGGTTTCCGATCCTGGAAGCGCGAACTCGAGGACGCCGCGGGCAGCCCGGCACCGGCGGTGGTGGCCAACGACGAGGCGCTGCATGCCGGAACACCCCCCGCGCCGCAAAGGGCGCTGGCCCGCGAGTACGAAACGGTGCTTGACCGCGAGCGGCTGGCCGCCTGGATCGCGGTGCTGCACGAGGCCGAACTGGCGGCCGTCGACACCGAGACCGACTCGCTCGACGCGATGCGCGCGCAGGTCGTGGGCATCAGCTTTGCCGTCGAACCGGGCCGTGCGGCCTATGTGCCGTTGATGCACAACTACCCCGGCGCACCCGAGCAGTTGCCACGCGACGAGGTGCTGGCGGCATTGAAGCCCTGGCTGGAGGATCCCCGCCGACCCAAGGTCGGCCAGAACATCAAGTACGACCTGCAGGTGCTTGCCAACCATGGCATCGCGGTGCAAGGCTACGCCCACGACACGATGCTGCAGAGCTACGTGCTCGAGGCGCACAAGGGTCACAGCCTGGAAAGCCTGGCCGACCGCCACCTGAACCGGCGCGGCCTCAGCTACGAAGACGTTTGCGGCAAGGGCGCGGCGCAGATCCCGTTTGCCCAGGTCGACGTGCAGCGAGCGGCTGAGTACAGCGGCGAGGACAGCGAGATGACCCTGCACGTGCACACCCACCTGTGGCCGCAGATCCAGTCCGACGCCAAGCTCAGGAGCGTCTACGAGACCATCGAGATGCCGGTCGCGCCGCTGCTGGCGCGCATCGAGCGCCATGGCGTGCTGATCGACAGCGTCGAACTCGCGCGCCAGAGCCAGCAGCTGGCCGAACGCATGCTGGCGCTGGAGCAGCGCGCCTATGACACCGCGGGCCAGCCCTTCAACCTGGGCAGCCCCAAGCAGATCGGCGAGATCCTGTTCGGCAAGCTTGGTCTGCCGGTGAAGAAGCGCACCGCCAGCGGCGCGCCATCCACGGATGAGGAAGTCCTTCAGGAACTCGCGGCCGACTATCCGCTGCCGGCCACCATCCTCGAGCACCGCTCGCTGGCCAAGCTCAAGGGCACCTACACCGACAAGCTGCCGCTGATGGTCAACCCAGCCACCGGCCGCGTGCACACCCACTACGCTCAGGCGGTTGCGGTGACGGGGCGCCTGTCCAGCAACGACCCGAACCTGCAGAACATCCCCATCCGCACCGCCGAAGGCCGCCGCGTTCGGGAGGCCTTCATCGCGCCACCCGGACATGTGCTGATGAGCGCCGACTACTCGCAGATCGAGCTGCGCATCATGGCCCACATCAGCCAGGACCCGGGGTTGCTGCGCGCCTTTGCCGAGGGCCAGGATGTGCACCGCGCGACCGCGAGCGAGGTCTTCGCGGTGCCGCTCGCAGAGGTCTCGGGCGAGCAGCGCCGCTACGCCAAGGTCATCAACTTCGGTCTCATCTACGGCATGGGCGCGTTTGGTCTGGCCAGCAACCTGGGCATCGAGCAGAAGGCGGCCAAGGACTACATCGACCGCTACTTCCAGCGCTTTGCCGGCGTCAAGCGCTACATGGACGAGACGCGCGTGTCCGCGAAGGAGCGCGGCTATGTCGAAACCGTCTTTGGACGCCGCCTGTGGCTGCCGGAGATCAACAGCGGCAACGGTCCGCGCCGCAGCGGCGCCGAGCGCCAGGCGATCAACGCGCCGATGCAGGGGACGGCCGCGGACCTGATCAAGCTCGCGATGCTGGCGGTGCAGCAGGCGCTTGACGCCGAGGGGCGCAGCACGCGCATGATCATGCAGGTGCACGACGAACTGGTGCTCGAGGTGCCGGAAGGCGAGATCGACTGGGCCCGGGAAGCGATTCCGCGCCTGATGGCCGGTGTCGCCCGGCTTGACGTTCCGCTGCTGGCCGAGGTCGGTGTCGGTGCCAACTGGGAGCAGGCGCATTGAGTCACGGTCCGTTTGAAACCGACGCTGAGACCTCACGCGAGGCGACCCGCGTCGCGCCGTACCCGGGTGCGGCCGGCGGTTGGGGCGCGCTTCAGAGCGTCGGCCTGCACCTGAAGAAGCAGGGCATCCCGGTCAAGGGCGCGCGCACCCTGTTGGCGACCAACCAGCCCGACGGCTTCGATTGCCCGGGCTGTGCCTGGCCCGACCGCAATGCCGGCAGCAGCTTCCAGTTCTGCGAAAACGGCGCCAAGGCGGTCGCGCATGAAGCGACGGC
>Ga0315902_10002174_pt1 | contig 30976 bp, 53 predicted proteins | sample LakEriMetagenome_9_FD_203523 | JGI IMG/M metagenome (GOLD analysis project Ga0315902, IMG submission 203523) | Freshwater fungal communities from buoy surface, Lake Erie, Ohio, United States - Buoy 12 MA117 | ecosystem: Environmental > Aquatic > Freshwater > Lake > Lake biofilm | place: USA...
CAATACCGTTCTGTACCCAAGGATCGGCGCGTAACTTCTCAATCTTGCTTTCAAACGTTGACCATCCCGTAGGCGCAATTTCATCACTGATTGACTTGCTACTTAGTGTACGAAGTACATACGCCACCGGGTCTTGCTCTGGCGTTAATGCGGCCTCTATCTCTTGCTGCACGTCAGTAAAACGCTGCAGTGGCTCTGGCTGCGCCAGCCTCTCGCCTAGTGCGGCGATGGCTTCGCTGTGTCCATCCAAGTCTTTGTTTGAGTTTGAATATGGATGTGCTTTTATCAGCGCCTCCAGCGCTTGCTGCATCAGTTTACGGTCAGTCATACCCACCCCGCAGCACTTACAAACTCATCCCACGTCATGTCTATTACTTTGTCTTCTAAAATGATTATGGTCATTTTCATTCTCCTGTAGGGGCTTGCGCCACTGTTTTTATTATTAAAAAACTTTATTGCTGGGTTGCAATTATTTGAAATGATTGATGTTCCAATCGTTATCCCACCATTCGAGTAAGTCAGGCAACGCTGATATAGAACAGTTCACGCCGTCACCCTCTTGTACACATTTGAAAATGTTGTCTCCCAGACCGATTAAAGAAAACCTGTCTCCGAACAATTCTTGCGCGACTGTTTTGGCTTCATCTAGCTCAGAATCTGCGTCAAAAATAAAACTGTTGTTTTTTACAGTGATGCTCATTTTTCATTCTCCTGGTGTTAATTAGCTTTATTGCTAACCATGCAGAGAATTATACACACTTAAACAGACTATGCAAGCCTTTTTATCCCACCATGTGAGAAAACACACATTGCCGCATCGCGCTCGTGTTGGTTGCTTTTTTTCTGCCAGCCCGTCAGCTTGTTAAAAGTCTCAGCGTCCAGCTTGCGCCCTTTGTGCTTCGGGCTTATTCCGTGGGCGTTTATTTTCATTTCTTCACATAAAGCGCATATTAGGTTGCATATAGCGTCAACCTGCCCGACATTCCGGGCTATCTTCATGCGTGCAGCTTGGCTAGTGCCCCGGCTCCAGACTGGCGAAGTCAAGCGCGAATCCTCAAATATCACGCTTGTAACGGAAAGGCTAGGAAGCAGCGTTATTAGCTGAATCGGCGTCCAGGTGGTTAGCTTTGTGAGCTTTCCGTCCTCAAATATAGCTACTCCCGTATTTGTACCGGGGTCAAGTCCGATTAGCATACTCATTTATCAGCTTAGTCACGCCAGCAGAAAAATTCCCGCCGCCGATCTTTTTCGCTTTTTCATGCGCTTTTTTTGAAATGTAGATATTCACGCGCTTTGCGTCTTCAATTGTTTTTGGCTTGCCGATTTTTTTAGTGTCCATAATCTCATTCTACACACTTACGCGGCAGGTTCAAGCCTTTTGTCCCAATCACACTCAAAAGAAAATGGAAGCCTGCCGAATATCTGCATTAGCTCCCGCTCTTTAGCGCTTAACGCGCAGCCTTTCGACATCTCTAAGCCAGCCTGTTGACTTCCCACAGGCAAGAATACTGGTTTTGACGCGCTCGGCAATGTCGCGTCCAAGTCGGGCTTCAATGTCTCGCAAGTAGTCCGCGACTTTATCTCTTTCCCCATCATGAAAATTCTCGACGGCGCAGCAGAAACGCTCAAAAGTCTCGGCGCGTTCATTCGTTTGCTGCCTCATAGGTTTCTGCGATGTATTCAATTATTTTTTGCGATGCAATAATATTTTGAGACAAGAAAGCAAGCGCCATCTGTCTGTCTTTAATAATAAGCTCTGGCAGTTTGCGCCCGGCTTCTTGTATTTTGAGTACGTCTTCGCTGTAGTCTTTCATTTAGTAACCTCCTGCTTTGCAATATAAAGCAATAAATTTACATGGTGTAGCAATAAATGCTGCAATAGCTTTAAGCTTTGTAATAATCCAAAAGTAAACCAATAACGCAAACAAGAACAAGTAAAATCCAAGCAACGCCTTCAGCAGAAATTTTCATCATTTTTCCTTTTCACATAACCCTACGTTCCAGCGGATTCGCTACGCTCACCGCTTAACTCTGCGTTAGGAACTATTACGCCGTGTCTTTCGCATACAGCACCACGTTCGTCATCCAGTTCAAGAATGCACCATTTGTCAGTGCCTTCACATTTTGGGCACGACCAAATACCACTTTTTTCTTTCATTTCACTATATGTAGGCCAAGCCATGGTTATTAATCCTCAAAAATGTATTGCTTGTAAAAAACCAATTCAAAGCAAAAACGGCATAGAAGGAAACGGAAATCCTTATTACGTTACATGCAAAGAATGTGGTGCAAAAAACGAAATAATTAAAACATCGGGCGGTAATGGTGAACCATTAAATTTTTCTGTAGTTAAATTATTTCCCTAACCCATCGTTCCAGCGGACGCTCCGCACCGCTGAACTTATCCGTTAGGACTATTGCTTAATGAATCTGCCCATTTCACTTCCACAAGAAGCGGTTTCTCTCCTACGTTTGCGTACAAGTACCAATGATCCCCATGGCGAAGTTCATTGCTATCTAGTGTGGTGTGACCGATTACATGAAATTCACGAAACGGAAATCGAACTCGCTCAGATGGTGGCGTTATCAAAATACCTAAACGACGAAGGTCTTCAATTGCCTTTAACTGTTCATCCATAATTCTTCCTTTTTCATTAAAAAACCTAACACTACGTTCCTGCGGATTCGCTACGCTCACCGCTGAACTTATCCGTTAGTCGCCAAAGCACCCGGGCTTGCCGCACCACAGCCGTTCAATTACCGGCTTGATGCCGCCGCTCCAATCTTGTTCGCCTGCGACGGTCACGGCCTTGTATGCCAACACCGCGCCGCCGACCCAGATGCACAGGATTAGCACGAGCACGCCGCCAATAAACCACGTCACAAAACGTTGCATGCGATTGAATCGCTTGTCGAAGTCGCTGTTCCAGCTTTTCATCATTTTTCCTTCAATAACTTTAAGCTTTGTAATAATCCAAAAGTAAACCAATAACGCAAACAAGAACAAGTAAAATCCAAGCAACGCCTTCAGCAGAAATTTTCATCATTTTTCCTTTTCACATAACACTACGTTCCAGCGGATTCGCTACGCTCACCGCTTAACTCTGCGTTAGCCGTCAGGGTGAAATTGACCGTGTTGAACCACTCTTCGGGGAATTCGCGCAAGTACAGCGTCGTTGAAAATCCGCTAATCTCCGTTTCCTCAACCGTGAATTCGGCTCCCACTTTTAGACCTAGCCGCCCGAGCCTGTCCTTGTCCACCTGTTCTCCGTTGTTCGGGAACGCAAACACCACCTTCGTTCCTTCCGGTGCGTCAATCGGCATGCACTTCATTTCTTCATAGGTTTTTACCATGTTTTACTCTCCTTTAGGTAGTTCTGGTAACGGCATCCAAAGGGTAGGTTGCCACTGCAAATATCTTTGTGCACAATGAGAAAACCATCCATCAACGAGCCATTCGACAGTACCGCCAGATACAATTATGCTAGTCCCATCCTTCGGTGCAGTCTCTATAGGTTGCCAAGTCATTTCATCTCTCCTTTGTTTTTTTGAAGCATGTATTGGACTGCGCTACCGCCTCTATAAGTACTTCCATTTCATGAATAAGAAATTTTATAATTTCAATCAGTTCCTCTCGTGAAAGCGTGTCAATTTCTTTTCCCTTCCATGTATGTATCATTTCACTCTCCTTCATTTTGTGTGTAGTTTACACAATAAAATATAACTGTCAATCAAAAACTATCCCATCAAATCCTAAATTGCGCGGTTTTTTGTTTTCTTGCTTCATGTACTCATCTTCAATCTGTTTCGACTTTGCGGTTAAATAAGCGTCAACTTTATAAAGCCATTTCGCTGGCATTATTTTCCCTTTTTCGTCCAAATCAGTCTTTTTAGGCATCAGTTCAGGGTAATGCTGTTTGAGTATAGGTTTGTAATAGTGCCAAGGAAAGGCTATACGACCCACCATTGCTTTTCTAATGTCTGCCGATAGTTCCACCACATCCTTGCCATCTTCTTGCATCCAGCGCGTTATAGCCATGCTTGCGTATGGTGCGCGTCCAAAGTGGCAATTACAGTACCAATGCTGGCCATCAATGCTGTTACCGGCTGGCGCATCGCAGTTGTGAGCATTGCATCCTGTTGACTTTGGCTCTTCCTGTTCTTTTTTAACGGTCAATTCCTTAAACTTTTTCATCTGTGATATTTCCCTTCTAAAACCTTAGCAAAGTTATTTGGCCTCATCAGCCATTCAAAATCAGCCCGGAACGGAACTTTCCCATTCCTGCCATCAGCGCTACCAATCAAAAACTTAGATTCAGCCACTTTCAAAAAATACGATTCAAAAAACTCAAGACCTTCGCTTTCCGTTTCCCAACTATCAGCCTGGCAGACTTCCCGCCATCGGCTTGCAGCATAAGCCTGTCGGGTTTTTGTCATTACCGCCACTTGTGGGCAGGTTGGCAGCGCTTTGTGGTACAGATCAACTAACTTTTCAACAGGGCATCTTAAAGGTGCATCGCGTGAGCGATCACTAAGATACGTAGTATCTTTATCTTTTATATTGGTTATTGGTTTATGGTTAGTGGTTAGGTGGAGGTTCGTGTCTTGTTCGTTCACGGTTCGTTCACGGTTCGTTCGTCTTTTTTCTTCGCGCTCTTTTGCTATTCTTGCGTTAGTGCTTGAATTTTCGTGATATTTATCAATTTCATCCTGTATTCTTGACTGAAAATACACACCGTTGTTTTCTGTAAAGAATTTTTCTAAAACAAACCGGACTGCCTCTTTTTCTTGGTCAGTTCTAGCCCAACACCAGTCATAAGCCTGTTCGATTGTCGGGAATTGTTCACGGTCATAGCACGCATCCATCAGAAGCGTGTACGCTCCGTGCTCAAGCATGGAAAGCCTTCCAGCTTTTTTGTGGTAATCCCCGATGTTTCTTTTGAAGTAATGCATACAATCCTCTTTGGTGGACGATCCCGTGTGAGAATTACCGGGAGCATTCGACTCGGTGGAGTCATTGAGGCGGCATCGAGACCGTCCCCAAAGAGAACTGTATCAATGCTCCATTTACGCTTCTCACGGCGCAATTAGATTTTATTCGTTTGCTTCAAAAATGCAAGCCCCTGCTTAGTAATCGCCCACACTCGTGCGGGTCGTCCTTTTTTGCTCAGCCTTGTATCAGTCGTAACTCTGACATAATTTGTCATCTCTGGCAGTCGTCTGCTTATCTGGTACTTGTCTAACCAGCAATAATCTGCTATTTCGTCAGCCGTTTTGTTTTTCATGTCGGCTAATGCCAGCAAAATAGCTCGATAATGACGAGGCGCAAAGTTTGCCGCATTCTCGCCAGCCAGCTTACTTGTTGCCGGGTCTGTCTTTCTTGCTCTCATTTTCATCTCCTATAAAAGAATCACAGCCTTTGTCGGGAATTAAAAACGCTTCAAAGTCGCGCACTAATTGATACCCAGGTCGCCAAGGTGAAGTGAACCGCAAGCATTTATTACGCTGTTCGCACTTTTTAGCCTCGCATCTTGCCATGTCATAAGGTAATGTCATATTTGACCTTTGCACGGCCATGTAGCGCCAAACACTGCTATAACTATGACATATCCGTCTAAGTGCCGATATTTTGGGTCTATCTTTAGGTAGTTATGCACAACATCACGCGCTTGTCCGAAAGTAACTCCATCGGGTGAACAGTGGGCAGTCCCTCGCGTAAACTGAAAAATGCCTGTTATGTATCCTAATGCATGACTTTTGAGCATATATTCACTGCTTTCTATGTTGTCCAGGAGTGTGTTTCCTGTCACTTGTGCGCTTGCGGTAGAAGCGGCGAACAGCAGGGCGGCTAATAACTTTTTCATGCTTTCTCCTTGATAGTTTCAATCAATAAACGTATTCCATTTGAACTGTCTAACGGTCTTTTGCCGTTTTCTTTTAAGTATTTCCTTCCCTGCTCGTCAATCCATAGTTTTCCTGCTTGACGTATATTTACTGTTTTAGCAACGTTCAGGCGTTGTAGTGTTCCAGTGTGCGTGTACATTAAATCACCTTTATCAGTTCACGTTCAAAAAGTTGAGCTATCGTCTTTCGGTGTGCTTCTTCCCAAATCTCTATGCGCTCTGTTTTGTTTAATATGCTGCCCTGGTCAATATCAGCATGACACCTGAAACACAAAGCCGCTACCCTGTAATCATGTGCTTTTATTCCCTTTCCTTTGCCGTCTCTGAGTTGGTTCGAGTGTGCCGCCACTACCGTGCCATCTTCCGCACCGCAGTGCTGGCATGGCATCTCACGGCAAGCCTCAAGTAGTTTCTTGTTGCGGTACATTTTCAGCCTTCCATGCTTTTATGTATTCAATCAAATCTGTCATTTGCGACTTGCTCAGAGTGCTAGTACGCTGATACAAAACATCCATGCCCTGACCGTCCACGGCTTGAACATACAAAACGCCGCCCTGTTGAGTAGCACGCATCCATGCCGAAGTTAATAAGCGCTTCCATTGCTCTACCTCCAGCGTCATGTTGCACCATTTTTTATTTGCTGCCAGCTCCTGCAATTCAGCGTGTAAAAGCGCATTCTGTTCAAGGTTGCGGGTTGGCTCAGTTACTTTCACCATCCAACCATCAGGCGCTTGCCTAATGGCTTGAATGGCATTTTCTCGTGCAGCCTGGTGAACTAAACGAAACATCATTTATTTACTTCCCGCATCTTTGCCGTCGCACTGTGCAACATCAGTCCATGTATTTTTTTCTGCATTCTTAGCTTGGCCAATGTTTTTAATAGCCGTCCGTTTTTGGCTACTGACTTTTGACCATAGCGCCGTTTGTTGTTCGGTGTCCAGCGTTTGCTTGGCTTTTGTGTATGCGTCGAATGTTGCCTGGTCGGTTTCAGCGCCTTCAATTTTCATCGCAAAGTCCAGAATCAGGGCGCGTTCCTGTTCGTCACACTTGTCAAAATAGTCCTGACCACCTACGTTAGCGGGTATTTGCATTTTTTTTTCAGCGGGTTTCAGTTTGCTTGCAGCGTTGCCATCGTCATCTTCTGGCGCAATACCACTTGCCGCCATTAAGCTGTTGCGTCTAGCATAAGTAAGCGCCGAGGCATACCCCTGCGGGTCTTGTTTGCCGGCTGGTACTCGAAAAATCCCGCCGCTGATCTGTTCACCGCTTTCGTGTATAAATATGGTCTCAATCGCAACTCCGTTTTCGCACTCGTGGGTTTTTTGCATCAGGGCAAAGCCGTTTTTGTGCAGACTGTCGATTACAGCTTCGATGCAAGCGCTCAAATCTGCATAACGGCTGCGGAAATGCGGGTTAGTGCTTGTTTTCAGTGCTGCGCCGAATCCAGCTTGGGCGCGTACAAATGCGGCTGATGCTTTCATGTCTAAATACTCCCGTTCTTTCATCACTGTTTCTAAAAATTCTTGTTGGCTCATTTACAGAACGCCTTTAGAAATGGTAGGCGGAACCTGTTTTGGTTTTAACTCAACTTTTTTATATGTAGGCTGTATGGCTAGAATATCCAGTTCCAAATGGTTTACTATTGCATCTATTACTTGATTTATTGGTATTGGTTGAGACATTAAGTAGAAACCTTTTGTCGGATATATAGATACGTTACTTTCTAGTGCATCTAACCGTTTTTTTAATTCAGCTATTTCTTTATTACTAAACATTTCATTTCTCCTTGTAAAACTATAATTATACACACTTAATCTATTAAATCAACCTGCCCCTTAATATATTTTTTTCGGTGTAGCTCCCAACGCACAATTGTTAGCTGTTGCGAAATAATCCTCCGCTGTCTTTCTAGGTCGTCTATGGTGGCTTGCAGCGCGTCGAGTTCAGCCTGGTCGCCGTCGGGCGCAAAAAAAGCAATGGCGTTTTGCCGGGCTCGTCTAAATTTTGATGCTGGAAAGTACAGTTTGAAAAACTCTTTGATGTCAGTCATTTCTTACCCCTTGCTTTTGCAATAGCGGCACTGGCGCGCTCAAACATGCAACCGTCGCCGTCGTCGTTAAAGTTTTCTTGACGTTGGCACATGGCTAACAATTCTTCTAACGCTCCAAGCAAATCAGGCGCAGCGGCAAATAATTGAGCAAGCGCCAAGGTTTTATTAAAATCGCCGTAATTCAATACATAAGCCACCTGAATGTCGGGGTTATCTACTTCCTGTATATACATTTCACAGTCACTGCATTCGCCGTATGTAAGAGGTTTAATTGTGCTAGTCATTTCTTCCCCCTTGCTAGTATGGCTTCTAGTGTTGAGGCAAATGTATTCCAGTCACCCCCAAGCAAGTCCATACCTGCTGAATGCCATGCTTCATATACTGCATCAAAGAATAACCCTTTGTGTAATTCAGCGAAGCGTTCAAGCGAGCCGTCAAGCCTAAACTGTATTGACCCGGTTCCCGTCATGGCTCCGGCTTCTTGCGCTATGCGAATAATGTCTTCTTTAGTCATTTATGTCCCCAATGCGTCTTGCTGTTTTGTATTTACTGTACCTTTTCAAAATGTCGTCTTTAGTCATTTATGCCCCCAATGCGTTAAAAATAGCCTGCACTTGCTCATAAGTCAGGCCGAAAGAAAGAATTAGCAAAGCCGCAAAACTTACTCCGGCCAGCCCCCAGGTTATGCACTCCATTACAATGCGTCCTATCATTTCATTCTCCTTAATCTCTATCGCCACCATTTTCGTGACGGCACGAAAATGCTATGCTTTCTAAATAGTAATCACGTTGTGCGTTTTTTGCTTTGCGTAGCGTCTCATCATCAATCTCAATTAGATTTTTGCCGTGCAACCAAACAATATATGAAGGTTCTATTTCTATCACCTCTTCTATTGTTTTACCTTTGAATTTTCCGAATTCAATCATTTCACCCTCAACTCTTCCAATTTTTCGCGCAGGCAGTCAGTTAAATACGGGTAACTTGTGCCAGCATTGCCCTCTAAAATTACCGAAACCAGTGTTTCTATGCTGTAATTGCCGAATCCGGCAATTTCTATGCGTTCATCTTTGAAAATTACTGCGTATTTAAATATGCTATTCATGCTAATCGCTCCATAAAGTTAATTACTTCATTGTTGATACGGCTTTCTTCTTTAACAGTCAATTTTTTTTCAAGCCAGTTTGCTTTGTAACCTTTACGGTCACAAATAACCCAATTCATGCGGCCGCACAATGTGCCTTCGTCATCGTCGCTCATATCATAATCAAGCACGGCAGCAATGCAGGGAATGCCGCCTACTGTAGTCTGTACGTCAGCTATGCTGTTATGCGTAAATTTCATTTCAATCTCCTGTCTATGAACATAATTATACACACATTAAAACAGAATGCAAGCGAAAAAAAACCCGGCACAAAGGCCGGGTTAAGTTACCACAGGAGAGATTATTTTGACTGACCTCGGCTTACGAACCAGTAGCCAAGCACCGCCGAAGCCTGCCCGGTTATCCAGGCGAAGGCTTGCATGGCCGCATCGTATTTCTGTTCTGTACTCAAAGCGTCCCAGCCGGTGCCGAGGCGCTCGACAAGTAGCCAGTTTAGGTACAAAGCCATGCTAACAAGCAACAGCGTCAGCACAGGGCGTATCAAGCGCCTGAATGCGTCTGTCAGTATCAACAACCACGCCCAACCACCAGCGCTTTTTATTTCCTCTGCGCCCAGATTATCGGCTGCATGGGCTTGTCCGATTGCTGTCATCCGGGATGATTCTATCTCACCCTCAGATTCCGCAACGGCAACTTGTAGCCTTCCTTCTGCTTCGATTTTCGCAAGCTCTCGATCTTCTTTCCTCAGTTCTAGCTCGTGAGCCTGGTCAAGCCGTCTGATCTCAATATCAGCCTTTTTGTTCAAAAACGCAAAAATGCCGCCGATCAAACTGCCGACCGTGCTTGAACCAAGAATCGCTAAAATCGCGCTTAACATATCACCTCCAAATTAAACGGCTTCCCATCAGCCCAATTCATCAGTTTTCTAAGCGCAGGGCGTGAAACAAGCCCGGCAGCCTGCATTTTACCGCTGGGTATCTTAATCGAGCCAAGTCTTTCGGCTGGCGCAATACATCCGTGCAGCTGAGTTATCCACTCCTTATCCACATCCCCGGCAAGGTTAGATGCGTGAATCAGTATGTGGCTTCTGCCCGGCACGTTTTGTACTCCGTACACTTTCCCGAATCTTGGGCTATTCACCAAAGCGCATTGATACGTCCCGGTCGGTATGCAACTCACTCGGCGCGCATTGTCGCGCCACGGCAATTCTACGGTGTGCAGTACATTGCCGCCAAAATATAACCTGCCAAACGTGCCTTGGTCTGTACTGTTTCCGCGCTTTAGCGTGACAATCATCTGTCTATGCAAGAAGCAATTAAACGATATTCTTTGGGCATATCTTTCAGCAATTTAGCTTTTGCCAGTTCGCACGTTTGCTGCGAACCGTGAACCGTCGTAATCGGTTGGGTCATCGTGCCGTTTGCCATCACAAAAAACGCTATTAAGTATGTCATTTGTCTGCTTTGTTTAGTCGTTGCTCAATCTGGGCAATCTTAGCATCAAAAAGCTGGTCTTTTACTTTTAATTCCATCAAATCCCTGCTCATCGCGTCTTGTTTTTGCATCACTTCCTTGCCCAAACGAACCGCGCTTTCTAGTTGAATTTTCAGATCAGCGGCCTGCCACCCTGCATAAAACAAAGATGAAGCAACAACACCAAAACCGCCTATCAGCCAGGTTATCGGCACTTCATAACGAATCGTCATCTTTTGTTGTGGTTGAATTTCGTTCATAATGTCTCTTTATTGCTAATCATCCAAATATGTTGTGGGGTAACTCTTGAAAACGTGCCAGGTCTAAACAATGGTTCGTTAGCTTGTGAAAATGCCCACGCAACAAGTTCAGAACAAAACCACTTGTCTGTTTTTTCCCAATTGCGCCTGGCCACAAATCCAAAAATAGCGCCGATATCATAAGGCTTTCCGACCTGAGACCGTGCTGCTTTTATTATTTCAGCATCGTTCCTAGTCTTTACTTCAGCAATTACCCAGCTTTCATATTTATTTTTTGCTTTTTTAAGTTTAGACATTCGCACCCTAGGCCACACCGCTTCGATAATCTCGTCACCGTCAATTATGGCAACGTGGCTCCAGTCGCTCCAAGTAAACACCCGGATTGCCACCGAAACAGGAAGTTTACTTGTGCAAAACAATAGTTTCATGGCAAAAAGAACGATTGTCTGAACGGCATCCAAACAGCGATGAAAGCTTGGATGTTGTCTTTAGTAATTACCAACGAGTTTCCATTAGCAAACTCAAAGCTCGTTGGCTGGAAGTTAGCGCCTTGCAATTGGTATGCTGCAAGAATTGCAAGTAAACCATTCTGGTCATACATTGTTGCACTGCACATGACGCCCTCGAACAATACTCCCACCAGCTTGGGGTCAGGAGGCGGGGCAGGTGGCTGATTAGCCGCTCGAATAGCATTAGCTTCGGCTTCTGTAATTTGAACAGAACCGGCGGGAAGCAAATAAACAAAAGATTCGTTTTCTAAGAAATGTAAAGAATTGTCAAGTGCTTTGTAATAAGCCATAATGTTTGTCCTTTATCGAAGTTCGCGCCAAACAGCAGTATTTGCAGTTCCAGTAGTTACAGATACTGAATAGGACGCGCCGGGAGGCACGATAAAAAAGAACGGCATTGCTGGCGCGCCCGAAGCAGCTTGAAAATTTGAAAGAACAGCACCGTTCACAATTGGAGCAATAATTGCACTGCCTGTGTTGCTTGAATACCCTGAGACGGCTATTGGTTTTCCTGTCGTGTTGTAGTAGGTAACTCCATGCGCTCGACTACCAACTACATCCTGCCATGTCTGTCCATACCCAAGACTAGACATAGCCGTTATAGCTTGCCCGCCAGCCCCCTGAATCAGCGACGGCGCAGTAACCCATGTTCCAGCCGTTGCTTGCGTACTGCGAATAATGCCAATGACGCGATAAGCAAGGTTTGTACGTGCTGTTGTGCTATACACCACTGTCGCACTATCTGCTGCCCCCGCGCCGCCTTCAGCAGTGGTGGATATAAGATTCGTTTCAGACAGGTCAGTGCCGCCAGCAAGGTTGACCGTTGCCAGTTCAAGCGTTCCAGCGTTATTCATCGCCAGCACCGCAATGTCAGACTGAACAGCGTTGACAGTGCCGAGCGTAGAACCACTGCTAATGACCAAGTTTGCCGGAGTGCCGGATACTCTAGTGACTGTACCGCTCCCCAACGTCGTCGAGCGAAAGTCAAGCGTTAAAGCCGAAGCGCTAATTGTTAAAGCGTTACCAGCGACCGATGCGGAAACCGGCTGGATTTGTGGTTGTGGCGTTAATAATGCTTCCAGTGCTTGTCCACCGATACCCTGAATCAAACTGGGTGCAGTAGCCCACGTTCCCGCTGTTGCTTGAGTTGATCGCACAATACCTATGACACGATAGGAAAGATTAGATCGTGCCGTGGTAGAGTAAACAACAGTTGCGCTATCTGCCGCCCCCGCTCCACCTTCTGCGGTAGTGCTGACAAGATTTATTTCAGATAGGTCAGTGCCGCCAGCCAGATTCACTGCCGCAAGTTCAATAGTTCCAGCGTTGTTTATTGCAAGAACCACAATATCTGACTGTACGCCGTTCGTTGTGCCAAGAGTAGAACCGCTACTGATTACTAAGTTTGCAGGTGTTCCGCACACTCTCGTTACTGCACCACTTCCGAGCGTAGTAGAACGGAAGTCGAGTGACAAATATGATGCGCTAATTGTTAGCGCATTTCCCGCCACCGAAGCGGAAATAGGCTGGATTTGTGATACAGACAACAGACTTCCATCTGCTTTTTGATACCCGGCAACCCTCCAGCCATTAGCCGGGCTTCCGCTCGGCACTACAATAGCGCTATCCCCTGCTGCCGTGGTGATGTTAGCCGCGCCTGGCAGTATCAGCGTAGTAGCGTTATGAGTCAGCGTAAGCGCACCGTCAAAACGAACATATCGCGGCCCGTTATAGTTCGTGCCAAAGCTCGTGATCGTCGTCGTGCCGGTTATGTTCAAAAATACCGAATTTTGCGCGCCTATGTCCGTAGTGGTCGCGCTTGCCAAGTTTTGGGGCGTTCCTTGGCTGAATAATTGTTCCCATCGCAAAGAATCGCCGGTGGCAGACCCGGCACCTAGCCCGGTCAGCTTGTTTCCGGTCATCGGCAGGTTCCCCGTGACCGGCGTTTGGCCGTCAGACGAAAGCGACTGCGTAAGCGCTGCCGCTATGTCATTGGCCAGGTTTTGCCAATCTGACGCAGTAGCGGAAACCCCGTTGATAGCAGGGTTCCAGCTGTTCACTGGTAGACTGTATACTCCGCTTCCGTTACGTGACATTTTTATCCTTTATTGGGTACTTAAAACAGGGACGCCAGTAACCGCGCCGCGCCGAAGTGCATCAACAAGTGCGGGGTTAACAAAACCGGCCGCACGGCCTGCGCCGTAAAATGTTTCCCCCATCAGTCTGGGTGAACTTGATGCGGCAGCTAAAATTGCCTGCGGGATGTTTCCGGTAAGTGCAAGTGCCCCCCCCAGCCCGGTAGCAGTTGCTGCTTGCATAGCCCTTGGCGTCCAAGATGATAACGATTGACCTGCAAGCGCAGGCATAATTTGCCTGCCGCCTTGCGCCTCAAGTGCTTGCGCGGCCTGTAATCGAGCGCCATAGTTTGTATTGGCATTGTTTCGCATTAGACTTTGCAATTTTCGCATAGCCGTGTCTGCGCTAGCTCGCTCGTTAAGAGATAAAGATTTGCTTACTTCGTCTATTAAATCACTTGCTTGGCTGTAATCAGCCATAGCCTTTGCATATTGCGGGTCAGCTTGACGCAGTTCTTTCCCAATAGACTGATAAATACGATCAAGCGCATTACGTGCAGACCGTTGCTCAAACGGAACAGATTCGCGCAACGCTCCAATTTGCTGTTTTAGTGCGTCAATGCCTTCTGGGGCATGAAAACGAACAGGGTCAAGTTGCGCCCAATTGTTTATAGTTTCACGAGCGCGTTTGATTGCTTCTGCCGCCTGCGGATTTCGAGCCTGACCTTGAAACATAAAATTATCTGCAACGTCATCAACGGCTTTGAAAATTGGTTGCATGTCCATTTGCTTGGTACTAGATCGCATGCCCTCTGTTGTGGCTTTGTATTGTGCCAATCTATCAAGTTTAAGTTGGTTCAAATTTGCTTTTGCGTCGTCAAGAACTTGCAACATATCAGACTGGCCGCGCATGTTTTCACGAAACGCTTGTGCTTGAGCACCACCTGCTTTTCCCGCTTGATAAGCCTGCGATAATGCCTCATCACCAGCGCCAGTGCTAGTACCGATTATTTTGGGGGCAAGCCATCCAGCCCCACGGACAACACCTTGTGCAAGCGGCAATGCAGCGCCAAAAATTGCACCAGTGTCAGCTTCTTCAGGGTTGACCAAGCCAGCAGCAGTAGCGCCGGTAGTAGCGCCGCCAGCCGTCCGTAATCCAGCGTTTGCAAGCGTAGCGCCCCTACCGCCTTGAATGCCGGGCGACACTAAACCGCCACCACGCAGCGCATTGACTATGGCAGGCGCGGCTCTTAGCGCTTGAGCGCCTTTTGCTAAAATTCCGGGCGCGCCAGCGGTTCCCGCTATTTCAGTAGCAAGTTTACCGCCTTGATAGCTTAAAGACTCAGGCTCAGCGCCCAAGTTTTTTAGCCCTTCCTCTGTCGCCGCTCGCCTGTCAAATTGTTTGAACCCGCCTACCCCTGTTTTTTCAGACAGGTATTCAGCCGCTACATCTACTGGCTTTAGCAACGTCGCCCCAATATTAGCAGCGCCGCGAATAGCCCCTAAAGTGCTTTGTACGGGCAGTGAACCCATTACCTCTTGTTTAAGCATTTCTCCGAATGACGGTTTTTGCGTTGCGCCAAGTCGTTGTTTAACAACTCTCTGGATCACATCCTGAGAAGTTCCTTCGGGAAATTCCAATACTGTACCGTCTGGCAATTCGGCTTCTATCATGGTATTAAATTCCCTTGAGCGTCATAACGAAGTCGGTTTTTGGGAATGGCAGGTTGTTCAATTTTAGGCGCGCTTGGCGCTATTCCGCTTTGCGCAGTTCTTGCGCGTTCTACGCCTTTGCGAATAATAGACTGAAATTCTCGTGCAGCTTTTATAAACTCAGATTCGCTCCCAGCGGCATCCATTCGAGCAATTGCATCAGTTGCTTTTTTACCTTCAACCTCAGTAATTGCACCCCCTCCTTTAAGAGATTCAAATGCTTGTAAGAACTGTTGCCCTTTGAGTTGGTCAAGACGAATATCAAAATCTTTAGCAGGAGTGCCTGGAATTTTTTGGATTCCAAGCAAACGACTCGCCCCGACCGCTTGTTTCATTCCTGGGGCATTTAACAAATCATCAACAAGACGAATTGTCTCTTCACCTTGCGTTATTGCTTTTGGAGCTTCTAATCGCGATTCTGTACGCATTTTTGCTTCGGTTGTTGCTGCCGCTTTTGCTCCAGCTAAAGAACCTTGTAAGGTCGGGTCATCAGAAGCTTTGATAACCGGCTGACCATTGATGGAGCCAAGCGACAATTCACCTGTACGCGCATTGCCCACGGCGATGCCCTGGGGTGTTCCGATGAACTGGTAATACCCTTGTTGCTGCGGCTGCATACTACGGCGCAACTCAACCATTTCGCGCTGGAATTGGCGTTGCATTTCGGCTTGTTCTGCTGCGCTGGCGTTTCTAGCCTGTAGTTCTGCCATGCGCGACTCTTGCTGGAATCGAAGCTGGTCCATACGAGCCTGTCGTGCTGTTTCAGCCTCTTGCTGACGGAATGCTCGATCTTCAACCCTTTGAGCCGCTGCCGCTTCCAGTTCAGGAATTCGACTAATTCCTTGCATTGCCATCTGACGATAGCCAGCATCAGGCGCACCCATCAATGCTCTATAAGCGCCTGGCATATCTTGTGGCTCTGCGGGTCTTGGTGGGCCAGCAACATCGGGCGGCAATACTTCAGCCGGTCGGCCTAACGCTTTTTCGGTGAAACCGCGAAGCGCGTTAGCTAAAGCTTTTTCTCTTTCACTTCCGATTTGCGTTATTTCTTCCTGCGCCATTTGTTGCCCACGCATACCGCCGAGCGAACGAAGGCCAGCGGCTAGATATTCAAGCGGGTTAGGGGCAACGTATATATTCCCCACCATGCGGCCTTGCGGAGCTTGGTATTGAGCTTGCTGGCCGTAGCGTAATGCTCTTTCACGCGCTAGTTGCAGTTGTTGTTCGTAGTCTGTCATGATTACCTTCCAAACAAACTAGGGAATTGTTTGCCAAAGAAATTCCCGCCCAAAGAACCGCCGCCAGCAACCGGCAGCCCGGCAATTCCCATCCCTAATCCAAAAATGCCGCCCAACGGGCTGGAGGCTTGCTCGGCGTTGTAAGCGTTCAATTGTGCGCCGTATTGAGCATTAGCAGCATTCAGGTAATCAGGGCCTTGCGTAGCGTTTTGCAGTGCAAATTGCTGGAACTGAGGCGCTTGCACTTGGTTGCCAGAGCGTAGCGCGTTAATCAGGTTGAGCGGTCGGTCTTGCAGATAAGCCTGTTCTTGAAGTGCGGCAGCACGGTTAGCTTGGTCAAGACTGATACCCTGCATTGCAGCTTGCGTCATCAGATCATTAGCTTGCTGGTTTTGCATCGCCATCTCACGCGAGAATGCGTCAGAACCGAGACCAATGCCGGTATTAGCCAGCCGTTGCCGGGTGGCTTCTTCTTGCGCTTGCAGTTGCGGTCTAAGTCTAGCCAAAATCGCATCTTGCGCGGTCTGTCCGACATTGATGCCTCTGGTCGGTAAACCGCTAACGTCTAGCTCAGGGTTTTCAAATATCCGGCGAGCGCGGTCAAAACCAAGGTTGGCAACCTCGCCGTATTTCCGATTGAGCGCTAGTTGCTCGTCAAGTGCGGATTGGGCTTCCGGGGTCAAATTGGTGTATTGTTCCCATACGCCATCATCATCGGTCGGTCTTTTATAAGTCAAAGAACCCCAAGGGGTGTATTGATTTATGCGGTTCGCTTTAGTAGCGTATTTTGCGGCCTCTAAATTGCCAGCCGCCGTTTGTTCTGCCGCGCCGCGATAATCTGGCGGGGGGGGTGGGCTAGAGCTGCACATATTTACCTCAATTCATAAACCATTTCGGTTGCCATATTCTTAAACCCCATTCTTTGCCATAACTTGCTAACTCTTAAGTCAGTCACGGCTGTACAATAGGCTTTTTGAACGTCAAGTTTTTTTAGTTCAGCCAATACATGCTGCACTAATTTCTTTCCTATGCCATTCCGATGGTTTCGGGTAACGAATAACGCATCTTCTTTGGCTATTTTATCACCGTTATGCATATCATTGGTAATATAAATCAAACAATATCCGACACATTCAGCGTCGTGTTTTACAATAAAAAACTTTAACCAGCCATCATTATTAAATTTGATGTACCTGTCTAGTTGCGGATTAAATGGCGAAATTTTTATGCCATCTTTTTCTAATCGTTCTTTCATTTCTTGGTAATGCTCACTCGTCAATCGGCAAAAATCAGGCAAATTGTTTGCTATTTTTGCTTCATGAAAAGTGTACATATTTAGCCTTATAAAACAGAGTTGGCAGGCTGGTAGACATAATCGACATTGGTGAATCGTACTTCTGCCCCGTTATTTTGCACTTTAAGCCTTAGTGCGGCAGAGTTTGCCACCGCCCCGACAGTATTCCAGCCAGTCGTCGAACGTAACCCGCCGCCCCAAACCATTGAACCCCATGTCATTGAACCCCACACCATACCCGTAGGTGCGACAAAACTTAACGTACCTTGTGGGTCTTGTGCCAGATAGTTTGTATTCAGACCGTAAACAGCAGTCGGGTTTCCGCTTGTTAAAATGTACGGGCGCACCATGGTGAAATACTTATTGAATGCCTTGTTGCCAAAGTAACCGAAGGCGGTCAGGCAGTCAGATTGAATAGGCGCGGACACGTCAACATTAGACACCCACGCTTTGTAGACTTTGGTGTTGTCTGCGTAATAAAGCCCTGTTGAGGCACGCAACAACACGTTCGCATTCCAGCCGGTGAACTTAGTCCATGCGCCAGTAATTGTGTTTTGTGCGAACTGATACGCCCCGCCGGTTGCCGGTACGTTCAATAACATCATGTTTTCTTCGGGGAAAAGACACAATTGCCACCCGAATGCTGACGAGAAAGAATTGGCAGCTATTGAGACACTATTCTGTATTTTGTCGGTCAAAGCCACTCGTCTATCGACACTTGCGGACAATAACCCTCTGCCTAAAGGAAATACACCCTCGGTCGTATTAACAGCTAGATCGCCGCCGTACTTTGCCGCGCATCGTCTGCCTAGTGGTCGCCCAAGCTGAAACACGCCAATGATCGAAAAATCACCGCCCGCACCTGGATTGCTTCCTCGATAAACCGCTACCTCGCCATTAGTAGATAGCACGACAAAGTGATCGTCAGCGCCAGAGCCAGCGTCAACCGTCCATGTATAACAAGCCTGAATTGAACCGCCATTTCTAAACACGCTTGACAAGTCAAGAGTGCCAGCAGCGCCCCCAACCTGACCAACCGGCAGAAATGCCACCGTCATACTGTTTTTAACGACAAAGTACAACCTCGACTTAAACACGCAAACATGCACCAGGCTGGTAGTTGTAACGCCAGTAATCGAAGGCGACGACGCACCATCAATGGCCGTCCAGGTGGTGCCGTTGAATAACTGAGGCTTATCTACCCCGTTCACTAAGTACAGAAAAGACCCGCCAGCGGTCGTCACGTTAGCATCTTGCCACTGAGCCGAAGTCTGGCCGGTAACGACTGCCGCGCCAAGCGTTCCAGCGGTTGTAACGTCAAATATAGACCCACCCGCCGCAGCAAATAGCTTAGATACGCCTGACGTTGGAAGATACTCAACCAGCGTTTGCACTGGGTTTGTAAAGCCGGTAACGTGGTTTGCGCTACCTTTTCTGATGCCTAAGTAACCCGGATATGGCCACCAGTTTTCAAGAATGGGCGCGTACTGAGCAGGCATGTCGGCAATGCTATCGCGGTCATTGAGACCACCAACTGGGGCGGGAATAGAGGTAGCGCGTGCTGTTGCCATTATTTGATGCCCATTAAGCCTAATGGCTGATTGTTGCGCTCCAATATTCTGAGCATGTTTTCATTTCCGGGAAATACCACAAAGTTTGAAGTGCCAGCGCCAGCGCCGCGACTGCCTTGATCTAAGTATCGAATGCCGGGGATACCTAGCTCATTGAGTCGCAAAGAAACGGCTTGGGGAGTGTTGCCTAAGTTTGTTCTTCCTGAAGTTATATTGAACCCAGTTGCATCTTCCAATGCTTCACGCTTTGTCGCGTACGTATTGCCGCCATATTCCCAATAGTCGCCGCGATTAACAGGCGCATCGTTTATAGCGTTAATTATTGTTTTGTCGCCTGACTTTAGTAGCGCCGCCCGCACTTCCGGTGCTTGCTGACTTAATGGCTTATCCCAATCCAGCATTTTTGCTATAGCTTCGTCTGGTAGGTCTACTTTGTAAAGCGCGCCTTCTGGTTTAATAGTTTTTACTATTGGGCGCTCGCCAGCATCTAATAATTTTAATGCTTGTTTTGCGGAATCGGTAACGGATTTTGCCCCTCCCGGTCTAGCTAATACAGCAAGAGACTGCCGCGCAGCTTCAACATTTCCAGATTCGTCAGACAATATGCGCGCCAAAAAATGTTTGGGAATTCCTGAATCAAGCAATTGCCCATCAACGTAATCATCAGAATGTGTTAATGCTGTTTGATATGCTTTTGCCACATCCGGCGACTCTGCCAGATACAACCCATGCCCATACGCTTGCGCGCCTTCGCCAGTTCCGATCTTGCTTGCGTCGAAACGGTCGAATTTGTGTGGGCTACCGTGCCATACAATCGCCCCGCGTTGTCCAGCAAAGCCAGGGGTGTTTAATGTAGCTGGTGCCATAGCGTTTTCAATTGCGCGGTTAGCACCTGCCGCTATTTGTGGCGCTTTGGCTGTGGCCGCCATAGGCACAATCATCCCCAAAGTTTCGCCTACGGTTTTCGGTATTCCATCCTGTACTGGAATGGTCAAGCCTACATCTTCCATCCAGCGCGAGCCTCCCAACGCATTCTCAGGAACAGGTACGCCCATTTTGCGAAGCCCAGCGGCTATTAAGTCCACCGGCGCAGAGACACCGCTTGCTATGGTGTTCGAGGCGCTTTGTGCGGTATCGCGTAGTGCTTTAATAAGGGCTTTTTTGTCCATGACTAGCTCGGGAAGTTGCCGTCTTGTATGTTCCACTCAGTCAGCAATATATTGCGCGGCAAACCGCCGAGTGTAAGTTTTGGTGCCGACTTGTCCTGTGCTTTAATCGTGTCAAGCATGTTTATAAACCCCGGCAAGTCTAAGCCAGGGTCAAGTCCTTTAGAGGCTTTCCACTGTACTTTTAGACCCGTCACCATCAGCGAATCGTCAAATATCGCTCTGTCGGTGTCGGCTTGGTACTTGTACCGATAAACCCCGCCGCCAGCATCAATCCAGTTTTTCGAGACATAGAAAAACGAAAGGTCAAGGCCGCCAGTCGCAGGGTCAACCTCGACGAAGTTATTAGCTATTCTGAAACGAAGATTGGGGCCTTGGCTGATAATGGCTGATTTGTATATCTGCCACTCTTGAGTAGTCGCAGGGCCTATCAGCGGCCATCGTGACGTTCTATCCCATTCGGTCTGCGGTATTTGTCTGAGCCAGTCAACAGGTAGAGCATATTGCGACTGCCCTTGTACTGTGGTGAAGCTGTACTCTTTATTTAGCTTCTGCCATTCATACTGCCGAGAAATGTCACGTCCGAGCCTGTTTGCCAGCGCCAGCAATTGAACGACCTGCGGGTCTGTATTGCCGACAACAAAGCTCGGACTTGGTAATAACCCCAACTCGCCGGTGACTTGTTGTATCAGTTCGAGCAGGGTGTAATTCATTTATTCCTCGACTTCCTCTTTGATTTGTCGTTTGCGTTTGATTTCAGGGTTTTGCAATGAAGCTTTCAGCGCTTCAAATTCTTGCTTGAGCTTTTCGTTTTCAGCCTGCAACGCGCTAATCGGCGCATTTCCTGCCGCAGCCGCAAGATAATCACGCGCTTTCTTGCGTAATTCCATCCAGCCAATACCAATACGCTGTAATGCAGCATCGTTGACTTCGGCCAAGTTTTCAACAGTGCGAATGCCAAAATACTCGGCTTCTTTACACTGAGACTTTGTTACCTGCGGCCATTGCGACAAAGGCGTTCCGATCACTTCGCCAGCCAATCCCGCCTCAAATTCACGCCACTGGCGGTTATATTTTTGTTTGTAATGATCGTCTGCTTTTACTTCGAGAATGTTCAAACGATCACCGGGGTGTTGAATACGAATGAAAGGCATTTCCTTAAAAATAGGACGGCCAGCCTTTTCGCTTTCGTACTTCAACTCAACGGATTCCATGAAAAACTCTACAAAACTAGACTGAGGATTGCTCATATCGACTTTCTAAAAATGCCCGAAGGCGTTGATAAAACAGGGGCGCGAAGCCCCTGCCCTTAAAACGTAACCCAGTTAAGGTTATTACGACCTAAAAAACGACCTTGGCCAGCCGCCGCAATAGAAAAACCAGCATTAGCAGCTAAAGCGTTAATAGCACCACCCGTTGCCGGATAGACTAATAAAGCGTTAGCACCAAGGTTTTTCACGGTCACATCAGCACCCGGCTGTGCCGGCGGCAGAATCACCCCCGTACCAGCCGCAGCCGTAGTGACAATGCAGTGATCGCCGTTCAACAATACCGCAGTACCTTGGGTTGACCCGGCAGCTGTAATGTTGTCTTGCACATCACCGCAGATTTGCGTGGCAACGGCAGCAGGTAGGCCAACGCCGCACAATCTTTCAGGGTAAGGCATATTTCCTCCTTAAACAGAAGCAGCAGAGAACCAGCCGCGATCACCAGTCGCCATAGCAACAGCAGGCGAACGGTATGAACCGCCCGTAGCAGTCACTAAAAACGTGGTGGCGTTGACTGTGCAGACCGCTGTGCTGGCGGTAATAGTCGCGTTAGCTTGTGCGTAAACATAACGACGACCATCGGAGCCAAGAGTTTGAGTACCCAATTGCGGTGCATCTTCTGCGCCAGAAGTGGGGCCAACATCAGCGGCCAGAGTGATGGTATTGAAATCACACCCCAAAACCGGGGAAACGGTAAACGGTGCAGCCATTTTAATTCCTTTCAGAAATAGGGGCTTACGCCCCGTTTATTTAGTCAGTCAGAACGCCTTGATAACGAGGGCCGGAGCTTGTCAAGTTACCTGCCCAGCCAATCAAGCGCACCATTGCGTCCTGGTTGACGGACATACGGTCGCCGCCAATAGGCACAAAGTTACGGTCACGATGGGGACGGAAGAACAGATACTTGGTATTCAGAAAGTACATGCGGTTCGTGTTCAATTGACCACCGATACCGCCATCCAAATACACATCGCAGTTAAAACCGGCACCAAAGTATTTCAGGCTAGTGAAACCGGCACCGGCTGACGTTTCCGAAGTGATACGCTGAATTGCTTGCAGCGATTCCAGATAGAAACGATAGTAGTTATTACCGGCCACGATGATATCGGGACGATCTGCACCGCGCACCAACTGAACTGCAACCCGGTTCATGTACGATTGAATGTTAGCCACAGAAGCAGCAGCGCCGCCGTCAGTGGTAGCATCAAAAGCTACGTTACGCCAGAACGAGAAGTTAGTACGGTTAATGCCGCCGTAAGTACCGGAACCGGGCGAAGCTGCTACAGCTAAAGCCAAGCCGGTAATATCCTTGCCGCCATTACCAGTGCCGTCAGAGTAAATACCAGCGCTGATATCGTTCATCAGTTGAGCTTCGGCAACCTGAACGCGACCCTCTAGCAAGTCGATGATCTGCTCTTTGCCAGCATTTTGCAGCACTTCCAGACCGCTCATTGAAACAGCAGCGGCATATTGCTTAATGTCAAACTGAGCAGAAGAAATTGGGCTGTTCGGGGTAATGTCGATAATGTCATACCCTGAGAAAGAGCCAGCATTTTCTGTTGCCGGATCGTTATACATAACCTCTTGAAGAATAACGTTACCGCCGGAAAATGGCTTGACGTTACCGCGCTCTTTGAGTTTGTATAACAGTGCGTTGTTGTTGGTAGTGCTGTCGGCTAAAGTGCCGGAACGAGATTGAACGGTGGTTGCGACAATGTCGCTTAAACCTGCAAAAGTGGCCATGATCGGCTATCCTTTCAGTTAGAATCAAATTGCGCTGCAATAATGTCCCGCAGCGAACCTTTAGTACCGGGCTGAACCCCACCAGAAACAGGACTAGAGCCTTTTACACTTACCGCAGCGGTTCTCGCTTTTTGCGCTTGTGCTTGCTCTAATGCTTTCTTTTGGGCTTCTGCGCGTTGCTGATCTAACAGGGATTGCCTGATATCTTGACGCATCCATACAGCCATGTCGTACGCTTCTTCTAGTGTTTTGGCTTTGCCGGTTTCCAGCAAGTCGGCCATATCACCGCGCACAGCGTCGAAGTGCGCTTTGTCAGCAGTCGCAAACTTGGTTAATTCAGAATTAGCCCTAGCATGCTCTTGCTGTTGTATCTGATTTTGCCACATTTGTTGCTGATTGCGCAACTGTTGCAGCTCGCTCATTAAATAATTTGTTTGTGGGTCGAGTTGTGGCGGTTCCTGCACGTTGTTCAGGTCAATGCCGTATTCTCTCGCCAACTGGGAAAAATACTGCGCTTTCGTTACCGGGTCTGATGTTCTAAGAATGGTATCAGCACGCATCAGGGCAGAAATGGCGGTCGGTGCATCTACGCCTAATCTTTGTAAATGAGTTTGGTACGGAGCAATGGCAGCATCGTAGGCTTTTGCGCGTTCGCTGTGTGACTTAAATTCGGACACGCCTTTATGGAAGTCTGATTCGCGCCGCTCTGCCTCTGCTGTTAGCAGCTTGATTTCCTCCGGTGTCAGGGCTTCGCCACGATCAGCCTTCAGAAAAGCCTCTTGCGCCGCTGGTTTCCAGCTGGACGGGGCTTTGCGTGGGGCAGGTTCAGTTTGCTCAGTTTGCTCGATCTCTTTTGCAAATTTTCCCGCTTCGTCACGAGGCTGTTCGGTCTGTTCCGGCTCTGGTGTTGGCTCCGGCTTAACTTCCGTGCTTTCCTCGGCTTTTTCTGCGAATGCTTCTTCTAATGCGGTGCGTAAATCACTCATGGTAGGGTTTTCCTATCTGTGCCGCCCAGAATATCCACCTTCCGGTCGGCGTGGCGCATCTCTGCGGACACAATAAGCCAGTGGGAGCTAATAACCTTTAGACGACAATACCTCGGCAATAGTACGTTTTCTCGATTCCCGGTCGTCGCGGGGCTGTTGTTTCGTCATTGCTGTTTTGATCTCGTTGCCGATCTCAACCAGGCCGTGTTGTTTCAAGTGCGCCCGGTGGTGGCTTCTCGATGTAATCATCTCGCCGGTCTGCATACTTTTGTAAGGTTGAATGTCTGGCATGACATAGGGCGAAGTATTCTCCGGTGCGTAATATTGATCTTTCGGCACCAGTTCGCCGGTTTCAGGGTCTTGGATGAAACTTCCACGAATAGGCTTTTCAGTGAAAATTTTGTCGAAATTTCCTGAAAAGGCATCGTGATTAGTCGGTCTTTGTTTGCTGCCCTTGCTCATAACAATAAAACCTCCAGGTCGTCCTCTTCTATCGCGTTTTCTATTTGCTTTTGTATCAGATTTGCAACTATTCTTTGTAATTTTATATTGTTTTGCAAAAATTGATAGTCAAAATCTGGGTATTTTTCAAAAATCTCGGCTTTTACTTCCGGTATTTCTTCGATGATTTGCGGGTTTTCTTTTATTTCCTCGATGATCTCTTTGATCTGAGGTTTTTCCAACATTTTCTTGTACTTATCCAGCCACCATGCGCCGTAATGCCCACCCGTGATAACTGGCTCAGGCGGGTCAGGCTTCGATGGCGAAGCGCCATCGATTAACTCAAGGCTGAGTAAATGGATCCACATGGATCAGCCAAAAGTCAGCGTACTGATGTTGTTTTCTGCGTCATCTACACGGGAAACGCTGGCAGGTGCTGGCAAATCTGTGGGAGGCGGAATCAAAGTGCGCAAAATGTCAGCGGGCGGAACCGTCAGGATGTTGGGCGCGTAGCCATTGCCAATAACTACAGTCGAGCCATCGTCTTCGGTTGTGCCATTGGCGTTGTCGCAGCTAATAACCTCGCTGGTTTCTGGATCGCGGATCAAAACTTGGATGGCAACGGTTTTTGTGGTCATGATAAATCCTTTGTTAATTGAAAATCAAGCGGAAGCAATAAAGCCAGTCACGTCACCCGCCGCAAGTCCGGTGGCCGTGTTATCGGTCAATCCTCTAGCGGATGTGACTGCGATCTGAATGCCAGTTGAAAAACCTAGCCCGCCAGGGAAATTGACAGTCCGTGCTTGGCTAGGCTCTAAACAAACCTCAAACAGCGCACTTGTGGTGCCCATAGTGACACTTGTGGCATTAAAAAACTTGACATAGCGCCGAGTAACAGCAGCATTGTGCAAATCGTATCCCGCCAGTCTACCGGCCGAACCTTTGATGGATTGCCCTGCGGGGGTTGCCGGAGAGGTTACAGGAGCAGCCGATGCCGCACCCGTCGCTGTGCTTCGGTACTGAATGCCAAAATCACCGATGGCATTAGTACCAGCAGCAATAGAGCCCGTACCGATGTTGGCAGTAACCGTGCCCGATACAGGCTGCGTGCCACTGATCTGGGCCGCTGGAATTGGCTCCGTAGCGTATGCACCCGGCTGAATCTGAATGGTCGCAGTGCCCGATGTCCACGCAGTGGCGCGCACGCGGAACCAATTCAGCCCGTTAACCGATAGCTCCCAGCCATAAGCGGGAGGTGCGCCCAATACGCCCGATGTCGTCTCAATTGTGTTGGCGTTTGTGCGTACAGCCTGAATGCCAAACCAGTTGCCATTGGTGCCGTTCGTGCTGTTGAGCGATCCCTCAAAAGTAAAGTTGACGCCCGCAAACGTACCAACAACGTACACCATGACGTTAGACACGCGGCTGACGTTAGACGGCACCGCGCTGCTTGCACTTGTGATTGTCCCGGTCACTAGCGGATACCCGGCAGGCTGCACAGCGACCTTAAGCCGCCCTGCTTCGTCCATCTTGAGAATGGTGTAGTCGCCGTCATCCGCTGTCGATGTGTCAGTATCTGATCGAATCGCTAACATCAGATTACCGATTGCGCCTGTAACGTGTAGCGTGTCCTCAGCGTAAGCTGACGCGCTCGTAATCGGCAAAGGCGTTGCCCGTAGCTGCGCGTCAGTCACCGGGCCAGTAACAGGCATCGGGTTAGCCGCAGTTACAGGCGAAGAAATACCATCGCCGCCGATGTCAAGCTTGCTGTAAGGGTACTTAACACCCGCCACATCATCGGCAGCAAACGTATCGCCACCTGTCCCAGGATTGGCCGTAAAGTTATCTGCCATTATTCGCTTTCAATTTCAATGACGCCAATTGCTCGACCATCTTGCCCACGCTCCACAATTTTACGCTTCGGCTTGTTCATTTTGGTAACTGCATCAGCCAACATCGCTACAGCTTGCGCCATGTTGTTTTGTTGGTCGCTCAATATGTTAGCGGCCTGGTCTGCCATCATTTTTACTTCGTCGCCAACTTTTTGTAAATGATTTTCGCCCTCGATTTGTACTGATACCGCTGGCTTTTCTGAGGCCTGCGCGGTCATTTGTGCAATTGTGATTTTAGTTTCAGCGTCGATCCTGGCTTTCATTTCTGCGCGTTCTGTTTCAGCCTGCTGGCGCATGATTTCGAGATTCTTGGCTTGTTCTGCTTTGAATTGCTCAATCTGCAAACTTGCTTGCAGCTTAGCTTGCTCGATTTGCCCTTGCGTTTGTAGTTTGGCCTGCTCAATCTGCGCTTTAGTCTGCTCAACTTGCGTCATGGCCTGCATTTTCATTTGCTCCGGGTCTGGCTGCGGTTCTGCGGGTGGCTTAGGTTCGTTTAGTTTTGCTAATGCAGAATCAAAAGCGGCTTCCATCGACCGCCCACCCTTAAATGCCCGGACGCCAAACATGAGCATCTCACCCATCAGCGGGGCAAGTTCCGGCACCTGTTGAGCAACCGGCAATACCCGCTCCATGAACGTGCCTACTGACGTTAAAAATTCCAGCCGGTTCTGCTTTTCCGTGGCTTCGTCCATTTCGACCAAAGAATCTGCCGCGACTTCAATTCTAAAACCCCTAGCCGGCTCACTCTTTAGCAGCATTATTGCCTGTTCAGCGTATTGGGCATCCTGAGTGCCGCCGATACCTGACATTTCGTACAGTGTACGTGGCGAGTAAAAGTCGCACATAATCTGTGCTTTTGTTCGCAGAATCTCAGAGGAAAACAAGGCAACCTCGGTTTGTAGTCGCCTCAATCTCAGACTTGCGTATTGGCTTTTGATCTGTTGCGCGGTAGCAGTTTCCGAGGCCATCGAAGCGCCTCGGATGATGTCTGACAGGCCAGTGATTTCATATACGACCTGCTTGGCCTGCTCTCTGGCGTTGTAGCATTGTGCTAATGCTTGCAATACAGATTCCAACGGCAGGAAGTCAACAACACCCTTTAACCCGCCTTTTTCTGCGAATGCCGCCCAGGTATCGACTGGGATTAACGTATTGTTGGCACCTTCGGACAACATTCTTTGTACGCTTGGCTGGTTTGCGTCATACACTCCAACGACCTTAACAGCTTCGACTAGCATACCGATTCGATTGGTCAGCATGTCGATTTCTTCGGCTTGGTCTTGGTATAGCGAAAAATCAGCAACCGGCACCAACGTGTCAGTGGTTTGCGTCGCAAATAATGGTTTTGGACATGGCCAGAAGTTATCCAAGCCTAAAGGGTCGTCTTTAATGTCCAACGTCTTAGAGTGACCTTGAGCCACCCAATACACCATTTTCGACGTTTTGCACCAAATTTCCCAGACTTCGGCTTTTTTCATGTCGTCCAGGTCTTCACTTTCAACGCCATTTTTTTGTAATTCGTCGAGGCCAATAGGCTCATGGACTAACGGCACGCTGGTGAAGTCTTCACCAAACCGCTTAATACCCTCAGATCGGCTCATGTACACCCGGCGAGCAACCCACGTCACTTCGTCCCAGCTTCGCGCCGGCGAGTATCTGAAGTCTTTCCAAAAAACATAATCAACCGGGGTGCATTCGTATTTGTAAGCCATCGGCGTTATTTGCGCCTCGCCGCCCTCAATTCCGGGTGAGGCATCCGTTGGCATTGCCTGTTCTTTTTCCTCAAAACGTACCCAGGTTACACCCCTGCCAGGCAGCAGTCGGTCAGTAATCGCTAATCTGATCGAGCTGTCAAAATCGCCGTAGTGGTCGATCTCGTACTGTAAACAGCGCTCAAGAATCACTGAAGCGGTACGTCCGACCGGGTCGGAGTCTTTCCAGCGCCTGGCCACCTCTGCCCGTGGCGTTTTGCCGTACAGCGCTGGAATCATGGTCTGGATATTCGACCACAATATATTAAAGCGCTTCCCGCTAGTAGCCCAGCCGGCGCGGTCGTCTCGATATCTTTTAACTATCTTATCGCCGCGCTCGATAAATTTTTCATCTTCGCGCTTGGCAAGTTTTAGCTCTGCATTCCACTTTCGTGCAGCGTCAACCGGATTTATTGAAAGTGCATTCAAGGTACTATCTCCACCCTAACCGCGCCGTTTGCTACCATCGGCGTGCCGTTAGAATATGTCGCCAGTGCGCCTGTCGAGACACACAAAGCGCCGTCGTTAGCTCTAGGCAGTCCGTTAGACCACACCACACCCACAGGAAGTCCAGCAGTCGCGTCAAAGTATCGAATCTGCCCTGCGTCTGTCATTAAAAGACCATTAGCGTACTCATCGCCACCTGTAGCAATAGCCCTGTTCAAATCACCAGATAAAAGCACACCGTTCTGAAATGTGTCTGTCGGCTGAATAGCGCCAGTTCCTAATTGCACCAGGTCATTAACCACTGTAAATATAGACATTAGTATCTTTCCTGTGGGCGTTTAACGTCTTGCCATAATTCATCTAGAGGTGCCGTAATTATGACACCGTTTTGTGCTTTTATGTTGAATTTTGCGGGTTTTTCGGGTTCTTTTGGCTTAATTTGTTCCGCTATCAGGCATCCGTAACTGAATCCGTCGCCATCATGTGATGCCCAATTGTGGTCTGGGTCGCTTGAAAATATGCGTCTTTCCTCGTCCCATATATAACTCCAAGCGCTTAAACCTTCTAGCCCTTTTTCACATTTGTCGGAAAATTCGCATCTTTGAATAATCCTTCTGGCGGCGTTTACTCTGTCTGCTTTTTTGCTGTCTGGCGTTATTTTGACGTGCGAAGCGCCGAAATACTTAAGGAAAATCTCTACTGCGCTATATTTTGCCGCAAAAGTCTTATTTCTTGCGTCATGGGGTAGCCATATATTGCCTAAAGCAGATGAACCATTGGCTCGTTTGTACTGGCTTATTTTGTCGCGCAAACGATCACACCACTGGTCAGCGTCTAAACCAAACCCGCAGTCATAGTCAAAAATCGTATAACCGCCGATTGTTGGCTGCCAGAAATACCATGTTGACGTATCTTTTCTGCCTATGTCTGCACTGATATAAAAATCAGCGCCATCTGGGTCAAATTCAACATGAGAACCTATCCGACCCTGTTTTTCCAGCTTTGATATTCCAGCCGCTAGTATCGCGCCAATGTTCGACGCAGTAAAGCTGCACATATATTCTTGGTCAAACTTAGATAATCCGTAATCCTCGCCAAACTCGTCAATAAATGCTTTTTTCTCTTTCGCTATTTCTTCTAACGTCAAGACTTTTGTTTGCTCAACGTCTAAAATTTCTGCATAAGCGTCCGGGTTGTTTCTTGCCGCCTGGAATGTCTTGTATGCGTGATTTTTGCCGCGTGGCGTTGTAATAAATATCTGCCAGCCTTTATTTTCTGCAAGAATCGGGCGAAAATGCGCTCTGGAGTTTGGATTAGCAAGCGCCCACTCTGAATATACAATCCCGGCTGGCGTAGCGCCGACAAGACTGTTGTAACTATCGCTCCCGACAACTTGCCACGTTGACCCGTTTTTGAACTCGATCATCATTTCCTGATTTCGGGTCGTTTTTCGTAGCTCAACCGGGAAAGCCTCATCTATTCGCTTTTTGCCAGTGTGCGGGTTTACAGCATCCCAAATAGCTTTACGTGCTTGAGAGTATTCCGGGAGCATGTGCCAATAACCTGCCACTCTCTCAAAAACAGCACACGCCGCGCGGTGCAATGCTATTTCGTCTTTGCCTGACCGCCTGTGCCAGATCAATTCAGCATGCCGACCACCGCGCTCTAAGTATTTCCACGCTTTCTTTTGATAACTACGTGGCTCCCAGTTGTTGGGCAATACGATTTTAGTCATCAGAAAATCGTTTGATTACAACCGTCAAAGCTCCACCATTGTCCCCAACATGCTCAGTTCGTGCTAACTTGGGCGCAGCAAACTCAGCCAGCTTTGCCAACAGGTCAAGGGCTTTGCCGGGGTCTGGCTTGATTTCTCTTTCTAAATCACCTTCTGCCACTATTGTTAGCCACTTGGCAACGTTATCGGCATTACCCTCCAACAGCTTATTGATCGTTTCCCTGAATTCGCGTGTGGCTTTGTTCGGTGTCCCGGCAGTTCTTCCTCCGGTCTTCGGTGTTCCTTTAGGCCGACCAAAGCCGGATTTCGGCTTAGTAGTCATAATCTATCCATTTTTTACTATAGATAGGTTTATTCTA